>ENA-ORCS01000041-ORCS01000041.1-marine-metagenome-genome-assembly--contig:-NODE-41-length-159167-cov-11.271557_pt1 | contig 159167 bp, 160 predicted proteins | sample MGYA00237781_ERZ508513 | MGnify/ENA primary metagenome ERZ508513 (study PRJEB26184, sample SAMN06268793) | marine metagenome | isolation source: Eden Landing Ponds, San Francisco, CA, USA | place... | reverse complement strand
GGGAGACGGTGACGCTCGACGACGAGGCGCGCCAAGACGTCGAGGACGCCATTCGGGGGGTGTACGACGTCGTCACCGCGGACGCACCCCCACCTGCGACCGAGAAACCGGTGTGTGACTCGTGTGCGTACCACGACTTCTGCTGGAGCTGTTAGCATGGACAGGAACTACCACGTCTTCAGCGACGGACGCCTCGAACGACACAACGACACGGTCCGGCTCGTCACCGTCGACGACGAGACGAAGTACCTCCCGATCGAGAAGGCCGAAGCGCTGTATCTGCACGGCCAGATCGAGTACAACACCCGTCTGATGTCGTTTCTGAACGACCACGGTGTCGCCATCCACGTCTTCGGCTGGAACGACTACTACGCCGGATCGGTCATGCCCGAACGCGGCCAGACGTCCGGGAACACCGTCGTCGAACAGGTCCGAGCGTACGACGATCCAAGCCACCGCCTCACGATTGCCCGAAAGATCACCGCAGGGAGCATCCACAACATGCGGGCGAACGTCTCCTACTACGACAATCGGGATCACGACCTGGACGACGTACTCGGAGCGTTGGCCGATGCGGAAGAGCGGCTCGACGACGCCTCGGACGTCGAGGAGACGATGGGCGTGGAAGCGACCGCACGGCGAGCGTACTACCGACTGTTCGACGCCGTGCTCCCCGAGGGGTTCGCGTTCGGTGGCCGAACGTACAACCCACCGGACAACGAGACGAACAGCCTGATCTCGTTCGGGAACTCCCTGGTGTACGCGAACGTCGTCTCCGCCATCCGAGCGACGGCGCTCGATCCGGCCGTCAGCTTCCTGCACGAACCGGGCGAGCGTCGGTACTCGCTCGCACTCGACATCGCGGACCTGTTCAAACCGCTCCTCACAGACCGGATCATCTTCAGACTGCTCAACCGCGGACAGATCACGACAGAAGACTTCGAGACCGACCTGAACTCCTGTCTCCTCACCGACGATGGCAGGGAGACCTACTCGAAAGTCTTCGAGGAGACGCTGGAGCGAACGGTCGAACACCCTTCGCTGAATCGAAAGGTCAGCTACCAGTATCTGCTCCGCCTGGAGGCGTACAAACTGAAGAAACACCTCCTGACCGGCGAGGCCTACGAACCGTTCAAACGGTGGTGGTGAGGCGTGGTGTACGTCGTCGTCGTGTACGACATGCAGGCCGACCGAACAAGACTGGCCCTGAACTTCCTCCGGCAGTACCTCACACACGTCCAGAACTCGGTGTTCGAGGGAGAGATCACCGAGGGAGACCTCGAAACCGTCACCCACCGGTTGACCGAGATGCTCGAACCGGACGAGTCGGCCATCGTCTACGAAGTGTCCTCGGAATCGTACGTCGATCGAACGGTCGTCGGCGACGATCCGACCGACGACGCGCGATTTCTCTGATCTACCATCGACCCCCCAGGGGTTTCGGGGTTATCGCGGGTCGACGGTAACTGTGAAGTGTGAGCACCCCCATCACCACACCAATGCCCGCGAATCGGGCATGGTTACAGACGGACCCTCGTGGGGTTGAAGCGCCCGGAGCATCTTGTAGCGGTCCGCCTGTTGCTGGTTACAGACGGACCCTCGTGGGGTTGAAGCGCGACGTCGCTGTCGTTGTAGCCGTACAGCGTGACGTGTTACAGACGGACCCTCGTGGGGTTGAAGCCTGTTCCAAAGCGCGGGGTACAGCGCGGCAAGTTAGTTACAGACGGACCCTCGTGGGGTTGAAGCGTCGGCTCCCACGAGCGGTGGCCGTTCGGGCAGACCGTTACAGACGGACCCTCGTGGGGTTGAAGCCTCCGGATCGGGGAACTCTACCACGCTGGCTCAACCGTTACAGACGGACCCTCGTGGGGTTGAAGCTGAGGGTGTGCTCACCACGGGTTCAGGAATCATCGTGTTACAGACGGACCCTCGTGGGGTTGAAGCCAGAGCAGGTGCCCTCCCCAGCTGCGCCGGAGATCGTTACAGACGGACCCTCGTGGGGTTGAAGCGCGACGTTCGTAGTGGCCGCTGCGCTGTCGTAGACGGTTACAGACGGACCCTCGTGGGGTTGAAGCGACCGTCAAATAGTCGCCCTCCGACGGGGTGAGAGGTTACAGACGGACCCTCGTGGGGTTGAAGCGGGAAGGTCAGCGGGTGGGGAATTCGGGAGCGAGACGTTACAGACGGACCCTCGTGGGGTTGAAGCCGACGTTTCCAGAGCAGGATGCCACCGAACGATGGTTACAGACGGACCCTCGTGGGGTTGAAGCTCCGGGTCGAGGTCCCCGTCCTCGACGTCGCGAGCGTTACAGACGGACCCTCGTGGGGTTGAAGCAGTAGGAGAATGCCCATCATCCAGACGAACCGGCGGGTTACAGACGGACCCTCGTGGGGTTGAAGCCCGGCCGCCTCCGATGACCCGCTTCTGTTGATCCGTGTTACAGACGGACCCTCGTGGGGTTGAAGCATCACTGACGACTACGCCTACAACACGGGCGTCCAGTTACAGACGGACCCTCGTGGGGTTGAAGCATCAGTAGTTGAAAGCGGGTCAAATCCGGAAGTCGGTTACAGACGGACCCTCGTGGGGTTGAAGCAGCCGTTGCTTCGTCGCGTCGTCGATCTGCGCGGAGAGTTACAGACGGACCCTCGTGGGGTTGAAGCATCACGTCGCTCAACCAGAAGCAGAACTACAAGGAGTTACAGACGGACCCTCGTGGGGTTGAAGCGACGAGGACCAGGGTGACCTCTTGGAGGCGTTTATCCGGTTACAGACGGACCCTCGTGGGGTTGAAGCCGCCGGCGCCAGCTCGCGCCGCTGTCGACGGTCCCGTTACAGACGGACCCTCGTGGGGTTGAAGCCGATTGGAGATGCCGACCTCGCCCTCGTCGAGCACGGTTACAGACGGACCCTCGTGGGGTTGAAGCTGCGCGCCGGCGTCGTCGACGACCAGCCGCTGCCAGTTACAGACGGACCCTCGTGGGGTTGAAGCCTCACCGACCTCAAACGCGAGCGTGGCCTCTCGGTGTTACAGACGGACCCTCGTGGGGTTGAAGCCACCCGGCGTCGACTTCGCCCTCGACGTCGACGTTGGTTACAGACGGACCCTCGTGGGGTTGAAGCAAGACGAACATCGACAAGAGCCACGGCGCTCACGGTTACAGACGGACCCTCGTGGGGTTGAAGCGTAATCCTCGCCAGGGCCTTCGATCTTGTCGCCGGGTTACAGACGGACCCTCGTGGGGTTGAAGCTGACTGCGCTCGGCATGGCAGCGTGGATCGCGGGTGTTACAGACGGACCCTCGTGGGGTTGAAGCCAGGCCGACGCGCCCGACCTGTACCCCGACGAGTTACAGACGGACCCTCGTGGGGTTGAAGCACCGCAGGGTGGTCGGTGTGACCCGGAGCGGGGACGCGTTACAGACGGACCCTCGTGGGGTTGAAGCTGGCGGTTGACCTGAATCTCTGCCAGCGACAGCACTTGTTACAGACGGACCCTCGTGGGGTTGAAGCTGCATCATCTTGGCCTTCGCGCTGCCGATCATCCCGGTTACAGACGGACCCTCGTGGGGTTGAAGCCAGCCAGCGCATTAGCGTCCCGGCCAGCGCCAGCGTTACAGACGGACCCTCGTGGGGTTGAAGCCTCCTCAATGACGTTGAGGTCGACCGCCGAGCCGCGTTACAGACGGACCCTCGTGGGGTTGAAGCAGCGCCCAGCGCAAACAGGCGCTCGTCGAGAACCTGTTACAGACGGACCCTCGTGGGGTTGAAGCTACTGAAGATCAGCGGCAGAGTAGTCCGGAGAAAGTTACAGACGGACCCTCGTGGGGTTGAAGCGACATCACGGGAGACAAACATGAGTGAAACAGCAGCGTTACAGACGGACCCTCGTGGGGTTGAAGCGCAACGTTCGTCGTCGAAGCGGAAACGTCGAACAGTTACAGACGGACCCTCGTGGGGTTGAAGCAAAGACCGGCACCATCCTTACGTCGGGTGGGGCTCCGTTACAGACGGACCCTCGTGGGGTTGAAGCACCGTCGTCGGTCTGGCGCTTGCCGGCCTGCTCGAGTTACAGACGGACCCTCGTGGGGTTGAAGCCGAGCCAGCACTCCTCAAGATTCGCGCGGATCGCGTGTTACAGACGGACCCTCGTGGGGTTGAAGCCTCTCGATGCGTGAGGCCGACGCGACGGACCGGACGGTTACAGACGGACCCTCGTGGGGTTGAAGCCCCGACGACTGGACCATGAGCACGCCGTGGCGCCGCGGGTTACAGACGGACCCTCGTGGGGTTGAAGCATGCGAGAACGTGTCGGGCAGGCCGACGGCGACCTCGTTACAGACGGACCCTCGTGGGGTTGAAGCCTCGAACGGGTTCAGAAGGAGACCAGCACCATCCTGGTTACAGACGGACCCTCGTGGGGTTGAAGCCCGGTGGCAGACCGGCCCCCAGCAACTGACCGAGCCGGTTACAGACGGACCCTCGTGGGGTTGAAGCCCGCCCGACCCGCCCGAGCCCCCGCCAGTGTCGCTCGTTACAGACGGACCCTCGTGGGGTTGAAGCGGCTTGCACCCCCGGAAGATAGGTGGTCAGAACGAGTTACAGACGGACCCTCGTGGGGTTGAAGCGCTGAGTACCGTCTGTGTACTTCTCAGTCTCGCCGCGTTACAGACGGACCCTCGTGGGGTTGAAGCGTCTCCGTCGACGACGCGATCGCGACGGGGCACGACGGTTACAGACGGACCCTCGTGGGGTTGAAGCCGCGACCGAGAAGTTCTGGTCGAGGACGACGTCGCGTTACAGACGGACCCTCGTGGGGTTGAAGCGCCCACCTGCGATTGCGGCGCGCACTTGGAGGTCAGTTACAGACGGACCCTCGTGGGGTTGAAGCCTCGGCCAGCGTCTGGACGCCGTAGACCTCGGCGTGTTACAGACGGACCCTCGTGGGGTTGAAGCTCGCCGTCGCCGACGGCGCCACACTTTTCGCACCGAGTTACAGACGGACCCTCGTGGGGTTGAAGCTGCCAGCACCGGTGTCTGGCCGTAGCGTGCTCCTTGGTTACAGACGGACCCTCGTGGGGTTGAAGCTGGAGGTGGCCTGGAACACCGGCGCGCGGATGGGTTACAGACGGACCCTCGTGGGGTTGAAGCCTCGGAAACCAGCGCACCGTGCGGGAGTCGGATATGCGTTACAGACGGACCCTCGTGGGGTTGAAGCGACTGGCTGGACGACGAACTCGAAGACATCAACACGTTACAGACGGACCCTCGTGGGGTTGAAGCCCAAGTTGCTTGGGTCGTTGTTGACCCCCGACCGGTTACAGACGGACCCTCGTGGGGTTGAAGCGATCAGCCCAAGCGTGTGATAGACGAGTGCGACGCTGTTACAGACGGACCCTCGTGGGGTTGAAGCTCATTGACCTCCCGGACTTCAACCTCGATACGGGGTTACAGACGGACCCTCGTGGGGTTGAAGCGTCCATTACACACTGGCCGCCCGGCAAACCCCCAGCGTTACAGACGGACCCTCGTGGGATTGAACCCCGGGTTCTAGGAACCCATTAGCTGAGCCAAGATCGGAATCTCCGCGAGACGCTCGTCGTCGAGCGCGTCCCAGTCGATACCCGACGGTTTGCCCCCGGCGCCGGTCTCGACCGTTCGCTCGGGCGTAGAGACGCGATCCATCGGCACGTCGTGTGCGGCGGTCGGCACCGATTCGTCGACGACCTGCAGCTCGTGGACCGTCGTCGCCGTCGTCGTTGCGTCGTCGACCAGTCCGAACCCACGGAGGATGGCGAACTCCAGGTCGCTGTACCCCTCGCCCTTCCCGACGCGCTCGCCGCGCTCGGTCACCGCGACGCTGCCGGAGACGATCAGGTCGACGGGGGCCATCGCATCCGGCCCCACCTGCACGCCGTGCTCGGCCGAGCCGCCGACCGTCGTCGCCTCGTCGATGTCCTCGACCTCTGCGGGGTCCAGCCGGAGGAAACAGTCCTCGTCGGCCAGCCGCGGCACCGCCATGTAGACCGTCTTGCCGGCACGCAGCGCCCGCCGCCGGACGGGCAGTTGCGGGGCGTCGGGGTTGGCCTTGATCACGTCCGCCTCGTCCCACGCGTCGAGGCCGGCGAGTCGCTCGGCGGCTTCCGTCGCGCCCGCGAAGTTCGGAATTCTCCCGTGCGGTGGAAACGGGAAGCGTGCCGTGCCGCCCTCCTCCAGTTCGTCCCAGACTCGCTCCCGCAGCGCCTGCTTGTCCATGTCGCCCGCTCCGGCCCGCGGCGTCAAACCGCTGTCGCGAGCGAGCCACGCTTTTGTGGCGGCGGCCCCGAACTCGCCCGTGGACCGAAACGTCCTGGGCACCGAACTCGACGGGTGCAACGACGATCCCGAGACCGGCTTCCTGCGGGACGGGCACTGCCGACACCTCCAGCGGGACCCCGGCCGACACGAGATCTGTGCCGTGATGACCGACGAGTTTCTGACCTACACCGCCGCACAGGGCAACGACCTCCGGACGCCACGCCCGGACCTGTCGTTCCCCGGCCTCGACCCCGGCGACCGCTGGTGTGTCTGCGTCCCGCGCTGGATCGAGGCCCGCGAGGACGGCGCCGCGCCGCCGGTGGTCCTCGCGGCGACCCACGAGGCGGTCCTGGAGGACGTCGATCGCGAGGTCCTCGAGAACCACGCGCACGAATGAACGGGCGACGGCGACCGCCCCGGCGGCGGAACCGGCGAACGCTAATTTATACCTGGGGGCCATCTCTGAGCACCGAATGGTTGCGCTCTCCTGGCCAGCGGTCCTCTCCGCGCTGTCGGTGGTCCTGACGCTGTACTTCTTGCGGCGCGTCTGGCCGTACCGGGACCGTCCGGGGGGACGGCTGTTCGTCGCCCTCGTCGGCACGATGGTGCTGTGGGCCGGGACGTACGCGGTCGCACTGACCGTGTTCGACCCCGAGCTCAGGCGGATGCTGGAGGGTCCACTCTGGCTGGCGGTCAACGGGACCTCGTTCACCTTCTTCGTGTTCGCGCTGTCCTACACCGGCCGGAACTACCTCCTGCGGTCCATCCCGGTCGCGGTCGTCGGGGTGCTGCTGGCGGCGTCGACGGCCGTCGTCGTCACGGCACCGATCCACGACCTGGTGCAGACGAACTACGCGGTCGAGCCGGTCTACGGTGCCGCGACGGTCACGTACGACCGGGGACCGTGGTTCTTCGCCACGGCCGTGTTCGACTACGCGCTGGTGACCGTCTCCGTGTTGCTGCTCGTCGACACCGTGGTGAGTTACGGCCAGGACTACCGTCGCCAGGCGGTCGCGCTCGCGCTGTCACCGTTCCCAATTCTCATCGCGGGGTTGCCCTGGCTGTTCCGGATCGGACCCGTCTGGCAGCTGAACCTCACCGCGCTGGCGTTCCCCTTTCACCTCGCGCTGGACATGTACGCGCTGTTCCAGGCCCGGATGTTCGTCCTCACGCCGGGGGTCCGACGGGCCGGCGAGCGTGCGGCGATCGACGACCTGGGGACCGCGGTGCTGCTCGTCGACGACGCCAAGCGCGTGGTGACGCTCAACGCCGAAGCCGAACGCGTGCTCGGCGTCAGCACCGAGCGTGCCCTGGCGACTCCGGTCTCGGACCTCGTCGGCGCCGAGTTCGACCTCGGCGGTGACGAGACCGTCACGATACGGACCGACGGCGTGGACCGACGGTACGCCGTCACCGCCTCGCCGTTCACCGACGCCGCCGGCTCGCGGCTCGGGCAGACGATCGTCCTCCAGGACGTCACCCGCGAACACCGCCGCGAGCAACGCCTGACGGTGCTGAACCGCGTACTGCGGCACAACCTTCGCAACGACCTCACCGTCGTCCGCGGGCACGCCGAGATCGTCGCCGACGCGGTCGACGACCCCGCGATGACCGACCACGTCGACACCGTCCTCGACGAGATCGACGGGCTCGTCGCGCTCGGGGAGAAGGCCCGCACCTTCGAGGCCATCGCCGGCGACGACATCGCGGAGGCGACCGTCCCGGTGGCACCCCTGCTCGACGAGGTCGTCGACGACCTGAGTCGGGATCACCCCGAGGCGACCCTCCACGTCGACGCCCCCGACGCCCTCGCCGTCGAGACCGACCGCGACCTGCTGGGACTGGCGCTGCAGGAACTGGTCGAGAACGCCCTCGTCCACGGCGGTCCGGCGCCGACGGTCACCGTCGCCGCGGCCCCGACCGGCGACGGCGGCGTCGCGGTCAGCGTCACCGACGACGGCCCCGGCATCCCGGACCACGAGGTCGCGGTGCTGTCCGCCGACGCCGAGAGCGACCTCGAACACGCCAGCGGCATTGGCCTGTGGCTCGCCCAGTGGAGCGTCGCCGCCATCGGTGCCGACCTCTCGTTCGAGACCGACGACGGGACGACCGCTCGGGTGCACCTGCCCGCTCGCGCCGAGACGCCGGACGGCGTCGAGGACTGATCGTCCGCCGGCTGGGACCGGCCGGGCCGCTCATACTGTCGGACATACCTTCGTGAAGACATTCGACGGACCGTGTTGTCGAATGTCTTCGCGGGAGTATATCCGACAGTATCAGAACGTGTTCTTGATCTTCTCCCAGAACCCCTCGCGGACCTCGATCTCCTCGCCGCCGGCCTCGGCGAACGCCGTGAGCGCCTCGCGCTGTTCGTCGTTGAGGTCCGTCGGCGTCACCACCTGGACGTGGACGTGCAGATCGCCCTGGCCGCGCCCGCGCAGACGGGGCATCCCCTCGCCGCGGATGGTGAACTCCTCGCCGCTCTGGGTGCCCGACGGAATCTCGAGGTCCTCCTGGCCGTCGACGGTCGGCACCGCGACGGTGTCGCCGAACGTCGCCTGGGGGACGGAGATCGGCAGCCGGTGGTGGAGTTCGGTGCCCTCGCGCTCGAAGCGCTCGTCGTCCCGGATCGTGACGTCGATCAGGAGGTCGCCGCTGGGCCCGCGGTTCGGCCCCGGCGCGCCCTCGCCGTCCATCCGCAGCGTCTGGCCGTCCTGAATTCCCGCCGGAATCTCGACGTTCAGCGTCGACTCCTCGCGGGTCTGGCCGTCGCCGCCGCAGGTCGAACAGCGCTCGTCGTACAGTTCCCCGTCGCCCTCACAGCGCGGACAGGTGCCGGTCTGCTGGACCCGCCCCAGCGGCGTCTGCTGGACCTGCCGGACCTGCCCGCGACCGTTGCACTCCGGGCAGGTGCGCGCGTCGGCGTCGGCGGGGTGGCCTCGCCCGTCGCAGTCGCCACAGCGCTCCGGCCGGGTCACAGTCAGCGACTTCTCGACGCCGTGGTAGGCGTCCGCGAGGTCGATCTCGATCTCGGTCCGCAGGTCCTGACCGCGCCGCCGACCGCTCCCGCGGTCGCTCATCCCACCGAAGAACTGCTCGAAGATGTCGCCCATCGACCCGCCGCCGCCACCGCCGCCGAACGGTCCACCGGCGCCGAACGGACCCTGGCCGCGAGCGCCCCCCGCCCCGCCGGCCCGTCCCGCGCCGCCGCGGTCCTCGAACCCGCCGCGCTTCTCGGCCTCCTGGAACCGCTCGTGGCCCATCCGGTCGTACGCCTGTCGTTTCTCCTCGTCGGTGAGCACCTCCTTGGCCTTCTTGATCCGCTTGAACTTCTCTTCGGCGTCGTCGTCGTCGCTCACGTCGGGGTGGTAGCGCGCCGCCTTCTTCCGATAGGCGGCGTTGATCTCGTCCTCGGAGGCGTCCCGATCCACCTCCAGAATATCGTAGAAGTCCTCGGTCATGGTGGTCGTTATCGTCGGATACTCGGCAGAGCCACTTGAACAGAGCGGGTTCGGTACGCGAGTGTGACGGTGTCAGCGTCAGCGGCGGCTTACTCTTCGTCCTCGGCGTGGTCAGACTGCGTCTGACGGGCTGACGAGGACGCTACGCGTCTTCGTCCTCGTCGAATGCAGGAAGTTCGCGACGCTCACTCTGAGATACCGAGAGACATCACTCCGTTCGTCTCTCGAGCCGACGAGAGCGACTCGTCGTGTTACTCCTCGTCGCTTTCGTCAGCGTCCTCGAAGTCGGCGTCGACGAACTCCTCGTCGTCGCCCTCGGGACCGCCGGCCGGGCCACCCGCGGGGCCGCCCTGGGGGCCACCCTGCGGGCCGCCGCCCATGCCGGCGCCCGCGCCGTCGGCGGTCGCCGCACCCTCGTACATCTGCTTGCCGATCTCCTGGAGTTCCGTCGACAGCGCCTCGGCGGCGTCTTCGATGTCTTCCTTGGTGGCGTCGTCGTCGCCGATGGTCTCCTCGACGTCGTCCATCGCGGCCTGGATGTCGCCCCGCAGCGCGTCGTCGATGTCGTCGTTCTCGTCGAGCAGCGTCTCCGCGCGCTGGAGGGTCGCCTCGGCGGCGTTGCGCGCCTCGATGCGCTCGCGGCGCTGGCGGTCCTCCTCGGCGTGCTCCTCGGCCTCGGCCTGCATCTGGTCGATCTCGGCGTCCGAGAGGCCGGCGCCGCCCTCGATGGTGATCTCCTCGGTCGTGCCGGTGCCCTTGTCTTCGGCGGAGACGTTGACGATGCCGTTCTCGTCGATGGAGAACGTGACCTCGATCTGGGGCGTTCCGGCGGGCGCCGGCGGGATGCCGGTCAAGTGGAACTCGCCGAGCATCTCGTTGTCCTCGGCCATCTCGCGCTCACCCTGGAACACCCGGACCTGCACGGAGGTCTGGTTGTCCGCGGCGGTCGTGAAGATTTTCGACTCCTCGGTCGGGATGGTCGTGTTCTTCTCGATCAGGCGCTCGAACAGGCCGCCCTTGACCTCGATGCCCAGCGACAGCGGCGTGACGTCCAGCAGCACGAGGTCGTCTACCTCGCCGCCCAGGACGCCGCCCTGGATGGCCGCGCCCAGCGCGACGGCCTCGTCGGGGTTGACGTTCTTCTGCGGGTCCATGTCCAGGGTCTCCTCGACCTGCTCCTGCACCTGGGGCATCCGCGTCGATCCACCGACGAGCAGCACCTCGTCGATGTCGCTCTTCTCGTAGCCGCCGTCCTCCAGGGCGGTCTCCATCGGGTCGACGGTGCGCTCGATGAGGTCGCTGGTCAGCGACTCGAACTTCGCGCGGGTGAGACTCTTCTCGAGGTGGATCGGGCCGTCGTCGGTCGCCGTGATGAACGGCAGGTTGATCTCCGTCTCCTTGCGGGAGGACAGTTCGATCTTGGCCTCCTCGGCGGCGTCTTTCAGGCGCTGGAGCGCCTGGCGGTCCTCCCGCAGGTCGATGCCGTGGTCCGCCTCGAACTCGTCGGCCAGCCAGTCGATGATGGCGCCGTCCCAGTCGTCGCCGCCGAGTTCGTTGTCGCCGTTGGTCGCGATGACCTCGTAGACGCCCCCGCCGATGTCGAGAATGGACACGTCGAAGGTCCCCCCGCCGAGGTCGTACACGAGGACGGTCTGGTCGGTCTCGTCGTCGAGGCCGTACGCCATCGCGGCGGCGGTCGGCTCGTTGACGATTCGCTCGACCTCGAAGCCGGCGATCTCGCCGGCGTCCTTGGTGGCCTGGCGCTGACGGTCGCTGAAGTACGCCGGCACCGTGATCACGGCCTTCTCGATCTCGTCACCGAGGTAGTCCTCGGCGTCGCGCTTGATCTTCTGGAGGGTCATCGCCGAGATCTGCTCGGGCGTGTACTCCTCGTCGTCGATCTCGACGGAGTAGTCCTCCTCGCCCATGTGGCGCTTGATCGACGCGATCGTCCGTTCGGGGTTCTGGATCGCCTGATTCTTCGCCGGCTTGCCGACCAGACGCTCGCCGTCCTCGGAGAAGGCGACGACCGAGGGCGTCGTTCGCTCGCCCTCGCTGTTCACGATGATCTCCGGGTCGCCCCCTTCCATCACGGCGAACGCACTGTTCGTCGTGCCCAGGTCGATACCGAGAATCTTGTTGCTCGCCATCTTGCACAGTAGTTGCACGTTCTCTCGTTTAAACTTTGCTACACGGATTGACTGACGTGGAATAAAACATACGCCGCCCTCGGTGAAAGGAACCGAAGTCCGAAGCGTCTCGACCGGGTGATCCGAACGGACCTGGCCCCGAACCGGGCGGCATCCGGCCCGAAATTGGGTCCTACCCGGGACATGGTTTATTTCCGATACGTCGAACTCTCGGCTGCGATGTCACGCGACCACACCACGCGACGCACCGTACTGCTCGGGATCGGAACGGCGACTGCCACCGCCCTCGCCGGTTGTTCTGGCGGCGGAGACGGTGACGACGGTGACGGCACCGACACCACCGAGACCGAGATGGACGGCGGCACGGCGAACGTCCGGGTCGCCCACCTGTCGCCGAACGCGCCGAACGTCGACGTCTACGTCGACGGCGAGGCAGCCGTCGAGGATGTCGGATTCGGCGTGTTTGGGTCCTACCTGGAGGTGCCCGCGGGCGAGCGTCAGCTCCGGATCACCCCCGCCGGCGACGGCGAGACGACCGTCTCCGAGGCCGCGGTCACCGTCGAGGCCGACACCGACTACACCGTCGCCGCGGTCGGCGAGATCGGTGACGACGCGGATCAGGCGTTCGAACTGCTCCCCCTGGCCGACGACAACTCCGCCCCCGACGACGGGATGGCCCGCGTCCGGGCGCTGCACGCCTCGCCCGACGCTCCCGCGGTCGACATCACCGCCGGCGACGGCGAGACGGTCCTGTTCGACGCCGTGGCGTACGGCGAGTCGGGGTACGTCGACATCTCCGCCGGGAGTTACACCCTGGAGATTCGCGGCGACACCGACGGCAACGACGGCGACATCGTCGCCACGCAGGACGTGACCGTCGAGGGCGGACAGGTGTACACCGCCGCCGCGGCCGGCTACCTCACGGCCGACGACGACCCCGCGGACACGCCCTTCGAGGTGGTGCTCGCGCAGGACACCGGCTCGATGGACGGCTGAGAACGGACCGCCTCAGTCGTCGCCGTCGCCCTCGTCCTCGACTTCGCCGCCAAGCGCGACCGCGTCGCCGTCGTCGTCCTCCCCCTCGGCGTGCGCCTCGTCCTCGTCGGCCTCACCGTCGGCAGCCTCCCCGCCGTCGTCGTCGGCGCCGGCACCGTTGCTGACGGTGACCTGCGCAGCCTGGAGCACCTTGTCGGCCATCTCGTAGCCGGGCCGGTACACCTCGTGAATCTCCCCCTCGGCCTGGTCGGAGTCGACGCGCATCATCACCTCGTGGCGCTGGGGGTCGACCTCCGTCCCCGGCTCCGGATCGACGCGCTCGACGTTCTCGGCGTCGAGGATGCGGTCGAACTCCTTGAGCACGACCCGGAACCCGTCGCGCATGCTCTCGACATCCTCGTGGTCGGCCTCGATGCCCCGTTCGAGGTCGTCTCGGACATCGATTAGTCGCTCGACGAGGTCTTCGGTCGCCCGGTCTTTGATCTGCTCCTGGCGCTTCTTGGCGCGTTTCTTGTAGTTCTGGAAGTCAGCCTGCTTGCGCTTCAGTCGGCTCTCGAGGTCCTCGACCTCCTCGCGGGTCTCCTCGAGCTCCGACTCTCTGGCGTCCAGTTCGGCCGCCCGTTGGTCGAGCTCGCGCTCCAGTTCCTCGACGCGGCTCCGCAACCCCTCGTTCTGGTCCTGCAGTGCGCCCACCTCGTCGGCCAGTTCCTCCGCGAGCCCCTGATCGAGCTCGGCGATGCGCTCGAGGACGCTCGTCTCTCCCTCGGTCTCACCCGCGACGGCCTCGTCGCCGGCACCCATCGCGACCGCCTCCTCCGCACCGTCGTCTGCGGTGCCGTCGGCCGCGCCGTCGTCACTGTCGGTGTCCCCGTCGGCCGCCGCCTCGTCTGCCTCGGCGTCCGGCGCTGTCTCGGCGTCGGTCGCCGTCTCCGCGGCGTCGTCGGCGTCGTCGCCGTCGTCGAACCACTCGGTCTCGTCGTCGTCCGTCTCCCCCGCGGTCCCCGAGGGTGGTTCCGCCTCGCCCGTCCGGTCCTCGTCGGTGTCGGTCGCCTCGGCGGCGTCCGGTCCGTCGTCGTCGCTCATTGCCGGAACCAAGCCGGTCCCCGACTAAAAGCGTTCAGGTAGCGCACGGCGATCCCCGACCGGACCACCGCGCGGGGCCGGGCTTAAGCCCGTGGCGCCGCCACCCCCGAGCGTGACGGTCGCGCTCGCGTTCGAGGACGGGACGATCAGGCTGGCCGCCGACGGGCCGCTGCCGCCGGCGGTCGCCGAACTGTCGTACGTCCACCGGGACGAGCGAACGGGCGACGTGCGGGCCCCGGCCTGGCGGTACGCGGACCTGCTCGCGACGCTGGCGACGACCGACGCCGACGTCGACGACGCCGTGTTCGACGCCCCCGAGATTTCGGTCGCCTCCTCGTATCGCCTGCGGGAGTACCAGACCGCCGCCCTGGAAGACTGGGTGGCCGCCGACCGCCGCGGCGTCGTGGAACTGCCGACCGGCAGCGGCAAGACCGTCGTCGCGCTGGGGGCCATCGAGCGTCTCGGCGCCGCGACGCTCGTCGTCGTCCCGACGGTCGACCTGCTCGGCCAGTGGCGCGCGGAACTGCAGCGGGAGTTCGACGTCGCCGTCGGGCAGTTCGGCGGCGGCGTCCAGGAGCGCGGCCCGATCACAGTGTCGACGTACGCCTCCGCGTACCGCCGCGCGGCCGAGGTCGGGGGCCGCTTTCGCCTGGTCGTCTTCGACGAGGTCCACCACCTCGGCGGCGAGGGCTACCGCGACATCGCCCGGCAGCTCGCCGCGCCCGCTCGGCTCGGACTCACGGCGACGTTCGAGCGCCCCGACGGCGCCCACGAGGTCGTCGCGGACCTCGTCGGCCCCGTGGTCCACTCGCTGTCGCCCGAGTGCCTGGCCGGCGAGTACCTCGCGCCGTACGACGTCAAACGCATCGACGTCTCGCTGACCGAGGACGAGCGGGCGGCCTACGAGGAGGCGCAGGGCACGTTCACCGACTACCTCGCCACGTCGGGCATCGAGATGCGCGCCGGCAGCGACTACCGCGAACTCGTCAAGCGCTCGGGCACCGATCCCGAGGCCCGGGAGGCGCTGCTGGCCAAACAGCGCGCCAGGGAGATCATGCTCGGCGCGTCGGGCAAACTCGACGCGCTGGAGACCGTCCTCGACCGCCACCGCGAGGACCGCGTGATCGTGTTCACGGCGCACAACGACCTGGCCTACGACGTCGCCGAGCGCTTTCTCCTGCCGGCGATCACCCACCAGACCCCCACCGCCGAGCGCGAGCGGATGCTCCGGCGATTCAGGGAAGGCGAGTACTCGCGAGTCGTCAGCTCGAACGTCCTCGACGAGGGCGTCGACGTCCCCGCCGCCAACGTCGCCGTCGTCCTCTCGGGCAGCGGCAGCGAGCGGGAGTTCACCCAGCGGCTGGGCCGCATCCTCCGCCCGCCCGACGTCGACGCCGAGCGGGACGCGGACGCCGACGATCCCGACCTCGACGACCGCGCGATCCTCTACGAGGTCGTCGCCACGGACACCGCCGAGGAACGGGTCGCCCGGCGCAGGCGCTCGGAGTGACTACAGCCGCAGCACCGCAAGCAGCGTCAGCGCCGCCAGCAGCATCACCACGACCGTCGCCGCCGGGAGGCCGCTGACGCCGGTCCGGAACACGACGAAACTCAGCGTGGCGACGACGACGCCGACGCCGGCCGACGCGGCGGCGTGCAGGGCCTCCACCCGCTCGGTGCGGGTCTCCCGGCCCAGCTGGTAGCCCACGCTGAACGCGAAGTTCGCGAGGTCCCAGGCGACGACCGCCCCGACGGTTCCCGCGAGCACCGGCACGGTCGCCGCCCCGTTGATCGCGCCGACGGCGATGCCCACCAGCAACAGCAGGCCGCCGAGATCGATCGTCCGCGAGTAGCCGAACAGCACGGCGACGCCCAGCAACACCACCCCGAGACCGGCGATGCCGACCGCGACCCCGCCGCCGGCCAGGGCCGTCAGCAGGCTGATGCCGGCCGCGACCAGCGCGAGGACGGCGCTGAGTTTCGCCGGGCGGCGGGTGATCTCCGCGACACCCCCGGCGGCGTCTTCGGGGTCCATCCCGCCCTCGGGCACGCCCTCCTCGCCGCTGCCGACGCCGGTCGTCTCGCTCATCCGGACCACCTCGCGCTCGTGCTGGCGACGGCCGCCGCCAGCGACTCGTCGTCGTCCCAGTCGATCACCCGGACGCCGGACTCCCGCAGGCGACTGATCCGGTTGGCCCGCTCGGCGGCGGCGGTCAGGTGGCCCATCGTGTCCGTCGTCGTCGGGTTCGGGCTAACCGCGGTGACGAGGTGGCCGTGCGCGTGGAACAGCCGCGCGTGGGCCGCGATGTCGTCGTCGGCCAGCGGCGACAGCAGGATCACCTGCGCGTCCGACGGCAGGCGTTTGCGGAGTTTCCGGATGCGCAGCTGCGTCGAGAAGTACCGCTCGGGCGGGTCCGGCGACAGCGCCGGGTGGGTCGCCAGGAGGTCCCGGGCGCGAGCGCGGTGGTCGTTGCCCGTCCCGGGCGGCAGCCACACGTCTTCGGGCGCCAGCGCGGCGATGCCGACGCGGTCACCGGTGCCCAGCAACGCGGTGAACAGCTGGCCGGCAGCGTCGACGGACTTGTCGACGGCGTGCAAGCCGTCGGACCCGGCCTGGACGTACGCCGCCGGGCGCAGGTCCAGCACGAGCACGACCGTCGCCAGCCGCTCCTCGCGGAACTCCAGGGTCGACAGCTCGCCGTCGCGAGCCAGTCGGTTCCAGTCCACCCGTGAGAGGGCGTCGCCGGACCGATACTCCCGAGTCGCGAAGAACTCCAGCCCGGCGCCGCCGGTGTCGGTGTCGACCCGGCCGGTGTACCGCGAGGTCAGCCCCCGCAGCGGCACCTCGGTCGTCGCCTCCAGCGAAGGGGTGCAGGTGACCGCGGTGTCGACCCGCAACTCCAGTTCCCGCTCTCGGGAGCCGCTGACATCCCGGGCGACGACGAGCAGTTCGTCGAAGGCGTACTCGCCGCGGCGGGCGACGACCGTGTACCGGAACGTGGCGGTCGCCCCCGGGCGCAGGGCGGTCCCGATCCGCGGGGAGCCGTCGACGACCTCCAGCGCCTCCGGGACGCCGTCGACGATTCGCAGGTCCGGCAACAGCGACGACCCCGTGTTGCGGACGGTGACGGTCACGTCCACCTCGTCGCCCGGGTCCGGGTCGTCGTCGCTGAGCGTGCGGTCGATGGCCAGCGACACCTGCGGCGCGGCGAACGCTCGCGCGTGAGCCAGGTAGCCGACGCCGACCGCCGCCGCCAGCAACAGCGACGGCGTCCCGGACACGACGCCGAGGCCGCCGGCGACCAGCGCGACCGCGGCGACCCCGCGCCAGTGGTGGGTCTCGCGGACGTCCCTGTCCACCAGCGTGACCGCCGTCTCGCGCGGGTCCTCTTCCGCTGCGTCCTCGTTCTCCGCCCCGGGCGGCGCCTCGCTCGCCGTCTCGGCGTCTGTCGCCGCCGCCTCGGCCTCGCTCGCGGTCACAGGTCTCCCCCCGTCGCGATCCGGTGGACCTCCGCGGCCGCGCGGTTGGCCCGCCGGTGGAACAGCGACTCGCTGCGGACGAGATAGCGGAGCTCGTCCGTCAGCGAGCCCTCGTCGCGAACGGTCGCGAAGAACGCCGCCGCCCGTCGGTCGTCGGTCCACTCCCCGCCGTCGACGATCCGTTCGGCCTCCTCGGTCGAACAGCCCCGCCGCCGGGCGACCGCCTCGACGGCGGCCGCGTGGAGTCGGTTCCTGATCCGGCGGCGGCGCTCGCGGTCGTAGCGGCGCTCCTCGGCGAGGTACCGCAGGTCCGCGTCGATGTCGTCGCCGGGCGTCGGCAGCTCCAGCTGCAGCTCCGTGTCCGGGGTCTCCAGTTCCTCGGGGGGCTCGCGCCGTCGGTAGTTGACCACGCGGAGCCCCTGCAACAGGATGGCGACCCCGACCAGCGCCAGCGCCGTCTCGCCGGCGGGCAGTCCCGCGATCGCGTCGGGCGCGACCACGCCGAGCAGTCCGACCACGCCCAGCACCACGCCCGCGCCGGTCAGCACCCGCGACAGCGTGCTCACTCGTCGCTCACCTCCCCGTCGCCGCTCTCGTCACTGCGGCCGTCGCCGCTCTCGTCGCTCCCCTCGCCGTCGCCACCGCGCTCGTCGACGCCCGGCAGGTCCGCGGGGGTCTCGACGTCGGCGTACTCGGACTCGATGGAACGCAGCAGCGAGACGGCCTCGCGCTCGCGCTCTTCGGTCGCCTCCCGCCCGCCGTACCGGACCTGGTCGAACAGTTCGGTGAGCCGGTCGACGTGCTCGCCGCTCATCCCCGCCTCGCGGGCCGCCGCGGCGAACTCCGCGGGCGTCGACGAGCGCGGGCGATCGACGTTCAGCGGGCGAGTCATCTCGCGCCAGGCGCGGAACACCTGGTTCTCGAAGTCGTCGGCGTCCTCGATGCGGTCGGCGGCCTCGCCGGCGAGCCGACCGACCTCGGCGACGTCGTCGGCGTCGACCGCCGGTTCCTCCTCCTCGTCGGCCTCGGAGCGTTCGGGCTCGGCCTCGCCGGTGTCGTCGCCGGTGAGGTAGTAGGCGATGACGATCAGCGCGACGACCGCTGCCAGCGCCCCCAGCGCGAGGATCGGCAGCGACGGATCGGGAACCGCCGACCCGCCGCCGCCGCCGCCGGCACTGCCGTTGCCGCCGGTGCCGTTGGGGAGGCTCGCGTTGGGCGTGTCGGGCTCGGGCTGTTCGATGTCACACTCCGCGAGCACCAGCATCAACAGCGTGATCGGTCCGAACACGATCAGGGTGCCCGCGATGGCGACAAACTCGTCGCGCCAGCGGTACAGCCCGAGGAACGTCAGGATGGCCGCCACGACGACCGCCAGTATCACCGGCGGCTCCTTCACCGCCGGTTCGCACAGCTGGACGCGCTCGTCGTCGCCGGACGCGGCCTGGGTCGTCTCGCGTGGCTGTGCCGGGTCGTCGCCCGAGCCCGGCGTGGGGCGGTCGACCTCGCCACCGCCGCCACCACCACCGAACCCGGAGCCGCCGGTTTGGACGGTGTCCAGGGTCGACGCGGCGAGCGTGAGCGCCGACAGGCAGAGGACCGCAAGCAGGATGGTACGGAGGGCGGATCGCTGCACGCTCCTCGGTTTTTGGCATCTCGACTTATGCTTTCTCACATCGGCTCGGGGCGCCGCGACCGTTCACGGGTCTTTCAGAGTCGCAGCGCCGCCGTCAACGCGAGGACGGCGATCACCAGCACGGCGACGGTCGTCACCGGCTGGGTGCTCGTCGTCAGCCGGAACCCCACGACGCCGACGACGGCCACGCCGCCGGCCAGCGCGACGGTGCCCCCGGCGTGGACGAGCTCCGCTCGCCGGGTGTCCGCGGCGCGACCGAGCTGTTCGCCGACGCTGATGGCGTTCTCGCCGACATCCCACGCCGCGACCGAGGCCGCGGCAGCGACCACCAGCGGCACCGGCGGCGCGCCCTCGATGCCGACGACGGCAACCCCGACGACGAGCGCGGCCGCCGCGAGATCGACGAGACGCCGCTGGCCGCGCAGGAGCCCGGGGGCGAGCAGCGCGGTCCCCAGCACCCCCACGATGGCACCCGTCGGCGACCCCGCGGCCAGCGCCAGGGTCGCGACCCCCGCGAGCGAGAGCGACAGGGCGACCCCGAGCCGTGCAGGCGAGCCGTCAAAACCGGTCGGCTCGGTCACGTCGACCACCGCCTCCCCGCCCGCTCCAGCGCGGCGGCCAGCCGCTCGTCGGGCCCCCAGTCGGCGACGTGAACCCCGGCCTCCCGCAGCTGCACGAGCCGCAGCGACCGGCGCAGCTGCCCGACGCGCTCGCTGACGGTGCCGTCGGTCGTCGGGTCCGGGCTGACGACGGTCACGTCGTGGCCGCGGGCGTCGAACCGGCGGGCCATCTCCAGGCCGCCGTCGTCGACCAGCGGCGACAGCAGCACGACCTGGGCGTCGGCGGGCAGCCGACTCGCGATGGTCCGGAACCCCCACACAGACGACGCCCCCGTCTCGGGGCGCTCGGCGCCGAACGCGGGGTGGGTCGCCAGCAGGTCACGGACCCGGGCGCGGTGGTCGTTGCCCGTCCCGGGCGGCAGCCAGATGTCCTCGTGGGCGATGGCGGCGAGGCCGACGCGGTCGCCGCTCTCCAGCAGCGCCGAGAACAGCTCCCCCGTCGCGGTCACCGCCCGGTCGGCGGCGTGTGGGTCGTCCTCGTCGCCCCGGACGTACGACCGCAGGCGCAGGTCCGGCACCAGCACCACCGTCGCCAGCCGCTCCTCGCGGAACTCCAGGGTCGACAGCTCGCCGTCGCGAGCCAGCCGGTTCCAGTCCACCCGCGCCAGGGCGTCGCCGCGGCGGTACTCCCGGGTCGCGAAGAACTCCACGCCCTCGCCACCGGTGTCGGTCGGCACCCGGCCTGTGTACGGCGTCGTCAGCCCCCGCAGCGGCACGAGTTTGTCCATCGCCAGGGGCGGGTGGGTCGTCAGCGCCGTGTCGACGCTCGCGGTCAGCGACCGCTCGTGGGCGCCGCTGAGGCTGCGCGCCAGCAGCGTCGTCGCCCCGAACTCGTGGGTCCCACGGGTCGCCTCGACGGCGTACTCGACGGTGGCGCTGTCGCCCGGTCGGAGCGCGGTGCCACACCGCGGCGACCCCTCGACGACCGCCAGTTCCGTCGGCACGCCGTCGACGATTCGCACGTCCGGCAGCGTCGCGTCGCCCTCGTTGGTGACCGTCAGGCGGACACCGACGACGTCGCCCGGGTCTGGGCGCGGATCGTCGACGACGCGCCGGACCGACAGCGTCGGCGACGGCGCCCGCGAGAGCCGCGCGTGGCCGAGGAACGCGACGCCGAGCAGCGACGCCAGCAACAGCCCCGGGGAGTTGGCCGCGACGCCGACCCCGGCGGCGAACAGCACCAGCGCGCTGATGCCCGTCCACCGCCCCGTCTCGACGATCTCCTCCTCCCCGTCGCTCTCGACGGTCGTCGACGCCGACCTGGCGCGCTCCTCGTGGGTCCCAGCGGTCCCAGCGGCGTCCCCAACGTCCGGGCTGGCCTCCGGCGTCGGCGTCGCCCCCTCGCCGGCGGCGGCGGTCACGACGACCGCCCCCCGAGGCCGTCGCTGGCCTCCCAGACGGCGACCAACTCGTCGACGACCCGGTCGACCTCCTCGGCGAACGGCCGGCGCCGCCCGGCGACCTCCCGCAGCAGCTCCCGCGTCGACATCCGCAGGCCGCCGGTCGTGAAGAACTCCGCGGCGACGGGATCGTCCGTCCAGGTTCCCCGTTCGAGCATCCGGCGCGCCTCGGCCGGCGAACAGCCCTCGCGGCGACTCACCACGGCGACGGCGATCTCCTCCAGTTCCTCCGTGACCGACTGGTGGAGCCGCTGGCTCCGGAAGTCCGACCGACGGCGGACGTGGTCCATGCGCTCGCGGAACGCCACCCCCGGCGCCGGCAGCGACTGGACGGTCTCCGGTTCGTCGGTGTCGTGGCCCTCGATTTCGGCCCGACTCCGGTCGTCGGCGACCGACAGCGCGTACAGGAACGACAGCGCGCCGACGCCGTACAGCACCGATCGCCCGGTCGTCAACGAGGCGGCGAACCCCGGCACCAGCAGCAGCGCGAACCCGGCCAGCGCGACGGCGACGCCGACGCCGGCCAGCAGACGGCGGTTCACGCGCCGTCACCCTCCTCGGCGTACGTGCGCTCGATGCGGCGCAGGGCCTCGCGGGCCCGGCGGACCCGCTCCTCGGTCGGGGCCTCGCCGCCGTACCGGACCGCCTCGAACAGGTCGGTCAGTTGCGCGACATCGTCGGGGTCCATCCCCGCGTCGGTCGCCGCCGCGGCGAACTCCGCGGGCGTGCTCGACGCCGGGCGATCGACCCGAAGGTGGCGAGTCATCTCTCGCCAGGCGCGGTACACCTCGTTGCTCGGGTCGGCGTCGGCGTCCAGGCGGTCCGCCGCGGCGCCCGCCGCCTTCCCCACCCGGTCCAGGTCGTACTCGACCTCGCGGTCGGGGTCGCGCTCGGGCACCTTCCAGTCGTCCTCGTCCTCATCCTCCTCCCGGCGGTCGACGACGACCGCGAGCACCCCGGCACCGACCAGCGCCACCAGCAGCAGCGACGCGGCGATCTGTGGAACCGTGAGGTTCGCCACGACGCCCCCGACGCCCGTCCCGCCGCCGCTGGCTGCGCCGCCGAACAGCCCGAGGTCTTCGGCGGTGTCGCCGCTCCGGGAGACACAGGAGGCCGCCACCAGCGCCAGGAACAGCAGGATCGGTATCGAGGCGACCATGGCGGTGCCGATCGCACCCGAGAGACCGTCCCGACGGGCGCCGAACAGGCCCGCACCGAGGACGACGAGCCCGAACAGCCCCAGCAGCCCCGGCGGGAACCCGCCGTCGCGACACATCGACTGGAACGAGAACCACGCGTCGCCCTGTCCGGTCACGATGCCGCCACCAAGCGGATTCCCGTCGCCCTCGGAGACGCCGACCCCCTCGCTGTCGCCGCCGACACCCGCCGACCCGCTGCTCGGCGAGGCGACCGTCGCCGCCGTCAGCAGCACCGCCAGCCCGCAGACAGCGACCAGCAACAGCGTCCGGCCCCGCTCCTCGTCCATGCGACGCTCTAGCGAGATTGCGGACTTATGGGTTCCGCAATTTTCAGCGTTCGTTTGACATACCCACCGCCGACGCGGGAGTTCGATTCCGGACCGATCGCGCACCGCCACCCCGGAACCGCGAACCGGCGACGCCGGCCGGGTTCTCGACGCCCTTTCAGGGCCCGCGGCGTAAGCCCACGCATGGACGAGCGACCCACTCTCGGCGTCGTCGGCGCGGGCGCGGCGGGCGCGAGCGCCGCCTACGCGCTGCGCGACCGCGACGTGGACGTGGCGCTGTTCGAGAAGAGCCGCGGCCTCTGCGGTCGGGCGGCGACCCGCAGGCGCGACGGCCGACGCTACGACTACGGCGCCAACTACCTCAAGAGCGACGACGAGGCCGTCTCGGAACTCGTGACCGAACGACTCCCCAGCGACGGCCTCGTCGAGGCGGCGGGGCCGGTCTGGACGTTCGACGCCGACGGCACCATTTCGGCGGGCAGGGACGCCGACGACAGCAAGTGGACCTGGGAGGCCGGCATCACGCAACTGGCGAAGCGACTGCTGGCCGAGACCGACGCCACGGTCCACCGGGAGACCCGCGTCGGGCGCATCGAGCGTATGGCGGACGGCGGCGACTCCGAGGCGGGTTGGCGCCTGTTCGACGCCGACGGCGAGCACCTGGGAGCGTTCGACGCGCTGTTGCTCACGCCACCGGCGCCCCAGACCGCCGAGTTGCTGGCGGCGACCGACTGGGCGGACGACCGGCGCGAGCAGCTCCACGACGCCGTCGCCGACGTCTCCTACCGCCCGATCCTCACCGCCGTCGCCGGCTACGAGCGCCGGCTGGACCGGCCGTACTACGCCCTGGTCAACACCGACGACGCCCACGACGTCGGGTGGGTCGCCCGCGAGGAGTGCAAGCCCGGCCACGTCCCCGACGACGAGAGTCTGCTGGTGATCCAGATGAGCCCCGCGTGGTCGCGCGACCGCCTCGAAGACGACCCCGAGGCGTGGGCCGCCGACGCCGTCGCCGCGACCGCCGACCTGTTCGACGAGTCGTGGCTGGCCGACCCAGCCTGGACCGACCACCAGCGCTGGCGGTACGCGCTCCCGAACGAGGGGCTGGCCGCGGGCGCCGCCGACCCCGCTGCCGAGGCGGGACTGTTCGTCGCCGGCGACTGGGTGGCCGGCCAGGCCCGCCTGCACGCCGCGATCCGGAGTGGACTGGACGTGGGCGACCGGATCGGCGAGTACCTGGGATAGACGGCGACGGGGGGTCGCGGCCGGTCAGTCGCGGCCGCGGAGCCACAGGTAGCAGACGTGGCCGATCAGCGCCGCGAGGTACACGCCGGCGACCGCCTCGGTGACGAGCGAGCGCCCGGCGACGGCGACGAGGAGGACGACCGACGGGCCCGCGAGCAGTAACGCGTCGAACACGCGGTCGTCGGGGCCGGCGTCGGCGAGCGCCGACACCACCGGGAGGTCGCCGAGGGTCACTCGTACATCCCCCCGCGCTTGAACACCGCTCGGAGCGTGACCAGCACCGGGACGATCTCCAGGCGGCCGATCCACATGTGGAACAGGAAGGTGACCTTCGATGGCGTCGGCAGCGACTCGGGGCCGGTGATCCCCGTCGAGAGGCCGACGTTACCCTGGGCGCTCGCGATCTCGAACAGCACGTTCTCCAGGGTGAACTCGCCGGCCGGGAGCGTCAGCAGCAGCGTGAACACGCCGACGACGAGGAAGGCGACCCACAGCAGCGTGATGATGGCCGCCTCCATGAACTCGCGACTCGCTGCCTCCTCGTCGAGGATTCGGCCGTCGATGTGTAGTCGTCGGACGGCGCTGTCCGGGTAGAACACCTCTGCGATGCGGTACCGGATGCCCTTCGCCAGCGTCAGCCCGCGGATCAGCTTGATCCCGCCGGCGGTCGACCCCGCCGCGCCGCCGACGACCATCGCGAACGTGACCGTCAGCTGGGCCTGGGCCGGCCAGTCACCCAGCGAGATCGTCGCCGGCGGTGAGGCGGTCTGAAAGCCGGTGCAGGTCGCCGCCGAGACGAACTGGAACAGGCCGAAGCGGATCGCCCCGAACACCGTGTCGTACGGCCCCGTCGCGTGGAGGAACGCGACCAGCAGCGCCGACCCCCCGCCCATGTAGAGGAACACCCAGCGCGTCTGGAGGTCCGCGTAGAGGTTCCGGAGGTCGCCTCGCAGCATCAGGTAGTGGACCGGGAAGGCGATGCTGCCCAGCAGCATGACCGGCAGCAGCGCGAAGTCGATCGTCGCGCTGTCGTAGGTGGCGATCGAGTTGTCCGTGACCGAGAAGCCACCGGTCGCCAGGCCCGTCATGGCGTGGTTGATCGCCTCCCAGATCGGCATGCCGGCCAGCCACAGCGTCAGGATCGAGACGAACGTGAACAGCACGAAAATCCACCAGATCGTCCGCACCGTCGAGACGACGCTGGGGTGAATCTTCTCCGAGCGAGCCTCGCTCTCGTACAGCGTCAGCGATCCGCTGCCGGGACGCGAGAGGATCGCGGTCGTCAGGACGATCACGCCGACCCCGCCGACCCACTCGCTGAACGTCCGCCACCACTGCAGCGTCCGGGGCAACACTTCCTCGTCGTCGGTCATCGTCAGCCCCGTCCCGGTGAACCCGCTCATGCTCTCGAAGACGGCGTTGAGCGGGTTCGTGAACGCGGACAGCGTCGCCGTGCCGTCGGGCGCGGCGAGCACGGCCGGATCGATTCGAACGGTCCAGGCGAGCAGCAGGAACGGCAGCGCGCCGAACACCCCCACGGCGAACCAGCCCAGTGCGGCGACCATCATCCCGTGGAGCATCCCCGGGTCCTCGGCCTCGCGGTACCGCGTCCAGAGCAGGCGCCCCAGCACCAGCGGGACGGCCGCCGAGACGACCAGCGCGGGGGCGGCCCAGAACTCCCCCCACACGAGCGCGACGAGCAGCGTCACGACGACGAGCCCGCCCAGCGCCTGGAGGATGCGCCCGACGTCCCGCCCGACGGTCGCGACGCTACCGTTCATCCCTCACCCCTCGGTCTGCCGTCTCGGTGTCCGTCGGGTGCTCCGCCATCGCCGACTCACTCCGAGTGGTCCTCGTCGTGGCCGAACGCGTCCGTGATCGCCGGGGTCGCGCCCACGGCGGAGTACACCGTCAGCACGTCGCCGGCCTCGATCGTCACCCCGCCGCGTGGCGTGATTGGCGGGCCCTGCCCGTTGCGCTCGATGGCAACCACCAGCGTGTCGTCGGTGAGGATGTCCGCCTCACCGATCTCGGTCAGCGTCTTGCCGGCCACGGGTGCGTCCGCGGTGACCTCGATCTCGAACACCTCCGCGCGCTCGCCGATGCGCATGTAGTCGACGATCGCCGGGCGCGCGACCGATCGGTACAGGTGATCGGCGATCAACTCTTGGGGGTTCTCCATCGTGTTGACGCCGATCTGGCGGAACAGACTCATGTGCTCGGGGTTGTGCACGACCGAGAGGATCGACGGAATTTCGAACTCCTGGGCGAGCAGACACACCATCACGTTCGTCGCGTCCTGGTCGGTCGTCGAGATCAGCGCGTCCGCCCGCGACGCCCCGGCGTCCGCCAGCGTCTCCTTGACCGTCGCGTCGGCGTTCAGCACCATGCAGTCGTAGGCGTCTGCGGCCTGGTTCGCTCGCACGTCGTCGTGTTCGATGACGACGACCTCGTTGCCCGACCGCGTCGCGACGTCGATCAGCGGCGTCCCGATGTCTCCGGCGCCGACGATGATGATATACATGCGTTGTCAGACCTCCAGTCGTCGTGCGAACCTCTCTCGGAGCGAGAGTGGTGATTCTTCCGATCCACGCGCCTGCGCTCCGGGCCGAGTGTGACCAGCGTCGCCTCACGAGGAGCCCACCCGGCCACGGGGTCGACCTCGGGAATCTGACGGTGGCGCGGGCGGGTCACCGGTAGAGGTCGAACCGCCGGAACACCGTCCCCAGCAGCACAGCCACGGGGATGATCTCCAGGCGACCGACCCACATGTTGACGATCAGCATCGCCTTGGCGGTGCCGGGCATCGTCGGCCCGGTGATCCCGGAGTCCAGCCCCACGTTGCTCTGGGCGCTCATGAGGTCGAAGAGCACGTACTCGAGCGGGTACGACGCCGGGAGCACCCGCAGGAGGACGGCCAGTCCGAGGATCAGGAACGAAATCCAGAGGACGAACACGACCGTCGCCTCCGTGTACTCGCGCTGGGCCTGTTCCGCGTCGAGTTTCCGGTCACCGATTTTGAGGTATCGAATCGCACTCGACGGGTGGAAGACGTCGCGTACCTGCCACGCGGTCCCCTTGGCCAGGGTGATGACCCGGATGAGTTTCAACCCGCTGGTCGTCGACCCGGCAGCGCCCCCGGTGAGCATCCCGAGACACAGCAACAGCGTCGGGCCGGCGTCCCACACTCGCTCGGCCCCACCGCCGATCGACTCGGTCCCGAACCCGGTGTTCGACACCGCCGAGACGAACTGGAACAGGCTCGCACGGAACGTGTGCTCAAGCGTGTCGTACTGGCCGTTGGCGTACAGAATCGCCGTCAGTGCGAGTGATCCTGCCGTGAACCAGATGAACACCCACCGCGTCTGGAGGTCGGTGTAGAGGTTCCGGAGCTCGCCGTTGAATATCAGGTAGTGGATGGGGAAGGCGATGCTGCCGGCGACCATGATCGGCACCGTCACGTACTCGACGAGCGGCGAGTAGTTCCCGATGGAGTTGGCGTTGACCGCGAACCCGCCGGTCGCGATGCCGGTCATACCGTGGTTGATCGCCGCCCAGAGCGGCATCCCCGCGAGGAGGAACAGAATGATCGATCCCACGGTCAGCGCGAGGAAGATCTTCCAAATCTCCTGAACCGTCGTCACGATGCTCGGATGAATCTTCTCCGAGCGTGCTTCGCTCTCGTAGAGAGTGTACGAGCCACCGCTCCCGCCCCCGCGACGCAGAATCGCGACGGTGAGGACGATCACGCCGACGCCGCCGATCCACTCGATGAACGAGCGCCACCAGTGGATCGAGCGCGGGAGCTTCTGTTCGGTCGTTGCCATCGTCAGCCCCGTCCCCGTGAACCCGCTCATGCTCTCGAACACCGCGTCGAGCGGCCGAAGGAACACGACCGTCGTCTCGTCCATCGGCGGCGTGTTCATCCAGGCAGGGAACGGGTCGACCTGGATCGTCCAGGCAATCAGGAGAAACGGGAGCCCGCCGAGCACGCCGACGACCGCCCAGGCGGTGGCCGCGGTCACCATCGCGTCACGCTTCGCCGGCGGGGGAGCGTCGCTGTAGCGCCAGGCCAGCGCCGTTCCGATCCCGCCCACCACCACTGCGGAGACGAGAAAGGCGGGGACAGCGTAGAGCTCAAGGTTGACCGCGGCGACCACCGCCGAGACCACCAGCATCAGCGAGACGGCCTGGACGATACGACCGACGTCCTTGCCGACCGTCGTCGTGTCTACTCGGAGCATCGTCGGTCAGTCGTCGCTGCGGTCCTCGTAGTGGCCGAACGCGTCGGTCAGCTCCGGATTCGCCCCCTCCGCCGAGTAGACGGTCAGGAGATCACCGGCCTCGATCCGACTGTCGCCCCGAGGCGTGATCGGTGGGTCCTGCCCCTCGCGTTCGATGGCGACGATCAACGCGTCGTCGGAGAGGATGTCCGCCTCGCCGATCTCGGTCAGCGTCTTGCCGGCGACCGGCGCCCCCTCCATGACCGCGATCTCGAACACCTCCGCCTGGTCGCCGATGCGCATGTAGTCGACGATCGCCGGGCGCGCGACCGACCGATAGAGGTGCTCGGCGATCAACTCCTGGGGGTTCTCCATCGTGTTGACCCCGATCTGGCGGAACAGACTCATGTGCTCGGGGTTGTGCACGACCGCGAGAATCGACGGAATCTCGAACTCCTGGGCGAGCAGACACACCATCACGTTCGTCGCGTCGTGTTCGGTCGTCGAGATCAGCGCGTCCGCACGCTCTGCACCGGCGTCCGCCAGCGTGTCCTTCGTCGTCGCGTCGGCGTTCAGCACCATGCAGTCGTAGGCGTCCGCGACGGCGTTCGCCCGCTGCTCGTCGTGTTCGATGACGACGACTTCGTTGCCCGACCGCGTCGCGACGTCGATCAGCGGCGTCCCGATGTCGCCGGCACCGACGATGATGATGTACACGAGACGGTCACCTCCACCCCGAAGACGACGCCGTGGTCACTCGGCATCACCCGCCGTGTCGTCGACCAGCGACCAGTGCAGCCGAATCTCGCCGTCCATCCCCTTCTCGTGGGTCACCACGTACAGCGACGCGACGTCGTCGCCCTCGTGGCGCCTGCGCACCACGGCGTATCCCTCGTTGTCCGTGACGTCGACGAGTTCCTCTTCGTCGACCGCCGCACGGATGTCCTCGACCAACGGTCGGTGCAGTTCGCGAATCCGCGACTGTGCGTACGCGACGGTCGCGTCCAGCTCGTCGTAATCGAGCTCGTCGAGTCGATCCACGATGTCGTCGGGCAGTCGTTCGCTGGGACTGCGGTCGTCGTCGTCGTTCACCGGTCGCCACCTCCTAGCTCCGTCGTCGACGTGCCGACGGTGCGTACCAGGGTCGTCATACCCACCACGAGATATCGCTAAGTGAAGTAATTTCCGAACAAGTTGACTGTATCGTTCGTCCCTAGCCCCCATATTTTTTAATCGTTTTTGCAATCCAGAGGGGACGACATCGGTGAAATCGCCGATTACGGCGTCACACGCCCGCGGGAGGCTGGACAGCGGAGCGTAGAACGCAATCGAACACCGAAACGAATGTGCCCATTGACTCGGAATCGGTTGGAACGGATAAGTATGAGCGAGGGAATCGACGAGGTCGACGAGCGCATCCTCTACCACCTCACGCGGGAGGCTCGCCACACCTCGGCGCCGGACATCGCCGCGGAAGTCGACCTGTCCCCGCCGACGATCCGCAACCGAATCCGCCGACTGGAGGACGACGGGATCGTCGAGGGGTACCACGCCCACGTGAACTACGAACTGGCCGACGGCCTGCTGACCAACCAGTACGTCTGCAGCGCCCCTGCGACCGAACGCCACGAGATCGCACAGCGCGTCCTGGAAATTCCCGGCGTGGTCAACGTCCGCGTGATCATGTCCGGGCGGGGCGACCTGCGGATCAAGGCGGTCGGGCGGGACACCAGCGACCTGACCAGAATCGCCCAGGACATCACCGCGCTGGGCATCGAGATCGACGACGAGGACCTGCTCTACCGCGAGTACTTCCGCCCGTACGCCCGGTTCGGTCCCCGCGAGCAGGAGCCGATCTCCCCGGTGACCGGCGTCGCGGGGCTGGCCGGCGACGCGGAGGTCGTCGAGGTCGTCGTCCGGGAGGGCGCGCCCATCGCCGGCGAGACCCTCCAGGCGGCGAACGAACAGGGGCTGGTCACCACCGATGTGCTCGTCGTGCGCATCGACCGCGGTGACGAGGCCATCACGCCCACGGGAGAGACCACCATCCGGGAGGACGACTTCGTCACCGTCCACTCGCGGTCCGGCATCACCGACGAGACACTGTCGGCGTTCACGGGGGAGTGAGCGAGCGGGGATCGAGGCCCGTTCCGGTGCCACAGGAATCCGAACCGTTACACCGGAAGATTCCCTGGAACTGACCGATGGACCACCTCGGGTTTCACTCGCTGACCGACGAGGTCGTCACGGAGCTCCCCGTCGAGGGGGCGATTCCGGAGTGGCTGTCGGGAAGTCTCCTGCGGAACGGCCCCGGCGCCTTCGAACTCGGGCCGACCAGCGTCGACCACTGGTTCGACGGCCTGGCGATGTTGCACAAGTTCACGTTCGTCGACGGCGCGGTGCGGTACCGCAACCGCTTCCTCCGGTCGGACATCTACGAGGCCGCCCGAACCGGGCGGTTCGAGGGCGGGTTCGCAACCGGCGCGTCCACGCTGCGCGAGCGACTGTTGCAGATGCTGACCGCCGACGCCTACGACAACGCCAACATCGTCGCCGAGCGGGTCGGGGACCGCTACGTCGCCCTGACCGAGTCGCCACGCTGGGTCGAGTTCGATCCCGACGACCTGCACGTCCGGGACCACGTCCAGTACGGCGGTCCCGAGCCGAGCGGCCAGCTCTCGTGTGCACACCTCGGCCACGACCCGACGACCGACGCCGTGCTGAACGTCGAGACGGAGTTCGGGCGACCCAACCGCTACCACGTCCACGAGATTCTGAGCACCGAGCGGCGCCGCCACCTCGCGACGATCCCGACCGAGCGCCCCTCCTACATGCACAGCTTCGCCGTGACGCCGTCGTACGTCGTCCTGACGGCGTTCCCGTTCGACGTCGATCCGCTGGCGTTGCTCAAACCCGGCGAGCAGCCACCGCTCCTCGAGCACTACGAGTGGCGCCCCGAAGCCGGGACGCGAGTCGTCGCCGTCGACCGCACGGACGGCTCGATCGCCGTCGACACCCACACCGAGGCGGTGTTCGGATTCCACCACGTCAACGCCTACGACGCCGACGACGGAACCGTGGTGTTCGACCTCGAGACCGTCCCCGACGCCACCTCGATGGACACCCTCTACCTCTCGGAGTTGCGGGAGGGCGACCTCGGGGCCCTGGGCGGACGCCTGGAGCGGTTCCGCCTCGACCCGGAGAGCGGCACCGTCGACCGCGAGACGCTCCACGAAGGCGCGACGGCGTTGCCGACGGTCCCACGAGACCGCTGGTGTCGACGCCACCGCTACGTGTACGCCCAGGGCACCGCCCAGCCCGTGACCGACTGGCCGGAGCTGATCCGGAAGATCGACGTCGAGACCGGCGACGAGCAGGTGTACGAGGTCGAGGACGGCCACGTCTGCGAACCGATCTTCGTCGCGCGACCGGACGCCGAGGCCGAGGACGCGGGCGTCGTGCTTGCCGTCGCGCTGGACGACGCCGCCGAGCGATCGCACCTCCTCGTGCTCGACGGCGAGACCCTCGACGAGCTGGCCCGGGCGACGCTGCCCCACGCCGTCCCGTTCGACTTCCACGGCCGCTTCTTCCCGGAGCTGACGGGGTGACCGCGGGACCCCAACGGCCAAGTCTCGCCCGCTCGCAGCGAGCGACGTGACACGGACGCTGCTGGTCGCCGGCACCGCCAGCCACGTCGGCAAGTCCACCGTCGTAGCGGGGCTGTGCCGACACCTCGCCGACGCCGGGGTCGACATCGCGCCGTTCAAGGCCCAGAACATGGCGAACAACGCCCGTGCCGTCCCGACGCCGGACGGGGAGTCCGTGCCGCGGGTGGGCGACGCGCCCGACGCGGACGACCCCGCCTTCGGCGAGATCGGGATCAGTCAGCACGTCCAGGCCCGCGCCGCGCGGGTCGAACCCTCGACGGACCACAACCCCGTCCTGTTGAAGCCACGCGGCGGCGGCGAGTCCCAGCTGGTCCTCGACGGCCAGGCCGTCGGCCACTACGCCGCCGGCGACTACTACGACGAGTGGTGGGACCGGGCCCGCGAGACCGCCGCGCTCGCCCACGAACGGCTCGCCGCCGAGCACGACCTGATCGTCGCCGAGGGCGCCGGTTCGGTCGCGGAGATCAACCTCCACCACCGCGACCTGGCGAACCTCGAGACCGCGCGCTTGGCCGACGCCGACGTGCTGCTGGTCGGCGACATCGAGCGCGGCGGCGTGTTCGGCGCGCTGGTCGGCTCGCTCGAACTGCTGCCAGCGGACGTCCGCGAGCGGGTCGTCGGCGCGGTGATCACGAAGTTCCGCGGCGACCCCGCCCTGCTCGACCCCGGCCCGGACCTGTTCGAGGAGCGAACGGGCGTCCCCGTCGTCGGCGTGGTGCCCCACGACGACCCCGGTCTCCCGGCGGAGGACAGCCTCTCGCTGCCCGACGCCGACGAACGGGCGACGTGGGGCCGGGACGCCATCGACGACCCAACGACCGTCGCGGTCCCGCACCTGCCCCACATCTCGAACGTCGCCGACCTCGACCCGCTCGCGGCCACGCCGGGCGTCCGCGTGTCGGTCCGCCCGCTCGACGCCGGCCTCGGGGACGCCGACGCCCTCGTGCTGCCGGGGACCAAGAACACCGTCGACGACCTGCTGGCGGCCCGGGAGGCCGGGCTCGGTGAGCACCTCCGGGCCTTCGACGGGCCCGTGGTGGGACTGTGCGGCGGCTACCAGCTGCTCGGCGAGCGCCTGACCGGCGCCGCCGTCGAGGGCGTCGGCGACCGCGAGACGCTGCCCGGCCTCGGACTGCTGCCCGTCGAGACCGCGTTCTCGCCGGACAAGCGTGTCCGGCGGTCGACGCTGTCGCTGTCGGGAACCGGACCGCTCGCGGGTGCCGACGGTCGTGTCTCGGGGTTCGAGATTCACGCCGGGCGGACACGCGCTGTCGGGGCCGTCGAGACGCCGTTCGCGGCGCCGGATCGCGACCGGTCGGGGGCCGCCCTCGGCGCCGCCAGCGGGCGGCTTCTCGGGACGTACCTCCACGGCCTGTTCGAGAACGACGGTCCCCGCGAGGCGTTCCTGCGGGCCGCCGGGTGGACCCCGGAGCCCGGTCCCGAGCGGCCCTCGCCGTACGACCGGGCGGCCGCGCTGATCGCCGAGAACGTCGATCTCGCCGCGCTGGACCTGCCGGCGTAGGTGGCGCCTGCGTCAGGACGGCTCGTCCGGCGCCCGGTCGACGCTCCTGGCCGACCCGTCACCACACAGCGCCACGAGCAGCGCCTTCTGGACGTGCAGGCGGTTCTCCGCCTGCCGGAACACGACCGAGCGTTCACCCTCGATGACGGCGTCGGTGATCTCCTCGCCGCGGTGGGCCGGCAGGCAGTGCATCACCGCCGCATCGGGCGCCGCCGCGAGGAGGTCCTCGTCCACCCGAAACGGCGCGAACGCCGCGCGGTCCACGCCGTCGTCGCTCATGCTCACCCAGACGTCGGTGTACACCGCGTCGGCGCCAGCGACCGCCGTCGTCGGGTCGGTTGCGACCGTCGGAGCCGAGCCGAGCGCCGCCGCGCGGGCGACGATGTCGTCGTCGAGGCCGTGACCGGGCGGCGTCGCGACGGTCAGGTCGACACCCGCCGCGGCACAGGCCAGCGCGAACGAGGCCGCGACGTTGTTGCCGTCGCCGACCCAGGTCACGGAGGTCTCCGACAGCGACCCCGCCACGTCGCGCAGCGTCAGGAGGTCCGCCAGCGCCTGACAGGGGTGGGCGCGGTCGGTCAGGGCGTTGACCACCGGAACCGAGGCGTACGCCGCCAGTTCCTCGACGGTGGCGTGCGAGGCGACCCTGGCGACGACGGCGTCGACGTAGCCCGACAGCGCGCGGGCAGTGTCTTTCACCGGTTCGCCGCGAGCGAGTTGGGTCTCGCCGGGGCCGAGGAACACCGCGTCGCCGCCGAGGTGGTTCGTCCCGGTCTCGAAGGACACCCGCGTGCGGGTGCTGGGCTGTTCGAACAGCATCGCGACCTGCGCTCCCGGGAGGTCCCGGTGTGGCTCGCCCGCCTCCCGCGCCGCGCGGTAGGCTTCGGCGGCGTCCAGCAGCGACTCGACCGCCGCGGGGTCGAGGTCGTCGACGTCCAGCAGGTGGGTCGGGCCGTCCGTGCCCGGCCCGTCGCCGGACTCGGCCGGACCGCCGCCCGAGGAGCTCGATCCCGCCATCAGCCACACACCTCCGTCGCGACGTGGGTCAGCACCGCCAGCGAGCGGTCGAACGCCGGCAGCGAGAGCCGCTCGTCGGGCGTGTGGTCCAGCGACGAGTCCCCGGGACCGTAGGTGACGACCGGGCGGTCCCAGGCCGCGGCGAACAGGTTCGCGTCGCAGGTCCCGGTCTTGCGGACGTGCCGGGGCTCCCCGCCGGCATCGCGGACCGCCACGCGGAACGCGCGGGCGAGGTCACACCGTGGCGTCCCGAGCCAGGGTTGGATCGACTGTCCCCACTCGATCTCGCCGCGGTCGGTGACCGCCTCGACGGTCGCGGCGGCGGCCTCGGGGTCGGTCCCCGGCGGGAGTCTGAACCTCGCCTCCAGCGTCGCCGCGGTGGCCGTGCCGTCGTCGGTCGGCCCGCCATCGACGGTCCTCGGCGTGGCCGTCACGCGGTCGAACACGTCGGCGTCGGGGTCGTCGGTGGGGCCGTGCGCCGACAGCGCGTCCGTCGCCGCCGCCCACCAGTCCATCGCCAGGTCGACGGCGTTGGCCTCTGGACGCGCGCCGTGTGCGGCCGCCGTCGTCGCGCGGTACGTCCCGGCGAGCAGCCCGCGGTAGCCCAACGCGATGCCGTCCCAGCCGCTCGGTTCGCCGTTGACGACCGCGTCGGGCGCCGCGCGGTCGTCGATCAGGTGGCGCGCGCCGCGGGAGTCGGTCTCCTCGCCGACCACTCCGGCGAAGCTCGCGCCGGTCCGGACCGCGGCGGCGGCCATCGCCGCGAGCGCGCCGGTGGCGTCGACGCTCCCGCGGCCGTTGAGGACCGCCTCGCCACCCTCGTCCGTGACCTCTACGGGGAGCTCGCCGGGGACGGTGTCGACGTGGGAGGTCAGCAGGAGCGCGTCGTCGCCGGGCGCGCGGACGTTCCCGACCGCGTCCGTCGCGACCTCGCGGCCGTGCGAGCGGAAGAACTCCACGAGCACCCGGGCCGCGGCGGCCTCGTCGCCGCTCGGCGAGGGCGTCCCGACGAGATTCCGGAGGAGGTCCCGCGCCTCAGCGGTCGTGACTGCCCGGGTCGTCTCCCCGACGGCCTCGCCGGCGGTCATCCGACCGCCTCCTGCGGCCCGAGGACGGCCGCGAGCGCGTCGACCACCTCGTCGGCGTCGTCCTCGTCGAGGGTCAGCGGGGGCAGCAGCCTGACGGTCGACCGGCCCGCCGGGAGCGCGAGGACCTCGTGTTCCAGGGCGAGCGACTTGAGCACGCGACTGCTGTCGGTCGCCTCGACGTCGACGCCGAGCAGCAGCCCCTCGCCGCGAACCGACAGGCCGGCCGCCGCGAGCTCGGCCGCGAGGTAGTCGCCGACCGCGGCGGCGTTGCCGGGCAGGTCCGCCTCGACGACGGCGTCGAGCGTCGCCGTCGCGGCGGCGCTGACGACCGGACTCCCGCTGAACGTCGACCCGTGGGAGGCCGCGCCGTCGGCGATCCAGTCGGCACACAGCGTCGCGCCCATCGGGAGGCCGCTGGCCAGGCCCTTCGCGGTCGTGAGGACATCGGGCGTTACGCCCGCGGCCTCGCAGGCCCACAGCGTCCCCGTGCGGCCCAGGCCCGTCTGGACCTCGTCGAGCACGAGCGCCGCGCCGTGCTCGTCGGTCAGCTCGCGGGCGGTCTCCAGGTACGAGACGGACGCCGGGTTGACCCCGCCCTCGCCCTGGATCGGCTCCAGCAGGACCGCAGCGGTGTCGTCGGTCACCGCCGCGGCGAGCGCCTCGGGGTCGTCGAAGTCGACGAACGTCACCCCGTCGACCAGCGGCTCGTAGGGCGCGCGGTACTTCGGCTTCCAGGTCGTCGACAGCGCGCCCATCGTCCGCCCGTGGAACCCCGACTGCGCGGCGACGAACTCCGTGCCCTCGGTCGCCGACCGGGCGAACTTCAGCGCCGCCTCGTTGGCCTCCGCGCCGGAGTTACACAGCCAGACGTTGTCCAGGCCGCCGGGTGCGACCGCCGCCAGGCGCTCGTACAGGTCGGTCCGGGCGGCGACGGGGTACGACCCCTGGACGTACAGCAGCTGGGCGGCCTGGTCGGTCACCGCGTCGACGACTGCGGGGTGGTTGTGGCCGGCCGGGACGCAGGCGTAGCTCGCGCCGGCGTCGAGGTACTCGGTCCCGTCGGCGCCGTGCAGGCGGACGCCGTCACCGCCGTCGATCTCGATGGGCTTCTCCGAGAGGACGAACCCGCTCACGGCGACTCACCCCCCGGTCCCGGAGCGAACCCCTGGATTGGACTGTACTCGGTCGAGCCGTCGTCGGTGACCGGGTCGACGTCCACTCCGACGGCGCCCGGCAGTATCGTCGTGCCCCGTCCGCCCAGGGCCGCCACGACGGGTGCGTTGGCGCTCGCCTCCGCGACGGTCACCGAGCGCGCGCCGCCCTCCAGCGCCTCCGCCGCAGCCATCACCTTCCGCGTCATGAACCCCTCGGCGGCCGCTTCGAGGTCCTCGAACCCCCCAGGCGTGGCGACGGACTCTATCAGCGTCGCCTCGTCGTCCGGGTCTTCGAGGACGCCGGGCACGTCCGTCAGCGCGACGAGGTGGGCGTCGAGCGCGCCCGCCACGGCCGCCGCGGCGCGGTCGGCGTCGGCGTTGGCGGCAAGGTGCGTCGTCTCGCCCGCGGCCTCCTCGCTGGCGAGCATTGGGACCGTCACGACCGGCGTGTACCCGTCGGCGAGCAGCGACGAGAGGAGGTCGGCGTTGACGTCGGTGATGCGGCCGGAGTGGTCGCCGCGCTCGATCCGTTTCGTGCCGTCCTCGACGATCTTCACCGCCGGGGTGCGGGGGCCGGTCAGCAGCGCGCCGTCGACCCCCGACAGCCCGAGGGCGTTGACCCCGACGTCCTGCAAATCCGCGACGAGATCGGTGTTGAGCTTCCCGGGCAGGACCATCTCGAACACCTCCATCGTCGTCTCGTCGGTGAACCGTCCGACGACGCCGTCGGGCGTCTCGACGTACCGCGGCGACTCACCGAGCGCGTCGAGGGTGTCGTCGACGGCGGTCGACCCGCCGTGGACGACGACGACGTCCGCACCGTTGGCCGTGAGGTGGGCCACGTCGGTCAGCGCGGGGCCTGGATCGACGGCGCGGGCGCCGCCGACCTTGACGACGACGGTCACGGCGATCCCACCGGGTGGAGCCCCCGCCGTTGCAGCCCCGCCGTCTCCGCGTACCCCAGGGCGACGTTGGCCGCCTGGAGCGCCTGGCCCGCGGCGCCTTTCAGCACGTTGTCGATCGCCGAGAACACGACGACGCGGTCGTCGCCGTCGCGCTCGAAGCCGACCTGAGCCAGGTTCGTCCCTGCGACGGTCTTCGGCTCGGGGTAGCGGTACGTCCCGCTCCCGCCGCCGACCAGCTCGACGAACGGCTCGTCGCCGTACGCCTCGCGGTAGGCGCTCCACAGGTCGCCCGTCGACGGCGCCGCGTCGAACAGCAGGTGGCAGGTCGCGCTGGCGCCCCGCACCATGTCGACGGCGTGGGCGGTGAACGAAACGTCGGTGCCGAGCCACGCCTCGATCTCGGCCTCGTGGCGGTGGCCCGTGGCCGCGTACGGCCGGACGACCCCCGATCGCTCGGCGTGGCTCGCGGCGCGGCCGCCGCCGGCGCCGCCCTCCGAGGAGCCGACCTTCACGTCGACGACGACGTCTGCGTCGTCGAGCAGGCCGGCCTCGGCCAGCGGGTAGCACCCGAGAATCGTCGCCGTGGCGTTGCAGCCCCCCGCGGCGACGAGCGCCGCGTCGGCGATGGCCTCGCGGTTGACCTCCGGGAGCCCGTACGCGGCGTCGGCCAGGTGGTCGGGCGCGGCGTGGCCGTCGTACCAGGCGTCGTACGCAGCCGCCGAGTCCAGCCGGAAGTCCGCGCTCAGGTCCACGACGAGGTCAGCGGCGGCGCGGTAGGTGTCGACGTGCTCCATCGCGACGCCATGTGGCGCCGCGGCGAACAGGACGCCGACGGCGTCGTCGGCGACATCGGCCGGGCGCGAGAAGCGGAGGTCCAGGTCGCGCAGGTTCGGGTGGACCGCCCCGACGCTGCGGCCCGCGTACTCGCGGCTGGTCGCCCCCGTGACCGCGAACCCGGGGTGGTCCGCGAGGAGCCGCAGCAGTTCGCCGCCGGCGAACCCGCTGGCGCCGACGACCGTCGCCGTCGTGGGCGCCCCGTCACCCGCGTCGTCGACCGCAGGGGCGTCGGTCGCGGGGCTCACTGCGCCGTCACCTCCGCGGTCGCCGCCGCGTCGCCCGCGGCGTCCGTCTCCAGCCAGTCGACGACGGCCGCGGGGACGTCGACGTCGACGGTCCCGTCCAGGGCGTCGAACTCGACGGTGTGGTTGACCTCGTGGACGGTGTAGCCGCCGTCGGCGCCGGTCTCCATCAGGTCGACGCCGAGCAGCCCGCCGCCGACGGCGTCGCTGGCCGTCGCCACGAGGGTCGCGACCTCGTCGTCGATCGCGAAGGGGGCGGTGTCGGCGCCCTGGGCGGCGTTCGTCAGCCAGTGGTCGGCGCTGCGGACCATCCCCGCGACCGGCTTGCCGTCGACGGCGAGGACGCGGATGTCCCGGCCCGATTTCGGGACGAACTCCTGGACGTAGAAGACCTTGTGCTCGTAGTGGCCCAGGGTCGCCTTGTGCTCGACGATGGCCTCCGCCGCGCTGCGAGAGTCGACCTTCGCCATCAGGCGCCCCCAGGAGCCGACCACGGGCTTCAGGACGCAGGGGTAGCCCATCGTCTCGATGGCCGCCAGCGCGGCGTCCTGGGTGAACGCCACCTCCGTCGCCGGCGTCGGGACGTCGGCGGCCGACAGCGCCAGGCTCGTCCGGACCTTGTCCGCGCAGGTCGCGGCCGTGTCCGGGTCGTTGATCACGGGCACGCCGTGGTGTTCACAGAACTGCGTGACGTACGTGCTCCGACTGGTCGCCAGACAGCGATCCAGCGCGAGGTCGCACTCAGCCAGCGCGTCCGGCACCGCGTCCAGGCCGAACGAGTCGTCGCGGACGTCGACCTTCACGACATCGTGGCCGCGCTCGCGCAGTTCCGCGAGCAGGAGCTTCTCGTCGCTGCGGATGCGGGAGTAGAGCAGTCCGATCTGCACGTCACTCCCCCCAGTCCTCTTCGAGCTCCGGGGCTCGATCGAGGACCGGCGGGGAGTCGCTCACGAGTTCCAGTTCGACGCCACAGGTCGTGCAGTCGACGATCTCTCCGGTCTCCAGGTCCGACCCCAGAGACAGTTGCTCGCCGCATTCTACGCACTCTGTCATCGGAAGTCCGGTTCCGACCGGTAGAACTTAACTATTCCGGTATTATAATTCAAATTATAATTATACACGGACGGCTACTCGGACGAGAGTTGCCATACAGCGGGGATCGCGGCCGACGGTCGCCCTGACTGATGTGTCAGTTCCCGTCTTCGACTGGCGAGAGGACGACCGTCGGCGGTGGAGTGAGTTAGAGCTGGGCCAGACGGCCCGGTCGCGGCGGTCGCGGGACGGCGCCGTCGCTGGCGGCGGGGGCCGGCGCGCGGCGACCGTCACGCGAGTGCATCCGTATCGTCACGGGAGACGGCCCAGAACCCTCAACCTGTCGGTCGGTGCAACGACCACTCGGCGGGGAGCGGTGCCGAGAGCGCATCACCCCACCCCCTCGATCGCCGTCGCGAGCCGGTCGCGGCTCTCCGAGAGGGCGTCCCGGCGCTCGGACAGCGCGGTCCGGTCGGCGTCCACGCCGGCGCGGGCGCGACGGAGCTGGTCGCGGACCGCCGACGGCGCCGGGCCGCCCGGCGAGTCCCGCCGGCGGACGTTCTCCCCAGGGTCGAGAACCGCCTCGACCGCCGCGGGGTCGACCACGGCGTCGAGCGGCTCACCGACGACCGTCTCGACGGCCGCCGCGACGGCCGCGGACGGGTCGTCGCCAGCCGCGACGGCCTCGGCCGCCGTGGCGACGGCCTCGTGGGCGGTCCGGAAGGGAACCCCGTTCGCCGCCAGGAGGTCCGCGACGCCGGTGGCGGTGGCGAACCCCTCGCCCGCGGCGGCCGCGAGCGCCGTCTCGTCCCAGGCCGCGGTCGCGACGGCGCCGGCGGTCACGTCGACGGCCTCGGTGACGCCGTCGACGACGTCCCAGGCGTGGGGCGTGGCGCGCTGGAGGTCGCGGTTGTACGCCCGCGGGAGCCCCTTCAGCGTCGTCAGCAGGCCCTGCAGGCCGCCCGCGGCGTCGCCCGCGGTCGCCCGGACGAGTTCGAGCGTGTCCGGGTTGACCTTCTGGGGCATGATCGAGGAGGTCGAGGCGTAGTCGTCGTCCAGCGCGAGGAACCCGCGGTTCGCGAAGCCGACGAGGTCCTCGGCGAGGCCGGCACAGGTGACCGCCAGGTTCGACAGCGCGGCCACGCCCTCGACGAGGAAGTCCCGCGCGGAGACGGCGTCGGTCGCGTTCCAGGCGACGCCGTCGAAGCCGAGCAGGGCGGCGGTCCGCTCGCGGTCGACGTCGAACGGCGTCCCCGCGAACGCGGCGGCACCGAGCGGCGAGCGGTTCGTCCGGTCGTAGGCGTCCAGCAGGCGGGCGGTGTCGCGCTCCGCGGCCGCGGCGTAGGACAGGCAGTACTGCGCCAGCGTCGTCGGCTGGGCGGTCTGGAGGTGCGTGAACCCCGGCATCAGGGTCTCGTCGTGGGCCGCGGCGACCTCGACGAGGACCTCCCGCAGCGACAGCGTCGCCGCGACCGCCGCCAGCAGGTCCGTCCGGAAGCGGTAGCGGATGCACGTCGCCACCTCGTCGTTGCGCGAGCGGGCGGTGTGCATCCGGCGGCCCGCCGCCCCCGCGCGCTCGACGACGGCCGTCTCGACGGCCGCGTGGACGTCCTCGCCGTCGGGCAGAGCGTCGTGACCGGCCGCCTCGACCGCGTCGAGCGCGGTCAGGATCGCTCCGGCGTCGGCCGTGTCGACGACCCCCTGCTTGGCGAGCATCACGACGTGAGCGCGGTCGACGGCCAGGTCCGCAGCGAAGATGCGCTCGTCGGCGGCGAGCGACGAGAGGAACGACCGGGCGGGCCCGCCGGCGAACCGCTCGCGGCGAACGACGTCCGACCCGTCGGCCCCCGGGGCGTCGTCCCCGGTCACTCCGGGCCACCGTCTGTCGCGAGGGGAGCGTCGGCGCCGGCGCCCTTCGCCGCCGCGTTCGCCAGGCGGGCCTGGAAGCCGTGGTACTTCGCCACGCCCGTGGCGTCCTCCTGGGCGATGCCGTCGACGGTCTCGGTGTCGAAGGAGGCCGCCGCCTCGGAGTAGGCGGCGTACTCGCTGTCGCGGCCGACCGGCCGCGCCTGGCCCCCCTCGAACCGGACGGTCACGGTGCCAGTCACGCGCTCCTGGGTCGCGTCGACGAACCCCTCCAGCGCGGTCACCAGCGGCGAGTCGAGCAGGCCCTGGTAGGCCTTCAGCGCCCACTGCTGCTCGACCTGCGTCTTGAACGCCCGCTCTTCCTGGGTGAGCACCAGCCCCTCCAGGGACTCGTGGGCGTTCAGCAGCGTCGTCGCCGCGGGGTGTTCGTAGTTCGAGCGGACCTTCAGGCCGAGCATGCGGTCCTCCATCAGGTCCGAGCGGCCGACGCCGTAGCCGCCGGCGAGGTCGTTGAGGTGCTCGATCAGATCGACGGGCGCCATCTCCTGGCCGTCGACGGCGACCGGCACGCCGGCGTCGAACGCGATCTCGATCTCCTCGGTTGCGGCGCCGGGCGCGTCGGTCCACTCGTAGATTTCCTCGCCCGGAACGTGGTCCGGGTCTTCGAGGGCGTCGCCCTCGACGGAGCGACTCCAGAGGTTCGTGTCGACGCTCCAGGCGCCCTCGTTGCCCCCCTGGACCGGGAGGTCGTGCTCGGCGGCGTATTCGCGCTCCCACTCGCGGGTCAGGCCGAGTTCGCGCACCGGCGCGATTACCTCCAGGTCGGCGGCCCGCCAGACCGCCTCGAACCGCAGTTGGTCGTTGCCCTTCCCCGTACAGCCGTGAGCGACCGCCGAGCAGTCGTACTCCTGGGCGACCGCGAGAATCTCCTCGGCGATGATCGGCCGCGCGAGGGCGGTTCCGAGGGGGTAGCCCTGGTAACTGGCGTTGGCCTTCACCGCGTCGAGACAGAGCTCGGCGAACGCCTCTTGGCCGTCGACGACGACGTGTTCGACCCCCTGTGCCTCCGCGGTCGCCGCCGCCTCTTCGAACTCGGCGTCGGGCTGGCCGACGTCGACCGTGACGCCGATCACCTCGTCGTAGCCGTACTCGTCTTCGAGGAGCTGTACGCACACCGTCGTGTCGAGTCCGCCCGAGAAGGCGAGTGCGACGCGATCCATGTGTGGAAGGGCGCGCCGGAGGGAGATAAAATTTATCATGAAAAATGATGATATTTACGAGATGGTCGTCACTGGGCACGGGGCGGACGGTCGATCGGGACGGAGAGTGAGTGCTGTGGGCCTACGCGGCCCGTCGTCGTCGGACGGCGGACGCGTCGCTCCCGGCGAGAACGGCCGCGGCGGAGCGACGGTCGGGTGTCACTGTACCCGCACCGACGCCGTGAGCGCTGTTAACCGTGTCGGTCCCCGCGGTAACGGCCGCGACGCCCGCCGGATCGCGGCGCTCAGGTCACCGCGCTTCCCCGGCGGCGCGAAAGACGAACGTTTATTTCGGGGGGCGAGCCAACGGAAGGCCAGATGGTCGAGGCGCTTGCGGTCGCGAGCGGCAAGGGTGGGACGGGCAAGACCACGAGCACGCTCGCGCTGGGGATGGCCCTGGCCGAGGAGCACGACGTGACCGTCGTCGACGCCGACACCGGGATGGCGAACCTCCTGTTTCACGCCGGGCTGGCCGACGTGGAGGTGACGCTACACGACCTGCTGGTCGCGGAGACGGACGCCGACGTCGCCGACGCCACCTACGAGCGGTTCGGGATGTCGGTGGTCCCCTGCGGAACGAGCCTGACCGACTTCGCGGCCGCCGACCCCGAGCGGCTGCGGGCGGTCGTCGCGGACCTGGCCGCCGACACCGATGTCCTCCTGCTGGACTCGCCGGCGGCGCTGGGCTCGAAAAGCGCCGTGCTCCCGGTCGTGCTCGCCGACCGCGTGGTGATCGTCCTCCAGCCGACGATCCCCGCGCTGTCGGACGGGCTGAAGGTCCAGGAGTACGCCCGCTCGTACGGCACCGACGGCGCCGGGGTGCTGTTCAACAAGGTCCACGACGACCGCGCCGTCGAGCGGGTCGCCGAGAAGACGGATCGGCACTTCGACGGCCCCCACCTGGCGACGGTGCCCGACAGCGACGCCGCCCGCGCGGCCCGCGACGCCGGCGAACCGCTGCTCGCTCACGCCCCCGACGGCCCCGCGGCGACGGCCTTCCGCGAGGCCGCCGACCGGCTGGCGGTGCGGGACGCCGACGCCGACGCGGTGGCAGAGCGCTTCCGCAGCGCCGTCGTCCCGGACCCGCCATGAACCTGCCCCGCGGCGACCCGGTGTACGCCCGCGTGGTCGAGGGGGCCGGCGTCGCACTCGAAGAGACGCTCGACCGTGGACTCACCGGCTACGTCCTGCTGTCGCCGGGCGACGCGCTGCTCTCACGCGACGGCGACCGCGGCGTGCTCACCTTCGAGGACGGCGTGCCCGTGCTGGCGTACCACCCCGCCACCGACCGCGGCGGCCCGCCCGCGCTCGCGACCCTGGACACGCCGGGGCCGGTCCGGGCGGAACTGTTCGCGACCCCCGCCGACGCGCTGGCCCGCGCCCACGAGGCCGACCCGTTGCGGGTCCCGCCGGGGCGGCCCGCCGAGCGCCTCGCCGACGACCCCGCGCTGGCCGAGCGCACTCGCGAGCGGGCGCCCGACGGCCGCGTCGACGGCGACACCGACCCCGTGGCCGCGTTCCTCGACGACGACGAGGCCCTGGCGGCCATCCGGGAGCAGGCCCGCGACGAAGCCCGCGAGCGCGCCGACGAGTGGGGGCTGACCGAGCAGCTGGACGACGGGACGTAGCCGTGTGCCGCCGCGAGGGCCGCGCTTCCCCCGGAATTTCACTTTCACTCCGCGCGGGTCCGCTTCAAGTGGGTTCGGCCCCTACTGACGTGTATGAGCACCGGACGAGCGGTCGGGCGGACGCAGTTCAACCCCGTAGAGGGCCCCGAACGCAGCGGCGACCGGACGCGCGTCGAGATCAGCGGTCTCTGGACCGACAGCCTCCCGCGGTACGTCCGCGGCCGGGTCGCCGCCGACGCCGAGGTCGCCGTCGAGCGACGCGGCGAGCGGACGTTCCTGATCGTCGAGGAGTGATACGGTTTGTTCTGGGCTTCTTCCGGGATCGCGGCGGGCCGCGCTCCCGCTACACTGTGAGCATAAACCGTCTGAGCCGATGTCGAGCGACCGAACACCGAAGGTCCCGCTGCCCGTAGCCGCCTCGCGTGACAGCCCGCCCCGTCCTCGCGCCGCCCGATTCGCCCGCCCCCGACGGCGACGACGTCGTCGGCATCGTGCTTGCCGCCGGCACCAGCACGCGCTTCGGCGACCGGAACAAGCTGTGCGAACCGGTCGACGGCGTCCCGATGGTCCGCCGCGTCGCCGAGACGCTGCTGGCGGCGCGTCTCGACGCGGTCGCGGTCGTCGTCGGCCACGACGCCGCGGCGGTCCGGGAGACGATTGCCGACCTGGACATCGCCGTCGTCGAGACCGACGCTCACGCCGCCGGCCAGAGCCGGTCGGTCCGCCGGGGCGTCGCGTGGGCCCGCGACCGCGGCGCCGACGCCGCCCTGATCGCGCTGGGTGACATGCCGTACGTCGAGAGCGAGACGGTCGACGCCCTGGTGGCGACACACGAGCGCGACGGAGCCAGCGCGCTGGCGGCGGCCCACGAGGGTGAGCGGGGCAATCCCGTGCTGTTCGACGCGGCCCACTTCGCGGCGCTCTCCGCCGTCGAGGGCGACCGGGGCGGCCGCGACATCTTCCTGAACGCCGACGATGCCGCGCTGGTCGAGACGAGCGACCCGGGTGTGCGCCGGGACGTCGACGTCCCCGGGGACCTCGACCCGAGTTGAGCCGTCAGGCGTCGTCTGGACGGGGGTGGATCGGGCCGTCTCGCCGGCGGAGGTGGGTCGGGTCGCGGTCGTTGCGGACCGCCGTGACCTCCGCAACGACGCTCAGCGCGACGCCGCGCGGGTCACTCGCGCCGAGGTCCAGGCCGACCGGCGTGTACACCCGCTCGCGGTCGGCGGGCGGCAGTCCCTCACCGTCCCGAAACGTCTCGCGCAGTTCCGCGAATCGCTCGCCGGGGCCCATCAGACCGACGTACTGGACGGGGGTGGCGAGCAGCTCGTCGAGCACGAGGTGGTCGTCGACGAGGTTGTGGGTCATCACGACGGCGTACGTGCGCTCGGACGGGTCGACGGCCGCCGCGAGGTCTGCCGGCGAGGTCGTCACCCGCCGGTCGGCCGCCGGGGCGCGCTCGGCGAGGTCGACGCCGCCGCGAAAGCCCGCGACGGTGACCCGGAACCCCTGGTCGCCCGCGAGGCTGGCGATGGGGCCGACATCCGGGCCGCTCCCGACCAGCAGCAGTTCGGGTCGGGGCTCGAGGACGTGGACGAACGCCCGCACGTCGCCGTCGAGTCGCGTCGTCCCCGAGGCGTCCTCGGCGGCGAAGCGCTCGGCGGCCGCGCTCGCGGTGTCGACGCGCGCCGCCGGGAAGTCGTCGCCGACGGCGCGTTCCGTCCCGTCGCGGTCGAACAGCGCCCGGGTGCCGCGGTGGTCGTCGTCCAGCAGCGTGACCGCCACGGAACCCTCGCCCGCCGCGGCGGCCGCCAGGAGCGGCCCGTGGGCGGCGTCGAGCGGTTCGAACAGCAGCGTGACGACGCCGTCACAGCCCAACCCCAGCCCCCAGGCGTCCTCGTCGCCCGCGGGGTCGACGCGTTCGACGCGGGGCTGGCCCGCCTCCCGGACCGCCGCGGCGACCTCGTGGACCCGCGCGGAGAGACACCCCGCGCCGACGCTGCCGATCTCGCGGTCGCCGGCGACGACAGCGACCGCCCCCGGCCGGCGGTAGGCGTTGCCGTCGACGTCGACGACGGTCACCAGCACCGCCGCGCGGTCGCGGTCCAGCAGGTCGGCGGCGGTCGCCAGCACCTCGGCGGGCGGCGCGTTCGGATCGCCGTCCGTCGGGAGCGGGGAGTCGGTCACCGGTCGCGACCCCCCACGGGAGCGCCGTCGTCCGGGCGAATCGACATCGACTGCGGTTCGGCGGCCAGCGACAAGAGCGCGTCGGCGACGGCGGCGACCGCCGGGTCGTGGCGACCGCCGGAAGCGTCAGCTACCTGTCGCTGCGGCCCGCAGCCTCCGGCGATGGACGTTCGCGCGCTCCACCGCGACCTGCTCGACCTGCACGGCCGCCCGGCGGAGACCCACAGCACCGATGGCGTGCGGCAGCTGCTCACGACCATCCTCTCACAGAGCGTCGCCGACGAGCAGACCGCCCAGGCCGCCGAGAACCTCTTCGAGCGGTACCCCGACTACGCCGCCATCGAGGCCGCCGACCGCGACGAACTCGCCGAGACGATCCGCGTCGCGGGGCTGAACCAGCAGAAGGCCGCCCGCATCCAGCGATCGCTCGCGGCCATCCGCGAGGAGACCGGCGACGACGAGGGGTACACGCTGGCGTTCCTCGACGGGATGGACACCGACGACGCCGTCGACTGGCTCACGGAGATCAAGGGCATCGGCCCGAAGACCGCCAGCGTCGTGCTGAACTTCCACTTCGAGAAACCCACCTTCGCCGTCGACACCCACGTCGAGCGACTCGCCAAGCGCTTCGGGATGATCGCCGAGTCCGCGAGCAACCAGCGCGCCCACGACGAACTGGACGCGATGGTGCCCGACGACATCAAGTACTCGCTGCACGTCCTCATGATCACCCACGGCCGGGAGTTCTGCACCGCGCAGTCGCCGAACTGCGCCAACCCCGTCTGCGAGACCTACTGCGACTGCGAGGGCTGTTAGCCGCGACGCCGCCGCGAGAGGAGGCAGATAAATTCTGTGCTGACTGGCGCGAGCGGCGCCATCGTGGGCTACCTTGAGGACCCTGCTGCTCCTCCCTTCGACCATGAGCTCCGACGCACGATCCGACGAGGGTGCGGTCGACCCGCGACCGCTCGTCGACACGAACGAGGTGCTGCTGTCGGCCCAAGAGGTGTTCGGGCGCAAGTGGACCCCGATCATCCTCCACCGCCTGCTCGTCGAGGGACCGCTGCGGTTCAACGACCTCCAGCGGGCGGTCGGCGACGTCTCCGGGAAGGTGCTCTCCGAGAGCCTGGCACATCTGGAGGAGGTCGGCGTCGTCGACCGGCGCGTCGTCAGCGACCGCCCGGTCCAGATCGAGTACGCGACCACCGAACGTGGCGAGGCGCTGGCCCCCGCGGTCACCTCGCTGGTGGCGTGGGGCCGCGAACACGTCGCCGACGCAGAGCACGAGATCGTCGGACCGTCACGCTGACCGCCGGAACCGCCCGTTCTCGATCCGCGTCGGGGTCAGCGCGGCTGGTCGGACTCGCCGGGCACCCCGCGGCCCTGGAAGAACTCCTCGCCCCAGCGAGACACCCAGACCTCCTGATTGGCGAGGTACAGCGCCCCCTCGCAGTCGAAGGTGTCGTCGACGACCGACCACTCGTCGGCCGCGGCGTCGTACTCCACCGCGGCGTTGCTCACCGCGGCCTGCCCGAACTCGCCGCCGGCCATCGGCGGCAACGGCAGGGTGTGTTCGGCCGACTCGTCGCGAGAGGGCCTGCGCTCGGCGCGCTGGAGACGGCCGCGGTTCATCGTCTGGTCGAAGAACGACGCCAGCTGCGGGCGGACGTCGTCGTGGCTCAGCACCACGTCGGCGGCGTTGAGCCCACCGAGCACGTCGCCCGCGTCCCGTGGCGTGAACCGGTGGGTGTCCGTGTCGGTGCCGGCGGCGAACAGCCCGGGGTCCTCGACGTACAGTTCGTCGGTCAGGTACCCCAGCACCGAGTCCGCGAGGTCGGCGTGGTCGACGCCGTCGATCTGCGAGGCCCACAGCAGCCCCTGGCCGACGACGCCCTGCGTGGCGGCCTGGTTCTCGCTCCCGCCCTCGACGCGGCCGTTGGCGTCGATCCGGGACTCCAACGTGGCCGCGACGCCGTTGGCGTACTCCGCGGCGGCGGTCTCCATCTCCGCGCTCCCGGCGTGGGTGCCGTACCAGCCGACGCCGCCGAGCAGTTCGCCGGCGTCGCGGGTGTTCGTCGCCGAGAACAGCGCGTCGGGCCCGAACGCGCCGAACGTCGTCTTCGCCATCCCGTCGGCCAGCATCTGGACGTTCTCGGCGGGGAGCAGCGGCTCGGGGTTCTCGTAGCCGTACCAGCCGCCCTGCGCGACGCTGACCATGTCCGAGAGGAACCACAGCGCCGCCGAGTGGTGTCGCGGGCGTGGCTGCTCGTCGGTCAGGCCCGAGCCGGGCTGCCAGGCCGACCCCATCGCGAGATTCTGGTCGTTCAGCCGGAGTCGGCCGTCGACCAGCGCGAACTTCGTCCCCAGCTGAGCCATCGTCGTCAGAATCTGCGCCCGGAACTTCGGCGCGATGGTCTGGGTCGGCAGCACGTCCAGGTGGTTCTCGAAGTTCTTCGCCCAGGCGATCCCCTTGAGGTGCGTCCAGAACAGCGACGACGGACTCACCGTCTGCGAGGACTGCGAGCGGTCCCACTTGAGGGTGCTCGCGTCCGGGCGGCCGCCGTCGCCACCCAGGTCGGGCTGCTGGGTGAAACTCGGGTCGCCGGTCCTGAACGGCGCCATGTTCAGATTCGGGTTCTTCACCGGCGGCCCGTCGACGTCCGAGGCCTGCACGATCGCCTGCGAGCGCTGCTGGAACGTTTCGACCTGCTGCTCGTCGTCCGGGTTCGGGAACGTCACCCCGTTCCCGCTCATCGCGATGTTCGTCGACATGTTGTACAGCGAGTACCAGTACGTGTCGTTGGTCGCCGCCCGCCAGCCGTACGCGGGCTCGTCGCCGCCGTTGCCACCGTCGCCCGCGCCGAGCACGCCGGCGTTCTCGAGTTGGGTCCGCAGCCGGCCGCCGGGGGTCCCGCCGACGTTCGAGGGGTCGGTCGTCCCCGGGCCGCCCTGCGGGCCGCCGACGATCACGACGCCGGTCATCCCCAGCGAGCGGTGCGGTCGGCAGAAGTAGTTGTACACGCCCTCGGTCTCGAAGGTGTGGCCGAACGTCTGGCCCGAACTCAGCGTCCCCGAGTCGAAGACCGCGGCCCCCGAGGGGATTCGCTCGGGCGTCCCGTCGTTGTCGGGGTGGTAGGCCGTGATCGAGTGGCTGCCCGACGCGAGCGTCCACTCGACGGTCGCGCCCGGTTCGACCCAGACGACCGCCGGCGTGAACACGAACTGGCCGGCCCCCTGGTCGCTGTCCAGCGTCGTCGCTTCGACCGTCGGCGCCGACTGGAGGTCGCCCTCGCTCCCGAGGACGTCCGCCCCCGGCGGCGCGCCGTCGCCGCCCCCGGTGGTCGTCCCGCCGCTGCCCGTCGTGCCCGCCGCCGTGGTCCCGCCGCCGCCGTCGCCGCCGTCCTCGTCGTCGTCCCCCGAGGGGGAGTTACAGCCCGCGAGTGCGGTCGCGACGGCGATGCCGCCGACTCGAACGAAGTCGCGTCGATCCAGATTTCTCATGTGGTGTCTGTCGGTCGCCGACGCGCCCACAAGTAGTTCAGACGACGCCCCCGAAAGGACGTTACCCAGCGGTAAGACGGACGACGGTCCGTCGACAGGACGGGATCGACCGCCGGTGGGCGTAACGTTCTCCGGTCAGGAACGCCTCGGTCCGAGCATGTCCGCCACCGTCGCGACGCCCGACGTCGACCAGCCCTGCGCGTACTGCGGCTCGCGCATCTTCGACCACGACCCGATCTGCGTCCGGGACTGCGAGGACGACTGCGGCTCGCCCACCTACTTCTGCAACTACGCCTGCCTGGCCGTGTACGTCGACGAGCGAGACCTCACGACCGGCGACGCCTGCGAGTGGTCGCCCGACCGCGACGGCTGTTGTTGAGTCTCCACCGGACGGGTCGAGAGAGCCACCGAACACCCCCTGTCCAGCACAGCCATTTAGTCCCGGGCCGCGTTGGTCGGCCCACATGACCACCGAGGAGTTCGAACTCGAAGCGCCGGAGCTGACCGCCGACGACCTGCTGGTCCTGGACGATCCGCACTTCCACGACGACACCGTCGCGCTGGTGACCGGGGCGGCGTCGGGCATCGGGCAGGCGACCGCCGTGGCGCTGGCGGCCAACGGGCTGACCGTCGTCGGCGCCGACGTCGACGAGACCGGGATGGCCGAGACTGAGGACATCGCCGCCGATGTGGGCGCGCCGGGGACGATCGAACCCGTCGAGACCGACCTGACCGACGACGCGGACGTGCAGGCGGTCGTCGACGCCGCCGCCGACGCGGGCCAGCTGCGGTACGTCGCCAACATCGCCGGGATGCAACACATCGCCTCCATCGCGGATTTCCCGATGGAGAAGTACGACCTGCTGATGGACCTGATGCTCCGGGCACCCTTCTACACCGCGAAGGCCGCGATGCCACACATCGAGGCGACCGACGACGGCGTGGGCGCGATCGCCAACATGTCCTCGGTCCACGGCCACTACGCGACCCAGGACAAGCCCGCCTACATCACCGCGAAACACGGCCTCAACGGGCTCACGCGAGCGATCGCCGCCGAGGGCGAAGGGACACTGCGGGGGTTCTCCGTCAGCGTCGGATACGTGCTGACGCCGCTGATGGTGAACCAGATCGCCGACACCGCCGCGGAACGGGGCCTCTCCGAACGCGAGGTCGTCGAGGACGTCATGCTCGGACAGGCCCGCACGAAGGAGCTGATGACCCCCGCGGAGGTCGCCAACCTGTTCGTGTTCGGCTTCTCCGGCCACGCCGGCCACCTCAACGGCGGGGACCTGCTGTTCGACGGCGGCTACACCACGACGTATGAGTGAGGCCCACGCCGCCGTCGAGAGCACCACCGACGACCCGACCCGGGTCGCCATCGCCTGCCAGGGCGGCGGGAGCCACACCGCCTTCACCGCCGGGGTGCTCCGGGAACTGCTCGGCGAGTGGGACGACGACCACGAACTCGTCGGGATCAGCGGCACCTCCGGGGGCGCGTTCAACGCACTGGTGGCGTGGTACGGGCTGCTCTCGGCGGAGACCCCGCCGCCGGAGACGCTGCTCGCGGACCTCTGGGACGACATCGCCGCCGACGGCGTGGGTGGAAAGCTCGTCAACGACTGGCTGGTCGCGCTGAACCGCCTGGGATCGAGCGGCCTGCCGCTGCCCCAGTTCAGCCCCTACCAGGTACCGGGGTCGGACCTGAGCAGGGAGTTCCTCCGCGACGTGCTGGAACGGCACGTTGACTTCGACGCCGTCCCCGACCTCTGTGGCCCGGCGTCGCCGGAGCTGGTCGTCGGGACCGTCGACATCAACGCGGGCGTCTTCGAGACGTTCACCAACGCCGGGGTCACGCCGCAGGCGGTGCTCGCCTCGGCGGCCGTGCCGACGCTGTTCGAGGCCGTCGAGATCGACGGCCACTACCACTGGGACGGGCTGTTCTCCCAGAATCCGCCGATCGACGACCTCCTGACCGTCGACGCCGACCGCAAGCCCGAACAGCTGTGGGTGATCCAGGTCAACCCCCAGGAACGGACGAGCGAACCGCAGACGCTCGAAGAGATCGCCGACCGCCGCAACGAACTGGCGGGTAACATCTCGCTGAACCAGGAACTGGGCGTCGTCGAGCGCGTCAACGACTGGATCGACGCCGGGCACCTCCCGGAGAGCGACTTCCAGCGCACCGAGATTCGTCGCATCTCGCTGCGCGACGAGTACCACTGCTCGACGAAACTCGACCGGAGCCCCGAGTTTATCGCGGAGCTGATGGAACTCGGCGAGCAGCAGGCCCGGGAGTTCCGGCGCGGCGGGTAGCTGCGGACCGCCCCCGGGTGTCACTCCCGCAGTTCGAACTCGTCGATGCTCCGCGTGGTGCGGGTGACCCGCTCGCTGAGCATCAGTTTCTCCTCGCGTTCGAGACGGTCCCAGTCGACGGCGTCGGGCGGCGACTCCTCGAACGTCTGGAACTGGTCGTACACGTTCTCGTTGACGAACCGCCCGAAGGTACCACAGGACGGACAGGTCTTCGAGAGGTGAGAGACGTCGAAGTTCCGGGACAGCGTGTGATCCAGACACGCCAGACACCGGTAACCGATGGCCTCGGTCATACCGGCATCAGGGGCCGGGCGCGCTAATACCTTTCCCGAGAGTGCGCCTGTCATCCCGCCACGAGACCGCACCCGCCACGCCCCCACGGCGGTTCGACACCGTTTAGGCCGAACCCGCCGGACCCACGCACATGGACTGGTCGCGCCTGCCGATCGCCCGCCTGCTCGGACTGCTGACGCTCGGGCTGTTCGGAGCGATCGTCGCGAGCGTCGGCGCGATCGGCCTCCTCGGGTGGGGCTTCGCCACGCTGTTCGCCGTCGCATCGGCCATCGAGGCGCTGACTCCCCTCCTGGCGTGGTTCGTCGCTGGTCTCGCGCTGGGGTTCCCGCTGGCGGTACTGGGGTTCGGCGCCGCCGCGCTGACGATGCTCAGGAGCGCCGCCGAGGCCCGGGAGGGTGTGCGCCGCCGGGCCGGCCGTGTCGCCGAGGAGTACGACGAGGAGCTGTCGCTGCTGGGACTGGGCGACATCGTCGACCGCATCGACGCCCGCGACGCCGACGAGCGGGCCGAGGACAGCGTCGACCGACTGAAACGCGAGTACGTCGCCGGCGAGATCGACGACCGAGAGTTCGAGCGCCGCCTGGAGGAGCTGGTCGCCGACGACGAAATCGACGCCAACCGCGTCCTGAGCATCAGGGAGAGCGTCCGCGACCGCGAGTTCGAGCGCTGAGAGCGGTACAAACGACTATCCGTATGAAAGTTCGAGCACCCACGGATAGAAACTACGGGACCAATCAATCATCGGCAAACTCGGGCGTTCAATCGAGGAGGTCGCCGAGTGCGCGTCGCACTGCCGACGTAGGTATCCCGGTGTCATCCGCTATCGATCGTGCCTCGGAGGGGTCAAGCTCCTCTACGAATCGGCTCTCCCCGAGTGCCCAGCGTCGGATAGCCTCCTCCACCGTCGACGTATACTTGATACTGCGGCCCTTCCGGTATCGGCCGAGGAGACCATTGTCGACAAGCGTATTGAGTTGACTGCTAACCCATGGGCGGTGCTGGATCGAACTGTAATGCTCCTCAAACGCCGGGTCCTCGGACCGTACAAAGCTACTGACCTCCTTAGCCGTTCTGGGCTGATTCATATCCGAGACGACATCATAGAGTCTAATCTGTGCATCTGTGAGATCAGCGGTCAGTTCTGTATTTGCCCCCTGCGTGGTTCTCACGGGCTGCAAGTAGCCTTCAGCGATCAGACACTCTCGTAGTGCCTGTCGGTTATCCGTTATCAGTGACTGGAGCGCATCCTTCTCCTCCCGAGAGAGCGATTTGAGCGTATCGAGAAACTCCCCATTCATAGCTACGCCTATAAATATCCTATCCGACAAGTTCTACGTCACGTTCGGTACGAAACGACTCGTCGTACAGAGCGAGCGTATGCCGATACTGTTCTCCATCCCAACTGATTCCGTTGTCGACAACTTTGGCCCGACGAGCGCGGTCGGGATCGGTCATCGTCGATACGTCGGTATAAGTGTGAATCCCATGTGCGAAATCGGTCGCTTTTTCAGAGCTACCGAGTACGTCCTCGAACTGCTCGGTAATGTCTCCTGCCGTCTCAAGATCGGTTCTACTGGGAGTCGCCGATGGTTTCGTAGCCGGATCGTGGGTCGGCGGGTGAGTATGGACGCGCACGATTTGGCGAGGCGAAGTCGAGAGGTTCTCTGCAATCGTGTTTGCGACGCGACGACTATACGATACTAATCGCTCGTCAGTGGCCACTTCGTAGAGGTCGGGATCGTCTAGCGCCCAGAGATTTCGGACGGGGCCGTCCGACTGCGCAGTGAGAACATACAGTGTCTCGACTCGTTGTTGGGCCCCGTTTTTCGCACGAATTTCGAGTGCTTGTAGAACCGCTGGATCGGCTGGGAGTTGTACTGCCGACGAGCCAGGCGAGGACTCCGTCTGTGCACCCGTATCCGGGGCTCCGTCGTCGACAGACCGTGATTGAACAGTACCACTTGCTTTCGACTGGATCTTGGCAGTGCTCTCCGTTTCGCCAGCATCAAGGTCGTGTGCGGTGAACCAAGTCCCGTCTTCGATACGAGAGACGAGCCCACTCGGATCACCTTCGGACACCGTTACTCCGGATGCCGCTGCGCCGTCTACGTTCGTGTCAGTGTCCGAGAGGTCGACGACCACGTCCGCTTCGGATTGCTGTGTCTCGGACGCTTCCCCACCACCGAACAATCGTTCGAAGAGGCCCATCTTTGAACTCTACTTTTTAATTCCGATGTTGACGCTGTCAGACCTAGTAGCAACTGCGACGATTGCGAGCACGATGAGCGCAAACGCTCCAAACGCGACTAACATCGTGTTGTCGAGGAATCCAGCCGAGTTGTTGTCTTCACCGGTTGCCACCTGCTCGGTTGTACCGGACTGAGACGCAGGGGGGTCGTTAGCCTCCTGCACGTCGAACGTGAGAGAGATACCGTCGATGCTCCGGCTCTGTTCTTCGTGACCTTCTGGCCAGTACTGAATGTCTGCTGTGACCGTCCGTTCGCCGGTATTGCTCGAGTAGACGTTTGCCCGAATGTCCTGAATTTCACCAGGTTGGACGGTGAACTGTGCGGTAGCGAGACCGGCACCGCTCGAAACAATGTCGCTCGCACCCGAAATCGTCATACCCGACGGAACCGACATCGTGATCGATACCACAACTGGGCAGGACGCATCAGGCGCTACTTGGAATCCACCGGCGATCTGCCCGGATTCGTCTGCGGTTATCACCTGTTGAGGAGTGTATAGGCGCGATTGTGAGAGCTGCGGAGCATCCGACTGCGGTTCACACTCTTCGGAGACGGTTGCTTCTTGATCTGCCGGGTCACCAGCGGTCGCCGTCGTCGTATTGTTATCTTGAAAGACTCCGGAACCCGCTACTGCCGTCGAAATCCCGAGAGTAATAGCAGCCGTAACGACGAGTACCGTGACCGTGATCGACTGAACGTCTTTCGCATCGAATGTCTGTATATCCATCTCTTTTCCAATTAACTTGATTCTTGGCCAACTACATGTACTTTACGGGTATATCTGTACCCGTACACTATTACACGAAAATCAGAACTGGTCAGTCATCCGACTCAAACAGTACTTGTGTCACTCGAACCGATTGTACGTGTACACTCCGACCAGAAGAGAGACGATGACGACAGTCAATCCCCCTATCGGAAAGATCGGTGTGGAATCTGAAGCCGTGTTTGATGCGGAAGCTTGACTGGTCGAGTCCTCCACTACCGTTACATCTGCAGGCCCAACTGCTACCCGTCGGCGATCGTCTTCATCCTGTTCTCCGACGTAGTACACTGCGTCGCCAGTGATACTGTACTCTCCCGGGTCGTTGATTTGGAGGTGAACGACCAGCGTCTCTTCGCCACCGGGTGCTATAGTGACGAAATCGGTCTCTGATCGTCCGACGAGTGAGCCGCCATCGACACTCGTGACTGTCGCACCCGAGGGTACTTCGATCCGAATTTTCGCGTCGATCGGGGTATCACGTACCAAGTTCGATGCTGAAAAGACAATTCCAACCGACCCACCAGGTGCTATCTGTTTCTGCTCCGCAGTGAGCGAGAACTCCGCACTCTGTCGCACGCTCACGATCTTCTCGATCGTCTTCTCGTCACCATTCTCGTCCTCGACGGTGATCGTCACCGTGTAGCGCCCGGTCTCGTCGAACTCGTGTGTCACCGTTTCTCCGGTCTTCGCTTCTCCGTCATCACCGAACTCCCACCGAACCGAAAGGTCATCTCCGGCACTGTGTTCGATACCGGTCGCGTTGAACACGACATCTTGTCCCGTCCGTGGCGTGTCCGGGTTCCAATCGACCCGCACCGCTGGCTTCACTTCTGCTACCTCGATGGAGACGGTTGTGCTCCCGAACACACCGTTCTCTCCCTTCGCGCGAACGGTGACGGTCTTCGAACCGCCGTCGGGGAACGAGTGCGACACGGACTCCCCCTGGGATTCAAACATACCGTCGTCGTCGAAGTCCCACTCGTAGTATTGGATCACGTCCGTCGAACTGGTGTTGAACGTGATCTGCTCCCCGTCGATTACGTTCGTCGACGAGGCGTCGACGGTCACTTCGGGAGACGGACGGACCTCGATGCTACGGTTGACCGTCGTCTCCACGCCTGTCTCGTCGGTTACGGTAAGGGTGACATCAACAGAGCCGACTTCCTCGAACGAGGTCGCCACCTCGCGTCCAGTCGCCTCGGTTTCACCATCGATCAACCACTCGTACGCTGCGATGCTTCCATCGGGGTCGGTGAAGTCGGCTATCAGTGTAACCCGCTGATCGTCACCGACCGGTTGCGGCGAAACGTCTATGTTTCCGGCCGGAGGCTCGCTTACACCGACAGTGATCGTTTCAGTGGCTGTTTTCCCCCCGTTGTCGGTCACTCTGACCGACAGTTCGTACGTACCTTTGGAATCAAAGGTAACCGTTGCACTTTGGCCATTGTCGGCGTCGTCGTAGTCACCGTACACCCCGTCCCCATCCGTATCCCACTCGTAACTCACGATCGACCCGTCCGGGTCGGAACTGCGAGCTGCGTCCAGCGTGACTGTTAGCCCATCGCGCTTTTCGACGCTGAGATTCGCAACGGGGGCCGGATTGTCGACCGTTATCTGCTTCGTGACCTCACGGGTTTTGCCGCCGTTGTCAGTTATCTTCAACCCGACCGTGTACGTTCCTTCACTTCCATACGAGACGGTCGTCGTCTGACCGTTGTCGGCGTCGTCGTAGTCACCGTACACCCCGTCCCCATCCGTATCCCACTCGTAACTCACAATCGAACCATCTGAGTCGGAACTGCCAGACGCATCCAGCGTTATCGTGTCATCCGGGTTCGGCGTCGACGGCGAGTAACTGAACGACGGCTCCGGCGCTGGATTGTCGACCGTTATCTGCTTCGTAACGGTATCGGTGTTACCCTGGTCGTCAGTGACTTGCAGTCCGACGGTGTACGTGCCACCACTGTCGAACGAAACAGCCGTCGTCTGTCCGTCGTCGGCGTCGTCGTAGTCACCGTACACCCCGTCCCCATCCGTATCCCACTCGTAACTCACGATCGACCCGTTATCGGTCGACCCCGATGCGTCAAGTGTCACGTCGTCGTCTGGGTTCGGCGTCGACGGCGAGTACGTAAACGCGGCGGTCGGATCCTCTACGCTCGAACTCTCAATCGCGACCACGTTCTGAGTCGATCCCGCTCCGACTGGCACGCTCGCAATCCAGAGCAACGTGGACACCGCAAGAACGAACGTCAAAACGAGAGGCGTGTGGTCACCGATCTCCATAGGGAGTAGTACAACAGTCGATTGAGAGCATATTCGTACATCAATCAGCTGGGATTTGTATTTGACTGTTGTGGCTGCCGTCCGCTTCCCCAATCAGATACGTAGGAGAGCGAGGTAGCTATCGAAAGTTATCACGCAAGATAGCAACTGCTCCTCGCCATCTCGCGGCTACGCCGCTCGAATTTCGGAGGAGCGAAGCGAGTCAGGGGTCAGCGGAACGCGTCAGCGTTCCTCCGGTGCTCACGGCGGCGAGGCCGCCGTTCGCATCTCCGAGGAGCGCTTCGCTACGCTCAGCGCTCCTCGCTATCCAACACCCGAATCTGGTCCCCACGGACCGTCACGGGGATCGGGACCGTCGCCTCGTACAGTTCGACGGTCACCTGGTCCTTGCCCTCGTCGATGCGCTGGACCTGGGCCTTCTCGCCCTTGAACGGGCCGGCGATCAGCTCGACGATGTCGCTCTCGGCGATGCCCTCGACGTCGGGCTTGGGCGAGAGGAAGTGCTCGACCTCGGAGATGCTCGACTCGCCGGGCACCATCGTCCGGGCGTGGGGGATGTCTTCCAGCACCCGCGAGAGGATGCCGTCGTCGTCGGCCTCGACCATCACGTAGCTGGTCAGCGAGTCCGGCGCCAGCGCGGCGTGAATCTCGTCGGCCTCGCGATTCATGACCATGTCCGCGACGGTGCGCTCCTGGCTGGCCGTGGTTTTGACAGCGTAGATGGGCATTGTCAGACCGGCACCAGGAAGTTCATCACGAGGAAGATCATGAAGCCGAGCAGGCCGACCAGCAGGATGCCGGCGCCGGCGATCTTGGCGATCTGGGAGAACTCCTCCCACGAGGGCGTGCTGGCGAGTTTCAACACTCGCACGTACGAGGTCAGGTCCGTGGGTACTTGCATGCCCATCGATTGCTCGCCGAGGTTTTTCTATCTATTGCTCCCCGCCGCGGACGACGCTCGCCGCCTCAGGCGGCGACGAGGGCGACGTCGCCGTTCGTCGATTGCAGCGACAGCGTCGCCTCGCCCCCGCCACGCAAGCGGCCCCGCAGGAACCCGGGGCGACTCGTTTCGACGGTGTGTGGCACGTCGCCGACGCTCGCGGCTCCCCGGTCGGTCTCCAGGCGGACCGCCGCCGCGATCCCCTCGCCGACCGCCACCGTCACGTCGCCGTTGGTCGACCGGCAGGTGACATCGCCAGCCATCGACAGCAGGTCGGCGTCGATATCGCCGTTGGTGGTCCGGGCCCTGCGCAACCCGGCCGCGTCCCGGACCGTCACGTCGCCGTTGGTCGTCTCCGCCGCGACACCCCCCGCGACGCCGTGCAGCTGCACGTCGCCGTTGGTCGTCGTCGCGTCGAGGTCGCCCGCGACGCCGCCGGCCTCGATGTCACCGTTGTCCGTCCGAACGCCGTCGACCACGACGCCGGACGGGACCGCGACCGTGAGATCGACCGCGCGCGTCTCGAAGTCCGACCCCGACCCGAAGCGTACCTCGACGAGGAGTCGTTCGCCCGCGGTCACGTCGACGGTGATGCTCTCCAGGGCGGCCTCGGAACTGGCGCGTTTCTCCCCGCTGAGCGACAGGAGATCGTCGTCGGTCGACTCGACGGTCACCGGGCCGTTGCGGTTCCGCACGGCGACGACCGTCTCGTCGGTCACGTCGACCTGAGAGTCGAACGACTCGGTGACGGTGTCGCCGACCAGCGAGCCGACACAGCCGGCGAGCGCGGCGGTGGCGCCGAGACTGGCGCTCAGGAGAGAACGACGGTGCATGCACGAACGGACGCGGAACTGCGTGAAAACGGTTCCGAGGCGGCGTTACTCGACGTAGTCGATGTCCTCGACGCTGGTGCCGGGGGTTCCGCCGCCGGCGCCCTCGGGTCGCTCGGCGCCCTCGTCGGTGTTGCCGTAGATCTGCGGCGACTCGACGCCCGTGACGACGATCATCGTCCGCATGGCACCCTCCAGGGTCTCGTCGATGGAGGTCCCCCAGATGATGCGGGCGTCGGGGTCGATGCGGTCGTAAATCTCCTCGACGACGCCCTCGGCCTCCTCGATGGCCATGTCCTGCCCGCCGGTGACGTTGACCAGCGCCGAGGACGCGCCGGAGATGTCCACGTCCAGCAGCGGCGAGCGCAGGGCGCTCTTGACGGAGTCGGTGGCCTTCGCCTCCGAGTCCGACTCGCCGAGGCCGATCATCGCGACGCCACCGCGCTCCATCACGGTGCGGACGTCCGCGAAGTCCAGGTTGACGAGGCCGGGCTTGGTGATCAGTTCGGTGATCCCCTTGACCGAGCGCATCAGCACCTCGTCGCTGACCTTGAACGCCTGCTTGACCGGGAGCTTGCCCACCGAGTCCAGCAGGCGGTCGTTGGGCACGACGATCACGGTGTCGCTGACGTCGCGCAGTCGTTCGAGGCCGGCCTCGGCGTTGGTCCGGCGGACCTCCCCCTCCGCCGTGAACGGCGTCGTGACGATCGAGATCGTCAGCGCGCCGGACTCGCGGGCGGCCTTGGCGACGACCGGCGCCGACCCGGTGCCGGTCCCGCCACCGAGCCCCGCGGTGACGAACACCATGTCCGAGCCGTCGATGGAGTCGTAGATCTCCTCCTGGGACTCGAGGGCGGCCTCCTCGCCGACCTGCGGCAGCGAACCGGCGCCGCGACCGCCCGTCTTCTGCTCGCCCATCAGAATCTTCGTGTCCGCCTCGATCTCCACGAGGTGTTGCACGTCGGTGTTCGCGGCGACCAGCTTCGCGCCGTGGATACCCTCATCGAACATCCGGTTGACGGTGTTGCCGCCGGCCCCGCCACAGCCGACGACCGTGATGTTGGTCTGCAGGTCGTCGAGGACGTCTTTCAGTTCCTCGTCGGTCATCTCGCCGGTCGGGTGCGGCTCGTCGCCACCCGCCTCGTCCCGGAGTTGTTCCTCCGGCGTGTCCCCATCCTCCGCCTCGTCGATGGCGTCGTCAACGATCGAGTCCATCCTTGCAGCCGCGTAAATCAGCCAGACTAATTATCTTTCCCCCTCTGTCAGACGGTCGTCTGACGGAACGAACCCCCCGAACCGGCGAGTCGGGGGTCGTTCCCCCGAATCGAGGCCGCAGAAGATAACATTTCACACACTCTCACGGGGGAAGCCGGGGCGCCTCGACTCGCGCGCGCTTCCCGACTCAGAGGTCGCGCCGCTCACAGCGGGAACCGCTCGGTGCGCTCGACGCGAACCGTCTCGGGGTCGATCACCTCGCCGTCGACCTCCACCGACTGCCCGTTCGACAGCCGTCCGAACTTCGGTCCCTCCGGCACGCCCAGGGTCCGCGCCCGATCGGGGTCGAACGCCGTCTCCTCGGCGACGACGGCCTCGTCGCCGACCCGCACCGCATCGTAGCGCTCCCGCAGCACGGCGGCCAGTCGTTCGACGAGGTCGTCGAGCGCGGACAGGTCGGCGACCGCCGCCCGCCCGGCGACGCGGGTCCCGCCGTGCTCGGTCTCGAAGGCGACGGTCGTCGCCTCGACGGCGTCGCGGACCGCCTCGTCGTCGACGCCCTGCGCGGCGGCGAGCAGTTCCGCCGGGAGGTCGACGGTCTCGAACGGCGTGGCCTCGACGGCACCGAAACGCAGGCCGTCCGCGACCGGGCACAGCACCGTCTCCAGGCTCTCGACCAGGTCCAGCGGCCGGTCGCCGACCGCCCGGAGCCACGTCTCGCTCACGACCCGGAATCCGAGGTCTTCGATCACTCGCCGGAGGTCGGGACGGTCGCCCTCGACCAGGGCGTGCTCGGCGCCGCTTTCCTCGAACGCGCGGCGGATCGTCTCGCGGTTCGTGTCGGGGTCGCCCATGTCGTCCAGGGCCCAGTCGGCGGCGACGTGGCCCACGGTCCAGGGCGTCTCCCGGAGGACGCGCTCGAACCGCGGGGCGTAGTGGCCGCCGCCGAACCCCACCACGGTCCGCTCGGCGCCGACCGCCACGTCGCGCAGGTCGAGAATGGCCGCGGCGACCGCGCGGGCACCCTCGGGGTCGCGCCACTCCGGCTCGTCGCTGCCCAGTTCGACGAACATCGAGGGGACGCCGACCGCGGAGGGACCGTGGTGCGTGCACTCGATGCCCACCTCGTACTCGTCGGGCGCGTGCTCTGCGAGCGCGGCGACGACCGCGCGGTGCAAGCCCGGTGCGGCCCGCGCCAGGGCGCCGTCGCGCCCGCCGAACTCCGCCGGCCCGAAGTTGCCCGTGAAGTGCGCGCTCAGCAGCGGCCCCGTCTCCCCGGAGTGCCTGGAGGCGAACACCAGCGCGTCGGGGTCGTCGAAGGCCGCGGCCACGCCCTCTAGGTCGAGGTGCAACTCGGCGAACGTCCGCAGCTCGAACCCGTCGGTGCGGTGGACATCGCCGCCGCCCTCCGCTGGCGGTCGAGCGTCGTCGCGCTCGCGCTCCCAGTCGGCCAGCTCCAACAGGTGCTCGCCGACGTGTTCGGAGGCCTCGTCGGCCTCGCTGACGACGATGGCTATCACGGTCGATCGAGGGGCCCGCGGCCGCTAAAGCGCGTCGGACCGCGACCGTCCGGCGACGCCTATATCCGTCCGCTCTTCGACCGACCGGACATGCCCAGCGAACCAACCTTCGAGGTGTACGAGGACAGCGCCGGCGAGTGGCGCTGGCGGCTGCTGGCCCCGAACGGCAACATCATCGCCGACAGCGGCGAAGGGTACGTCTCGAAGCAGGGCGCAAAGCGCGGCGTCGAGAGCGTCAAGACTCACGCCCCGGCCGCCAGCGTCGTCGAAGCGTGACCGGGGCTCGTTGAGGACTGTACGGCCCGTATCGAGGCGCCTCGGGGGTTCAGGCGCACGATCGAGGCGTTCGGCGGCCGATCGGAATATCGGCGGGTTCGAGCCCGCTCAGTTCCGAAAACGGGCGAAGACGCGGAAGCTTGTGGTTTATACCGGCGGCCGCGTTCCGTGGAGACGACAGCCGAGTTCGAGAACCATGCTACGAGCACGACGATCCGAGCGGCGGGGTGAGCGAGGATGAGCGGGTCGAACAGGGGCGCGAAGCGGATGATCGCCGCGGCGGTCGCGCTGACGCTGCCGTGGACGTTGCTGTGGCTCAACGGTCTGCTGGTCGATCTGGTGCCTGGGGTCGTGTTCTGGCCGGAGGTGACCCCACCCGCCATCGAACACATGGAAGACCTGTCGACCGGTACGATCGTCGGGTGGGCCGCCGTCAGCGGGATCTCGATCCTCGGGGCGTCGTTCCTGCTGGCGTGGGGGGCCGAGACCGCCGAGAAGGACGTCCCACGGGCGTTCGCCATCGCGGTGCTCGCGGTGCTGGCGGTCGCGCCGGAGTACGCCGTCGACGCGCTGTACGCCTGGGACGCCGGCCAGTTCGCCGGCACCCCGGAGGGCGCGGAGGCCGGCAACCTGGCGGTCGCGAACATGACCGGCGCCAACCGCATCCTGATCGGCATCGGGTGGGCCGGCATCACGCTGTTCACCATCTACCGGGCGAAGTCGGCGATGGACAGCGCCGTCGAGCGCCACGATGGACTGCTCGCCGACAAGGTGATCATCGACCGCGACATCGCCCTGGAGATCACGTTCCTCCTGCTGGCGACGCTGTGGGCGTTCCTGGTCCCGCTGAACGGCGGCATCGACGCCCTGGACATGCTCGTGCTGGTGGGGCTGTACGTCGCCTACATCGTCGTCGTGCTCAGGGGGGACGTCGACCCCGCCGAGGAACACGTCGGCGTGCCTCACTACCTCCAGGAGTTCCCGAAGCGAAAGCGGATCACGACGGTGCTCCTGCTGTTCGGGTACTCCGGGCTGATGATCTTCACCGCCGTCGAGGTGTTCGCCCACGGGCTGGAGGTGCTGGGAACCGCCGTCGGTGTGCCCTCGTTCTTCATGATCCAGTGGATCGCGCCGCTGGCCTCCGAGTCGCCGGAACTGATCGTCGTGATCTACCTCGTGAACAAGGCCCGCTCGACCGCGGGGTTCAACGCCCTGATCTCCTCGAAGCTGAACCAGTGGACGCTGCTGATCGGGACGCTGGTGCTCGTCTACTCCATCGCCCTGGGCCGGTACGGCGCGCTCGGGTTCGACGAGAAGCAGGCCGCCGAGATCTGGATCACCGCCGCCCAGTCGCTGTTCGCGGTCGCCATCTTGGTGAACTTCCGCATCTCCGGGCGGGAGGCGGTCGTGCTGCTCGGCCTGTTCGTCTCGCAGGTGTTGCTGGAGTTCTTCGTCATCCGCGAGTGGATCTCGCTACCGCTCGACGAGGTAGAGCTGCTGCACGCCTACACCGTCGTCTACCTCGTGTTGGCGGTCGGCCTGATGATCGCCCGCCGCGAGGCGCTGTCGAACCTGCTCAGACGGACCGCGGGCACGATACGCGGCGCCGTCGAACGGGGTGACCCCGCCGCCGACTGAGCGCCACTGACCGCCACCACCACTCGCGTGGCCCCCGAACCGAACCTTTGAGTCGGCGTCGCCCCACCCCGCGGACATGCAGGTGTACGGACTGCTCGGCAACCCCGTCTCACACTCGCTGTCGCCGCCGATGCACGAGGCCGCCTACGACGCGTTGGGGCTCGACGCCCGCTACGTCACCTTCGAACCCGAGCCGGCCGCGCTGGCGACCGCACTCGACGGCGCCGAAGCGCTCGGCATCGCCGGCCTGAACGTGACGGTGCCGTTCAAGACCCGCGTCGCCGACCGGGTCGTCACCGACGACCTCGCCGCGCGGATCGGCGCGGTGAACACCGTCGACTTCGGCGACGGCGAGCCGACGGGCTACAACACCGACGCCGCTGGCGCGGTGCGGGCGCTGACCGAGCGGGGCGAGGCCAGCCTCGACGGCGCAACGGCCGTCGTCGTCGGCGCCGGCGGCGCCGGGCGAGCGGTCGCGGTCGGCCTGGCCGACGCAGGCGCGACGGTGCGGGTCGCCAACCGGACCGTCGAGCGCGCCGAGACCGTCGCCGACCTCGTCGACGGGCGGGCGGCGGGGCTGGACACCCTCCCTGATTGCCTGGCCGACGCCGACGTGCTCGTCAACGCGACGACGGTCGGGATGGACGAGGACGCCTCTCCGGTCCCGGAAGCGGCGCTGCACGCCGACCTGACCGTGCTCGACGCCGTGTACAGCCCCATCGAGACGCGCCTGCTGGCCGACGCCGCCGCCGCCGGCGCGACGACCGTCGACGGGGCGTGGATGCTGCTGTACCAGGGCGCCGCGGCGTTCGAGCGCTGGACCGGCCGGTCGGCGCCGGTCGAGGCGATGAACGCAGCGCTACGCGAGCGCCTGTGACCGAGACGAGCCCCGACGGCGGATTTCCAAGCCGTTCCGTCCGGTCAGCCGGGATTCATTTAAGTAGCGCGGGCGCCAACACCGCGACGATGGCACTGCTGCAAAAGTTGAAGTCGATTCTCGGGCTCGGAGGCTCCGACCGAGACTCCGGCGAGCGTCGCGAGGTCGGCGTCACCGTCGAGCGCGAGGGAGGCGACCGCTCCGGCGCCGGGGCGGACGCCGGCGACGGAACCGGCACCGCCGCGACGTCGGGGGGCGCCGATTCGACGGCGGAGACCGACGGGCCGAGGACGGACGCCGCCGGTGCGGTCGAGGCCGACGAACCCGCGACCGAGGACACCGCCGACGCTGCGACGGCGGACCCCGACGACGACGCGACCGAAGAGGCCGCCGACGCCGGCGAGGAGCACGACGAGGAGACGGCGGACGGCGACGAGCCGACCGAGGGCGACGACCTCGAGGACATCAAGGGCGTCGGGCCCGCCTACGCCCAGCGACTGCGCGACGCCGGCGTCGGGTCGGTCGCCGAACTCGCCGACGCCGACGCCGACGAACTCGCCGCGGAGACGGACCTCTCGGCGAACCGCATCGGCAACTGGATCGAACAGGCCGAGGCCCGCTGAGCGGTCGCCGGAACCGAAAGCGTGGTAGGGGCGCCCGCAAACGATTCTCCCATGCCCGATCCGACGGTCGTCACCGAGCGCGAGTCCTTCCAGCGTCTCGCTCGCGAGGCCGCCCCGACCGATCGGATTCCCGTGGAGGTCCGCACGGCCGTCGCGGACCCCTTCGACGCCTACCGCCGCGCCCGGCGGGGCGACGGCGGCGACGCCTTCCTGGAGACCGGCGGCGGTCAATCGGGGTGGGGCTATCTCGCCGTGGACCCCGTCGACCGCCTGACCGTCGGTCCCGAGGCGGTCGTGCGCGACCGCGAGGCGAGCAGGCCGTACGCCGACCCGTCGCCGACGCTCGCCGCCTTGGAGGGCCTGCTGGACGGCGAGTCGCTGGTCCGGGGCGACTGCGACGTGCCCTACCCCTGCGGCGCCGTCGGCTGGCTCTCCTACGACGTCGCCCGCGAGCTGGAGGCGCTGCCCGAGTACACCGCCGACCGCCGCGGGCTCCCGCGGCTCCAGATCGCCGTCTACGACCGCGTGGCCGCCTGGGAGGCACCCACGGACGGCGAGACGGCGTTGCGAGTGGTCGCCTGCCCCACCGCCCGCGAGGGGTACGACGCCGGCCGGCGCCGCGCGCTCGACCTGGTCGAACGAGTCCACGCTGGCGACCCCGACCACGGCCCGCCGCCGAGCGACGCCGCGGCGGCGACCTTCGAGAGCGAGTGCGGTCGCAAGGCCTTCGAGCAGCGCGTCCGGGCCGTCAAGGAGCGAATCCGCGCCGGCGACACGTTCCAGACGAACGTCTCCCAGCGACTGGTCGCCCCGGCGGCGGTCCACCCCGTCGCCGTCTACGCGGCGCTGCGCGAGGTCAACCCCGCGCCGTACGCGGGGCTGCTGGAGTTCCCCGGCGTCGACCTCGTCAGCGCCAGCCCCGAACTACTGCTCGAACGGGTCGGCGACCGCCTGCGGACCGAACCCATCGCCGGCACGCGACCGCGTGGCGACACCGCCGCCGAGGACGAGCGTCTCGCCGCGGACCTCGCGAGCGACGAGAAGGAACGCGCCGAGCACGCGATGCTGGTCGATCTGGAGCGCAACGACCTCGGGAAGGTGTCGACGTACGGCAGCGTCGCCGTCGAGGAGTACCGACGGATCGACCGCTACTCGGAGGTGATGCACCTCGTCTCGCTGGTGACCGGCGAACTGCGTCCCGAGGCGACGCTGGCCGACGCCGTCGCGGCGACGTTCCCCGGCGGCACCATCACCGGCGCGCCGAAACCCGAGACGATGTCGATCATCGAGGCCGTCGAGGCCACCCGCCGCGGCCCCTACACCGGCTCGGTCGGTATCTTCGGGGTCGACGGGCGGGCGACGCTGAACATCGTCATCCGGACGCTGACCCGGACCGACGACCGCTACCACCTCCGGGTCGGCGCGGGCGTCGTCGACGACTCCGACCCCGCCGCGGAGTACGACGAGACGCTGGACAAGGCCCGGGCGCTCCTGAACGCCGTCGACGCGGCGCTGGGCGAGGGTGCGGTGGGCGTCGAGGACGACCCCGAGATCGAGCGCGCCAACGCGACGGCCACCGACCGCGACACGGGAGGTGAGGGCGCGTGACCTCGATCCTGGTCGTCGACAACTACGACTCGTTCGTCTACAACCTCGTGCAGTACGTCGGCGAGCTGGCCGCCGAGGTACACGTCCGCCGCAACGACGCGGTGACGGTCGCCGACGTCCGCGCGATGGACCCCGACGGCATCGTCGTCTCGCCGGGGCCGGGCACGCCCGCCGAGGCCGGTGTCTCCGAGGCCACGTTCGCCGAGCTCGACTACCCCACGCTGGGCGTCTGCCTGGGCCACCAGGCGCTGTGTGCGGCCGGCGGCGCCGCCGTCGAGCGGGCGCCGACGGTCGTCCACGGGAAACCCTCCGTGATCACCCACGACGGCGCGGGCATCTTCGCCGGCCTCCCAGAGCGAATCCGCGTCGGGCGGTACCACTCGCTGTCGGTCGCCCGGCCGGAGCTACCCGACGATGTCGTCGAGACCGCCCGCACCGACGACGACCGCGCGGTCGTGATGGCCGTCCGCCACGCCGAACGGCCCCACGTCGGCGTGCAGTTCCACCCCGAGAGCATCCTCACCGGCCCCGTCGAGGAACCAGCGCAGGGCGCGGCCGTCGACCTCTCGGTCGGGAAGGCGATGATCGGCAACTTCCTCGACCTGTGTGGGGGTGACCGATCGTGAGCAGCGAGGACCTGCTGTACCACGTCGACGGCGATCTGGTGCCCGTCGACGAGGCGACCGTCAGCGTCCGCGACCGCGGGTTCACCTACGGCGACGGCGCCTTCGAGACGATGCGGGCCTACGGGGGCGACGTCTTCGAGTGGGAGCGCCACGCCGAGCGGCTCGCAGCGTCCTGCGAGACCCTCGGCATCGACCACGGGCTGGACGCAGCCGACCTCCGCGCTCGCGTCGACGAGACCCTCGCCGCCAACGACCTCGACGAGGCCTACCTGAAACTGTCGATCACCCGCGGCCCACAGCCCGGGACACTGACCCCCCAGCCGACGACCGACCCGACCGTGGTGGTGTACGTCGCCGAGTTGCCCCGCAGCGGCGTCGGCGGCACCACCCCGTGGGACGACCCCGCGGTCGTCCAGACGGTCAAGACCCGCAAACCGGCGACCGACGCGCTGCCGGCCGACGCGAAGACCCACAACTACCTCAACAGCATCCTCGCCCGCCAGGAACTGTTCGACGCCGACGAGGCGCTGGTTCGCGGCCCCGACGGCGCCGTTGCCGAGGGCGCCGCCTCCAACCTCTTTTTCGTCGACGAGCGCGGGCTGTACACCCCCAGCACCGACATCCCGCTGCTGCCCGGTATCACCCGCGCCGTGGTGCTGGAGCTGGCCGCCGACCTGGACGTCCCCGTCTACACCGGGCGGTACGACGTTGCCGACGTCCGCGAGGCCGAGGAGGCGTTTCTCACCAACAGCACCTGGGAACTCCGCCCGGTCGAACGCCTCGACGGCATCGAGATCGGCGGCGGGCCGGTGACCGAACTGCTCACCCGGGCGTTCGACCGGCTCGTCGAACAGCGCCACTACGGCGGCCTCGACGACGGCGACGGCGAGGGGCGAGCGGAGAACGACGACGGCCCGGACGCCGACGCCGGCGAAGACGCCCCCTGAGCCGCGACGAACCGAGCGCTTGAGGGGCCTGGCCCACATCCGGACGCCCATGACCGACGAGTCCGCCGGCGACGCGGGGGCCGGCGACCCCATCGCCGTCGAGGAACTGTCCGGCGACGACACGCTGCTGGTGACCGTCCGCGACGGCGACAGCGGCGAAGACGTCGAGGCGATCCTGCTGGCGACCGAGGAGGGCGTCCGCGCGTGGCGCAACTACTGCCAGCACCTCACGCACATCCCGCTGGACAAGGGCTCGGGCGCTCCCGTCCGGGACGGCGAGGTGCTGTGCGCCAACCACGGCGCGATGTTCGACGCCACCTCGGGGCTGTGCACCCACGGCCCCTGCGAGGGCGCCACGCTGGAGCGCATCGCGGTGCGGGTCGGGGACGGCGTCGTCGAATTCGAGGACGACCGCTACGAGTTCGTCGAGCGCGGCGGCGTCGACGACGGCGACGACCTCGCTTCCGAGTCGAACGTCATCCTGTGAGCACGGGGGTCACTCGTCTCGCTCCTCGGACTCCCCGTCGCTCGCCGTCTCGTCGTGGTCGTAGTCGATCCCGCAGTCGCGCGTGAGGATCACCGTCCGCATCACTCGACCCCCTCCCCCCGCTGGCCGGTCGCCGCCTGCAGACCGCGTCGGAGGCAGGCCAGCGCCCGCGGCCAGGCGTCGGCGTCGGCTGCGGCGATCCCGCGGGCGGTCCCGCCGAACATGGGATCGTCCTTCGGGAGAGACGGCGGCGTGACGAAGTGGCCGGCGTCGTCGTAGGTCAGGTGTTCGACGTCGCCGCCGGCCTCGCGCAGTCGGTCGGCGGCGATCTCGGAGAGCCGCCGCGCCGGCCAGACGGGGTCCTCGCCGCCCGAGATCAGGAGGACGGGCGCGTCGGTCCGCTCGACTTGGATCGTCGCCGCGGCGACGGTCTCGGCGTCGGCGTCGTCGAGTTGCCCATCGCAGAGGGTCTGCTTCCCCTGCCCCGAGACGGCGTCGAGGGGGTCGCCGTCGGCGTCGACCCACGCCGGCGCACCGCTGGGCGTGTCCCAGACGACGCCGCTCCCGTTGTACGAGACGACGGCGCCAGCCCAGCCGCGGCGGGCGCCCAGCAGGAGCGCCGCGAGCGCCCCCCAGGAGTGGCCGAGGACGCCGAGGTCGCCGTCGGCGACGCGCTCGCGATCGGTGAACCACGAGGCCGCGCGGTCGAAGTACGGCAGCGGAACGCGCTCGATGCCGTCGCCGACCGGCGCGTCGTCGCCGGCGTAGTGGACGGCGAATGCCGCGAAGCCGTTGGCGGCCAGCAGCGCGGCGTCGAACAGCGACGGGCGGCCGTTCGAGCCGTGCAGCACCAGCACCCCGGGGTGCGGTCCGGCCCCCGACGGTTCGAAGACGGTCCCTCGGAGGTCCGGGCGGTCGACCTCAGTCCGGGAGACGCCCTCCGGGACGACGGTGCGGGTGATCGTCCGCTCGGCGCGGTCGTCGTCGTCGGTGGTCGCGGCCAGTTCGATCGTCAGCGGGGTGGGGTCCATCAGGGAGGTGACCCGCGCGTCGTCGCCGGCGCTCATCGACCAACACCAGCCCATCGGTGCGACGCCGCCGTAACTCCCGTCGGTCGGTGCGTGCTCGGTGAGATCGACGACGCCCTCGGCGTCGGCCTCGAACGTCGCCGTCGACCGCCACTCGTGGCCGTCGGCGTCGGTCGTCGTCGCCGCGAGCGTCACCGATTCCCCGGGGGCCGCCCCCCGGATTCGGAGGTCGATCCGCTCGTCGACGCGGCTCTGGGCGGGGGCGTCGATGCGGAGGGCGCCGGTCGTCGAGTCGTCTGTCGTCGTGGGTGGGGAGTGGTCTGACATGGTGGTGGGGAAGGTCGGTCGGCGAGCTGTGCAGCGGTTGGCGGTCGATCCGGTCGACCTGCGGCGTCGCGGGTCACCCCAGGAACGCCCGGCTGTCTGCCGGGACGTCCTCGCGGTCGAGCAGCGCGGTGGGGTCGGAGAGCATGGCGTCGGCGGTCGAACCGTCGGAGAGTGTGTGGTCTGTCATGTCGGGAGAGCCGTGGCTGGTCGTGGGGCGGTGCGACCCGTCGGAAACTGGCGGTACGAGTGTCGTTTACCGGGAAATGTAGATAGCAGCCGCTACCGGAAAAGAGTTATCATTTCAGTTTACAGTCTTCTTCAATTACAACTTCGGACGCCACGTATTTGTATCTTTCGGACGGCGGGACCTCCCGGGACGCTGACGGCCCTACGCCACGGTGAACGACGGTTCCTCGACGGACTCGCTCTTGCACTCCGGACACCGCGACGGCCGGTTGGCCGGATCGTCGAAGTCGTCGAAGCCACAGTCCCGGCACTCCGGGGGGGCGACCAGCAACTGCTCGTCGGTCGCCTCCAGGCTCTGGGCGATGTGGCGGACGTGATCCAGGGCGGCCGCGGTCGTCACGTCGAACTCGTTGGCGAGTGCGCCCGCCGACAGCGCCTCCGACCGCAGGTGGTCGGTCATCCGTTCGCGGGTCGTCGCCGATCCCTCGCGCATGTCTGAGTCTGGCCGCGGCTCCGACATAGGTCTTGTCCGGCTCGGCGCCGAAGGACAACGCACTTACCCGGCCCGGCGGAACGCTCGGGGCATGAAGGCAGTCGTTCTCGCCGGTGGCTACGCCACGCGCCTGTGGCCGATCACCAAACACCGGCCGAAGATGTTCCTACCGATCGGCGAGTCGACGGTCGTCGATCGGGTGTTCGAGGAGCTCGAACGCGACGACCGCATCTCCGAGGTGTTCGTCTCCACCAACGATCGGTTCGCCGACGACTTCGAACGCCACCTCGCAGACAGCGACTACGAGAAACCCACGCTGTCGGTCGAGGACACCAGCGAGGAGTCCGAGAAGTTCGGCGTCGTCGGCGCGCTGGCTCAACTCGTCGACCGCGAGGACGTCGACGACGACCTGCTCGTGATCGCCGGCGACAACCTCATCAGTTTCGACGTCTCGGCGTTCGTCGACTTCTTCGAGGACCGCGCGGCGACGACGCTGGCCGCCTACGACGTCGGCTCGCGCGAGCGGGCAAAGTCCTACGGCCTGGTCGAACTGGACGGCGACCGCGTCGTCGACTTCCAGGAGAAGCCCGACGACCCCAACAGCACGCTCGTCTCCATCGCCTGCTACGCGTTCCCCGCCGACACCCTCCCCGACCTGGAGACGTACCTCGCGGCGGACAACAACCCCGACGAACCCGGCTGGTTCCTCCAGTGGCTCCAGCGCCGCCAGCCAGTCCACGCCTTCAGCTTCGACGGCGCCTGGTTCGACATCGGCACGCCCGACAGCTACCTCGACGCCGTCGCCTGGCACCTCGACGGCGACTCGATGGTCGCCCGCGACGCCACCGTCACCGACTCCACCGTCGGCGAGAACGTCCACGTCATGGCCGGCGCGAGCGTCGACGACTCCCACCTCGAACGCGCGGTCGTGTTCCCCGAAGCCACCGTCCGGGACTGTGACATCAGGTCGTCGATCATCGACGAGCAGACCCACGTCGAGAACCTCGACCTCGCGGGGGCGCTCATCGGCGCCCACACCCACATCGCGAACGGCGAGTAGTCACTCCTCGTCGTACTGTGGGCGCTCGGCGTACGCGATCGGATCGGTGACGCCGGCGCGCTGGAACGCCTCCAGGCGGAACGCGCAGGCGTCGCAGGTCCCACAGGCCGGCGTCTCCGACCGGTAGCAGCTCCAGGTGTCCTCGTAGGGCACGTCCAGTTCGAGCCCGCGCTCGACGATGTCGGTCTTCGACCACTCGACGAACGGCGCCTCGATCGCGATGTCCGTCTCGGGTTTCGTCCCGACGTCGACGACGTGTTCGAACGCCTCGAAGAACTCGGGTCGGCAGTCCGGGTACCCCGAGTAGTCCTCGCTGTGGGCACCGACGAACACCGCCGCACAGTCGTTGGCCTCGGCGTACGAGACCGCCATCGACAGCAGGTTGGCGTTCCTGAAGGGGACGTACGAACTCGGAATCTCGTCGGCGTCGGGGGCGGCCTCTGCGACCGCGACGTCGTCGTCGGTGAGACTCGACCCGCCGATGCGCGAGAGGTGACCCGTCTCGACGTGCAGGAAGTCGCGTGCGTCGACGGTCTCGCGGAGTCGGCGGGCACACTCCCGCTCGCGGTCCTCGGTCTCCTGGCCGTACGAGGCGTGCAGCAGGAACGGCTCGTACCCGCGGTCGATCGCCTCGTAGGTGGCCGTCGCGCTGTCCATCCCGCCCGATACCAGGATCACCGCTCGCTGGGTGTCGCCGTCGGTCATGTGTCGTGAGTCAGGTTCCGGGTGCGTCGTTCCACAGGTCCACGTGGAGCCGCGGCGTGTAGCGGTAGCCGTGGGCCGCGGCCAGTTCGGCGACGGCGACCCGTCGCTCGTCCAGTTCCTCGCGCGTCTGGCCCTCCGGCATCAGCAGGACGTCCTCGTCGGCGACCGGGACGCTCGTCACCTCGCGCAGGTCCGCCAGCAGGGCCTCGATCTCCGGGAGGTCCTCGCTCCCGGTGACGACGAACTTCAGCTGGTGGTCGTAGTCCTCGACCAGCGCCGAGAGCGCCTCGAGGTCGATCCGTCGCTCTTCGTGGCGGTCGGCCCACTCGCCGTCGCCTTTCGGGTCGCGATCGCCGGTCGGCGTGCTGCTCGCGAGTTTCGGGCTGACGCTGGCGAGGTCGATCGGCGCCTCCCGGTGGATCGTCCCGTTGGTCTCGACGGTCGTGTGGTAGTCCAGCTCGGCCAGTCGCTCCAGCAGGGCGACGCTCTCCTCGTGCAGCAGCGGCTCTCCACCGGTGAGCACGACGTGGTCGATCTGGTCGTGCTCCCGAACCTCGGCGACGATCTCGTCGACGCCCAACCACGCGTGGGTCGGCTCCCAGGAGGTGTGGTAGGAGTCGCAGAACCAACAGCGCAGGTTACAGCCGCTGGTGCGGACGAACACCGACGGCACACCCGCGAGCTCGCCCTCGCCCTGCAGCGAGGCGAACAGTTCGTTGATCGGCAGGCCCTCGCCGCCTTCGGCCGCGCCGTCCTCGGGGGCTTCGGTGTCGACCGGCATCAGTGACTCGCCCGGAGTTCGCCCGTCTCGGCGACGCTCACGGAGACGTCGCTGACCGTGTCCGGACAGCGCTCCAGCAGGCGCTCCTCCAGCACGAGGGCCATCACCTCCGCCGTCGGCGGGTGCTCCAGCACGACGACGGCGTCGCCGTCGCCGCTCTCCTCGAACGCCTCGATCAGCGGGTCGCCGGCCTCCAGCAGGAACCGGTGGTCCCACGCCTCGATCACGTCGGTCACCACGCCCTTGTCGACGACCCACCCCTCGTCGGTCACCTCGCCGGTGATCGTCACGTCGACCTCGTAGTTGTGGCCGTGCGGCCGCGAGCACTTCCCGTCGTGGTGACGGATGCGGTGCCCGCTAGAGATGCGGATCGGTCGGTCGCCGCCGACCCGCAGCGTCCGCTCGCCCGCGTCCGCCACGGCGCCCGCACGATCATCCTCCAGTGCTCGTTCGCTCATACCCCAGGAATATCTCCCGCGGGGTTAAAACACGAGCGATCCGCCACGAGACGTGCGATCGACCGCCATCACACCGCCACCGTCGCTCGGCCGCGACGCACCGCCACCACTCACTCAGCCAGCCACGCCTCGTCAACCCGCAGGTGCCCCCGCGTCCCCTCCCATACCGGTGCCGCGTCCATCTCGATCCGCCGGTCCATGTGCGGCCCGTCGACCACCAGCGTCTCGAACTCGCCGCCCTCCCCCAGAATGTGGACGCCGTGCTCGTCGTTGAGCGCTTCGAGGTCCGCCAGCGCGTCGGCGTCGAGCGTCCGGGCCAGCCACGACTCGTCGAGCCCGCCGGCGGCGACCTGCACGATCCGAATCTCGAACCCCGCCGCGAGCATCGCATCGGCCAGTTCGCGGGGGTCCTCCTGCCACAGCGGCGCGAACAGTTCACAGTCGAGGCGCTCACACATCGCCTCGATGCGACTCGTCTGGTACTCGCTCTCGACGGCGCCAGCGGTGACCCCCGCCAGGCCGCCGTCCAGTTCGGCGCGGAGGTTCTCCAGCGCCGCTTCCAGCGGTTCGAGTTCGCTGTCCCCCTGCGCGGCGCTGTCCTCGGCCATCTCGGCGCCCAGGTCGGCGGGATCGACCTCCAGCAGTTCGATCCCGACGCTCTCGGCGGCCAGCCGCGCGAGGTCGGTCGCCGGCGTGTGGTACATGTACGAGTCCTCGCCCGGGTGGACCGTCACCAGTCGGTCGACAGGCAACCCCTCCTCCAGCGCGCGGTACAGCGCCCACGAGGAGTCTTTCCCGCCGGAGAACAGGCTCGCCCACGATCCGTCGCTCATGGCGTGCCGTACCCGACGCGCGGGCAAAGGAACTTCGAACCGCCTCAGGAGCCCGACTCGCCGGCGTCGGCGGACTCGCCGCCCTCGTCCTCGGGAACCTCGTCGGGCACCTCCTCCGGGGTGTCCAGCGGCGAACCGCCGAGGTACGTCGACACGCGGACGCCGACGACGCTGACCAGCACGCCCAGCACGACGAACAGCGCCAGCCGCTGGCCGCGGTCGACGGCGAACCGCTGGACCTCCACGACCCCCAGCGCGAGTTCGGGCATCATCAGCGGGTCCAGCACGCCCCCCCGCTCCAGGAAGTACCCCGAGAACCCACGGACGACGAGGCCGACCGCCACGACGACGAAGGGGAGGTTCAGGTACGCCGTCCGCAGCTCCTCCTCCTGAATCGCCTCGTCGAGCAACCGCCCGGTGGAGGCCGCCAGCGCCGCCGTCGCCAGCCACGGGACGCTGTCGTAGGCGAACTGCGACACCCGCAACAGTACCTCGCCACCGGCGCCGAGCGACGAGACACCCAGGAACCCGGCGAACAGGCCGCCGACGGTCAGCCCCGCCGCGACGACGTAGGTCACGACCGACACCTGCCCGGAGTACACCGCCTCGCGCAGCTGTGCCGCGAACGCCGTCGCCATCTCGTCGACCGCGAAGCCCTTGTACAGCAGGAACAGGCCGGTGACGGCGGTGATCGTCGCCAGCCCGATCGCCGGACCCGCCACCAGCGCGAGCACCGGGAACACGACCAGTGCGAACCCCAGCGGCACCAGCACCGTCTGGCGGAGTTCCTCGTCGGCGAGGAACTGCTTGAGGAGGTAGTACGTCGACTCGATGTCCCGGGCCTGCCGCACCACCACGCGGTCGACGCTGTCGACCCGCACCCGGCTCTCGACGATGGGAACCAGTCGCTCGTCGCCGGCGCTGTCGATCACGACGATCGCAGAGTCCGGGTCGTGCTCGGCGATCAGGTCGTCGATCTGCGCGGCGACCGACCGGTCGGCACCGACGACGGCGTCGCCGCCCCCGCCCGAGACGACCGCCACGACGGAGTCCTCTCCGTCGTTTCGGAGGTCACGGGCCACCCGCAGCGCCTCCAGCATGCTGTTGACCGAGGAGTCCTCCGGGTCCGCGAGCCCAACGTCGGTCACCAGCGACCGCACGGCTTCCCAGCCGGCGACCGGCGTCGACAGCCCGGTCTTGCGGGCGATGTCGTCGGTCCGGTCGACACAGACGACGAGCGTGGTCACTATCCGTGACAACTCGGCTAGGGAACTAAAACCTGACCCGTCCGCGCCGATCAGACCCGGATGTCCGGCACCCCGTCGCTCCCGACGACCGACGCGACGCCCGCACCGAACGCCATCGCGACCTTCCGGGCGCCGACGCCGACTCGCTCCGTCAGCCCCTGGTCTGGCTCGAACGCCTCGACGGTGATCTCGTCGACGCCGATCCGGTCGGCCAGCCGAGCCTCCATCTCCTCGCGCGGGCCGCAGGTGTCGACCAGCCCCATCTCGTGGGCGGTCTCACCGGAGTACACCCGCGCTTCGGTGTCCCGGACGAACGTCTCGTCCATCCCGCGCCCGTCGGCGACGATGTCGACGAACTGGTCGTACCACTCGTCGAGCAGCCCCTGGAAGTACTCCACCTCGTCGTCGCTCAGCTCGCGCCACGGCGCGGGCGTGTCCTTGTACTCGCCGGCGACGAACCGCCGGTACTCCAGGCCGGCCTTCTCCGCGAGGCCGGTCCGGCCCAGCTGGGTCCCGTTGACGCCGATGCTCCCGACCAGCGACGCCCGCCGAGCGTGGAACTCGTCGGCGCCGCTGGCGATCCAGTAGCCGCCGCTGGCGGCGGTGTCCTCGGCGTAGGCGACCGTCGGGCCGTCGAAGTCCGCCGTGGCCTGCCGGATGTCTTCGCTGGGGACGACCGCGCCGCCGGGCGTGTTGAGCTTCACGATCAGCGCCTCCGCGGCCGGGTCGTCGTCGGCGCGCTCGATCTGGTCGACCACGTCGTCGGCCGAGACACCGCCCGGCCCCAGCGGCGACGGCCCGCCGCCACCGTCGCGGGTGATCACGTCGTCCACCTCGACCTCCGCGACGTCGTACGTCGAGACTGCACCCGCCGCGATCTTGAACGTCGTGCCGACCAGCGAGACGAACAGCAGGAGGCCGAACAGCACCTCCAGCGCACCGAGACTGGTCTCCGCCGGCACCACACCGAACAGTCCGACCGCCAGGACCGTCGCGACGACGGTCCCCACCAGGACGATACCGAGTCGCTTGATGCTTGCCGTGTTCACCATCCCCTCGGCGTAGGACGGGCCCTCACAAATGGTTTGGTACGGCTTCGGGAGGCACGGTGAATGGTAGCGATTCGATGAGAGACACCTCGAAAGCCCCCTTTCAGTCCACCCGACGGTGGCCGACTGATCAGCTGATGCGGGTGGGACTGAAAGGGGCGCGTCGCCGGAGGAAGGTGGGCGACGCAAGCACGCGAGCGGAGCGAGCGCGCGCAGCGAGCCCCCCGACTCCAGCGACGCGGGGCTTTCGAGGTGGTCACAGTTCCCCTGGTGTATCCGAACACTTCACCACGAGAAATGCCGTGGATAAGCGAGGCTGCTGCTACGCGCTCGAAGAACCGCAGAACGATCAGAGACTTACAGCCGGCCCGCTTTCTGCAGCTTCATCAGGTCCTCGGTGTCCAGCGTCTCGCCCTCCTTGAAGCGCTGGTAGATTTCCTCGGCCTCCTGCTCGACCTCCTCGCGCTTCTTGTCGCGCTCGGACTTCTGCTCCTCTTCTTCCTTCTTGTCGAGTTCGCGCAGGCGCTTCTGGACGCGCACGAAGTCCTCGTGGTGCTGGTCGGCGGCCTCCTGGGCCTCCACGAACTTCTCGTGCATCTCGTCGGCCTCGTCCCGGATGTCGTCGGCCTCGCGGTAGGCCTCGATCATCTGGTTGTGGTGCTTCTGGGCCTCGTCGGCCAGCTCCGTGACCTTCTGGTGGTGCTTCGAGGCCTCGGCGCGGACCTCTTCTGCCTCCTCCTTGAGGTCGTCGAGCTCCTTGTTCTGCTCGAGCTTGTCGCGCTTCTCGGCGAGTTGCTCGCGCTTGTCCTCGATCTTCTCGATGAGTTCGCGCTCGTCGTCGGCCGACAGGACCTCGGTCTGCTGTTTGAACTCCAGGTCCTCGATCTCGGACTCGAGCTCGTCGATGCTCTTGCCCTGATCGAGCTTGAGGTCGTTTTTGACCGCCTCGACCTCGTCGAAGAGGTCGTTGGCCTCCGCGTTGAGTTCGTTGCGCTGTTCCTTGTGCTCCTGGACCTGCTCGTTGAGCTCGTCGCGCTGCTCGCGGTGTTCCTGGGCCTCGTCGACCTTCTCGCGCGTCTTCGCGTTGAGGTCGTCGCGGCTGGAGGCCCGTTCGGAGGCCATCTGGTTGAGCTCGTTGCGTCGGTCGCGGAGCTTGCCGGCGAGCTTGATGAGCTCGCCCTTCGATTTGTTCTGGAGGTCGTCCTCCGATACTGTAACGTTCTTTGATTCGTCTATCGAATCTGCCATGGTTGTACCTCGATTCCCGAAACGCTGCGGCGGGTAGCCGTCCCGCTCCCGGATAGCTGACGCCGATAAGGAGTGGTCCCTGTCATGCTGGGCGGTGTGCGATACGACCGGAACGCCGCAAACGCTCTGGTATCTCCTCCTTTTGTCGGGTGTGGGTTAAACATTCCGGTCCCCTAGACCCCGTGGCGAGGCTTCACACGGGTTCTATCCGGTGTCGAGCGACTCTGGACGTTGCACTGCCCGTCTATCCCTACCCTCGTCACTCGGGGAAATTCCCGGAGCCCACTCTCTGACCCGGCGTGACCGTCGTTACGCTCCGTCCGCCCGGAACCGGACAACCGGAACGTCAGTGATGGCGTCGAAATCGTCGTCGGCACCAACGAGGAGCGTCCCATCGACGTGTACTGCGGTTCCCAGCGCGAAGGCGTCCCCGAGGGCCGGCGAGTACCGGAACTTGCAGTCGGCGGCGTGGCGCCACGTCTCCTCGGTGTCGACCTGGCGAATGCCGCTCTCGGCGAGCACGTCGACGACGGTGTCCGCGCGACCATCGCCGTCGATTGCCCGCACGACGTATTGAACTTCCGCGAGAGTGACTGCCGATATGTAGCCGTCGGCCGCCCCTTCGACGGCGGCGACGTACCGTTCGACGGTGTCACTCCCGGGTTCGTCACAGAAGTACGCGACGAGCGGTTCGGCGTCGAAGACGATGCGCTCGGGTAGCGCCCCCTCGTCCGTCACGAGTCTGCCTCGTCGTCACCGGCGTAGCGTCGTCGTAGCGCCGCCTCGCTCTCCTCGTCTCGCTCGCGCTCCTCGCGCAGTCGTTCGACGCCCGACCGACCCTGGTCGTCGGTCTTGCCCGAAAGAACGCCGCGTAGGTCCGTGACGGACCGGATGGGACGGACGACGATGTCGCCTGCCTCGGTTCGCACGAACTTCACGCGCCCAGGCGTGTCGATGTCCAGTTCCTCCCTGAACTTCTTGGGGATGGTCGCCTGGCCGCGCGCGGACACAGACACTACTTTTTCAGACTTTGATTTACTCATACTCCCACAGATAATTACTTCGGCACTGTATTACAAAAGTGTGTCGCGGGTCCGTCCCCGCGGTACGGGTTCACCCCTCGGACAGGTCGCAGTCGAATCTCTCGGCCAGCGAACTGCTCAGGACACCTCGTACTCGTTACGCACCGTCCCAGCACCAACCGATACTTCGAGCGTCACCGACTCGGCGTCGCCCGGCACGTCGATGGGCTCGCTCTCCCAGCGCCCCGTCGCATCGACGGTGACGTCCTGGACGCCCTCGCTGTCGCCGGCCGTCCACCGCAATTCGCCCGAGAGCGCCCGCGGGAGGTCGTTCCGGACGACCACCGGCGTCGACCCGCGCCCCGGCTGGGCCAGGAACGCCTGGACGGGCTCGTAGGCGCGTGCCAGGGCCGACTGCGCCGCCTTCGCCTCGCCGTCGACGGCGTAGACGCCCATCCCCGCCGCATCGGTGTCCCGGAGCGCGTAGGCGATGGGGTCGGTGCCGCGCCGCCGGAAGGTCTCCGCCACCGTGCCGACGACGTCTGCCTGGTAGGCCTGCGAGGTGGCCGGGTCGGCGGAGTCGGACACCCGGACGTCGTGTTTCGCCCGGTCGAAGCCGGCGGCGTCGTCGACGGCCTCGCTGCCGAGCGCCCCGGCGCCGAACTCCGCGACGACCGGGGCCGGATACCTATCGAGCAGGGCGTCCGCGTCGCTCGCCTCGCCGTAGTCCCACCCGGGATAGAGCCGCCGCGCGTCGGCCTCAGTGCCGGGGTCGCCGACGACCGGGAAGACCGGCACAGGGGCCTCCACGGCGTCCGCGACGGCGCGAGCGGTGGCGGCATCGTACCCCGATCGCCAGGCCCGCCAGCGCCGGCGGAGGCCGTCGAGAATCCCACTTCCGAGGCCGCTCTCGAAGGTCTCCGTGGGGTCGTCGTGGACGGCCAGGGCGACGAGCGATGGGTGGTGGGCCCGCTCGGCGACCAGCCGTCGGGCCAGCGCGGTCGCGCGGTCGCGGTCGAACGAGCCGGGGCCGGTCAGCGGGAGGTCCTGCCAGACGAGGATGCCCGCCTCGTCGCAGGCCTCGTAGACCGCCGGGGGGAGGATCTGCGCGTGGCCGCGGACGAGGTTCGCGTTGCAGGCGACGGCCCGGTCGACGTCCGCCTCGGCCGCCGTCGTCAGGTTCACGCCCCTGACGGGCACCGACTGCCCGTTGACCAGCAGGTCGCCGTCGTCCCACGACACCGAGCGGATGCCGGTCGTGACCGTCCGCTCGCTGTCACCGAGTTTGGCGCGCAGTTCGTAGCGGTGCTGGTCGCCGTGGCCGCGGGGCCACCACAGCGCCGGGTCCCGGACCTCGATCTCGTGTTCGACGGTCGTTCGGCCGGGGCCGTCCGTCTCGACGGCGCCGCGGTTCATCGTCCCGCGCGTCGTGAGTTCGCCGGCGGGCTTCAGGGAGTAGGTGATCCGATCCGACAGTTGCTCGGCCGCGAGGACGGTCGTCCGGACGTGCAGCGTCGCACCGGCCTCGGTCACCTCGGGTCGCACCTGGACGTCCTCGACGTACGGCAGCGCCCGCGACGCCAGGTCGGCCGTCCACCAGACGCCCGGGACGGACGCCTCGGCCGGGACGGCGTCGGTGTCGAAGAGGCCGCCGAACCGGTCGCGGGGTGCCTCGCAAGTGACCGCGATTCGCACCTCGTCGTCGGTCGGACGGAACGGAATCCGGAGCGGCGCGAAGTAGGCGTCGTGGGTTACCGGCCCGTCGGCCCCGCCGACGACCGACCCCGAGACCTCCACCTCGGCGTGGGCGTAACAGCCGTCGAGAGACAGGACGGCGACGTCGTCGTCCCCGGATCGCGGGTCCGCCACCTCGGTCACGTAGCGGACGGCGTCGGCCCCGGCGAGGTCGGCCGGTCGGCCGGGCAACGTCACGACTTCTTCCGTCGCGTCCGGACCCGCGCCGGGTTCCGTCGCGCGCCACTCCTCGAGCATACACCGTCGCGCGAACGCCGGCGCCTTAGCCGTTACGCGTCGGGCGGTTCGAGCAACCAGAGACCGGCTCGCCGGAAGCCACTTTCACTTCCGCTCCGGTGGTGGCTCGCCTTGACGTGTGAGGTGGGCGTTTCCACGCATCCATGCTGGACGACATTGCCTGCACGTGCGACGCGGTGGGCTGTGACCGGACGCTGACGGAAGCCGAGTGCGAGCTGGTCTTCCAGACGAGTGCGGGCGAGCGTCGCGCCTACGAGTGTGCGTGTGGGGCCGTGACGATGACCGTCTCGACGGCGGCCGACGACCCGCCGATCCGTCCCTGAGCGGCGATCTCCCCGGCGACCCGCGATCGGCAGGCGTTTACTCCCGAGGTTCGAGCGTCGACCATGAGCGACGACGCCTGGGTCAGCCTCTTTTCCGGTGGCAAGGACTCCGCCTGGGCCCTCCACCGGGCGCTGGAGCGCGGCCTCTCCGTCGAGCGCCTCCTGACCGTCCACCCGCAGGGCGACTCATACATGTACCACGTGCCGGCCACTGACCTCGCGAGCCTCGCGGCAGAGAGCGTCGGTCTCCCCCTCGTCGACGTCGAACCCGACGACTTCGAGGCCGCCGAGGCCACCGACGCCGGCGCCCAGGGCGACGCCGAACTCGAACCCCTGGCGGCGGCCCTCCGAGAGATCGACGCGGCGCTCCCGGACGGCATCACCGGGATCACCGTCGGTGCCGTCGAGAGCGAGTTCCAGGCCTCGCGCGTCGAGGGCCTGGCCGAGGAGCTGGGCGTCGACGTCTTCGCCCCGCTCTGGCACCGCGACCCGACGACGCTGGCCGAGGAGATGCTAGACGCGGGCTTCGAGATCCTGGTCGTCCAGGTCGCCGCCGCGGGGCTGGACGAGTCCTGGCTCGGCCGCCGCCTCGACGCCGACGCGCTGGCCGATCTGGAAGCGCTCAACGAGGACTACGGGGTCCACGTCCTCGGCGAGGGCGGCGAGTTCGAGACGCTCGTGACCGACGGGCCACACATGGACCGGCCCATCGAACTCGAGTACGACACCGAATGGGACGGGACCCGCGGGTCGATCGCCGTCCGGGACGCCTGGCTTGGCGAGTCCTGACCGAGCGAGGCGCAACTCCCGGCGGGATCACTCGACGCCGTTCGTGATGTGGCTGTGGGCACCGATGAGTGCGCCTGCGAGGTCGAGGTTGACGAGGCGGGTCTCCTCGTCGATGATCGAGTCGACGATCTCGCAGTCCTCGATGCTGGCCCCGGGGAAGACGAGCGAGCCGTCGACGACGGAGCCGCGCACCTCCGCGTCACCCATGACGTGGACGTTCTCGCCGAGGTCGGAGTCGACGACGGTCGCGTCGTCGCTGACGACGGTCTCTCCGTTCAGCGCCCAGGCGACGGCCTCGAGGTAGCTCGCTGGCGTGCCGATGTCGTACCAGGCGCCGTCGAAGGTAAAGGCGTGGACGTCGCGCTGGTCCTGGAGCCACTGGATGAACCAGCCGGGCTCGTCGGGGTTGTTGCCGCCGTCGAGGTACTCCCGAAACCGGACGGCGTCGGCGGGGAAGGCGTAGCACGCGATCGAGACCAGGGTCGAGGGTGGGTCGTCGGGCTTCTCCTGGAAGTCGACGACGCGGTCGCCCTCCAGGTCGACGAGGCCGTAGGAGGTGGCCTTCTCGCGCGAGCCGACGTCGTAGGCGGCGAGCGTCGGGGCGGCTTTGGCCTCGAAGAAGTCGAGGAACTCGCCGACGTCGAAGCTGATGAGGTTGTCCCCGGCCACGACGAGCAGGTCCTCGTCGGCGATGCCCTCGCGCTCGACGAGCTGGGCGAGGGCGCCGACGACGCCGAACTTCTCCTCTTCCTCGACGGTCTCCTCGACGCTGAGCTGTGGCTTCTCGAGGTCCGTCGCGGCGACGTGCTCGCGGAAGTCGTCCGCGAAGCGCTCGTTCGTGCTGACGAACACGTCCTCGATCCGGTCGTCGCGCTCCAGTTCGACCAGGATCCGATCGATGACGGTCGTCTCTCCCACGGGGAGCAACATCTTGGGGCGGTTGCGGGTAACCGGCCAGAGACGCGTCGCGTATCCCCCTGCGAGCACGACGGCTTTCATACTCGACTGGTCAGAATCCCGGGATAAGACCTTTTTCATTCCGGTGGCCACGCCCGCGAATCCGACCGCCTCGAGGCTGGTGTTCCCGCCTCTCCGTCGGTCGCCCGGCGCCGGGAAAGACCTATGCCCGTCCTCTGCCGACGGGACCCATGCGCGAGGCCGACCGGACCACGCGTCAGCGGATCGCCGACCGCCTCCGCGAGACCGACCTCCCGGCCAGTGCGCTCGCCCGCGAGTTCGACGTCCGGGTCGCCACGGCCCTCGACCACGTCGAACACGTCGCCCGCTCGATCGACGGCACCGACGAGCAGTTGCTCGTCGCGCCGCCGCGGTGCCGGGCGTGTGGCTTCGAGGACTTCGACGACCCCGTGAATCGCCCGAGTCGCTGTCCCGAGTGCAAGTCCGAGGACCTCACCGACCCGACCTTCACCATCGAGTGACCGTGAACGGGGAGCCACCTCAGACGGGACCGCCCGCTCAGTTCCCGGAGAAGCCGATCCGGCCCCGCGAGGAGAGGTCGCGGTCGCCGTCGGGACCGAGGTGTTCGAACTCGTAGTCCTCGTCTGTGAGAAAGACCGCGCCGTCCCTGACGGTCACGTCGAGGCGGTCGATAGTCGCGCCCTCGCAGGGGCCGTAGGTGCAGTCGCCGGTCGCCTTCTCGAACGTGGCGCCGTGCTTGGTGCAGACCACCTCGCCGTCGCGAACCTCGGCACCCGACCCGGAGTCGAGTCGGACGTCGGTCCAGTGGGGACAGTAGTTCCGAAGAGCGACGATGCCGTCTGCAAGCCGCAGGAGGATCGCCTCCTCGGTGTCGAAGCCGTCGCGGACGGTAAAGAGGAGGGAGCCCTCCACCGGCACCTCGTCGACTGCGGCGATGTGCTGCCCCTCGGCCATTGCGGGGTGGTTTCCGGCAACGGTGTTCAAAACGTCGGTTCCGGCCGGACCTGCGGCCGCGATCGGCCCTCACTCGTAACAGACGGCCTCGACGCGCTCGGCGTACCGACGCCGGAGCAACTCGGTCATCGGACCGACCTCGCGGTCGATGCCGTCGACGCTCCCGACGGGCCGGACCTCCCAGGTGGCGTTCGTCGCGAACACCTCGTCGGCATCGCGGACGTCGGTGACCGCGAAGTGGCCGGTTCTGATCGGGAGCCCCTCCTCGCGGGCCTCCTCGAGGACGATGTCGCGGGTGATCCCGGGCAGGAGCGGCAGATCGGCGCTCGGGGTGCACAGTTCGCCGTCGGCGACGAAAAAGAGGTTGCTCGTCGCCCCCTCGACGACGGTCCCGGACTCGTCCCGGAGAATGGCCTCGTCGGCGGCGAAGGCCTCGTTTGCGGCCCGGCGGAGTTCGAGCCTGGCCAGGATCCCGTTCAGGTAGTTGTGCGTCTTGGCGTCCGGGGGAAGGGCGCTCGCGGACGGGCGGCGCGTCTCGACCGTCTGGAGGGTGGCCGGGCCGTCCCACGGCGGCTCTCCCGCAAGGCCGCCGCGGGGGAGGGGCTTCACCACGACGATAACCGTGGGATCGACCCGCGAGTCCGGCGTCAGCTTCCCGTCCTGGACGCCGCGGGTCACCGAGAGCCGGACGTAGGCGTCGGCCAGGTCGTTGGCGGCCAGCGTCGCCTGGATGCGGTCGTGGAGGTCGTCACGCGGGGGTATCGCTTTGGCGAATCCCAGCGTCTCGCAGGTCCGCTCCAGTCGGTCGGCGTGAGCCTGCCAGGCGAAGACGGTGCCGCCGTAGGCCCGGAGCGTCTCGAAGGCGGCGTCGCCGTACCTGAAGCCCCGGTCCGCGACGCTGACGGTGGCCTCGTCGGCCGGGACGAGCGTGCCGTCGACGTGGTAGATGGGGTCGGTCATTTCTCAGAGGGAGTGTCGGCGTGTTCGGTCCGGCCGTCGGCGTCGCCTGCGGAGGCCGGCTTGCGAGCGGTCGCGCTCGCGAGGAAATTCGCGACGAGGCGCTTGCCGTCGTCGGTCAGGATGCTCTCGGGGTGAAACTGGACGCCGACGTGTGGCCGCTCGCGGTGGCGGACCCCCATGACGACGCGCCGGTCGTCGTCGGTGTGTGCGGTCTCGGAGAGGACCGCGGGGAGCGTCCCCTGATCGACGGCGAGAGAGTGGTAGCGACCGACTTCGAGCGTCGGCGGAACCCCCGCGAAGATCCCGGCCCCGTCGTGCCGGACCGTCGAGGGCTTGCCGTGCACGACCTCGGGGGCGTGGCCAACCGTCGCGCCGTTCGCCGCACAGAGCGCCTGGTGGCCGAGGCAGACGCCGAGGGTTGGATAGGCCCGTTCCGCGAAGAGGGGCACGGAGACGCCGGCGTCCGCGGGCGTACCGGGGCCGGGCGAGACGACGACCGCGTCGGGGTCGATGGCGTCAACGTCGTCGAGGTCGACGGCGTCGTTCCGGCGCACGACGATGTCGCCGTCGTCGACGCGTCCCCACCGATCGTCGGTCACGACCGCGCCCACGTACTGGACGAGGTTGTACGCGAAGGAGTCGTAGTTGTCGACGACGAGGACGCGCATCGCAGTGTTCGCCCCACTGTTTCGCGGGGAGCTACTTGCCCGTGTTGGAACGATCGCTGGACGAACGATCGGTTCTTCGAAACTGGACGAATGTCTGCATTAACTCCTTTGTCTGTATTAGGACAGCGTATATACGATTCTTCCCAGTACGATCGCACACCGATGCGACCACAGACCAACGAAACGTTGCGTGGGGACTTCGAATGTTTCGGCTGCGGGCACCGGGACCCCGACCCGGACGATCGGTCCTGTCCGAAGTGCGGGTCCGAGATGCGGAACACGGGTCGCGCTCGCGACCTCTGAGGCGCCCCCGGTCCGCTCCGAGACGCCGCAACCGACGCGGCCGGCCAGCGCCGCGTGAATGACCGGGCCCAGCGCTGGCGCGTGTCCTGCGCCTCCGCGTCCTCGCTGTCGAGGCCGGAATCCTGGGCGGCGCCCGCGCCGACACTGAGGCCCAACTCCGGACACGTCGGGCACGAGCGGCCGGATGACGATATTCAGCGTCCTCTACTCGACAGCCGCCTCGCGCGAGGCCCCCAGGGCCTCGATTGAGTCACCACCCCTACCTCTTTTGGCCGCCAGAAGGGGCCGCCCCGAGCCGGTGCCAGAGGCCGGACCGGCTCTCAGTCCGCCCGCGCCTGCGCGAGCCAGTCTTCGACGCGCGAGGGGGTGGTCTCGGCGGCGTCGGCGACGGTCTCCGCGTCGCTGTCGGCCAGGTCCGCGACCGTCTCGATGCCGGCCGCCGACAGCCGGTCCGCGTAGGTGGGGCCGATTCCGTTGATTTCCTCGACCGGGACCGAGGTGTCCTCCTCGCCAGCGTCGGAGTCGTCGGAAGCCGCCGCGGACGACGCTGCCTCCTCGTCGGGTGTGGCGGTGTCGGCCGTCTCGCCAGTTTCACCGGTCGTCTCGGTGGCCGCTGAGCCGTCTTCACCGTCGGTTTCGGCACTACTGGCCGACTGTGGTGCGCGGGGCGTCCGGGTGGCGGTATCGGTCGACGCCGCCCCCTCCTTGACCGCGCGTTCCGTCTCGGCCGAGGGTTCGCGCTCGACGCGCACCGCCGGGTCCGACCGGGCGGGCTCCCCGCGGCCCCCGTCCAGGCCCAGGATGGATTTGAGCGTCTGCAAGAAGCTCATGCGAGAGGGTTGCGGCCGCCCTCACTTATAGTCGGCTGACCGAGCGTGGGCGGCGCTACTGGCTCGACAGCGCGCCGCGAAGTGCAGTGTTCATGGCCTCGACGGGCGCTCGCTCGCCGGTCCAGATCTCGAGGGCCTCGACGCCCTGGAAGAGCAACATCCACGCGCCGTCGACCGTCGTCGCCCCGGCGGCCGCCGCGTCGCGCAGCAGTCGCGTCTCGATGGGGTCGTAGACGGCATCGAGGACGGCGAGGTCGGCGTGGAGCGCGTCGGCGGGAACCGGGGAGCGATCCTCCTCCATGCCGACGCTGGTCGCGTTGACGAGGACGTCGGCGTCGGCGACGAGGGCGGCCAGGCCGTCGAGGCCGTGTCCGGCGACGTCGCGTCCGGTGGCCGCCACGACGTCGTCGGCCAGGTCGAGTGCCCGCGACTCGGTGCGGTTCGCGACGTCGATGTCCAGGCCGGCGTCAGCGAGCGCGAACGCGGCGGCGCGACCTGCGCCACCGGCACCGACCACGACGGCCGTCCCGGCGAGGTCGACACCGTGGTGTTCGAGGGCCCGGACGACGCCGGCCGCGTCGGTGTTGTGGCCGGTCGGCGGATCGGTCCCGAAGTCGATCGTGTTGACCGCGCCGATGGTGGCCGCGAGGTCCGTCGTCGCGACCGCGCCAACGACGTCCTGCTTGAAGGGGATGGTGACGTTGAGTCCCCGGACGCCGAGGGTCGCGGCGGCGTCCACGGCCGCCGCACCCTCGTCCGCGGGCGGTTCGAAGGTGACGTAGCGAGCGTCGAGCCCGAGCGCATCGTACGCGGCCTCGTGCATCGGTGGCGAGAGCGAGTGGCCGACCGGATTGCCGACGAGCCCGTAGACGTCCATACCCGACGGTGCGGGGCCTGGACCATAACCGCCACGCTCCCGCCCGTGACGGTCGGCCCCCGGCGTTCTGCGAGCGCGGCCTCCCCGCAGTCGCAAGACATTCCTACCGGTGTCGAGACCCTGGAGGTAGTGAGTTCGGGCCTTCGGCATCCGCTGGTGGCGCTGGCCGTCGCCGTCGCGCTGACGCTCCCCTGGGTCGTCGTCTGGGCGCTCGGTCTGGACCTCGGCCTCCTCGGGACCGTCGCCGGCAGCGGCGTCGCCATCCTCGGCACCTCGTTTCTCCTGGCCTGGGCCGCCGAAACTGCGGAGAAAGACGTCCCCCGCTCGTTCGCCATCGCGGTGCTGGCCGTCCTCGCCGTCGCGCCGGAGTACGCCGTCGACGCCCTCTACGCCTGGGGGGCAGGGAGCAAGGGCGCGACGGAGGCCGCCTGTGCAGAGGTCTCGCCCGCACTCGTCGAACGCGTCGTGGCGCTCCCCCGCGGCCAGGTCGACACCGCCCAGGAACTCCTCGCGCTGGGGTGTCACGAGGGCAACCTCGCCGTCGCGAACATGACCGGCGCGAACCGCATCCTGATCGGCATCGGGTGGGCGGGCATCGCCTTCTTCACGGTCTGGCAGGCGCGTCGGACCCGCGACCCGGCCGTCGAGTCCCGGCCCGGCTGGCTGGCGAACCAGATCCACCTCGACCGGGACATCTCGACTGAGATGGCCTTCCTGTTTCTGGCGACGATGTGGGCCTTCCTCGTCCCCCTGGGCGGGGGCATCGGAGTGGTCGACCTGCTCGTGCTCGTAGGCCTCTACGTCGCCTACATTCTCATCGTGATCAGGGGCGAACTCGACTCGGACACCCACCACGTCGGCGTGCCGGCCTATCTCCAGGCACAGCCGCGACCCCGACGCATCGCGACCGTGCTCGGCCTCTTTGCGTTCTCCGGCTTTCTCATCATGACGGCCGTGGAGCCGTTCGCGCACGGCCTCGAGGACGTCGGGCTCTCGCTGGGCATTCCGTCCTTCTTCATGATCCAGTGGGTCGCGCCGCTGGCCAGCGAATCGCCGGAACTGATCGTCGTCGCCGTCCTCGTCACGAAGGGCCGCTCGACGGCCGGATTCAACACGCTCATTTCCTCGAAGCTGAACCAGTGGACGCTCCTGATCGGGACGCTGGTCGTCGTCTACTCGCTGGCGCTGGGCCGCTACGGCGTCCTCCCCTTCGAACTCGAACAGGCCGGAGAGATCTGGATCACCGCGGCCCAGTCGTACTTCGCGCTGGCGCTGCTGGTCAACTTCCGGCTCTCCGTCCGGGAGGCCCTGGTGCTGTTCGTCCTCTTCGTCTCCCAGGTGGCCATCGAGTTCGTCTTCCTGCGGATCTGGGAGCCGTTCCCGGAGCCGAAGTTCGCCCTCCTGATGAGCTACACCGCCATCTACCTCGTCCTCGGGACGGCACTGTTCGTCAAACGACGACGCCATCTCAAACACGTCCTGGCGCTGGCGGCCTTCGCCGCCCGTCGGGCCGCCGGCCGGGACGCCACCAGACCGACACTCCCCGACTGACATGCTCGGAATCGTCGTCTCCAGGGGCGACGACGCCTCGGTAGCCATCGGCGAGCAGTTGCGCGCGGTCGCCGACTGGACCGTCCAAACCGACGAGGACCGCCCCGCTGCCGACGGCGGCGGGACCGTCTACCGGACCGAGGGCGCCGTGCTCCGCGAGTTCGACGCCCTCCACCTCGACCTCGTCCGACCTGCGGACGCCTTCGGGGACGTGGACCTCCTCGCGTTCGCCTCGAAGCACGCCGGCGAGACCGGGCCGCTACTGACGGCCCACCACACCGGCAACTTCGGCCCGGCGGACCACGGGGGCGACCCGAACGCGCTGGCCCGGGCGTGTCCCAGCGCCCACGCCGCCGTCCTCGACGCGCTTCGCGAGCACGCGCCCGAGGGCTACGACGTCGGGATGGAGTGCACGCACCACGGCCCGACAGCGGTCGGTGCCCCGTCGATGTTCGTCGAACTCGGGAGCGGTCCCGAGCAGTGGTCCGACCCCGCCGCAGCCCGCGCCGTCGCACGGGCCATTCTCGATCTTCGTGGCGTCCCCCCGAACCGCGACCCGGAGGGTGACGGGACACGCCGGCACCTGGTCGGGTTCGGTGGCGGGCACTACGCCCCGCAGTTCGAGCGAATCGTCCGCGAGACGGACTGGGCAGTGGGCCACGTCGCCGCCGACTGGGGCCTCGACGCGCTCGGCGACCTCGACGACGCCGCGGCCCGTGCCGTGATCCGTCGGGCGTTCGAGCAGAGTGCCGCGACCCACGCACTGGTGGCGGAGGACCGACCCGACGTCCGCGACGTCGTCACGGATCTCGGGTATCGCGTGGTTGGCGAGACCTGGCTGCGCGAGACGACCGGCGTCCCGCTCGCGCTCGTCCGCCGTCTCGAGGCCGAGGTGGCGACGGTCGAAGCGGGACTCAGGTTCGGCGAGGCAGCGGTCGACGGCGGCGAGTGCCACGAACTCGCGCTGCCCGCTCGCCTGGTCGAGACCGCACGGGGGATCGACCAGGACGCCACGCTCGCGGCCATTCACGAGCGGAGCGTGGCCTACGTCACCGACCAGGGCGGGTCACGGCCGACCGAACGGGTCGTGCTCGCGGCCCGTTCGGACAGGGACCGCGTCGTCGAGGCGTTGGCAGACGTGCTCCGGCAGCGCTACGACGTCGTCGAGCGCACCGGCGACGAACTGGTCGCCCGCGAGACCGTCTTCGATCCGGAGCGGGCCGCGACGCTCGGCGTCCCCGAGGGGCCGAAGTTCGGCCGCCTCGCCGCCGGCGAGACCGTCGAGGTGGACGGCAAGCCGATTCCGCCCGGGGCAGTCAGCGAGACGCGAGAAGAGCGTTTCAGCTGTCGATAACGGCCCAGGTGCATCCTGGCCAGGGCTTTATCAAAGGCCGGGTGGCCAGTATCTGGTTTCCAATCCACTGGAACCCAAGAGTAAATAACTACGTACCGGCCCACGGAACCGGGGTTCCGGCCGGCGCGCGCTCGCGTCTGACGTGCGGCTTACGCAGGGGAAAACTAATAAAGGTAGGGTCAGTAGGATGCGCTTAAATATGGACTCGATTATCGACGACGCGATCGACGAGGCCGAGGCGGAGCAGGAGGAGACCGAGGGGACGGCCGAGTCGGAGCCCGAGACGCCGGCGGCCGAGAACCCCTCCACGTCGGGGACGATGACCGACGAGGAGCTCGCCTCCGTCGTCCAGGACCTCGAGACGAAGATCACCGTCGTCGGCTGTGGGGGTGCGGGGGGGAACACCGTCACCCGAATGACCGAGGAGGGCATCCACGGTGCCAAGCTCGCCGCGGCCAACACGGACGCCCAGCACCTCGCCGACGAGGTGAAGGCCGACACGAAGATCCTGATCGGCAAGAAACGGACCGGTGGCCGCGGGGCCGGCTCGGTCCCCAAAATCGGCGAGGAGGCCGCCCAGGAGAACATCGAGGACATCCAGCAGACCATCGACGGCTCCGACATGGTCTTCGTCACCGCCGGACTCGGCGGCGGCACCGGGACCGGCGCAGCCCCCGTCGTCGCGCAGGCCGCCCAGGAGGCCGGCGCGCTCACCATCTCCATCGTCACGATCCCGTTCACCGCGGAGGGTGAACGCCGCCGGGCCAACGCCGACGCCGGCCTGGAGCGCCTCCGCGCCGTGTCGGACACAGTCATCGTCGTCCCGAACGACCGCCTGCTCGACTACGCGCCGTCGATGCCCCTCCAGGACGCTTTCAAGATCTGCGACCGCGTCCTCATGCGCTCGGTCAAGGGCATGACAGAGCTGATCACCAAGCCCGGCCTCGTCAACGTCGACTTCGCCGACGTCCGCACGATCATGGAGAACGGCGGTGTCGCCATGATCGGCCTCGGCGAGTCCGACTCCGAGAACAAGGCCCAGGACTCCATTCGCTCCGCGCTCCGCTCGCCCCTGCTCGACGTCGAGTTCGACGGCGCGAACTCCGCGCTCGTCAACGTCGTCGGTGGGCCGGACATGTCCATCGAGGAGGCCGAGGGCGTCGTCGAGGAGATCTACGACCGCATCGACCCCGACGCCCGGATCATCTGGGGCGCCAGCGTCAACCAGCAGTTCGAGGGCAAGATGGAGACGATGATCGTCGTCACGGGCGTCGAGAGCCCACAGATCTACGGCAAGAGCGAGGCCGAGCGCGAGCAGGCCGCGAAGCAGGTCGGCGAGGACATCGACTACGTCGAATAGTCGGTCCACCCGTAGCCCACCCCTCCCCACCCCGCCCAGCCTTCCGTCCCCGCCACGATGGTCTCCCGCGCTCAGCTCGCCCACGCAGCCCTCCTGGCGGTCGGCCTGCTCCTCCTGCTGGCCGGCGTCTCACTCCTCGGAGGGGCCGAGTACACCCACGTCGCAGAGCCGATCGACCAGTCGGACCTGCGCGACGACGAGGATCCCATCCCCGTCGAGTCCCTCTCCGAGTCCGACCGCGAGGTGGTCGAGTCAGCCGTCGACGCGCCCGGCGAGACTGTCGCCGTGCAGGCCGACGGGCGAGTCGATCCGTTCCACTACGGGGACGCGTCCGGCGATCACTACGTCGTGCGCGGCGACGACTACTACCGGATCACGACGGGCGGGGGCGGAGTCCTCTCGGGTGCCGACGAGATTCTGGCCTGGATCTTGCTCGCGTTCGGCACGCTTGGCGTCCTCGCGGGTGGCCTGGACCTCTGGCGGCATCGACGGGTGGACTGAGAGGCCGAAGGGATTCTCGATACTGCATTCGCTGACCTCGAAGGGGTTCAGCGTCACGCGGGCACGCATCAATAGATAGAAAAGCCCGCACGGACAACTCCGCGCCATGCGAACGCCGACGGACCTCAGCTCGTACGTCCGCGTGCTCAAACTGGCGAGTACGCCCTCCTGGACCGAGTTCTCGCAGGTCGCGAAGATCGCCGGGGCCGGGATCATCCTCGTCGGGATACTCGGCTTCATGATCTTCCTGTTCATGTCCTTCGTGCCGGGTGGTCCCTGATGGGGATCTACGCCGTCAAGACGACGGCCAGCCAGGAGCGCACCGTCGCTGACATGATCATCAACCGCGAGGAGGACTCGATTCACGCGGCGCTGGCCCCTGATTCACTGACTTCCTACGTGATGGTCGAGGCCGACGACGAGTCGGTCTTCGAGCGGATCCTGGACGAGATTCCACACGCCCGCGGCGTCGTGCCCGGCGAGAGCGGTCTCGGCGAGGTCGAACACTTCCTCTCGCCGAAGCCGGACGTCGAGGGCATCGCCGAGGGCGACATCGTCGAACTCATCGCCGGCCCGTTCAAGGGAGAGAAGGCCCAGGTCCAGCGCATCGACGAGGGCAAGGACCAGGTCACCGTCGAACTCTACGAGGCGACGGTCCCGATTCCCGTGACGGTTCGCGGCGATCAGATCCGCGTGCTGGACAGCGAGGAACGGTGAGTGGATGTCCGCGCGCCATCGGCGCGCGGTTCACTGGGCACTCGTTCCACTCGCGCCGGTGAGTTTTGTGCTACATTTTGCGAGAAGTGGTTCGCGAGCGAAGCGACGTCGACCGACGGGAAAGCTCGCTGGTGAACGGCGAACGGCGCGAACCGATGCAGGTGGTTTCGTCGGATGCTCACTGCGTTGCCCTCCGGATAGTACTCCAGATTTGGTACCCCGTCGAGGGCTCCCCTTCGGCCAGTCCGGGACGGGGTGAACGACGGTGGTCTCAGAACAGCTGATCCAGGTCCTCGTTCTCGAAGGCGTCTTTGGCAGAGACCTCCCGCTCGTCGTTCTGTGACTCGGCCTCGCGGGCGCGGTCCATGAACTCCTCGACGCGTTGGGAACGCTCGACGCCCCCGAGCAACACGAGTGCGGCGAGGCGGTCGGTCTCGAGCGGGAAGTCACCGCCCCGGACCTGGAGGGAGCCGGTCTCCTCCTCCAGCCACTTGCGGGCCCGCTCGACGCCCTTCCGCGCGATGCGGTCGGGCTTGCCGGCGATCACGAGGAGGGCTGCCTCGGCCTCGACGGCCTGAGGGAGGCTCATCCCGGTCAGGAGGGCCTCGCGGGTGAGACTCGTGATGGTGTTGATGTTCTCCCCGGCGTCCGGACTGGCGCTCGCGGTGGCGTAGCCGAGGGAGGCGATGCCACCGCCGCGGAGGGTGTTGATGATTTCGCTGGAGTCGACGACGCTCTCGCCGACGCCCTCGATGTTCTCGCCGGAGGCAAAGAGCAGGCCCATGCGCTGGGAGATTTGCTCGTTGATCGCGTCGTAGCCCTGCTCCATGCTCTCGCCGCTCTTGTGCCAGGCGTCGTTGTCGATGAGGATCGTCGACGTCGACTCGCGGACGACGGTCTTCAGCGAGCGCCCGGCGTTGGCCTGGTAGATGGCGCCCTCGTCGCGTCCGGGGAGGATGCCGAGGACGTAGATGGGGAGTTCGTAGACGCGCTGGAGCTCCTTCGCGAGGGCGGGGGCCCCGCCGGATCCGGTGCCGCCGCCGAGCCCGGCGACGATGATGACGGCGTCGGCGTCCGTCGCGATGCGGCCGTCGAGTTCGTCCATGACCTCGGTGGCCTCGGCCTGCATGATCTCGGCACCGAGTTCGTTGTCGCCGCCAACGCCGTGGCCCTTGACGCGGTCGCGGCCGATCAGCATCGTGTCGATGTCCAGGTTCTGGAGGTCGGATTCCGCGGTGTTGACCGCGAAGGCCCCCTGGACGGCCTCGAATCCCATGTCGTAGTCGAACTCGGCCAGGGCCTGCGTGACCTTCCCGCCGGCCTGGCCGATCCCAATCAGGACGACCTTCATACGCCCTTCCTTCACTCACCCCGCTAATGAACGTTGGGCAAGTGATCCGGTCCATTGACAGAACGGAGCCGGAAGTGGCCGTACCTTCAAGTGTGAAAGCGCGGCCACCCCGGGCCATGGACGACCTCGAAGAACGGGTCGCGGCCGTCGAACGCGCGCTGACCGAGGGCGAGGGAGACCTGACTGCACTGGCGGAGGGGGCAGCCACCGCCGACCGCGTAGCGGCACTCGAATCGACCGTCGAGGACCTCCAGGAAGACGTCGCGGAGGTCGAGGCGGCGACGCAGGCACTCCGGGGCTACGTCGGGAACGTCCGGTCGGTCAACGAGTCGGTCGAGGAGCAGGCCGACGCCGCCCTGGCGGCCGTCGAGTCACTCGAAGCGCGGGTCGACGACAGTGCGGACGAGTCGGCGACGAGTCACGCCGACGCCGCTCCCGACCGGCAGCCGTCGGAGCGGGAGCACATGCAGCAGCCGGCGGCAGATGCGGGCACAGCCCCCACCGAACAGTCCAACGGACGCGCCAGCGGCCGGGTCTGTCGTTCGTGCGGGCAGCGGACCACCGGAGAGCGAGCGGCCGCCGACGGCGGCAACAGCGACGCGTGGGGACGGGAGGGTGGCAGCGCTCCTGCGTCCGACGTCGCTGCCAGTCAACCACCCGAACAGCAGCGAGCCGCCGATAGCGGCCCGCTTGACGAGTTCGACCCCGCCGACGGGTCACACCGTGTCCGAATCGAGTCTGACGGCGGCTCGGCAGACAGGCTCCCCGGATCGAAACGCAACGAGACCGGAGGCGAAAACGGAGCTGCCGGGGAACTGATCGCACGCGTCCGTGAGCGACTGTGACGGTCCGCGCAGCCGTCAGCGTGGCACTCGCCGCGGCGCTCCTGGGGGCGAGCATGCCGGCGGTCGACCGGGTTCGCGTCCAGCACGCCGACGCGCGAATCGAGGGTGAAGTCGAGCGCCTCCAGACGGTCGCGCGGTCACTCGCGCGCTCGAACGACGTCGTCGGCGACGGCGGTTCGCCGGCCCGGGCGCGGGTGACGGTGCACCTCCCCGTCCGTTCGTGGGGCGCCAGCCAGGTGACCGAGTTCACGGTGCTCCCTCCGGGCGACGGGGCAGCCGTCAGGTGGCAGGTCCGGGGAGGCGAGCGACGGCACCGCACCCTGAACGGGGTGGCGCTGGCTGCGACGGGAGAGGAACTCACCGTCCAGGAAGGGGGTCGCCAGCGACTCGTCCTCGAACTGCGCCGACTGGACGGCGAGCGAACGGTCGTCGTTCGGCGGCCTGACATCGTGGGTGAGGGGGCGGGCTGACCAGTGTTCGACGTGCGAGCACTCCTGACGGGAACGGAGGAGTCGACGGGCGGTCACTGCGGCTGTCGGACGAGCCTGGAGGACGACACCCTCCTCGTCGAGACAGACGACTGCGACGGAGCGGAGTCACTCGGCGATGCGCCGGCCTGTCGAGCGACGGTGACGGCGGCCCTCAGCGACGGACAGGCGGACGTCATCCGGCGACGTGGCGACGGCCTGGAACGCCTGTACGCGGACACGGGGCCGGCCCTGTTCGGCGCTGCGGCACGGTTCGCGGTCGCGGTCGAGGAGCGAGAGCCACGGCTTGCCCGACTCGCAACGCGGGATCCACTCGCGGCCGCGCAGGAGACCGCCGGCCGCGCCGGGCCGGTCGCGGCGGCCGCCGCCGACGCTGGCCTCGCACAGTTCGGTGACGCCCACGCCGCCTACGACGCGGTCCTCGACCCGCTCGTCGGACCGACCATCAGTTCCTGGCGAGTGGCCCGGCGCCCACCCGAAAAGGGCGTGCTCGCCGAGCGCCGGCAACTCGAGTGCGGGGCAGTCGTGCGGATCTACGAGCGACCGGATCGGTCGACGCGACGCTACCACCTCCGACCCGCGGAGGACGGCTTCGAGCGCGAGACGACCGCCACCCTTGCCGCGGCCCACGACTACCTCGCGAACGCCTCGCTCTGTGGCGACCGGGCGCCAGACCGGGCCGTGCGAGCGGTCGCAGACGCGGAGACGCCGACCGTGGCCGTCACCCGGGCGCTCCGGAAGCACGTCTCAGGGTGCGGGCTCCTCCGGGACTTCTTTGCGGACCCGACCCTCTCGGACGTCTACGTGACCGCGCCGGCCGGCCGGAACCCGGTCCGGGTCCGCGTCGACGGGGAGACCCTCGACACCAACGTGGTCCTCACGGACGCCGGCGTCGCCGCGCTCGCGTCGCGGTTTCGCCGCGAGAGCGGCCGCGGGTTCTCCCGAGCACAGCCGACGCTAGACGCGGCGACGACCGTCGGTGACCGCCGCGTCCGCGTCGCCGGCGTGACCGACCCGGTCAGCGACGGCGAGGGGTTCGCCTTCCGGGCGCACGACCGGACGGCGTGGACGCTACCGGCACTCGTCGAGAACGCGACGCTGTCGCCCCGGGCCGCCGGCCTGCTCTCGGTCGCCGTCGAGCGCGGCGCCGCGATCCTCCTGGCGGGCCCGCGCGGGAGCGGCAAGACGACGGCCCTCGGGGCGCTCCTCTGGGAACTGCCGGGCGGCGTCCGCACCGTCCTGATCGAGGACGCCCCGGAGCTGCCGGTCGAGACGCTCCAGGAGGCCGGACGCGACGTTCAGGCCCTCCGGGCGGAGTCGGACGGCGCCATCGAGCCCGTCGAGGCGCTCCGGTCGGCCCTCCGGCTGGGAGACGGCGCGCTCGTCGTCGGCGAGGTTCGGGGCGAGGAGGCGGGCGTCCTCTACGAAGCCATGCGCGTCGGCGCCAACAGCGAGGCCGTCCTCGGGACGATCCACGGCGACGGGGGCGACGAGGTCTTCGAGCGGGTCGTCTCTGACCTGGGGGTCGCTCCGACCGCGTTCGCGACGACCGACCTCGTGGTCACCCTGGAAATCGCCGGTCGCGGGGACGAGCGACGGCGTCGGGTCCGGGCCATCGAAGAAGTGGTGGCGTCCGACCCGGTCTCGTTCAGCCCGCTCTTCGAACGGGGACCGTCGGGCCTGGTGGGAACCGGCCGGATCGACCGCGGCAACAGCCGCGTCGTGGCGACGCTGACGCCGCCCGAGTCAACCTACGCCGACACACGAGCCGCGATCGATCGACGGGCAGATCGACTCGCGGGGCTGGCCGAGAGCGGCCGGACCGGCCACCAAGAATTGCTGACGGCCCGAGCAGGGCAGGATCGATGAGTCCGACCGACTGGCTGGCGCGACTCTACCCGTGGCCGGTGGACCCGAGCGACGAGCTCGTCCGGGCCGTCGCCTTCCTCGAGTGGGACCGACGGCCGGCGACCGTGGTCCGGGCGGGCTACGGCGCCGGACTCGTCGTGGGTCTGGCCGCGGCAGTACTTCTCGCGGTCGTGCCCCCGGCGTACCGCCTCGCCGCCGGCCTCGCCGGCGTGGCCCTCGCCCTGGCTGTCGTCCACGCCGTCCACACCGGTCCGCGGGTGCTCGCGACGGCCGCCCGGACCAGCGCACTCGGGACGGCTCCCGAACTCCTGGTCCTGGCGGTCCTCCGCATGCGCCTCTCGCCGTCGCCCGAACGGGCGGCCGCGTTCGCCGCCGAAACCGCGACCGGGCGACTGGCTGGCAGCCTCGAGGCAGAGGTAGACCGGGCCCGCGGGTCGGCGCGCACCGGCCTGGCAGCGTTCGGCGAGGAGTGGGACGAGTGGTTTCCGGCCCTCGGCCGGGCGGTCGGCCTGGTCACCGCCTCGGGTGCCGTCGCGGCCGCGGAGCGGGGCCGGACGCTCGACCGGGCGATGTCCGTCGTCCTCGAGGGGACGCGCCGACAGATGCAGGACTTCGCCGGCTCGATCCGTGGCCCGGCGACCGGCCTCTACGCCTTCGGCGTCCTGTTGCCCACGGCGCTGGTCGCGCTCTTGCCCGCCGCTCGCGCTGCCGGCCTCCCGGTGACGCCGGTCGTCGTCGCGGCGGTCTACAACGTCGGAGTACCACTCCTCCTGGTCGGGGCGGGCGCGTGGCTCCTGGCACGGCGACCGGTGGCGTTTCCCCCGCCACAGATCGAACCGGGGCACCCCGACGTCGTCGACCGGCGCGTCGGTGCGGGACTCGCGGCCGTCGGGGCGGCCATCGCAGGGGCCTGGGTGACGACACTCGCGTTTCCCTGGTGGGCACCCGTGATCGCGGCCGTCGGGTTCGGCGCCGGCGCCTGGCTGACGGTTCGCCATCGGTCCTACGTGACAGTCGTCCGGGAGATCCGCGACGTCGAGCGGGGGCTAACTGACGCGCTCTCGCTTATCGGCCGCCGCGTCGCCCACGGCGAGGCCGTCGAGCGAGCGATCGACGAGACGGCGACCGAGGTGGAGGGCGCGGCCGGCGAGGTGTTCGCCCGCGGCGCACGACACCAACGGCAACTCGACGTCGGCGTGCGGGAGGCCTTCCTCGGGTCTCACGGGGTCCTCCAGACGGTTCCGAGCCCGCGCGTCCGCGGGAGCGTCGAACTCGTCGCGCTGGCGGCCCGCGAGGGGCGTCCGGCCGGCCGAGCCATCCTGTCGATGGCGGGCCACCTCGACGAGCTCCGGGAGGTCGAACGGGCGGCCCGCGAGGACGTCCGGACGGTGGTCGAGACCCTCCGATCGACCGGGGCGGTCTTCGGTCCGCTGGTCGGCGGAGCCACCGTCGCGCTGGCCCAGCAGATGGGCGACGGGGGTGGCGCCCTGCCCGGGTCGACGGACCCGATGACGTGGCTCGGCCTCGTCGTCGGCGGGTACGCCCTCCTGCTCGCGACGCTCCTGACGACGATCGCGACCGGCCTGGAACGGGGGCTCGACCGACGGTTGCTCGGCTATCGCGTCGGCGTCGCCCTCCTCGCTGCGACCGCGACCTTCCTCTGTGGCTACCTCGGGGCCGCCGCGGTGGCCTGAGCTTTATCCGTGAGAGCGCGGCCAGAGCCCCCATGTTCGACGCACCGATGGACGGACTGGTCCTCTGGCTCGGCCTCTCGGCGATCAGCCTGAGCGTCGCCGGTGTCGCCGTCGCCCTTCCGGCCGGGACGACACCGGACGCGACTGCCGTCGCTCGAACCGTCGACGACGTTGCCACGAGTGAGCACCGAGTTACGGCGACCGTCCGGACGCGAGCCGACGCGATTCGCGTTCGCCCGGAGCGCGTCGCCCTGCGAACGGAGGCCGGAACGGGCCGGGCGACGTTCGTCGCCGCCGCGCCCGTCCCCGCCTGGAACGGGTCGCTCGATTCTGTGCTCGACGGCGAGCGCCCGAGCGCCGCGTTCTCGAACCGAGACGCCTTCGCGCGTGCGGTCACACGCGCTCGCGAGCGAGTCGAGCCCTGGCGCACGGCACCGGATCGGCTGCGAGTCAGGCGGGTCGTCTGGGGGGAGGTCGATGCCACGCTCGTCGGCTAGAGGGTACGTCGAGCCCGTCGCCGCGATCGCCGCAGTCTTCGCCGTCGCCGCTGGCCTGACGATCTACGTCGGGAGTCTGGGTGACACACTGGACACGGACGACCGGTCGGTCGCGGCGACGGTCCTCGAGGACCTCCGGTCGCAGGGGGCCGCGCTCGGGGTCGTCGAGCCGACGCACCTCGCCGCCGCGACCGTCCCGCCGGGCTGGCACGCCAACGTGACGCTCGCCACGATGGCCGGTCGCTGGTCGCGCGGGCCGAAGCCGCCCGCAACTGCTGACGGTGCGACGACTGAGGTCGCGGTCCGGCTCGGTCCGGGGGAGGTCAGACCCGGCCGGCTGACCGTGGAGGCCTGGCGATGAGGGCGGTGAGCACGGTCCTCGACGTCGCCGTCTTCCTCCTCCTGGTCTCGGCGGCGGTCGCGACGCTGGCCGTCCCGGCCGCGGACCCACCGCCGTCCGGGGCCGACGAGACGGCGGAGGCACTCGCCGCCACGACGGGGAACGTGACCTACACCTCGGGTGCGTCTGGGGGTAGATCAGTCGCCCCGACCCGGACTGCGGAGGGGACCCACGCCGAACTCCTGGCCCGTGCCGCAATGGCGAACCTCACACTCGACGGGGTCGCGCTCGCGCCGACCGCCGACCCGTTCCGGGTCGCCGTCGCGACGGAACTCGAGACCGCCCTGGCCTGGTCGTCCGAGCGCGTCTCGGTGGCCGCGACCTGGGAGCCGTATCCCGACTCGCCGATCCGGGGCCGGATGGCCGTCGGTGCCCGGCCGCCCACCGGCGTCGATGTGTCGACGGCGACGCTCACCGTGCCGGTCCCGACCACGGCGGCGTCTGTCTCGTCGCGGGCGAGTGCCCGTGGCTACCGTGGCGTCGCGGCGGCGGTCGCCGACGCCCTGCTCGGACCGATGCTCGGCGCCGATCGAGACCTGGTCCCGCCCGCCCGTGGACCCGTCCGTCGAGACTGGGAGCGGCGGGTCGACGCGTACGCGACGGCACTCGACGTCGACGACGCCGGCGAGAACCGGACGGCGGCGGTTCGAGCACGGCTCGTCGACAGGCTCGCGACAGATCTCCGGGAACGCTACGATACACCGGCGAACGCCGCGGAAGCCGTCACGGCAGGGCGGGTTCGCGTCGTCGTCAGGGAGTGGTCGTCGTGACCGACCGCGCGCGCGTCCCGTTCGCCCTGATCGGCGTTCTCCTGCTCGTCACGAGCGGGACCGTCGCCGTCACGCAGCACGCGCCGGACCCCGAGGAGCCGAGCGTCGACCGGGCGATGGATCGGTTGACGGCCGAGTCCCACACCGCGTTGCGCGCCGCAGTGCGGGAGGCTGCCCGGAACGCCGCCCGGCGGCCGGTCGTTCGCCCGGCCAACTCGACTGTCGGCGACGCCATCAGCGAGGAACGGGCCTTCGAGGACGCGCTCAGGCTCCGAATCTACCTGACCGCCCGGGCGAACCTCGCGGAGATTTCCGACGGACGGCGGGACGTCGATCTCTCGGCGACGCTACCAGGGATCGACGGCGAGGGGGACGTTGGCGCGGGGATCGAGCGGATCGCGATCGACCGGGCGGGACCGGACGGAAACCGACTCCGCGTCCACGTCGAGGGACTACGGTTGGCGGCCACGCGGAACGGGAACGTCGTCGGCACGACTCGCAGCGACCCGGCGTTCGTCGTCGACACGCCGGTCCTGACCGTCCACGATCGCGTCCAGCGGTTCGACGAGCGGCTGAACGCGTACGTCGGCCAGCCAGGGCTCGCGTCTCGCCTGACGGGTGCGCTGTATCCGGTGGCCTGGGCGCGCGGCTACGCCCAGTACCGCGGTGGCCCGATCGAGAACGTCGTCTCGAACCGGCACGTCGCGCTCCTGACGAACGCGGCGGTCCTGCGCGAGCAGCGAGCCGCGTTCGGGGCGAGCGACCCCGTGGGTCGCCGCGTCTTCGCGGCGACGCTGGCGGAGACGGCCGTCACCGACATGGTCTCGCAGGCCGATTCGACGGCGCTCGACCGGCTGACGCGGCTCCGGGAGCGAACGGGTCTCGACAGGGTCGGCGACGAAGCCCTCGGACGCCTCGACCCCGGTCCCGACGCCCCCCGACCGTCGGATCCGATGACCGTCGAGGTCGGCGAGACGGCGGATCTGGCGTACCTGCGTGCCGTCCGGACGATCAACGAGACGCTGGACGAGACCTACCGGCCCCGCGTCAGGGTCCGGGCCGACGTCCGGACCGTCGGCCGGGAGCGAATCGACAGGCACGATCCGGTTCCCGGCGGCGACCTCGAGAGCGAGCGGACGGTCTACGACACCACCGTCCGGAACCGGAGCGGCACGTCCCCGGAGAGCGCCGATGGCTGGCACCACCTGGCAGACTACAGCCGCACGGTGATCGTGGAGAAGACCACCATCCGTGACTGGGAGATTTCCGAGAACGAGTCGGCGACGACCGCTGGCACCGTGCGGCTCCGGAAGGCGGTCGACCTGCTCGCGGAGGGCGACCACGTCGTCGGGCCGGCACCGCCGCGGCCGGTCGTCTCGGTCCACGAACGGGGTGGGCCCTTCGACGGCCCGAACCTCGTCGGCGCGCGGGACCGACTGCTCGAGGCTGGCGTGGAGGGACGAGGTGGCGCAGACGGCCTCGCCTCGCGGGCGGCGATCGGCAGGCCCGTCGATCGCCCCGTCGCGGTGCAGGCACCCCGTCCGTCGGCGCTCGCGGCCTGGGCACGTCCGGACCTCGGGCCGCTCAGGCGCGAAGTACGGGCCATCTCCCTCGAGGTTCCGCGTGGCGAGGTCGCGAGTTTCCGGACGAACGCGGCGGGGCGCCTCGCGGAGCGACTGATGGACCGCCGCGCCGAGTTGATCGACGCGCCCGAGACGTACCGGAGCGTCGCCCACCGGGCCAGGGTCGGGATCCGCGCGGCGTACGTCGACCGCGTGATCGCGATCCTGGAGCGTGGAGCCGACGCCGTCGACCGGGGCGGCGAGCAGGTCGACGACGCACTGGACACGACCACCGGGAGTGCCAGTACTGTTCTCGCGGACGCGTACGAGTCGCGCGGGAGCACGGGATCGCCCGCGTCGGACGACCTCCGGATGGTCGTCGACACGTCGCCTTCCTACCTCACTCTCCAGGCGGTCGGCCACGACGACGTACAAGCGATCCCGGCGGGCCAGCGAGAGCACCCGCTCGTGGTGCGAAACCGCAACGGCTTCGGCCTCCCCGTTGGCGACGTCGTCGAGGCGCTCCTGGGCTTCCTGGAGGGGCGCGAGACCACGACGCTCCGGTCGGCTGCGCAGGTACTGGCCGTCAGTGAGCGCGTCGACGCGGCGGCGTCGGCCGAGAGTGCGAGCGCGGAGGCCCTGCGCGGAGAGGTCTCGCGGACGAACGCGTGGGTCCGGAACGCACTGCTCGCGGTGCTGGAGCGGGAGGACCTCGGCACCGACCGCAGTCGCCGAACCGTCGTCGACGGAGCGTTGTCGCAGTGGAACGGGACTGCGGCACGAGGCCTGGCGCTGGCAAATGGGGACGCAGCCAGGGCAGTGTACGAACGGAGCCTCGACCGCTGGCCCGGGGAGCTATCCAGGTCCCTCGATCGGGAGCGGCTGGCGATCGCGCTGCGGTACGCCGCTCGCGAGACGCGGTCGCTCGACGCCGCGAAACCGACGAAGAGCGTCGTCAACGGGACGGCAAACCGAATCGAAGGCCGCTTGGGCTACGGCCAGGTCACACAGGAGACGGTCGGCCTCGGCGAGACGAAGGCGGCCAGTGTCGCGGCGCGGCTCCCCACGGGACTGCCCGTCGTCCCGGGACCGGGGACGTGGTACGCGACGGTCAACGTCTGGCAGGTCCAGGTCCGCGGGACCTACGCCCGGTTCGCCGTGCGGGCGAGACGCGGAACGCCCGACGTGGTCCCGCCGGACCTGACCTACGTCCGGGAGAACCGGACGGTCGGCCTCGACGTCGACGGTGACGGCGACCGGGAGATCGTCGGGCACAACGAGCGAATCGGGCTCACGGCAGAGACCGTCGTCGGCGTGGCGGTGCCGCCGGGGCCCCAGGGCGTCGGCGACGTGGGCGAGGTCGACGAACGGTCACCGGGCTGGCCGACGGCTGGACCGGCAGCCGACAACGGGACGAGCGCGAGGTGATACTGACTTGTACCGGGCCGGCCAAGTCCGGCCATGATCAGAGGCGAGTACGACGCGGCAGCGGCCGGGAACCCCGAGGAGTTGCTCGACGCCTACCGGGCGACGCTCGTCGACGTGGTCGAATCGGTCGGCGCAGAGACGATTGCGGATCGAACGGGGCTGTCCGCCGAGACCGTCGAGTCCGTAGGGGCTGGAGACGTTGGCGACCTCGCCCTGCGCGACGCGGCGGCGATCCTCGCAGTCGACGAGGGACGGCCCGACGCCCACGCCGTGGCGGCCGAGGCGCGTGACATCCTCCTCCTCGGCATGACGACGGCCGTGGTCGACGTGGACACGCTCGCCTCGGAGCTGAACGGACCGCTGGAGGCGAAGGAACTCCAGCAGAAAGTCGAGGGGCGCGCGCCGATGACCCTCGGAGAGTACGCGTCGATCCACTATCACCTTCGCGAGCACACGGAGTAACCGATGCAGGTCGCCATCCTCGGCTGTGGATACGTCGGCCTCGAACTCGGGCGACGGCTGTCGCCGACGCACGACGTCGTCGGTGTCAGGCGATCGGTGGCAGGGCTCGACGCGATCGAGGACGCCGGCTTCGATGGCGTCCAGGCGGACCTGACCGAACCGGACTCGCTGGCGGCTGTGCCCGACGCCGACGCCGTTGTCTTCGCCGCGAGCAGCGGTGGGCGGGGGGCCGAGGCCGCGCGATCGGTCTACCTCGAGGGCCAGCGCGGCGCCATCGAGCACTTCGCCAGTCGAGACGATCCGCCCGAGCGGTACCTCTACACCTCGAGTACGGGCGTGTACGGCGATCACGATGGTGAGTGGGTCGACGAGGGGACCGCCCTCGATCCCGTCACGGAGAAGACCGAGGTCCTGGCGGCGGCCGAACGCGTGGCGACCGAGGAGGCGACCGCTGCGGGTCTCGACGGCACGGTCGCGCGCCTGGCCGGGCTGTACGGGCCTGATCGGTACCGGCTGGAGCGGTACGTGACGGGGCCGGTCACGGCGGGGCTCCTGAACATGGTCCACCGGGACGACGCGGCAGGTGCCATCGCACACCTCCTGCAGACCGACGACGCACGGGACGAGGTCGTCCTGGTCGTCGACGACGAACCCGTCGAGAAGTGGACCTTCGCGGACTGGCTCGCGGCCGAGTGTGGCGAGCCGGAACCGCCAAAGCGGACGATCGAGGCGGCGCTATCCGACGATGCCGCCTCAGCTGCTGCCCGTCGCCGCCTCCGGAGCCAGAAACGCTGTTCCAACGAGCGACTCCGGGACCTCGGATACGAGTTCGTCTATCCCACCTACCGAGAGGGGTACCGGGCAGCGATCGACGCGTATCGGGCCGATCAGTAGCCCTGGAGCCGATCGTGGGCGCGGCGGGCAGGACCGGCGGCCGGGGTAAGGGGAACCTTCATTGCCGCGGCCTTCAACAGCCCGGGCGTATGGCAGCTGGGGTGGTCCCCGCGGGGCAGGTCCAGGCAGCCATAGACGCGGCTCGAGAGCTGCTTCGGCAGGACCCGGCCCTGGTCGCACTCGCGGTCGTCGGCGTCCTCGCCCTCCTGGTCGCCCTCGGACTGCTCGTCCGGATCCTGCGACGGACGCGCGGCGGCAAGTTCAAGCGCGTCCTCGCGAACTACGACGACGTTGCGGTCCTGATGCATCCAAACCCGGATCCCGACGCGATGGCGTGTGCGCTCGCGGTCCAGGAACTCGCGACCGCGGTCGACACGGAGACGACGCTCCAGTACTCGGGACAGATCCGCCACCAGGAAAACCGGGCCTTCGAGACGGTCCTCGACCTCGACTTCGACCGGGTCGAGGACGGGGCCGACCTCGCCGCCGATGACGTCGTCCTGGTGGACCACAACACGGCCCGGGGCTTCGACGGAGCCGAGGCAATCGAACCGGTCGCGGTCGTCGATCACCACCCCGGCGGTGGCGTCGGGGCCGAGTTCACCGACGTGCGGACGGGGAACGGGGCCTGTGCGAGTATCTTCGCGGGCTACTTCGAGGAACTCGGCTGGGACCCCACGCCACCGGAGGACCTCGAAGTCGTCGACGAGACGGCCGACGGGATCCTCTCGCCGACGGTCGCGACCGGACTGATATACGGCATCCAGTCCGACACCGCCCACCTGACGAAGGGGTGTTCGACGGACGAGTTCGACGCTGCAGCGTACCTGTACCCGGGGATCGACGAGGACCGCCTGGACCGGATCGCCAACCCCGAGGTCGACGCCGAGGTGCTCGAGGTGAAGGCCTGCGCGATCACCGAGCGCGAGGTGCGAAACGCCTTCGCGATCAGCGACGTCGGCGAGGTCGGCAACGTCGACGCCATCCCGCAGGCGGCAGACGAGTTGCTCCGGCTGGAGGGCGTCACGGCCGTCGTCGTCATGGGCGACCGGGATGGCGACCTCCACCTCAGCGGGCGGTCCCGGGACGACCGCGTCCACATGGGCAAGACCCTCCGGAGCGTCGTCGAGGAGATCCCGATGTCCAGCGCGGGCGGCCACGCCCGCATGGGTGGCGGCCAGGTCTCCCTCGAGCACATGGAGGGCCTCGGTCCGAGCGGTGGACGGACGCGGGCGGAGTTCACCGAGGAGCTCTTCGCGGCGCTGTCCGGTGACCGCTGAGCGTGGCGAGTCGGACGGCTTTTCGGCGTCCCGTTCGAAGCCGAGCCATGGCTACCCCGTCGGCCACCTGGGACTATCGCGAGGCCTTCGGCGACGACTTCGCCCGGACCTACTTCCGGCGGTTCGAGGACCGCGTCGTCTCCAGCGTCGGCCTCGGCACGTACCTCGGTGACCCGACCGACGCGGCGGACGAGCACTACCGCGAGGCCATCGTCGCGGCCATCGAGTCCGGGTGCAACGTCCTCGACACCGCGATCAACTACCGCCACCAGCGCAGCGAACGCGTCGTCGGTGCGGCCATGGCGGAGGCGGACGTGGACCGCGACGCGGTGTTCGTCGCGACGAAGGGCGGCTTCGTCCCCTTCGACGGCGAGCGTCCCGACGACCCCGGGCAGTACGTCCGCGAGGAGTTCGTCGAGCCCGGGCTGATCGACACCGACGACCTCGTCCGCGGGCAGCACTGTCTCGCACCGGACTTCCTCGCAGACCAGTTCGACCGGTCGCGCGAGAACCTCGGTGTCGACACCATCGACTGCTACTACGTCCACAACCCGGAGACGCAACTGGAGGCGCGCTCTCGCGAGGCCGTCTACGACCAGCTCGAGACGGCCTTCGAGAGGCTGGAGCGCCGCGTCGCGGCCGGCGAGTTGCACCACTACGGCGTCGCGACCTGGGACGCGCTCCGGGTCGAACCGGACGACGACGCCTACCTCTCGCTCGCGGAGATCGAGAAGCGCGCGGCTGCCGCCGCGGCCGCGGTCGGGAACGAGACCCCACACCTCGCGGCGATCCAGCTCCCGTTCAACGTCGGGATGGCGGACGCCTTCACCGTCGAGGGGCAGCCGAGTCCGGACGGCGACGGCCGGACGAGCGCGCTGTGGTACGCGCGGGAGGCTGGCCTCCACGTCTTCGCGAGTGCCAGCCTGCTGCAGGGCCGACTGGCCGACGGACTACCGGAGGCGGTCGCCGGGAAGCTGGCCGGCGAGACGGCCGCCCAGCGAGCGATCAACTTCGCCCGGAGTGCGCCGGGGGTCACGAGCGCCCTCGTCGGGACTGGCTCGCCGACCCACGTCGCCGGGAACGTCGGCGCCGGGACGTTCGAACCGCTCGGTGCCGACGCCTTCGACGCCGTCTTCGAGTGAGGGCGGGCGGGCCGCTCAGCGGACCTCCTTCCACTGGCGGCCACACTCCGGGCAGACCCGGACCTTGCCGAGGTCGTCGGGGTCGTTCTCGGTGGTCAGCTGCTCCCCACAGTCCGAACACGTCAGCCGTTCGTACGTGTCCTTCTCGATGTCCCCCGAGCGCAACCCCTTCCTGATCGATTCCATGGCGTGCGGTATGTAACCGAGTGCCAAAAATCCTCCCGCCGTCCCGGAGCGGGGGGCTTTTGCGGCCACCGCCGCAACGGAACGTCGATGGAGTACGTCCAGGAGCGGGTCGCGACGCTCCACGACTTCGGCGGCGGGCCGCCGGACGCGCCCGTCGACCGGGCCACCGTCGTCGTGCCCATGACCGAGCGCGAGCACGCCAGCCTGGCCGCCGAGCGCGTGCTCGCGGCGCTCGCGGACGTCGGTCCCGAGCGCGTCGTGATCGCACTCCGGGCGAGCCGGGAGTCCGTCCCGGCGATCGTCGACTGGCTGGAGACTTTCGAGGTGCCCCTCGAGGTGTGCTGGTGTACGGCCGACCCGGTCGAATCCCACCTCGCGGCGGCCGGGATCGACGCCCCGGCCGGCAAGGGCCGCGACGTCTGGCTGGCGCTGGGCGTCGCCGCCGATTCGGAGTACGTCGTCGTCCACGACGCCGACGCCCGGAGTTACACGCCCGACCACGTTCCGCGCCTGCTCTTTCCGCTCGCCCGGGAACACAGTTTCGCGAAGGGATACTACGCCCGCGTGGAAAACGGGCGTCTCTACGGCCGACTCGCCCGGCTGTTCGTCGCGCCGCTCCTCCGGGCGCTCCGCGACGGGCGCGACGCGCCGCTCCTCCGCTATCTCGATTCCTTCCGGTATCCCCTCGCGGGCGAGTTCGCGATGACGGGCGAGCTTGCCCGCAGCGTTCGCGCACAGCCGGGTTGGGGGCTGGAGATCGGGAGCCTCGGCGAGGCCTTCGAGGCCGCCGGATTCGCCGGCTCCGCCCAGGTCGACCTCGGGACCCACGAACACGACCACCGGTCCGTCGGCGGGCCGGCCGGACTCGGGGACATGAGCCAGGAGGTGGCGACCGCGCTCTTCCGTGCGCTCGCCGACCACGGCCTGTCGCCGGACTTCGAGTCGCTGCCCGCGCGCTACCGCGAGGCCGCCGACCGGCTGGTCGACCAGTACGCCGCCGACGCAGCCTTCAACGGACTCACCTTCGACCCCGCCGCCGAGCGCGAGCAGGTCGCGACCTACGCCGAGGCCATCGCTCCACCTGGACCCGACGGACGGCTCCCGGCGTGGCAGGACACCCCCGTCGACCCGGCGGACGTCCTGGCACGTTCACGGGACGCCATCGACGACGCGACCGAACGCTAAAGGGCCTCGGCCGCGCCCCGCGGGTATGGACGTGACCGCCGACGAACTCGCGGGCGTGGTCGACCTCTTCGGCGCGCTGACTCGCGAGGAGCTCCAGGCGGCCGCCGCCGAACTCGCCTTCAAGGCCGACGGCGACTTCGAGCCGGACGCGTTCGCCGACGACGTGGACGACGCGCTCCACACGTACCACCTCCTCGCCGTCGAGAACGATGCCGTCGAAGGCACCGACGCTGGCGAGGGACCCTGGCTCCTGGCCGGCCCGATCGCCTTCCCGGAACTCCCCGAGAGCGCTGCCGACCTTCCGCACATCATGGATCTGGCGGAGCGGTCGGTGGACCGGGCGGCAGCCGGCCAGGCGGCCGAGTCGCGGTTCCGCGCCGACGCCGCGACCGCCGTCGAGTCGGGCGATGCCGATCGAATCGCGGAACTGCTCGACGTGAGCTACGAACTGGAGGCCTGGGCCCCGGTCGACCTGGCCGCCGCACGGGAACGGCTCGACACGGCGGCCGACTGACGGACGCGCCCCGGGCCAATTAAGAATCTCCATACCCTCCGTCCGGGTATGAACCTCGAGGGGGTCCGTCACCACGAGCCCGAGGCGGTGACGGGCGAAGAGCGCGAGGCCGCCGTGATCGTGCCCGTCGTCCGCCGGGCCGATGACCCCCACCTCCTGTTCACGAAGCGGGCCGACCACCTCGCTGACCATCCCGGCCAGATGAGCTTCCCCGGCGGCGGGACCGAACCGGTAGACGACAGTCGCGAGGCGACCGCCCTGCGGGAAGCCGAGGAGGAGATCGGCCTCCGGGCCCCCGAGGTCGACTGCGTCGGGCGCCTCGACGACATCCGCACCGTCACGCGGTTCGCGGTCCGGCCCTTCGTCGGGACGATTCCCGACCGCGCCTACGAGCCCTGCGACGGCGAAGTCGCGGAAATCGCCGTCCTCTCGCTCGCCGAGCTGACGGACCTCTCGAACTACGAGAGCGAGCGCCGCGACCACCCCTACTACGGCGAGATCCGGCTGCACTTCTTCCACGTCGACGGGTACACGGTCTGGGGCGCGACGGGGCGGATCCTCGTCCAGTTCCTCGTCCTCGCGACCGACTGGGAGATGCCACCCGCGCCCGACCGCGTCGTCGACGCCGACGCCGAATACCCGGTCTGAGGCCCGGTGGGGACCGTTCCGGGATTCGACAGGCATTTGTCGTCCCGTCGGCTGGGTGGTGCAACGCGTTCCCATGGAGACGCTCCCCGAGTCGCCGCTCGCACGGATCGGCGTGGACGCCGTGGCGCTCAAGCCGACCGAGCATCGGCTCGACCTCGCACCCGACCTCCCCGTCGACACGGTGGCCGTCGACTTCGAAGGACGCGACGCCGTCCCCGACCCGGCTACTCTGGAGCGCCTCGCCGACACGCACGACGTCCGGGTGACCGTCCCCGTACGCGCCGACGGGTACGACCCCCTCGGCGACGACAGTGCCCTCGCCGCGCTGCCCGACGAGGTCGGGCGGATCGTCGTCGCCGGCAACCCCGCTTACCTCGACGAACACGAGCGGTCGCGCTCGATTACACCACGGCTGCGCGCCGCGGCCGAAGCGTCGGAGGCCCACTGGATCGGGACGGAAAGCGTCGAGCGCGTGGCACTGGCTGTCGGCGGCACGCAGTTCGAGTTGCTGTCCCGGTCGACCCACGCCGACGTGCGGGCGCTCCGGGCGGCCGGCGTAGAGGACGATGTCGCCGTCTACGCGCCGACGGTCCTGACGAGCGATGCCGACGCGATCCTCGACGCCCTCGGCGGATACGTCGCTCGGCGCCAGCGCGTCCGGGATCGACTACCCGCAGACGCCTCGACCACTGCCAGCGCCACCGGCCAGGCCCGCGAGACGCTACTCGCGGCGGCGAACGAGTACGCACTCGTGGGCGAGGCGAGCACCGTCGCCCAGCGAGTCCGGTCGCTCGAAGCCGCCGGCGTCGACAACGTCGTCGCCTACCCGGCCCGGGGGCTCGACGCAGTCCTGGACTAACCGGACGCAACCGGCGAAACTGCTACTCCTCGGGCCCCTCGACCGCAACGGTCGATCCCGCTTCGTCCGACTCCGCCTCGGCTTTCGGCACCCGCACCTCGAGCGTGCCGTTGGTCCGCACCGTCGCCGTCGCGGCTGCCGGATCGACGTCTGCGTGGGGCGGCAGTCGTTTCGTTCCTTCGAGGGTCAGTCCCCGCCCGGGGAACCGCATCTCGAAGCCCTCCGCGACGTCCCGGAAGCGGTCCAGTCGAACGTGGACCGCCCCGTCCTCGAAGCGGACCTGGACGTCCGCGGGCTCGACGCCGGGGGCGTCGAAGACCACGAGGTAGGCCGCCTCGTCTTCGAGCAGGTCGGCCGGGAGCGGCCGCTGCTCCTGGGTTCGGCCGACGACGCGGCCGACCGTCCCGAAGACGGCCTCGCCGACGGTCTCGCCGACATCGCGGATCACAGCTGGACCTCCGCGAGGGCGGCGGTCTCGCCACAGTACGGGCAGGTCAGGTCCGCGACGCCGTGTTCCTCGGGGACGTCGTAGGTGTAGTGGACCTCGAACATGTCGAGTTCGCAGTCGTCGTTCTCGCAGACGACTTCGCGGGTCGGGGGCATACACTCGCGTTGGGGCCGAGAGGGTTTCAAACGTGTGGCTGATCCGGGGTCGGGACCGTGGCGGGTGAGACACCGTTTTAGGCGTCCGGGCGCTACTCGTCGGCGATGACCGACCCCGCCGACCTCGCCGTGACGATCGTCGACGGCTACGTCGACGAGCCGGCCCACTTCGGCGTGCCCCCCTACATCTCCACGTATCCCCGGTACGTCGCCGGTGCGCTCGTCGACGCGGGCGTCCCCCGCGAGGCGATCACCTACCACACCATCGACGCGCTCCGCGACGAGCGCGAGCGCTGGCGGGACGTCGACGACGCTGACCTCCTGGTCTACGTCGGCGGGATGACCGTCCCCGGCAAGTACGTCGGCGGGACGCCCGCCGAACCGGACGAGGTCAAGGAACTGGCCTGGACCGCCGACGGGACGACGCTGATGGGCGGCCCGGTCCGGTTCGGCGTCGGCGAGGAGAACGCCGGCGGCATCGAGACCGAGCGCGACGACCTCGACTACGACTTCGTCGCCAAGGGCGACGTCGAGGCGGCCGTCTACGACCTCGTCCACGGCGGCATGGAGGGCTTCGGTGACCGGATGCGCGACAACGACGAGATCGCGCGCTGGGCGCGGGCGGGTGCCTTCGTCGTCGAGCAACACCCCAACCACCCCGACTACCTCATCTGCGAGATGGAAACGTCACGGGGCTGTCCCTACCGCTGTTCGTTCTGCACGGAGCCGCTGTACGGTGCGGATCCCAGCTTCCGGACTCCAGAGAACGTCGTCGGCGAGGTCAGCGCCCTGGCCGACCACGGCGTCCGGCACTTCCGGCTGGGCCGCCAGGCCGACATCCTCGCGTACGGGGGCGACGGTGAGGCGCCGAATCCCGACGCGCTCCGGGCCCTCTACGGCGGCATCCGCGAGGCCGTCCCCGACCTCGGGACGCTCCACCTCGACAACATGAACCCCATCACGATCGTCGAGTGGCCCGAGATGTCCCGCGAGGGCATCCGGATCATCGCCGAGCACAACACCCCCGGCGACACGGCCGCCTTCGGCCTGGAATCAGCCGATCCCCTGGTCCAGGAGGAGAACAATCTCAACGTGACCGCCGACGAGTGTTTCGAGGCGATCAAGATCGTCAACGAGGAGGCTGGGTGGCGCCCAGGGGAGGACGGGGCCGATGCACCCCACTTCGGCGACGACGCCGCGCCGCGCCTCCCGAAGCTCCTCCCGGGCATCAACCTCGTCCACGGCCTGAAGGGCGAGCGCGCGGAGACCTTCGAGCACAATCGCCAGTTCCTCCAGCGCGTCTACGACGCCGGCCTGCTGCTTCGCCGTATCAACATCCGCCAGGTCATGGCCTTCTCGGGCACGGAGATGGCCGAGACCGGCGCCGAACTCGCGCGGGACCACAAGCAGCAGTTCAAGCAGTACAAGCGCGAAGTCCGCGAGACGATCGACAACCCGATGCTCCAGCGCGTCGCGCCCCCCGGCACCGTTCTCCCCGACGTCCACCTGGAGTACCACCAGGACGGCAAGACCTTCGGCCGCCAGCTCGGCACCTACCCGCTCCTCGTCGCGATCCCCGGCGAGCGCGAACTGGGCCGGACCCTCGACGTCGCGGTGACCGACCACGGCTACCGGTCCGTGACGGGCGTTCCCCACCCCCTCGACCTCAACGCCGCGTCGATGGACGAACTGAGCGCGATCCCCGGCGTCGGGCGCGGGCGTGCCGGCGACATCGTCGTCGACCGCCCCTACGAGTCCGTCGCAGAGGTCGACGCCGAGCTGGAGCGGTTCGCGACGGTCCGGACTCCCGAGAGCGCTGACTGAGTCGCCCCGCCCTTCCCGACGCGGTCTACTGCGTCGGGGCACCCTCGCCCGACTGGACGTCCACGCGGTCGTGGATCGGGCCCTCCCGCGCCTGGAGGTGGCCTGGCTGGCGGTCGTTCGAGACCGCCAGCACCTCGGCGACGATGCTGTGGGCGATCTGCCAGGGTGAGCCACCGCCGAGGTCAAGCCCGACCGGGGTGTAGAGGGCCTCGAGCGTCTCCGCCCCGAACTGCGTGCCCTCGTCGGCGACGTCCTCGAGCATCTCCTCGAAGCGTTCGCGGGGGCCCATGAGTCCGACGTACGGGACCGGCGAGTCGAGCAGCGCCTCGACGGTCAGGCGGTCGTCGACGAAGTTGTGCGTCATCACGACCGCGTAGGTCCGGTCATCGAGGTCGAGGTCGGTCGCGACCGTCCCCGGGGAGGTCGTCAGCGTGCGGTCCGCCGCTGGGAAGCGCTCGGCGACGTCCACCGCACCGCGGAAGCCGACGACGGTCACGTGAAAGTCGTTCTTGGCCGCGAGTTCCGTCACCGGGCCGACGTCGTGCCCGGTACCGAAGACGACCAGTTCCGCTGGCGGCGCGAGGCCCTCGACGAAGAGGGTCAGCTCCCCGTCGTCGGTCGCGACGGTGACCGTGTCCGCCTTCCCCCGGTCCGCGAGTTCGGCCGCCGGTCCCGCGATCGCGTCGGTCGGCCAGTCACGGTCCTCGCCGTCTTCGGGCCTCAGCGCCCCGTCGTCCGGGTCGTAGTAGGCGCGGTCGCCCTGGGCGAGCGGGCCGTCCCCGCCCTCGAGGACCGTGACGACGCCGACCGGACGCCCGCCGAAGAACGCGTCGACGGCCGGGCGGTAGGTCTCGGTCAGCGGTTCCAGCAGGACCTCGATGACGCCGTTGCAGCCGACGCCCAGCCCCCAGACCTCCGCGTCGTCGTCCTCCATCAGGTCGTAGGTGACGAGTCGCGGACGGCCGGTCTCGCGGACCTCGGCGCCGACCGAGATCAGTTCGTCTTCCAGGCAGCCGGCGGTGATGCTCCCGAGGCCGCTCCCCGCCTCGTCGAGGAGCATCTTCGCGCCGGGTCGCCGGTAGGCGTTGCCCTCCACGTCGACGATCGTCGCGAGGACGTCTGTACTCTCGCCGTCGAGTCGGTCGCGCACGCGCTGCAAGACCTCGGTCTCGGGAACGCTCCAGTTGTCGTGTGTCATGGTCGAATTACCCGTGTTCGGCCGCTTCCAGGGACAGCCCGGCCGCGTGGTCGGTCGCGACGAATCCCTTCCGGACGCCCGCCTCGTGCAGGTCGGTGCCACACGCGCCGGCGGCGACCGCCGCGCGCGCCTGCGCCGCGTCGTCGACAACGGCACCCGCGACCACGTCGGCCCCCGCCTCGAACAGCGGATCGGGGACGAACGACGCCGTGGCGCCGATCACCACCACCGTCGCCGCCTCGGGCGCGGCCGCGAGGTATTCGTCCGCGCCGCCGTAGACGAACGCCGAGCCGGTGACGAAGACGACCGCGGCGTCAGCCATCGCCCTCGCCGTCTCGTCGGGCGCGTACGTCTCGACGCGGACGGACGACGGCGCAGTCACGTCGCCCGTCGGCTCGCGCTCGATCACGCGGACCGTCACGTCGTCGAACTTGCGGAAGGCGGGCCGGAACAGCCCGACCGTGGCGATGACGTCGACGGCCGGATCGAGCAGCGCCATCGGGTCGCCACGCTGCCAGTCGACGTGCGGCACCGAGAGCGCGTTCAGGGTCGCCAGGCCAAGCGCGCGTCGGACGTGCCCGTCGTCGGTCTCGGTCGGGGCCGTGGCCCCGTCGAGGAGGGCGGCGACGTCGAGATCACTCGTCGGGGGCGTGCCCGGCGGTCGGTGGGCCAGTCCCGCCAGCGATCCCGCAGGGCCGGTCAGTTCGACGAGGACCACGGCGTCACCGACCGTGACGCGGTCGACGGCCCAGTCGTCGGCCTCGTCCCCGACCGCGTCGACGGCCCGTCCCACGAGGGCGCTCGTCACTCCGGCTCACCTCCGGTCCCTGCGCGCCGCCGACGCGGGTCGTGTTCGTAGCCAACCGGACCGCCCAGTCCCCGGCGTTCGATCTGGCGGGCCGCCTCGGCGAGGTCGGCCGGCCGGGCGAAGCCGAAGAGGGCGTCGACGTAGGGCAGCGCTGTCGCCATCCCGCGGGTCTTCGGCTCGAAGGCCGGTGAGACGGCCAGCGGATTGAGCCAGACGAGTGCGCCGGCGCGGTCCGCGAGCCAGGTGACCGCGTCGGCGAGCAGGTCCTCGTCGCCCACGTCGAGCCCGTCGCTGATCACGACGACGACGGTCCGTCGGTCCACCGCCGCGGGGTGCTGGCGGCGCACCGCGTCGACGGCCGCGCCGATCTTCGTGCCGCCGCCCCACTCGAATTCGGCGTCGCGTAGCGTGGCCGCCGGATCGCCGTCCGCGCGAGCGAACGCGGTCGTCGCGTCGACGAGGTCGGTGTCGAAGAGGAAGACGCGCGACTGGCGGGCGCGGTCGGTCAGGCGCGCGGCGACGTCGAGGAGGACGGCCCGGTCGATGGTGTCGAGGACCGAGCCGCTCACGTCCACGAGGAGACAGCAGCGGAGTTCGCTGGGCGTCGGCTCGGTCCGCGGCAGGTCGATCGGGGCCCCGCCGGTCCCCAGACTGGCGCGGAGCGCACGCCGGGCGTCGACCCGGTCCCCGGCGGGTGCGTCCCGGTGGCGACGCCCCGGTAGCGTCGCCAGAGCGTCGACGAACCGGTCGATCGCGGCCGTCTCCTCGTCCCGCAGGCCCCCGGCGGGGACCTCGACGCGCTCGCGCCCGCCCACGGCGCTGTACCGGCGGGCGTCGCCGGTCTCGGAGTCCTCGGTCGCCCGGTCGCCCGAGGCGTAGCGGCGCTCGGTCGGGATCAGCACCTCGGTCTCGCCGCCACCGGTGTCGTCTCCCGACGCCGGCGCCTGTGCGTCCGGGAGGGTTCCCGGGTCGTCCGGCGCCGATCCGTCGCTGCTCGCGTCGTCGTCCGGTGACGCGCCGCCGTCGTCCGTCGCGATCGCGTCCAGGCCGGTACGTAGCCGGTGCCAGAACGTCGGGAAGGCGTCGGCGAACGCGTCGATCCCCTCCGGACTCGACAGGAGCGACGCCCGGAGGGCGGCCTCGACGCGAGGCTTGTCCGCGAGCCCGACCGAGGCGAGGGCGCGCGCGGCGGTGAGCGGGCCGCTCGGCGGAACGTCGACTCCCTCGGACCGGAGGTCGGCGGCGAGTTTGAGGAGTTCCAGCAGGACGTGCCGGCGCGCCGCCCGGAAGTCGGGGGCGGCCGATTCGGCCACCGATCCGCCGAGGTCGAGCGGCTGCCGGTCGGCGGCCGGTGGGGCGTCGTCGGTCGCGCCGTCCATCGGGTCGGGATCGGTCATCGAATCACGTGGGCTCTGCCTCGAGGCGGTCGTCCGCGGCCGCGGCGGCGGCCCGGAGGTCCTCGAGGAGCGTGGCGTCCAGCCGGTCGACGTCCTCGGCCTCCTTGAGCAGGCAGCCGATGGTCCGCTCGATCTCGTCTGCCGACAGCGAGTCCGCGTCGTCGTGGCGCAGGGCGGCGACGGCCCGCGCCCAGTCCAGCGTCTCGGCGACGCCGGGGCGCTTGAGGAACGACTCCTCGCGGAGCCGGTCGACGACGGCACAGACCTCCGCGGCCACGGCGGCGTCGAGCTCGGGCACCTTCCGGCGCACGATCTCGTACTCCGTCTCGAAGGACGGCGGCTCGACGTGGAGGTACAGGCACCGGCGCTTGAGTGCGTCCGAGAGCGCCCGCGTCCGGTTCGAGGTGAGGACGACGATCGGGGGGTGGTCGGCGCTGATCGTCCCGAACTCCGGGATCGACACCTGGAAGTCCGAGAGGAGTTCGAGCAGGAAGGCCTCGAAGGCCTCGTCCGCGCGGTCGATCTCGTCGACCAGCAGGACGGGCGGGTGCTCCCCGTCGGCCCGGAGCGCGCGCAGGAGCGGGCGTTCGAGCAGGTAGTCCTGGTCGAAGACGGACTCGCGTCGAGTGTTCGAACCGCCGTCCTCCTCGGTGACCGTCCCCTCGTCGGCCTGGACGGCGAGCAACTGCTTGGTGTAGTTCCACTCGTAGAGGGCGTTCTCGGCGGTGAGGCCCTCGTAGCACTGGAGACGGATCAACTCGGTATCGAAGGCCGCCGCGAGGACCTTCCCGAGTTCCGTCTTCCCGCTCCCCGGCGGCCCCTCGACGAGCAGCGGGCGCCCGAGGTCGAGCGCGAGCTGCACGGTCGTCACGGTCCGGTCGTCGGCGACGTAGTCCGCACGCTCGAAGCGCTCGCGGAGGTCGGACTCGGAGACGGACTCGAAGGGCGAGTCGTCTCCGGTCATGGTGATGCCCTCCGTCCATCGGGGGCGTCCAGGTGCGATTCGGGGTCCGACTCGAACGCGTCGGCACAGCCCTCACAGCAGAAGACGAAGGTCGCGCCGTCGTACTCGACCGTCGCCGCCGCGTCGTCGGGGTCGACGGTCATCCCACAGACCGGGTCGACCGCGAGGTCCTCGCCGGACTCGTCCTGGTGGTGGGCCCCCGACTCAGGGGTTTCCGTGGCTGCGTCGGTGACCGCTACGTCGACCGCTGGCGCCTCGACGGCCGCCCTGGCGTCGACGACTTCCGCGAGGACGCTCACGGCGATCTCGGCTGGGGTGTAGGCGGTGATGTCGACGCCGGCCGGATTCACGAGCGTCTCGCGGACCGCGCCCGGGTCGGCGTCGAGCAGTGCTGCGGCTCGCTCGACGACCTCGCCGCTCCGCTCGTCGCTGGCGACGAGGCCGACGTAGGGCGCGTCGGCCAGAATCGCGGCGGCGACGCCGCGTGCGTCGAACTGGCCCATCGAGGCGACGACGACCAGCGGCGTGACACCCACCTCCTCGGCGAGCGTCGCGGGATCCGTCGTGTCCGTCACGGTCGTCTCGTCGGGGAGGTCGTCGGCCCCCTCGCCCATGGGGTCGACGAGCGTCACGTCCATCGACAGCTCCCGCGCGAGTCGAGCGAGCGACCGTGCGACGGGCGAGTTCCCGACGACCAGGAGCTCGGGCGTCCGGTTGACCGGCTCGACGAACAGTTCGAGGACGCCCTCGCTGTGACACCGCATCGGGAACGTCTCGATGCCGGGCCGGTCGATCGCGTCGGGGTCCGGCGCGATGCCGATCAGTCGCGGCTCGCCGGCCTCGATGGCCGCAGTCGCCTGACTGACCGTCGTCGTCTGGGCGCAGGCCGCGCCGCCGATCCAGCCGTGGAGTTCGCCGTCGCGGGTCACGATTGCGCGGTCGCCCACGTTGGCCGAAACCGGCGGCTCCCGGCGGACGATGGTCACACGGGCGTAGGGCTCGCCGCGCTCGTCCAGCGAGCGTTCGAGCGCCGAGAGGTCGCCGTCGCTGTGGCCGTCCGCCGCCTGTCCCTCCCCGTCCGGCTCAGGTCCGTGGTCCTGTGGTGTCATCTGGCATGCTCCGACAGTAGGGTGCTCGACTACTAAAGGCCGTCCCCGGTGGACGGGGCCGCGATCAGTCGTCGGCCGCTTCGTCGGTGCCGACGTCGAAGGAGACCGACGCGCTCGGGTCGAGCGCCAGGCCGGACTCGTCGAGGGACTCCCAGACCACGTCCGGCGTCATCGGCATGTCGACGTGGGAGACGCCGGCGTGACTCATGGCGTCGACGACCGCGTTGACGATGGCCGGCGGCGAGCCGACCGTCGGCGACTCGCCGACGCCCTTGGCCCCGATCGGGTGGTGGGGCGAGGGCGTGACGGTGTGGCCCGTCTCGAAGTTCGGGATCTCCTTGGCCGTCGGCAGGAGGTAGTTCATGAAGTCGCCGGCGGTGCAGTTACCGTTGTCGTCGTACGTGACGTGCTCCATCATCGCCGTCCCGATGCCCTGGGCCAGTCCGCCGTGGATCTGGCCCTCGATGACCATGGGGTTGATGCGGTTGCCACAGTCGTCGACGGCGACGAAGTTCTCGAAGTCGACCTCCCCGGTCTCGCGGTCGACCTCCACGACGACGACGTAGGACCCGAACGGGTAGGTCATCTCCGGCGGGTCGTAGTAGTTCACGGCCTCGAGCCCCGGCTCCTCGCTCTCCGGGTGGTGCATGTACGCGCCGGCGGCGATGTCGGTAATGGTGATCGAGCGGTCGGGCGCGCCGGCGACCCGGAATTCGCCGGACTCGCGGTCCCACTCGACGTCCTCCTCGGCCGCCTCGAGTTCGTTCGCGGCGATGGACTTGGCCTTGTCCCGGACCTTCCGGGCGGCGACCGCCGTCGCCGCGCCGGCCACCGGCGTCGACCGCGAGCCGTAGGTCCCGAGGCCGTAGGGCTCGGTGTCGGTGTCGCCGTGTTCGACAGTGATGTTCTCGACGTCCATCCCGAGTTCCTCGGCGACGATCTGGGCGAAGGTCGTCTCGTGGCCCTGGCCCTGGGTCTGGACGCCGACGCGCAACACCGCGTTGCCCGTCGGATTGACGCGCAGCGACGCCGAGTCGAACATCTCGATGCCGGCGATGTCACACTGCTTGCCGGGGCCGGCACCGACGATTTCCGTGAACGACGAGATGCCGATGCCCAGCAGTTTGTCCGCGTCCTCCTCGAGGCGGCGCTGTTGTTCCTCGCGGTAGTGCTCGTAGTCGGCCATCTCCAGGGCCTTGTCGAGGGCCGTCTCGTAGTCGCCGGAGTCGTAGTGCCACCCGGTCGCGCTCTCGTAGGGGAACGCGTCCGCGGGGATGAAGTTGCGTCGGCGAATCTCCGAGGGGTCCTCGTCGAGTTCGTCCGCGAGCACCTTCACCAGGCGCTCGATGAGGTAGACTGCCTCGGTCACCCGGAACGAACAGCGGTAGGCGATCCCGCCCGGTGCCGTGTTGGTGTAGGCCGCCGTCAGCGACCCGTAGGCCGCCTCGATGTCGTAGGAGCCAGTGAAGATGTTGAAGAAGCCAGCCGGGAACTTCGAGGGCTGGGCCGCGGCGTTGTAGGCGCCGTGGTTCGCGAGGACGTCCACCTTGACGCCCTCGATCACGCCGTCCTCGGTCGCCGCGATCTCGCCCGTCATGTCGTAGTCCCGGGCGAACCCGGTGGTCTGGATGTTCTCCGAGCGCTCCTCCATCCACTTCACCGGCCGCTCCAGGACGTACGACGCCGCCGCGGCGACGACGTAGCCAGGGTAGATGGGCACCTTGTTGCCGAACCCGCCGCCGACGTCGGGACTGACGATCCGGACCTTGTGCTCGGGGATGCCCGAGACCATCGAGAACAGCGTCCGGTGGGCGTGGGGCGCCTGCGACGTCATGTGGACCGTCATCTTGTCCTTGCCGGGGTCCCAGTCCGCCACGGCCCCGCAGGTCTCGATTGGCGCCGGGTGGAGCCGCTGGTACTCCATCTGCTGTTCGACCGTGACGTCGGCCGACTCGAAGACCGCCTCGGTCTCTTCCTCGTCGCCGGTCTCCCAGTCGAAGATGTGGTTGTCCTCCTGGTCCTCGAGTTCGTCGCGGATGAGCGGCGCATCCTCGGCCAGTGCGTCTTCCGCGTCGACCACCGGGTCGAGGACGTCGTAGTCGACGTCGACCTTCTCCGCGCCGTCCTTCGCGACGTAGCGGTCCTCCGCGATGACGGCGGCGACTTCCTGGGACTGGAACTTCACCTTGTCGTTGACGAGGACGTCCTGGGTGTCGTCCATCAGGGTCGGCATCGTCGCCAGGTCGTGTGCCATCAGGTCCTCAGCGGTCAGGACCGCGACGACGCCGTCCAGTTCCATCGCCCGCGACCCGTCGATGTCCTCGACGCGCGCGTGGGCGTGGGGACTCCGGACGATCTCGCAGTGGAGCATCTCCGGTTTCTTGATGTCGTCGACGTAGGTGCCCCGGCCGGTGATGAACCGCTTGTCCTCCCGGCGAGAGACGGACTCGCCCATGCCGCCGCGGCCGTGCCCGCAGTCCTCCTCGGGGTGGGGCCCGCCGTCCTCCGCGTGCTGGAACTCGGTCGGTTCCGCCGTCAGGTCTCGATCGCTGCTCATGTGTTGTCACCCTCCGTGTCACGCTCGCCACCACGTCCGGCCGTCCCGCCACAGCCACAGTCGGCCGGGGCGTCTCCGCCGTCGAACCGCCGGTCCGGCGTGACGGCACCGCCGTCGGCCGCCGCTGGCGTCTCCGCCAGTTCGTCGCTCGCGTACTCGATCGACTTCACGATGTTCTGGTAGCCGGTGCACCGACAGAGGTTGCCGCTGATTGCTTCCCTGATCTCCGCCTCGTCGGGGTCCGGGTTCTCGTCGAGCAACGCCTTGCCGGACATGAGCATCCCCGGGGTGCAGTAGCCACACTGCAGGCCGTGTTCCTCGCGGAAGCCCTCCTGGAGCGGGTGGAGGTCGCCCTCTGCCGCCGGCAGTTCCTCCATCCCTTCGACGGTCTGGACCTCGCTGCCGTCGGCCTGGACCGCGAAGCTCAGACAGGACTTGATCGGTTCGCCATCGACGAGGACGGTACAGGCCCCGCAGTTGCCGGTGTCACAGCCGATGTGCGTGCCCGTCAGGTCCAGATCCTCGCGGATTGCGTGGACGAGCAGTTTCCGGGGTTCCACCTCGAGGGTGCGGTCGGTGCCGTTGACGGTCAGGGTGATCTCGCGTTCGTCAGTCATGGCGTGGCCCTCCGTTTCGTGACGCCGGCACGGTCGGCCGCGTCGCCCAGCGCCCGCTGGGCGAGCACGGAGACCATCCGCTCCTTGTAGGCAGCGGCCCCGTGTTCGTCGGACTCGGGGTTCGACTCCTCGGCCGCGAGGTCGCCGGCCGCCTCGAAGACCTCGGCGCTCGGGCGCTCGCCCTCCAGGTGGGCCTCGGCCTCGCTCGCACGGGCGTTCGTGATGTCGACTGCCGTCATGCCGATGCCCGCGTCCTCGATGCGGCCGTCCCCGTCGAGGCGCACCCGGGCCGCGACGCCGGCCATCGCGTAGTCGCCGGTCTTGCGCTTGAGCTTGTGGTAGGCGCTCCCCTCGCGCTCGTCGGGCACGGGAATCCGGGCTTCCGTGATGAGTTCGTCGTCCTCGACCGACGTGTCGTACGGCAGGAGGAACAGTTCGTCGGCCGGGATCGTCCGGTCGCCGTCCGGGCCACGGGCGACGACCTCGCCGTCGTGGGCGATGAGGACGCTCCCCCAGTCGCCCTTCGGGTCGGCCTGCGCGATCGAGCCGACGATCGTCCCGCGGTTGCGGATCTGGGGGTCCGCGACGAGCGGCGCGGTGTCGACGAAGCTGCCGTAGCGCTCGTCGACGACGTCTGCCTCCTGGACGTCGGCGTGTCTGGCGAGCGCGCCCAGTTTCAGGTAGCCGTCGTCCTCGTGGAGGTAGTCGAGGTCGTCGATGCCGTTGATGTCGACGACGGTGTCGGGTCGCGCGAGCCGGAACCGCAGCATCGGGATCAGGCTCTGGCCACCGGCGAGGATCGTCAGTTCGTCCAGACTCTCCAGGAGACTCACCGCCTCGCCGACCGTCTCGGGTTCGTGGTGTTCGAAGTTCGCTGCCTTCATAGCAGGTTCCTGATCCTGTCGGTGACACTGTCGCTGGCCTGCTCGTCGACGTCGGTCATCTGCTGCTCGATGTTGCCGAAGAAGTTGTTCACGATCTTGTTGGCGACCGGCTTGATGACGCGCTGGCCCATCTGGGCGATGCGCCCGGAGATGTCCGCCTCGGTCCACCACTCGATCCGCGAGCCTACCCCGTCGTCCGACGGGTGAATCGTCATCCCCGACTCCATGCTGAAGCTGCTCCCGCTCGCGTCGCCCCCGCCCGTCGCGATCATCCGGAAGTCCTCGTCGTCGCGTTCCTCGACGGTGACCGTCGTCTCGAAGCGCGGCTTGACGCTCCCGACGCCGACCTGCATCAGGGCCGCGTAGCGCTGGCCCTCGACGAAGGCCCGCTCGGCGACCACCTCGGGGTCGGCGTCGGGCAGCGTCTGCTGGTCGTCGGGCGGTTCGTAGTCGTCGAAGCTGAAGTCGTCGTCCATCGGCGTGATGTACCGACAGCCCTTCAGCGACTTCGCGATCGCCACCGGATCCGACAGGACGATCCAGGCCTTCTCGGGCGGCACATTCGCGAGTTCGAACTCGCCGTCGAACTTCATCGGCAGGCCCCCTCCTCGAGCGGGAGTGGGTCGCGTGCCTCCCCCGTCATCTTTTAAATACCCCTGCTATGTGCATACTATTCACACACTGCATAGGGCGGACGACGACCATAAAAGTTGGTGATAGTTACCGCTTCACATGGTGCCCAGGAGCTACCGACGTCGTCGGCCGGGAGCGTGGCAGTGACGCGACGCAGCGTGGGACGTGCCGTGGCGAGGCCCCGGTCGAGAGCCGGATGTGGGGCTACGCGTCGTCCGATTGGTCCTGTCGCTGGACGATGATCCGGCCGTCCTCGACGTGCCATTCGACTCTGTCGCCCGCGCCGACCTCGAGGAAGTTCCGCACCGGCTTGGGGACCGTGGTCAGGTTCTTCTCGGAGATCTTCGTGTTAGCGAGCGTTCCCATGTACGTCCATCGTCCGTAGTCCCTACGTAGTTTACGCTAGGGGCGATGAGTGCGGGGGCTCAGCCGGTCGACTGCCAGCGGTGGGCCCCGCCGTCGGACGCACGGTCGAAATCGAGGTCGAACCGGTCCGACTCGACGAGGACGGGACCGGGGAGGTACGCGCCGTCGCTGACATCCCGCAGGAGGTCCCGATCGTGCATCGTCGAGAGGACGTCCCGCACGGTCCGCTCTCGGCCGTCCAGCAGGTTCGCCTCCTCCATGACGGCGTCGACGTCGACGCGGCCCTCCAGGAGCGCCAGCCTGATGGCCGCCACCCAGGCTGGCTCGCGTTTCATCTCCCGGCACATGCTCGGCGTGATGGGGCGCGCCGTGTTATACCTTCTCCGGCCGTTCGAGGTCGCCCGGCGCCCCCTCGACGGTCTCCCAGAAGTCGGGGATCTGCATCGAGAGGCCCGGCCGCTTCGGATCGTCGACGAAGGACAGTTCGCCGCCGAGGGTCTCGACGCCCCAGGCGACGAGCCAGAGGTCGAGGTCGTCGCTGTGGGCAAGCGGCGTCTCCTCGCCGCGCTGGATGACCGCCCGTTCGTCCGTCGGGATGGGATCGCCGTTCGAGGTGATCGTCACCTCGATCCGGGGCCGCTCGGCGTCCGTGGGGGTCGCAGTCATGACGATCCGTGGGTCCTCCGTGCCGTTCTGGCCGAGCAGGCTGGCGATGGCGTAGCGGATGACGTTCTCGAAGATGACGTGGTTCGCGGTCACCGCGAGCGTCCCTGGTACGTGGGTCGTGACCGTCAGTTCGGGCGACTCGGCCTCCAGCTGGGCCGCGACGCCCTCGAGGGCCTCGCAGACGGAGAACTGCGAGCGGGACTGTGCCGTGTCCGTGACGCGGTCGATGTCGCGGACCTTCTCGCTCAACTCGATGAGCTCCGTGGTCTGGTTCTCGATGCGGTCCAGCATCCAGTCGCCCTCCTCGTCGGTGTGCTCGCCGAGTTCGCGCGTGTACCCCTCGACCGCGTTCATCGCGTTCCGGACGTTGTGCCGGAGGATGCGGTTGAGGACCTCCGAACTCTGGCGGCGCTGTTTCTCGTCCGTGACGTCGTGGAGGACGAGCGTGTACCCGAGCCGCCCGCCGCGTGGCCCCTCGATGGTGGAGACGGCCACGTCGAAGTCCCGGCGGCCGACGGTGGTCTCGAGGCGGACGGTCTCGGGCGGGGCGGCCACGTCGACCTCCGTCCCCACGACGGCCGAGACGGGCTCCTGTGCGAGTTCGTGGCCCGTCTTCCCGAGGAGGTCGGCAGCCCGGGAGTTGCAGTCGACGAGGCGGTCGTCCTCGTCGACGATGAGCACCGCGTCGCCGAAGTCGTCGATGGCGGTAACCTGGCCGGCGCGTTGCGTGGCGGGCGCGTACCCGAAGAGGTCCCACCTGACGAGGCCGAACGCCACGACAGCCGCCCCGACCGTGAAGGCGAGTGGCGTGACGTCGAAGTTCGGGAGCGGGGCCAGACCCTGGGCGTGAACCACCGAGGTGATGCCCGGAACGAGACCCCCGAATGCCAGGATCGACGTCTGCAGCCCGTACCGTCGGCGGTCGGCGATGGCGAACTCGAGGAGGAGCAACAGCCCGACCCCGAGGACGGCCATCCCGTACACGATGAGAAGCGACCACAGGGGCCCGGGGTCCAGGTGTCCCGTGTAGACGCCGGCCCGCTGCTGGACGGCGAAGTCCGCCAGGATCAGCCCGTCGCGGAACGGGGTCACGGCCACCGCGAGCACGGCGAGCGGGACGGCCAGCAGGCCGAGCGTCAGTCGCCGGGTCGCGAACCGGCCGCGGCCCGTGTACTCCAGGGCGAACAGGAGCCAGGGGATCGCCACGAGGAGTTTCAGCCACGTCACGACCGGAAACAGCGACTCGTGGAGTCCCGGGTCGGCGACGACGAGGAGGAGGGCGTAAACGACGTCGTAGCCCATCATCGCCACGAGCATGAGCGCGTAGGGCCGCGCCCCAGGCTGGTCGCGGTCTCGCCAGACCAGCCACAGGAGCACCCCGAGTGGAACTGCCGACAGCGCTGTCGCGGTCGCGAGCAACGGAACCGGCCACATTTGCGACACCGTTCCCTTCCGAAGATGTGCTTTTAGCTCTTCTGGGCGAATTTCAGAACTGGTAACGAGTGGCAGGGAGGCTGCCAGGACTGCAACTCCCGAAAGTTCTTACGGCGAGATGGCGGATCCACAGCCAATGGCCAGCGATCCGGAGGTGAGTGTCGTCCTGCCCGCCTACAACGAGGGGGACACCATCGAGCGAACGGTGCGAGTCACCCTCGAGACGCTCGCCTCGTTTCTGCCCGCTGGCACGTACGAGGTGATCGTCGCCGAGGACGGCTGCGAGGACCGCACGCCAGAGATCGCCGAGCGCCTGGCGGACGAACACGAGGCGGTCCGGCACGTCCACAGCGAGGCGCGCCTCGGTCGCGGGGGCGCCCTCGAGTACGCCTTCCGGCAGTCCGAGGGGTCGACGCTCGTGTACTTCGACACCGACCTCGCGACGGACATGGCACACGTAGAGGAGCTGGTCGAGAGCATTCGCTCCGGGGAGTGCGACGTCGCGACCGGATCGCGGTGGCTCGAGGAGAGCCAGGCCGACCGGCCCGCGAAGCGAGGGATTCCGAGTTTCGGTTTCAACACCCTGGTCCGGTTGATCCTCCGGTCGGACGTCCGCGATCACCAGTGTGGCTTCAAGGCCTTCGACCGCGAGGTTCTCTTTGCCCTGCTCGACGACGTCGAGGACGACCACTGGTTCTGGGACACGGAGGTCCTCGTCCGGGCCCAGCGGGCGGGCTACCGCGTGAAGGAGTTTCCCGTCGACTGGACGCCGAAGGGCGACTCGAAGGTCGACGTCGTCCGGGACGTCTTCGGGATGGGCAGCCAGATCCTCCGGACCTGGTGGCAGCTCGCGGTCCAACCCCGCATCACCCGGCGGCGAACGATGGTCGCCGGGGGGCTGCTCGGCGTCCTCGCGCTCGCGCTGATGACGCTGTACCTGGACCCGGCCACGGTCCTCGCCCGGATGACCGAGGCCGATCCGGTCCTCGTGGGCATCAGTGCCCTCGTCTATCTCGCGTCGTGGCCGCTCCGTGGCCTCCGGTACCGCGACATCCTGGATCGGATGGGCTACCACGAACGGCCGGGCTTCCTGACCGGCGCGGTCTTCATCAGCCAGACCGGCAACCTCGTCTTTCCGGCCCGCGCAGGCGACGCCGTCCGCGCCTACGTCGTCAAGGCACGCCGGGGGATCCCCTACACGTCCGGCTTCGCCTCCCTCGCCGTCGAGCGCGTCTTCGACCTGCTGACCATCGCCGCCCTCGCGGGAACGGTCCTCCTCGGCCTCGTCGCCACCGGCGGCACCGGCGGCCTCGAACGAGCGCTCGGCGGCTCGGTCGCTCCGGACGCGGCGCCGAGCGGCCAGACCGCGCTCCTCGTCGCCGCCGGGGTGGGCCTGGCAGCCGTCCTCGCCCTCGTCGCCATCGTCGCCAGCGCCCGCTCGAACCGCAACTACGCACGGGCACTCCTGACGCGGTTCAGTTCCGACGCCTACGTCGACTACGTCGCCGGCATCGTCGAGGGGTTCGTCACCGACGTCCAGACCGTCGCCAGCGACCGCCGGGCCTTCGCCCGCATCGGGTTCGGGAGCCTCGTCATCTGGTCAATCGACGTCGTGACGGCAATCCTCGTCCTCGCGGCCTTCGGCGTCGATCTCCCGGTCCCGACCCTCGTCGCCGTGGGCTTTTTCGCCGTCAGCGTCGGCAACCTGGCGAAGGTCCTCCCGCTCTCGCCCGGCGGGATCGGCCTGTACGAGGGGGCCTTTACCCTGCTCGTGGTCGCGCTGACGCCGATCGGTGCGAGTACCGCGCTCGCGGCCGCCGTCGTCGATCACGCCGTCAAGAACCTCGTGACGGTCGCCGGTGGCCTCGCTTCGATGACGTGGCTGAACGTCTCACTGACCACCGCCGTCGAGGAGGGCAGCGAGGTCGAGGCGACCACGACCGACTGAGCCCGGTTGTGCGACCGGTACGCATACTTGAACGCTGAGGAACGAGCGGGCGGTTTCCGGTCCTGATGGCGTCTGGCCGGGATCCGCGACGAGATTCCGGCACTCTTATAACGATTTCGGACTAACCTTTGCTCACGACCTCGAGGATCCGAATTTTTGCAGGGGCGGCCTGCCCGATGGTTCCTCTTTCCCACACGATGACTGACTCGAACACACGAACGCGCGAGCGAGAGACGGACGAACAGACCGAGGAACGGACCGACGTCGCCTGCCCGGAGTGCAGCGGCAACCTCGTCGCCGACGACGAGCACGGCGAGACGGTCTGCCAGAACTGTGGCCTGGTCGTCGAGGAGGACTCGGTGGACCGCGGACCGGAGTGGCGGGCCTTCGACGCCGCCGAGAAGGACCAGAAGTCCCGTGTCGGCGCGCCCACCACGAACATGATGCACGACAAGGGCCTCTCGACGAACATCGACTGGCGCGACAAGGACGCTTACGGCAACTCCCTGTCCTCCAACCAGCGCCAGAAGATGCAGCGCCTCCGCAAGTGGAACGAGCGCTTCCGCACCCGCGACAGCAAGGAGCGCAACCTCAAGCAGGCACTCGGCGAGATCGACCGGATGGCCTCGGCGCTGGGCCTGCCCGAGAACGTCCGCGAGACGGCCAGCGTCATCTACCGCCGCGCGCTCGACGAGGACCTGCTCCCCGGCCGCTCGATCGAGGGCGTCTCGACGGCCTCGGTCTACGCCGCCGCGCGCCAGGCCGGCGTCCCCCGGAGCCTGGACGAGATCACCGACGTCTCCCGCGTCGAGAAGAGCGAGATCGCACGTACCTACCGCTACGTCGTCCGCGAACTCGGCCTGGAGGTCGCCCCCGCCGACCCCGAGAGTTACGTCCCCCGCTTCGCCTCGTCGCTGGGCCTCTCCGAGGAGTCCGAGCGCCGCGCCCGCCAGCTCCTCCAGAACGCCAAGGAGCAGGGCGTCCACTCCGGGAAGTCCCCCGTCGGCCTCGCGGCGGCCGCGGTCTACGCCGCCGCCCTGCTGACCAACGAGAAGACGACCCAGGCGGCCGTCAGCGACGTGGCCGACATCTCCGAGGTCACCATCCGGAATCGCTACCACGAACTGCTCGAGGCCGAGCAGGGCCTCCCCGTCGCCTGAGCGGACGGCCAGCCGTCGAACCGGTGTCGGTCCCACACGCCTTTTTGTGACTGCCCGTCGAGCGACCGGTATGGACTTCGACTCGTTCGTCCTCGCCGCGGCCACGACCGATCTGGCGGACGAGCCTGCCGCCCGCGACCACGCCGACGCCCTCGAGTTCCGGATGGACGGCGCGGAGGACCCCCTGTCCGCCATCGATGCCTACGACGGCGAGTTACCGCTGATCGCGACGAACCGCCCCGAGTGGGAGGGCGGCGCGGTCACCGACGGACCCGAGCGCCGCGACGCGCTTCGAACCGCCGCCGAACACCCCGCGGTCGCGGCCGTCGATCTGGAACTCGAGACCGTCGAGGCGGGCGAGGCAGGAGCCGTCCGGGCCGCGGCACGCGAACACGACACGGCCGTCGTCGTCTCCACGCACGACTTCGAGACGACGCCAGGGCGCAAGGCGCTGGAGGACCTGCTCGCTCGCGCCGGGGAGCACGGCGACGTGGCGAAACTGGCGGTCACGGCCGACTCGCCCGACGACGTGCTCGCGCTCCTCGGGGCGACACGGGCGGCCTCAGTCGACGGCCGTCGCGTCGCCACGATGGCCATGGGCGAAGCGGGTCGGCACTCCCGGGCCGTCGCGCCGCTGTACGGGTCGAAGATCGGGTACGCGCCCGTCGACGCCGCGGACGCGACCGCCCCGGGACAGTACGACCTGGCGACGTTGCGGGGACTGGTCGAGGACCTCTCCGGTTCGTCGGCCTGACGCGGCCGCTCGCAGCCCCGGGTGCGGAAGATTAAACAGTCGTGCCGCTCGGAGAGTCCATATCGTGAGTTCGACGGCCACCCCGGAGGGAGAGTCCCGCAGTCGCCCCTGGCTGGCGGCGGTCCTGGCCTTCGTCATGCCCGGCGCCGGCCACCTCTACCTCCGGTCGTGGATCCGGGCGCTGCTGTGGTTCGGGCTCTTCTACACGACCTTCCTGCTCGTGGTCCCCACGGAGGCACAGCAGGTCGAGTTCTCCGTCGAGGGACTACTGACCGCAGTCCGGGCCGTGCCGCTAGAGGCACAGGTCGCCGTCGTGGGCATCACCGCCCTCAACATGGCCGACGCGTACTGGCTGGCCACCAAGGAGAACGCGAGTGGTGCCGCTGGGGGCGCCGCCACCTGTCCCAACTGCGGGAAGGAACTCGACGACGACATCGACTTCTGTCACTGGTGTACCACCAGGCTCGAGGACCCCGTCGACGACGAGAACGGCGCCTGATCGCCACTGGCGGTCTACTGTTCGATGATGCTCTCGTCGACGGCCTCGCCGAAGTGCCGGGCCGTCTCCTCGTAGTAGAGCAGGACGCGGTCGCCCGGTTCCAGGTCCGTGACCGCCTTCCGCCCCTCGCTCTCGGTCTGGACCTTGATCGTCTCGGCGTTCTGGAGTAGCGTCTCGACGCGGTCGATGCCCTCGTCGGTCTCGACCTCGGCTTCGACCCGGAACATCGGCCGCTTCTCGATCTTCGCGCGCCCGACGATGGCCTCCCGCGTCCGACCGCTCGTGTCGACGACCTGGACCTCGTCGCCGCTCTGTATCTCCGAGAGGTACTTCGTCTCCCCGCCGGGCGTCCGGAGGTAGGCGTGGACCGCACCGGCGTTGACGCGGAAGGGCCGCGAGGCGACGTACGGCGACTCGGCGGTCTCCGCGTGGACGAAAAAGAGGCCGCGAGACATCGAGCCCACGAGCATCCCCTCGTCGCTCTCCATCAGCGATCCCGTGTCGATGCAGACCCGGTCCGCAGAGCCCGTCTGGTCGACGGCCGTGACCTCGGCGTACCGCATCTCCAGGTCCTCGCGACCGGCCTCGTCGCGGACCGCCACGGTCTCGCGGATCTCGTCCGGGTCGTCGGAATCGAGCAACACGGCGTCGGCGCCGATCTCCAGCGTCTCGTAGGCCGTGCGGGCCTCCTCGGCGGTCTGGACGCCGGCGACGAGCGTCGTCTCCTCGCCGATCCGCGCGATGAGGTTCTCGAGCGGGATGATCTTCCAGTCCTCGCCGACGACGACGGTGTAGTCGGCCGCCTCGGCGACGGCCTCGGCGAAGGCCTCGTAGCCCTCGTCTGCGATCTTCACGTAGCCGCCCTGGGGGCGATCCCCGCCCGTCCGGAGCGCAGAGAGGTCCGCAGAGCCCGCGAAGTCGCCGGGGAGGTCGACCGTCCCGTCACCCTCGCCGTGTTTCCCGACGATGGTCGCGTCGGCCGTCGACGCCGCACCGTCTTCGGCCTCGAGGACGTGGACGTCGTCTCCGCCGAAGGCGGCGACGTTTACCTGGCCGAGTTCCCGGACCCGTTCGACGTCCGCCTCGTCGACGAGGACCCAGTCCACGCCGGCCTCGAGACCGGCGGTGATGCGCCGCTTTCGCGCCTCCCAGTCGCCGACCTCGTCGTCGGCCTTGAGCCACACGGAGCGTGTCATGGGCAGTGAATCACGTGCGGGGGGTTTGAAGCCTGCGGACCGCCGCGTCGGATCGGGGTTCGATCGCGAGCGACGACCCGCCGCTGGGTCGTCGTCCGCGACCGCGGTCCGGCAGAGCGGGTCGTCGGGCTGGTCGATTACCGCTCCAGTGCGGCCCGGACCACGTCGCTCGGACTCTGGTAGCCGTGGGTCACCGCGTGCTCGTCGATGTCGGCCAGGAGGTCCGCGGGGAGGTCGACCTCGATTTCCTCGTACTCGACTCTCCGCAGGGCGTCGGCAGTCATGCACTCATCCTGTCGCGGCACGGGGATAAGCCTGTCTCCGGCGTCTGACGCGCGTCTGACGCTGGCCCGTCGCTGCGAGGCACTGACCCGGGGGCGGTGACTCAAACGACCGTTTGCGTCTCCGGCGTGGCTATGTACCGGGCCGCCACCAGTTTCCCACACGACGCACAGATGAGCAGCATATTTCCCCGCAGGGGACAGGTGAATCTCGACGAGGATCGCGGACCGCGCCTGGTCGACCTCGACGACGACGTGGCCGACGACGTCTTCGAGGCGCTGTCCTCGCGGACGACCCGCCACATCTTCCGGGAACTCCACGAGTCGCCCCAGACCGCCTCGGACCTCGCTGACGCCACGGACACGTCCGTCCAGAACGTCCAGTACCACCTCTCGAAGCTCGTCGACGTCGACCTCGTCGAGGTGGCCGACGTCTGGTACTCCGAGCGCGGGACGGAGATGAAGGTCTACGCGCCGACCGACGAGTCGCTGGTCCTCTTCGCCGGCGGCGACGCCGAAGGAACGTTCCGGTCGCTCCTGAAGCGCCTCGTCGGCGGACTGGGGGTGCTCGCCCCCGCGAGCCTGTTGGTCTGGTGGGTCGCGACGCAGATTCGCGGGGACTGGTGGAGCGGCGATGCGGCGCCGACGGCAGGTGACGGTGGCGGCGTGAGTATCGCGGCAGAAGGCGCCAAAACGGCGGCCGAGTCCGCGAGCGGTGGCCTCGACCCGGCGCTCGTCGCCGGCGTCGCCTTCTTCGTGGGTGGGGCCTTCGTGCTGGCGCTGGCGACGGGGTACTGGTACGCGAGGAACTGACGGGGAAGTCCACGGGCTGTCTCCCTTCGCCGTCACGGGCGACACTTTTTGCGTGAAGGCGGGGCCAATTTCGCTCGAACGATGTGGCTGACCAACGGCGGACGCGAGCGAAAACCCGGAGACACTTATGATTGTAAGCCTGTATAGTACTGTAAGGAGTTACACGGCCCCGTCCCTCGGGGTAGTCACACGATGTCGAACGCCAACAAGCGAATTCCAGTGACGGAGGAACGGTGGACCGAACTGAACGAGCTCAAGGCCGCGGGACAGACCTACGACGAACTCCTCGACGAACTCATCCAAGAGCATCTGCGCCAGCAACTCGCGGACCGCGTCGAGGCGGTCCGCGAAGCCGACAGCGAGGAGCTAACGCCCCTCGATGACGTATGAGGTACTCCTCGCCGAGGACGCGCGGGAGTACGTTCGAGCGCTCGACGAGAAGAGCCAACGAATCGTCACGGACAACCTGGGGAAGTTAGCGGACGACCCGCACCCGCGACCGGGCTCGGGTACCGGCGACAAAGAGCGAGTGACGGTCCAGGGCGAAGACCTCTGCAGACTCCACATCGGCCGGACGCACACGGCGTTCTACGTCATCGTGGACTCCGAAGCGGAGGTGCGAGTCGTCGACGTCACAACTATCGACGACGCGCACGACCGATACGGCGTGTGAGAGAGCCGACAACGCGGCGGACGGACCGATCGCTCAGGCTTCGACCGCCAGTCCCGCCCGCTCGACGGCGTCGGCCGCGCTGGCATCGTCGTGGACGACCGCGGCGACGGCCTCCGTGATGGCCTCGGGGTCCTCGTGCTGGAAGATGGAACGGCCCATCGACACGCCCGCCGCGCCGGCGTCCATTGCCCCCCGGACCATCGACAGCGTCTCCTCGTCGGTGCCCTTGCTCCCGCCGGCGATGACGACCGGCAGACGCGTCGACTCGACGACGCGTTCGAAGGTCTCGGCGGTCCCGGAGTAGGCGGTCTTGAGGACGTCCGCACCGAGTTCCTCGCCGAGCCGAACGGCGTGGCCAAGGTCCTCTGCGAAGGTCTCCGGGTCGTCGTCACGGATGTCGTGCCCGCGGGCGTAGGTCATCGCGAGGAGTGGCATCCCGTAGCGGTCGGCCTCGGCGGCGAGTTCCGAGAGCTGCGTGATCTGGTCGGGTTCGTGCTCGCTGCCGACGTTGATGTGGAACGAGACCGCGTCCGCGCCGGCCCGGATGGCCTCCTCGACGGTCGCCGTGGGACGCTTGTCGCTCTCGTCCGGCCCGATGGCCGTGGATCCGTTGCAGTGGACGATGTAGCCGGCGTCGTTCCTGTTGTCGTGGACGCGCGGCGCGATGCCCTTCTGGGTCAGGACGGCGTCGGCCCCGCCCCGCGTCACGGCGTCGATGGTCGACTCGATGTCCACGAGGCCGTCGACGGCCCCCAGTGTGATGCCGTGGTCCATGGGGACGATCAGGTGGCGCCCCCCTGTCCCTATCCGCTCCAGCCGCGCCGCAGTCCCAGCAGTCATTGTGACACGCTCTGTCAAGTACGATTATTTGCCTTCCGGTTCCGGACTGGCTTGCGCGCCCGGTCAGGCGTGTCGGTCGATCCAGTCACAGAACTCCTGGAAGTCCTTCGCGCCAGCGTCTTCGGCGATGTCACGGAGCGTGCGTCCGTAGTTCGTCGTGCAGCGGAACGGTCACGCGACGGCGATCCGCGTCGTTCGTCGGGTGTTCGTAGTAGAGCTGGGCGTGATCGCCGGTGGCCGGCGCCACTCGAAGCCACCCACGTTGACCAGTACGCGGACCACCTCCATCCCCCGGAACGTCCGCCGTGCCATCGAATTACTCGAGAACGTCCGGTAATCCCTGGTCCCCTGTCACGTTGTCGTCCGGGTCGATCCCCAGCTCGCGCAACTCCTCGTCTGTCGGCGGGCGGCCGATCTCACCGCGATGGAGTGCAACGGCCTCGTCGAGATTCTCCAGGGCCGCCTGCCGCGTCTTCCCCTGACTGGCGACGCCCGTCTCGAAGTCCGTCGCGACCCACCACTCTTCGGACTCGACGAGCCGAATCTCCTGACCGGTCGAATCCTCGACGTCTTCGGTCGAACTCGCCATCTACGGTGGAATGGTCGGAATCGAACAAAAGGCTTCGGACGGATGAGAGGTCAGCCGTCGTGCTGCTCCGCTCGGTGTGCCGCCCCACGGACGGCACCCTCTTTCAGCTCCCGCGCCTTCGCCTCCAGGCGCTCGGCGACCGCCTCGGTTGCGTCGCCGTTCTCGACGCCCTCGGCGACGATGTCGACCAGCGCGGATCCGACGATGACTCCGTCAGCTCCCGCCCTGACGATTCGCTCGGCGTGCTCGCCGGTCTTAATGCCGAAGCCCACGGCCTTCGGGACGTCCCAGTCGGCCACGCGCGCCAGGCTCGCGTCGGTCTGGTCGCTGACGTCCTCGCGTGCGCCAGTCGTCCCGAGGCGCGCCTGGACGTAGACGTACCCCGAGACCTGTTCGCGCATCCGTTCCAGGCGCTCGCCCTCCGTCGTCGGCGCGACGAGGAAGACGAGATCGAGGCCGAACTCGTCGCAGGCCTCGCGGAGCGGCCCCGACTCCTCGGCGGGCAGGTCGGGGATCACGAATCCCTCGATTCCAACCTCGGCGGCCCGCTCGACGAAGGCCCGCGGGCCCTGCTCGTCGCCGTACTGGTACACCAGGTTGTAGTAGGTCATGCAGACCAGCGGCACGTCCACGTCGAGGTCAGCCACGAACTCGAAGAACCGGTCCGGCGTCATCCCGGCCTCCAGCGACCGGACGACCGCGTGCTGGATCGTCGGCCCCTCGGCGATGGGCTCGGAGAATGGCAGGCCGAGTTCGATCACGTCCGCACCGCCCCGGGCCAGGGCCTCGACGTACGCCAGGGAGGACTCGTAGTCGGGGTCACCGGCGGCGAGATAGGGCACGAAGGCGGGTTCGTCGGCGAAGGCCGCTGCGAGGGCGGACTCGTCGCCGGTACGGCCGTCGTCGGCCATCTCAGATCCCCCCGCCGACCTCGCGGAAGACCGAGAGGTCCGGCGCGACGTCCAGATCCCGCGTCGCTGTCTCCTCGATGACCGTCTCCAGGTCCTTGTCGCCACGCCCCGAGACGGTCACGACGACGGTCTCGCCGAGGTCGTCGTGGTTCTCCTCGAGGTACGCCAGCGCGTGCGAGGACTCCAGGGCCGGGATGATCCCCTCGTCCTGCGAGAGGCGGTGGAAGGCCGCCAGGGCGGCATCGTCGTCGACGTTGACGGCCCGGACGCGGCCCTCGTCCACGAGGTGGGCAAGTTCCGGGCCGACGCCGGCGTAGTCGAGACCCGCCGAGACGCTGTGGGACTCGACGATCTGACCGTGGTGGTCCTGGAGGACCTTCGTCCGGGCGCCGTGGAGGACGCCCTCGTCGCCGGTCGAGAGAGAGGCCGAGTTCGGCGCGACGCCCTCGTCGTGGTCGACGCCGAGCGACGACCCGCCGGCCTCGACGGCGTATAGGGTCACGTCTTCGTCATCCGTGAAGTGGTGGAACGTTCCCATCGTGTTCGACCCGCCGCCGGCGCAGGCCAGGACCGAGTCCGGGAGCGTCCCCGCTTTCTCCTGGATTTGCTCGCGGGCCTCCTCGCTGATGACCGCCTGGAAGTCCCGGACCATCGCGGGGAAGGGGTGGGGCCCGACGACGCTGCCGATGACGTAGTGGGTCGACTCGACGGTCGTCGCCCAGTCGCGCATCGTCTCGCTGATGGCCTCCTTGAGCGTCCCGCGGCCGGCCGTCACGGGCGTGACGTCGGCGCCGTTGATCCGCATCCGGAAGACGTTGGGGCGCTGGCGGGCGATGTCGGTCTCGCCCATGTAGACCTCGCAGGGCATATCGAGGTGGGCAGCGGCCATCGCGGTGGCGGTGCCGTGCTGCCCGGCGCCGGTCTCGGCGACGACCCGCTCCTTGCCCATGTACTTCGCGAGGAGGACCTGCCCGAGGGCGTTGTTCAGCTTGTGGGCCCCGCCGTGGAGCAGGTCCTCGCGCTTGAGGTAGACGTCGCGATCGTACCGCTCCGAGAGGTTCTCGGCGTACTGCAGCGGCGTGGGCCGGCCCCCGAAGTCCCGCAGTCGGGCCCGAAAGTCGTCGAGGAAGCCGTCCTCGTTGTCCAGGACGTACCGCTCGTAGGCCTCGGTCAGTTCCTCGATGGCCGGCATCAGGGCCTCGGGCACGTACTGTCCGCCGTAGTCGCCGTAAGTCGGGTCCGTACTCATGACTGTGTCTCCGCGTCCGCGGTGGCGGTGGCCAGCCGCCGGGTGTTCGCGCGAACGTCGCCGTCGCCGTCGTGGTCCATGATGGCCGAGCCGACGAGCAGGGCGTCCGCGCCGGCCGCGCGCATGCGCCGCACGTCGTCTGGGGTCGCTACGCCGCTCTCGGCAATCAGCGTGACGTTCTCCGGTGCCGCAGGGGCGACCCGCTCGAACGTCCCGAGGTCGACCTCGAGTTTCGCCAGGTCGCGGTTGTTGACCCCCACGACCGTCGCGCCCGCGTCGAGGGCCTGCTGGAGTTCTGCTTCGGTGTGGACCTCGACGAGGACCTGGAATCCCCGGTCCCGGGCCGCGGTGAGGAGCGTCGCCAGGTCGTCCGTTCCCGCCTCGTCGAGGAATCGCGCGATCAGGAGGACCACGTCGGCGGCGACCGCGTCGAGTTGCGCCTCGTGGAGGACGAAGTCCTTCCGGAGCACCGGAACCTCGACGGCCGCGCGGACCCTTCGAAGCGTCTCCGACGAGCCACCGAAGTGGTCGGGCTCGGTCAGTACCGAGAGGGCGGCCGCGCCGCCGTCGACCATCGCCTCCGCCAGCGCGACCGGATCGTCCGTCCGTTCCCCGTCCGTCGTCGGCGAGGTCGGCTTGACCTCCGCGACGACCGGGACGCGCCCGTCCGCACGCGCCGCCTCGAAGGCATCGGCGAGTGACCGCGCGTCCACCGCCACGCGACCGTCACCGCCCGTTCGCTCCCGGGCGGCCGCCAGGATCGACTCGACGGCCGGAGCCAGCTCGGAACTATCGTCCATTACCGTCCACTAATGCACAGAGATGTACATAAGGCTTGCGACGGGGAACCAAACGATATTCGTGCGTTCGGGCATATTTCGCTATAAATTTGTGCGGGACGTTCCCCGTGATTCGCCAAAATGGCTACTATACAAACTTTTAATACAATACGCCCAATAGATGTTCATGTCGAAGGAGTTGGTCGATGACGACCTGGAACACACCCGTCCAGACGTCGCTTGGATCGTCGTTCGAACACCCGTGAACCGTCGACTCGATCCGGTCCCCTGCGCCACAGCAGTTCGCTCACTGGCGGCCGGGCGGTCCGGGACCGTCGGTGCACCCCTGCGCCACACAGTCGCATCGCGGCCCCGGGCTACGTGCCACCCGGGTCGCCAGTCGTCGATCGCGAACGGAGACGGGCACGTCGTTCTACGCAGTCCGTACCGGCCGTGCGTCGCCACCAGCAGTGCCAGCGGGACCGGCCAGGAGCGGCACTCGGGTGGGGGCGCGGGGAGCACCCGGGCCGGACAAATCTTCAAGGGCCGCCGGCGCAGAGACGGATACATGGACGAGGTGGCGGGGATCTACGCCAGGGAGTCGACCTATCTGGACCGCTACGTCCAGTTGGGAGTCGCACAGGGGCGCGTCATCTCGGTGTCGTTTCCGACGGCTCCGGACGACGACGCGGCCTCCGCACACGACCTGCTCGACCGCATCGCAGCGTACCTCCAGGGCGAGCGCGACGACTTTGCCGACGTGACAGTCGCTCTGACGGTCCCCACCGATCGACGCCGCGTCCTCGAGGCCGTCCGGGAGATTCCGTACGGCGAGGACGCGAGCGTCGCACAGCTCGCCCGGATGGCCCCCGACATCGACCCCGACGACGAGGCCGACGTCACGACCGTCCGCGAGGCACTCGCCGACAACCCCGCACCGATCTTCGTCCCCGACCACCGGGTCCGCGACGGCCCGAGCGCCGCCCCGCCAGCGGTCGAACAAAAGCTCCGCTCCCTCGAGGGGCTCTGAGCTACGCCCCGAGGAGCCGGTCCGCGCCGACGGCCTCGTGGACGGCGAACTCCATCGCGTTGACGACGTAGTGGGCCACGACGACGACCAGCAGGCTCCCCGAGAGGACGTACCCCGCCGCGAGGACGAGTCCCAGGACGCCGGTGACGACGATTCCGACGCGTCCCTGCGCGCCGTGGCCGAGCGCGAACGCGACCGAGGAGAGGCCGCCGAGCAGCCAGGGCGAGACGCCGAGTGCGGCCGCAGGCACGCCGATCAGCGCCGCCCGGAAGAGCAGTTCCTCGACGACGGCGACGGTCGGCAGCACGAGGCCGAGGAGGACGACCCAGCCACCCAAGGTGTCCGGGGCGAGCATCGACCGGACCGCCTCGTCGTAGGTCGCGCCCGCCGCGTCCGCGAGTCCCGCAGCCACCTCGTTGCCGAGCCACAGCGCGAAGCCGAAGCCGAGACCGAGGAGCACGGCCGGGAGACCGAAGCTCCAGGGGTTCGCCGTGATCCCGACTGCCGTCCCCGGGATCTCGAACCACCACAGGCCGGCGGCGATGGCCAGCCCCACCAGGCCCTGGGTGAGTGCGACGTTCGCCAGGAGCATCCCCGTCGAGAGATTCAGGGGCTCCGCGTCGGCTCCGGCGCGCGGAGGCTCGGCAGTGGCGTCGCCCCCGGGCGGCTGCCCAACGGCCGGATCCCCCGGCGGTTCGTCGGCCTGTGGCACCGCTGACGGACTGGAGTCACCGTAAGATGGATCGCTGCCGGAGGAGTCGCCAGTCGATACGTGCGACCCGGTCGGCTCCCCCGGCGGAGGTGACGACCGTCGCCCTGCGGTCGCCCCGGCGTCGTCGACCATCGCGCTCGAGAGCCTGGCCAGTCCGAGCAACAGAACGAGCACGACGACGGTGAGCCAGAGAAAGGGGACCCACCGGGTCACGCCTTACTGCGGGCTGGGACTGCCGGTCCCGCGACCGACATCCTGTTCGAGCGCCTTGCCCGTGATGGACTTGAGGCGGTCGACCAGGGAGTCCTTCTCGGGTTCGCCCGCGAGGGCGACCTCGAGGACCTCGCTGATGTGCGAGACGGGGACGATCTCGATCATGTCCTCGTACTCGTCCTCGATCATGACGTCCTGCTCGTTGGCCTTCGGGATGATGACCGTGTCGAGGCCGGCCTTCGCCGCCGCCTCGATCTTGTGGGTAACGCCCCCGACCGGCAGGACGTCGCCCCGGACCGACAGCGAGCCGGTCATGGCGACGTCCTGGGCGATCGGGATGTCCTCCAGCGCGGAGATCACGGCCGTCGCGACCGTGATCGAGGCGGAGTCGCCGTCGACGCCGCCCTCCCCGACCTGGACGAACTGGATGTGGATGTCCTTCTCGGAGATGTCCTCGTCGCTGAACTTCTTGATGATCGCCGAGACGTTCTGGACGGCCTCCTCGGCCATGTCCTGGAGTTGCCCCGTGGCGATGACCTGGCCGGGACCCTGGGAGGGCGTGACCTCGGCCATGACGGGCAGGACGATCCCGCTGTCCTCGCCCATGACGGCCAGGCCGTTGACGCGGCCGGTCACGTCGCCCTGGTTGACGGTCAGCTCGTAGTCCTTGCGGCGCTCGATGTAGTTGTCCGCGAGCTGCTGTTCGATCGAGCGCGAGCGGCGCTTGGCCTGGAGCACGTCGTCGCGGGTGGTGAACTCCTTGTCCTCCGCGCGGGCGATGTCGCCCGCGACACGGACGAGGCCGCCGAGGTCCCGGAGCTTCAGGGTGAGGTGCTCCTTGCGGCCGGAGCGACGGCGAGCCTCCAGGATGACCTCCTGGATGGCCTCCTTGCTGAAGTGCGGGAGCCGGCCGTCCTTCTCGACCTCCTGGGCGACGAACCGGGCGTACTTCCGGCGCATCTCGGGGGTGTCCTCGATGGTGTCGTCCATGTAGACCTCGTACCCGTAGCCCTTGATCCGCGAGCGCAGGGCCGGGTGCATGTTCTCCATGGCGTCGAGGTTGCCCGCCGCGACCATGATGAAGTCACAGGGGACGGGCTCGGTCTGGACCATCGCGCCCGAGGAGCGCTCGCTTTGCCCGGTAATCGAGAACTCGCCCTCCTGGATGGCCGTCATCAGCTTCTGCTGGCTGCGGATGTCGAGCGTGTTGATCTCGTCGATGAACAGCACGCCCTTGTTGGCCTTGTGGATGGCGCCGGGTTCGACGCGGTCGTGGCTGGGCGTCTCCATGCCCCCGGACTGGAAGGGGTCGTGGCGGACGTCGCCCAGCAGCGCGCCGGCGTGGGCGCCCGTGGCCTCCTCGAAGGGGGCCGTCTGCGTGTTGGCGTTGTTGACCAGCAGGTTCGGGATCATCGCGTCGTTGCCTCGCGAGCCGTAGCGGAACGCGAGGTAGATGACGCCGGCCGCGAGCACGCCCAGCAGAATCTGCTGGACGATGATCAGCGAGTAGCCGATGATGATCGCGATGATGATCCACATCAGGAAGGTCCGCATCTGGTTGCGCTTGCGGGCCTCCTCCTTGTGGGCGTCGACGATCTGTTCGCCCTTGCCGCCGGGAACGGTCCGGACCTTCGGCTCGTTCCCGTCGTCGGGGTTGTGATAGACCAGGACGTCCTGGAGTTCCTCCTTGGGGAGGAGCTGGCTCATCGCTTTGGCCAGCATCGACTTGCCCGTCCCGGGCGAGCCGATCATCATCACGTGGCGGCGCTGCTTGGCCGCCTTCTTCACGATGTCTCGTGCGTGGTCCTGGCCGATGACCTGGTCGACGAGGCGATCCGGGACCTCGATGTCGCCGGACGTCTCGACCTTGAGGCCGCCCAGCAGGTCCTCCTCGGCGACGTCCTCGTCGATGCGGGCCTCGTCGAAGTCGCTCCCGAGTTCCGTCTCGGAGAGGGCCGTGTCCTCGACCGGTGCCTCGTCGGTCGGCGGGTCGTCGCCGGTGACGGAGTGGCCGGCCGGTCCGTCGGTGGGTCCCGGGGCCTCGCCGTCGTGGCCCTGCCGGTCGGCCGGGGCCTCCTCGTCCGCCGGCGGGTCCTCGGGCGGACCGTCGCCGTCCGACTCCGCCGGGGACGCGTCGTCGGTGTCTCTATTGTCGCTCATACAGGGGTATCTGACAGGAAAAACCACGGTCTGTCGATTGATATACTTTCTCCCCTGGGCCGAACCCGGGAGGGGTGGAAACCGCCTGCCTGCGAGGCTGTACGATCGAGTTCGCTCGTCACCTCGCCACTCGCCGGGTTTATACTCGCCCGCGCCGACGCCCTCACAATGGCGACGACGCGGGGGCTACTGATCGGGCGCTTCCAGCCGTTTCACCGCGGCCACGAACAGCTGGTCGAGCGCATCGCAAGCGAGGTCGACGAGGTCATCGTCGGCATCGGCAGCGCCGACCAGTCCCACACCCGGCGCGACCCCTTCACGGCCGGCGAACGCATCGTGATGATCTCGAACGTCCTCGCCGCGATGGACGCGCCGAGTTACGTCGTCCCGATCGAGGACCTCAACCGCAACTCCGTCTGGGTCAGCCACGCCGAAAGCATGTGCCCACCTTTCGACGTGATCTACAGCAACAACCCGCTCGTCGGCCGGCTCTTCGAGGAGTCCGACTACGAGGTCCGCGATTCGGAGATGTTCGACCGCGAGGAACTCCGCGGCACCGACATCAGACAGCGGATGATCGCCGGCGAGACCTGGCGCGAGAGCGTCCCCGGGCCGGTTGTCGACGCGATCGAGGAGATCGACGGCGTCGGCCGCATCCGGACGATCGCCGATTCCGACGTCGCTCTCGAGGACCGGCCGTAGGCCGCTCCGGCCGGTAACCTACAAGGGGCCGACGCCCGAACGACGGATCGAATGCTGACGCTGAGTTCCGACTTCGGCTCGGTCTACCCGGCCGCGATGAAGGGCGTAATCGCCCGACTCTCGGAGGCCCGCCTCGTCGACGTGGCCCACGACCTGCCGCGCCAGGACGTCCGCGCGAGCGCCTTCTGGCTGCGCGAGGCGCTCCCCTGCTTCCCGCCGGCGGTCCACCTCGCCGTCGTCGACCCCGGGGTGGGTACCGACCGCGCGGCGCTGTTCGTCCGGGCGGGCGACCACGCCCTCGTCGGCCCCGACAACGGCGTCCTCCTCCCCGCAGCACGGGCCCTCGCGGGCGATGGAACCGTCGAGGTCTTCGAGATTCCGTACGGGGAGGACGTCCACGTGCCGCCGGCCGCCAACGACTACCCGGGCGTCTGGCCACACGAGCCCGCCAGTTCGACGTTCCACGGCCGGGACGTGTTCGCGCCCGCGGCCGCGCTCGCTCACGAGGCTGGCGTCGCAGTTGCCCCCGAGGACCTCTCGCTGCCACGCGTCGAGGACTACGAGGGCATCGCGTTCCCCGAGCCGACCATCGAGGCCGACGGGGCCGTCGGCGAGGCGCTGGCCGTCGACGGCTTCGGGAACGTCGTCACGAACGTCCCCGGCGACGTCCTGGCCGAGCGGTTCGGCTCGCACGTCAAGGTCAACGGCATCTGGGCCGCCGCCCGGCCGACCTACGCGGCCGTCGAGGAGGGCCACCGCGTCGTGACCGTCGGGAGTCACGGCAACGTCGAACTGGCCGTCAATCAGGGCCGGGGGGACGAGACCTTCGGCGTCGACGCTGGCGGGCGTGTACGGCTCTCCTGGTGACGGGGGACGTCTCAGAAAAAGTCGGTCGGTGAACAGCGCTGCGCGGCTCAGCTCGCGGAGATGACGTCGTCGATGCGGACGATCATCGTCGCGGCCTCGGTGGCGCTCTCGACGGCCTCGCGCTTGACCGCGGCGGGGTCGAGGACGCCGCGCTCGGTCGGGTTCCCGATGGTGCCCGTCTGGCCCTCGCTGATGATGCCGGCGATGCCCTCGGACTCGTGTTCGGCACGGAGGTCGACCAGCGCGTCGATGGGGTCCATGCCCGTGTTGGCCGCGAGGGTCCGCGGGAGGACGTCGACGGCGTCGGCGTAGGCCTCGACGGCCAGCTGCTTGCGGCCCTCGACGCTCGCCGCGTTCTCCCGGATGTGGTTCGAGACGGCGATCTCGGTCGCGCCGGCGCCGGGGACGACGCCGCCGGCGTCGATGGCGGCCGTGACGACGTCCAGCGCGTCGCGGAGCGCGCGCTCGAGTTCGTCGACGACGTGTTCGGTGCCGCCGCGGGCGAAGACGGTCACGCTCTCTGCGGCCGCGCCGCCCTCGACGAAGACGAGGTCGTCGTCGCCGTAGGTCTCGACGCTGACGTTGCCGGCCGCGCCGAGGTCACCGTCCTCCAGCGTGTCGACTGACCCGACGCGGGTCGCGCCGGTCGCCGAGGCGATGGATTTGGCCTCGTCGTCGTCGATGTCCTCGAAGGCGAGGATGCCCCGCTCGGCGAGGTAAGAGCCGACGCGGTCCTCGACGTCGCCGGTGACGAAGGCGACCTCCACGCCGGCCTCGTCGAGAGCCTCCGCGTAGCCGCGGAGTTCGCTCTCCTCGGCGTCCATGGCCGCCTCGAGCTGGTCGACGTTGGTGACGTTGTACTCGGCGTCGATGTTGCTCTCGCGGATCTCGAGGTCCGCGTCGATCACGGCGATGGCCGCGTCCGAGACGGTGCGGGGCATCTCGGCGTTGACGGGCTCCTCGTCGACGATGACGCCCTCGACGAGTTCGGTCGCCGACGACGCGGCGCCGACCTGGGCGTGGATCGTGACGTTGTCGCGATCGACGCTACCGTCGCGGACGTGTTCGATGGCCGCGACGACCGTCTCGGCCAGGTCCTCGGCGGCGACGTCGCCCGTCCCCTTGCCGGTCATGCTCGACTCGGCGACCTGGCGGAGCTGGTCCTCGGAGACGTCGGCGTCCAGCGTGACGTCCTCGATGGCCTCCTGGGCGAGGCGCGCTGCCTCGTTGTAGCCCTCGACGATGGTCGTCGCGTGGACGTCGTCGTCGAGCAGGTCCTCGGCCTGGGAGAGCAGTTCCCCGGCGAGGACGGCCGCGGTGGTCGTCCCGTCGCCGACCTCGTCCTCCTGGGTCTCGGCGACCTCGGAGAGCATCTGGGCGGCGGGGTGCTCGATGTCCATCTCGTCCAGGATGGTCGCGCCGTCGTTCGTGATGACGACGTCACCGCCGTCCGAGACGAGCATCTTGTCCATCCCGCGCGGACCGAGCGTGGTCCGTACGGCCTCGCTTACCGCCTTGCCGGCGGAGATGTTCGACGACTGTGCGTCCTTCCCTTCTGTGCGCTGGGAGTCCTCGCTGAGAATGAACATGGGCTGTCCTCCCATGCGTCGCTGGCCAGATTGGGACATGATTGGTGGTCAGGTAATCCATCGTTTGCAGTTCTACATAAGTGTTTCCCTTCCATGCCCGCTCGCGGCCCCAATCGGCCGATATTCGTACAGGCTTTATGAGGGGCCACGTCAATCCCCGGGTAGATGCTCGAGCTGGAGCACGGGTTCCGCGTCGTCGACGTCCACGTCGAACTGGAACCCGACGACGCGCGGCGGCCGCGGGACGCGGGCGCGCCCGAGCAGGTCGAGCGCGAGATGCACCAGGCCGGCGTCGTCCGCGCACTGGTCTTTCCGGGGAGCCGCGACGGCGGGTACCTCAAGGCGAACAACGCCGTGGCCCGCGTGAGCGTGGGCCGCTCTTTCGTTGCCCTCGCCCGGATCAATGGCGCGCGCGACGCCGGGGCGGGCCCCGGGTCCCGCATCCGCAACCTCACCGCCAGTCGCGAGGACCACCACACCTCCCCAGCGGACGTCGAGCAGTACGCCTACGACGACCGGTTCGCCGGGTTCAAACTTCACCCGCGCGTCGACGGCCTCCCCGACGAGGCGGTCCTCGAGGAACTCGAGAGCGTCGGCCTCCCGGTGGTGACCCACGGCGGTCGCGGCTATCCGCCGGCCTCGATCGCCGAGACGCTGCTGGAGTACGACTTTCCCCTCGTCGTCTCGCACTTCGGGGGCTACCCGCTGCAGGGCGAGCTGATGGACGAGGCCATCGACCTGCTCGACAGTTACGACGACTACTACCTCGACACCAGCTTCGTGCGCCTGCGCGACCCCCTGGAACGGGCCGTCATCGAACACCCCGACCGCGTCCTCTTCGGCAGCGGCGCCCCCGCCAGCCACCCCAACGTCGCCATCATGGAGATCCTGACGCTCGACGTGCCAGAGGACGCCATGCGGAAGGTCTTCACCAACAATCCCGAGCGCGTGATCGAGGAACTCGCGCCCTGACGCGGCGGGCGCCGCTGCCAGACCGGTGCCTATCGCCAGTCGTAGACCTCGACCGCGCGGCCCGTCCGCGTCGAGCGGCCCTGTGGATTTCGCCGTTCGGTCCGATCGCGCCGTCGCGCCCCGTAGCCGTCCGTGACCCCACGGGCCATGTTGACGGTGACCGCCCGGCCGGTCCCGAGCCACCGCGAGGGTTTCCCCTCGCCCCCGACGACGCGGCGGAGTTCGCTCACGGCGTCACCCCCGGCGTGGCCGACCAGGCGCCGGACGACCGTCGGTCGGAGTCCGTAGTTCTTGACGAGGCGGTAGGCCAGCGAGCGGTACTTGGGACCCCAGTCCGTCGCTCGCATCCCCCCGTCGGCCGCTCCGAGTTCCTCCTGGACGCACATCTCGTCGCGCCAGGTCACGCCGTACCCGGATCCAGCGAGGCGGTGCGCGAGGTCCCGCGACCCCCCGACGGGCAGGTACTCGTCGAACCCGTCGAGGTCGTCCAAGGGCTCGCGGCGAAACGCGACGTTGCCGGCGTTGAAGTACGTCACCTCGCGCCCGGCGATCGAGCGACGCTCCACGGACTCGGTCTGGACCCCCGCCCTGAGCTGCGTGTTGGTCGGGCCGGTGACGACGTCCGCCTCGAGGAGGCCCCCTTCCAGTGCGTCGCGCCACCCCGGCTCGACCGCCCGGTAGGGGTGGAGGAAGGAGACGGCGTCGCCGCTCGCACGTTCGATACCGGCGTTGCGCGCCGCGTTGATCTGCCGGTCGGCGAGTTCGACCAGCACGTCCACGTCGGCGCGGTCGCGGATCATCCCGGTCGTCCCGTCGGCCGAGGGGCCGTTGACGACTACCACCTCGGCGTCGGGTGCGTTAGCGGCGAGCGCGTCCAGACAGCTCGCCAGCTCGTCGCGCGCGTTCAGCGTCGGCACGACGACCGAGAGTTCCATGTCCGGCCGTTCGCCGTCGGAGGGGTATAAACCCCCCGGGCTGCGTCCGGAGCTCCCCGGATAGGGATGCCCTCTGTGGAGAATTCACAGGGTCGCGTGCCAGTAGGACACCGAGGCGAGGCGATCGCCGACAGCGGTGCCCCCGACGGCGGTGTCGACCCGGCGGACCGCCGAGGCGACGCCGTTGGGGACCGCACGGTAGAAGCCATAGGGGGCGATCCAGTCGTGAGTCGCGTCGACGAGCGTCAACCCGGCGTCACTCACCAGCCGATCGACCTCGCCGCGCGAGTACAGCCGCGAGCCCATCGGGAGCGCCCAGTTGTACAGCGACCGCGTCGAGAATCGGTTGAAGGTGTCGAAGAAGATCTGGTCTTTCGCGACCCGGCGCATCTCCTCCAGGTAGGCGAGCGGGGTGTCCGCGAGGTGGAAAAAACGCATGGCGAAGACGGCGTCGAAGTGGTCGTCGGGGAAGGGCAACCGCCCGGCGTCGCCCCGGATGAACTCCAGGTGGTCCGTGAGACCGGCCGACCGCGCCTTCTCGCGACCCTGCTGGAGCATCGCCGAGGAGATGTCGAGGCCGACGATGTCCGCCCCGGCATCGGCGAGGGCGACCGTGAACCGGCCGGTCCCGCAGGCAATCTCCAGGACGCGCTCGTCCTCGACCGGGCCGAGGGCCTCCATCACCGCGCGCTTCTCCCGGCGGTCGATGAGGCGACCGCCACGCGAGAAGCGCTTGTCCTCGTAGGCCTCGGCGACGTCGTCGGCCTGGTACCACTCCGCTCCTTTCACCGTACCGGGTTCTCCCGTCGGGGAGGATAAAACCGTACTGGATGCAAGTCGTGCCTCGTAGGCGCTACTCGTCGGCGCACGCCCGCCGACACGCGCGCCGACGCGCCGGCCGCCGGCCCGCCGATCCTGTAAGCCGTTCGAGTATAAGGGGACCTAATCCAAATTTAACATTCACAGGTGTGGGGACGTCCATATAGCCAAGGTTTACCACAAGGGGAGATATCAGTGGACGTATGAGCACGACGACCGACGGAAGTGCCGAGACTCTCACGGAGAGCGAGTTCGAAGACCGGCTCCGGGAACTCCCGCCGAGCGCCAAACTGGTGGCGAAGGTCCTGGAGACGGAGGGGTCACTCTCGCACAGCCAGCTCGCCGACGAGTCGCTCCTGCCCGACCGGACCGTCCGGTACGCGCTGAACCGGCTCGACGACGTCGGACTCGTCGACTCGCGCTACAGCTTCCACGACGCCAGGAAGCAAGTCTACTTCTTGGCCCGGTAACTAGGCCCGGGTGATGGTCACCCGGGTGCCCGTCCCAGTCGGCGACGGCGCGCCGCCGGGGCAGACGGCCGCCTACCTACTCGCCGACGGCGACCTCCTGGTCGACCCGGCGACCCGGAGCCCCGCGCTGACCGAGGCGGTCGCGGCCGCCGAGCCGGACCACGTCGCCGTCACGCACCACCACCGTGACCACGCGGGCGGACTCGCCGAGTACGCGGCCGCCTTCGACCTGACAGTCTGGGCCCGTGCCGGCAGGGCGGCGGCCTTCGAGTCGGCGACGGGCGTGGAGCCAGACCGGACCGTCGGGCCGGGATCGGAGATTCCTGCCGGTGACGGCGTCCCGGTCCTCGACGCCCCGGGCCACGCCCCCGAGCACGTCGCCTTCCGCGCAGCCGACGGCCTCGTCACGGGCGACCTCGCCGTTGCCGACGGCAGCGTCGCCGTCGCCGCGCCGGACGGCGACCTCCGGGCGTACCTCACCTCGTTGCGCCGGGTCCACGCCACGGCCCCCGACCGCCTCTACCCCGCACACGGCCCCGTGATCCAGGACCCGCGAGGGGCCTGCGAACGCCTGCTGTGCCACCGCCTCCGCCGCGAGCGACGCGTCCTGGCCGCGGTCCGCGACGGCCACGCGGCACCCGACGACATCGTCGACGCGGCCTACGAGAAGGACGTCGCCGCAGTCCGGGACCTCGCTCGCGCCACCGTCGTGGCGCACCTCGAGAAACTGGCCGTCGAGGGACGCGTCGACTGGAACGGGACGCGCGCGAGGGTCTGACGACCGGGCGGGGCGACGGCCTTTTGCCGAGCCGACCGTACCACTCACCGTGGAGAGCCTGGAAGACGACCTCGCGCGGGCCCGCGACCTGGACGTGGCCGACCTGGCCGACGCAATCGAGTCCATCGGCTTCGAGTGCACCCGGTGTGGGGCCTGTTGCACGGCCGAGGACGGGTGTGGCGACGAGGGTGGTGCGAGCGATCCCGACGGCGGCGACCCGCACACCGCCACGGTCTTCCCGGACGAGATCCGGCGGTTGCAGGCCGCCGGGGACTACGACTTCCGGGACGTCGCGCGGCCCATGCCCTACGGCCTGACCGAGGGTCCCGAGGGACTGGAGGGCGAGACCTTCGAGTGGGCCCTCCGGACCGACGAGTGCGGCGACTGCACCTTCTACGAGGAATCCGACGGCGAGGGGGCCTGCACCGTCCACGACGACCGGCCGCTCGTCTGTCAGACGTATCCCTTCAGCGTCGCCCTCGGCGGGACCAGCCAGCCCCTCGGTGAGGCCGTCGACCAAGCGGGTCTCGTCCGGGCCCACGAGTGCGAGGGGCTGGGCCGGGACATCGATCGGGACGACGCGGAAGCCCTCGCGGCCGCGCTCAAGACCAGGGCGATCCGCGAACTCGAGGAGGCCATCCAGGTCCGGGACCGGTACGAACCCGCCGACCCCGGGCCCGGCGAGGTGGTCGTCCACGACAGCGAGGGCGCGAAGGGCCCCGACGGCGAACTGCGCTGAGCCACGTCCGAGGCCTCACTCGTCGGCGTAGAGGACCTCGGCGACGACGTGGCGGTCGTTCTCGTCGTCGTCCCCCTCGTACCGGTAGCACTCGTCGGTCGCTTCGTCGCGGGTGGCCCGGTGGGATCCGTCACAGAAGGGGTACGTGTCGGCGAGGCCACACTGACAGACGGCGACGTTTCCCTGCTCGGGATCGACGTCACTCGCGTCGAGTTTTCGCGGGCCGGTCGCGTCGTGTCGGACGAGGCGCGCCATGTGTCGAGCGAGGGGTGCCCGACGGAAAACGGTGTGCACAGTTTTGGCGCGACGCGCCCAAGGGTGAGCCGTGACTGACGACGCCTCGCGGATCGGGCTGGTTCTCGCGGGCGGGCGGTCTGTCCGTTTCGGGGACCGCGAGAAGGCCCTCGCGGAACTGGACGGGCGACCGTTGCTGGCCCACGCCGTCGACGGGCTCGCACCGGCCGTCGACGGCGTCGTCGTGAGCTGCCGAGCCGACCAGGTCGCGGCCTTTCGGGGGGCGCTCAGCTCGGTGTCCGCCAGCGTGGCCGTCGCCCCGGACCCGGTGCCGGACCGCGGACCGGCGGCCGGTGCCGCGGCCGGCCTCTCCACGGTGTCGGCACCGCTGGTCGCCGTCGCCACCTGCGACGCGCCGTTCGTGGATGCCGCGTTCGTCGAGTACCTGTTCGAGACGGTCGGTGATCGGCAGGGGATCGTCCCCCGACTCGACGGCCACCGGCAGGTCGCTCACGCCGTCTACCGGTCAGGCCCGCTCGAACGCGCCGTCCGCGACGCGCTCGCGAACGGCGACGGGAGCCTCCACGACGCCGTTGCGCGTCTCGACGTGGCCGACCTCTCCGAATCGCAGGTGCTGGCCCGGACCGCTCGCCGGACCTTCACCGACGTCAACACGCCCCACGACCTCCGGGCGATCGACGCCGACGGCTGAACCGCACTACTGAGTGTGATCGGTCGAGCGGGCACGGGACCAGCGAGCAAGTGTCCGATCCGACGACGCTTCTTTGGTGGTCCGGACCCGGGTTCCAGGCATGAAGCGAGGCGAGGTCGATCCGCGGGGGCCGTCTCCGCCCCGCGGCCGCCCCACGGTGGCCCATGAGTGACGAGCGACGCGTCGCCGGGTTCAAAGAGCGGACGCGCGTCGCCGAGGCCCGCGAGCAGTTCCTGGACGTGGTTGCGCCCGTCGAGCGCACTGAAGAGCTGCGGCTCGTCGAGGCCGACGGCCGGGTACTCGCCGACCCGGTGACGGCGCCGCGGGCCGTTCCCCACTACGCGCGGGCGGCGATGGACGGCTACGCGGTCCGCGCGACCGACACCGTCGGTGCGTCCGATTGGTCGCCGGCGGTCCTCCAGGAGGCCGATGCCGTGGGACCGGACGCCGCAGTCCGGGTCCACACCGGGAGCGACCTACCCGACGGTGCCGACGCCGTCGTCCCGGTGGAAGTCGTCGACCGGACGAGTAGCGGGCTCGAAGTCGTCGAGGCCGTCACCGACGGCGAGAACGTCGGCGCAGTCGGCGAGGACGTGACTGCCGGCGCGGACCTCTTCGAGGAGGGTCAACGCCTGCGCCCCGCGGACCTCGGCCTCCTCCGGGCAGTGGGGCTCGACACGGTGACCGTCTACGACCGTCCCCGCGTCGAGGTGGTTCCCACCGGCGACGAACTCGTCCGGTCGGATCCTGCCCCCGGAGAGGTCGTCGAGACCAACGGACTCACCGTCTCCCGGTACGTCGAGCGCTGGGGGGCCGAGGCGACCTACCGCGACATCGTCGACGACGACCGCGCGGCGCTGGCGGCGGCCGTCGAGCGAGGCGTCGAGGCCGACGCGCTCGTGCTGACCGGCGGATCGTCTGTCGGGGAGCGCGACCTGGTCCCCGACGTGGTCGGCGACCTCGGCGACGTCTTCGTCCACGGCATCGCCCTCCGGCCCGGCCATCCGGGCGCGCTGGGGAGCCTCGCCGGGACGCCGGTGGCGATGCTGCCCGGCTATCCGGTCGCCTGTCTCGTCAACGCCGTCCAGTTCCTCCGACCGGCGATCCACCGACTCGGCCACCTGTCGACACCCAGCCACCGGACGACGCCCGCCAGACTGACGCGGAAGGTGGCGAGCGAGCCCGGCGTCCGGACCTTCGTTCGAGTCCGGGTGGAACCGGCGGACGACGAGACGCGAGCCGTGCCGGTTCGAACCGGCGGCGCGGGCGTGCTCTCGAGTGTCACGCGCGCCGACGGCTGGGTGGTCGTCCCCGAGTCGAGCGAGGGACTGGCCGCCGGGTCGTCGGTCACCGTCGAGGACTGGGAGGGTCGGACGTGAGCGACCACCGGGAGTTCCGCGACCTCGCGTCGCCGGCCGACCTCCGGGAGACCGTCGCGGCACTCGACCTCGGGGGCGAGACCGAGCGCGTGGCGCTCCGTGACGCCCGCGGCCGCGTCCTCGCCGAGCGAATCGACGCCGCCCTCGACGTCCCCGGGTTCGACCGCGCGGCGATGGACGGCTACGCGGTTCGCGCCGAGGACACCGTCGGTGCCGGCGAGGCCGACCCGGTCGCCCTCGCCGTGGCAGGCGCCGTCCACCCCGGCGAGGAACCGGACTGTACGGTCACGCCGGGAACGGCCGTGGAGATATCGACGGGGGCCGTCCTACCGCCGAACGCCGACGCCGTCGTGATGGTCGAAGACACGAGCGAAACCGGGAACGGCGTCGCCGTCCGGACCGCCGTCGCGCCGGGCGAGCACGTCATGACTGCCGGTGCCGACGTCGCCGCCGGCCAGCGCGCGCTGGGCCCCGGGACCCGGCTGACCCCCCGAGAAGTGGGATTGCTCTCGGCGCTCGGGGTCGAGTCGGTGCCCGTCGTCGCGCCACCAGTCGTTGGCATCGTCTCGACGGGCGAGGAACTGGTCCGGCCGGGCGCCGACTTGCACCCCGAGGCGGGCCAGATCCACGACGTCAACAGTTACGCGATCGGCACGGCCGTCGAGGCGGCCGGCGGCGACCCGTCCTACTACCCCCACGTCGGCGACGACGAGGCCGCACTCGAATCCTGCCTCGTGGACGCTGCCCAGGAGTGTGACCTCGTCCTCTCGTCGGGATCGACGAGCGCGGGCGCGATCGACGTGGTCCACCGGGTCATCGAGCGCCGGGGCGACCTCCTGTTGCACGGCGTCGCCGTGAAGCCCGGAAAGCCGACGCTGGTGGGTCGCATCGGTGGCGCGGCCTACGTCGGACTCCCCGGGTATCCGGTCTCGGCGCTCACCATCTTCCGGCGGTTCGTCGCGCCGGCCGTCCGTGACGCGGCGGGGCTGCCAGACGCACGGACGGCCAGCGTGACCGCCGAGATGGCCGTCCGCGAGCGATTCGGCGAGGGTCGCCACCGCCTCGTGCCGGTCGGCCTCGTCGACGATGGCGAGGGGACCCTGCTGGCCTATTCGGTCGACAAGGGCAGCGGTGCGACGACGACGCTCGTCGACGCCGACGGCGTCGTGGACGTCGGGCCGGACACCGACTACCGCTCGCCCGGCGAGGACGTGTCGGTCGCCCTCTTCTCCTCGGACGTCCGCCCGCCTCGCGCCCTCGTCGTCGGGGAGGACGATCCGGTCCTCTCCCGGGTACTCGACGACATCGAACGCCCCCGGTTCCTGGCGCGGGGCAGTCGCGGCGGTGCGCGCTGGCTCCGCGACGGCATCGCCGACGTGGCGGTCGTCGCCGGCCCGGGTACCCTCGAGGGCGACACCACCGAACTCGGCCGCTGGCACCGGGAGTGGGGGCTCGTCGTCCCTGCTGGCAACCCGGACGACGTACGCGGGCCGCTCGACCTGGTGAACGAGGACCGTCGGTTCGCCAACCGTGACAGCGAGTCAGGGCTCCGGGCCAGCTTCGACGCGCTGCTCGGGACCCTGTCCGAAGAGCGTGAAGAGGGGAACGAGTCGCTCGCCGCCAGCATCGAGGGCTACGAGGTCGAGACGCACGCGTCGGAGAGCCCGGCGCGTCGAGTGGCGGCCGGCGCAGCCGACGCGGGGCTCGGGCTCCGGGCGACGGCCACCCGACTCGACCTTGGATTCGTCTCACTCGGGACCGAGACGGTGCGCGTGCTCGCGAATCCCTGCCGAACTGGCAAACCGGCCGTGTCGGCGCTCGGCCAGCAGATCGAGGACATCGAAGGGGTCACGGACGAGGTCCCCGGGTACGTCGCGTCGCCCGAGTGAGGGGTCGGCGGATCGGCCAGGGACCGGCGACGCCGCTGCTGGAAACGGGGCGTCTGAAAAGGAAGCAATCGGCAAGCTGTCGCGAAACGGGGTGGGGGTCAGTCGCTGCTCGGGGCGTCGTCCCCCTCCGTGATGTCCGTCACGGTCTCACGGCCGCTCCTGACCACCTCCACGTCCTCCTGTTCGGTCAGTTCCTCGACGGTCTGGGCGAACTCCTCGGACTCGAGGATCTCGTACTCGTTGCTGAGTCCGAGGTAGACCGTGTAACACATCAGACACAGGATCACCGCGAAGGGGAGCCCGGTCGTGATGGCCGCGGTCTGGAGCGCGTTCAGGCCGCCGCCCCACAGGAGGACGGCCGCGACCGCACCCTCGGTGAGTGCCCAGAAGACGCGCTGGGTCTTCGGCACGTCGTGCTTGCCGCCCGAGGTCAGGTGGTCGATGACGAGCGACCCCGAGTCCGACGACGTGACGAAGAAGGTGATCACGAGGATCGTCGCCAGGATGCCAGTCACCGCCCCGAGCGGGAACTGTTCGAGCATGGCGAACATCGCGACGGTCTGGCCGAGTTCGTTGTACGTCGCCATCGCGGCGCCGTTGCCCTGCAGGGAATTGAACAGGGCGCTGCCGCCGAAGACCGACAGCCAGATGGTCGAGAACAGCGCCGGCAGGAACAGGACGCCCAGCACGAACTCCCGGACGGTCCGGCCCTTCGAGATGCGCGCGATGAACATCCCGACGAAGGGCGACCACGCGATCCACCAGCCCCAGTAGAAGACGGTCCACGCCGTCACCGTGCCGCCGCCGGGGGAGAGCGTGCCACGGAAGAACCCGAGGCTCAGGATGTTTCCGAAGTACGCCCCGAGCCCCTCGACCCAGGCGCCCAGGACGTAGACCGTCGGGCCCACGACCAGGAGGAAGCCCAGCAGGAGGAGCATCAGGTAGAGGTTCAGCGTACTCAGGCGCTTGACCCCACCCTCGAGGCCAGCGGCGACCGACGCGGTCGCGATGAGCGTGATCCCCGCGATGAGGAGGATCGCCACCGTGTCGTTGACGGGGACGTTGAACAGTCCCAGCAGGTCGCCGCCGACGTACGACATGCCCTGGTTGACCTGCGAGACGCCGAGGCCGAGCGACGTCGCCAGGCCGAACAGCGTCGCGAACACCGTCACCAGGTCGATGATGTGGCCCGGCCACCCGTAGATTCGCTCCCCGAGCAGTGGCCAGAAGATGGACCGGAACGTCAGCGGGAGTCCGCGGTTGAACGAGAAGAACGCCAGCCCCAGGCCGACGAGGCCGTAGATGGCCCACGGGTGAAAGCCCCAGTGGAAGAACGTCTGTGCCATGGCTGCCGTCCCGGCCGCCCCGGTCCCGGCCTCGGCGCCGAAGAAGCCGGGCACGTTCTGGAGGTAGTACAGCGGCTCCGAGACGCTGAAGAACATGAGCCCGATCCCCATGCCGGCGCTGAACAGCATCGCCATCCACGAGAAGTCGCTGAACTCCTTTTCTGCCTCCACACCGCCGATCCTGATACTGCCGAACTTGCTGAACGCGAAGTACAGCAGCGTGATGATGAAGACGTTCACCGCGAGCAGGTAGAACCAGCCGAAGTTCTCCCCGATGAAGTTGAACAGCCAGGTGTACGCCGCGGCCGCGTCGTCACCGAGGCCGATGGTCGCCGCGATGAACGCGCCGATGAGGAGGAGCGCCACCGGGAACACGATCGGGTGGATGTCGAACCCGAGCCCCTGGATGTTGGTGTCGCCAGGTTCCCTGTCGGACTCGGGATGAAACAGCTCCACCTGCAGGCCGTCGGACATCTCGCCGGTCGTGTCCCCCTCTCCGTCCGTCATTCTATCCCTCCCATACGTGCGTGCATAGTCCGTCTCGCGTGCATTGGTCTGAGTTTCATTGCGGTCTGTTAGTCACGCCCCGGTGTTTCGGAATCGTCCCCCCGACCGGTCCGCGCCGCGACGACTGGCTCTCTCGTGTTAGCCGTTAACACGAGGCATCACATCGCCACCAACAAGCCAAGCACTCTGCATAAACCTTCATCTGGACTGATACAGGGGTTTAAATGTAAGCAGCTGCAAACGTTCGGTCAGCCGGGTCTCCCCCGCGCCGAGCGGACCGGATCATCCCAGCGTCACGGGTCGCGGTCCCCGACAGCGGATTCGCCGACGGAGGGATGATTGACGACGTCGACGCTGTACCCGCGAGCGGCGATGTCGTCGACGATGCGGTGAGCGTGGCTCTTCCCAGTGGTCTCGACCTGGAAGATGAGGTACGCCTCCCCGACGTCCAGGTCTTCCAGCGCCCGGTCGTGGCGAACCGTCTGGATGTTGGCATCGTGGTCGGCGACGACCGCGGACAGCTCCGCCATCTTCCCCGGGTGATCGTCGATCCTGACCCGCACCCGAAGTATCTGTTGTCTGCGCGTGAGCGCGTGGATCAGGATCGTCCGGATCATCGTCATGTCGACGTTGCCGCCACAGAGGAGCGGCATGACCGACTCCCCCGAGAGGTCCAGCGAATCGGTCATGAGCGCAGCCACGGACGCCGCGCCGGCCCCCTCGACGACCTGTTTCGCCCGCTCCATCAACAGCAGGACGGCGTCGGCGATCTGGCCGTTCGATACCGTGACGACCTCGTCGACGTGCTCCCGGATTATCGACAGCGTCAACTCGGAGATGCCGCCGGTCGCGATGCCGTCCGCGATCGTGTCGACGGCGTCCAGCGTCTGTGGCACCCCCTTGTCGAGGCTGTCAGGGACCGTCGCGGCACCCTCGGCCTGGACGCCGACGACGCGCGCCTCCGGGCGCAGTTCCGCGAAGGCCGTCGCGATGCCGCTGATCAGGCCCCCACCGCCGATGGGGACGACGACCGTGTCGACAGACGGCAGGTCCTCGTACATCTCGACGCCGAGGGTCCCCTGCCCGGCGACGATGAGCGGATCGTCGAAGGCGTGGACGAAGGTCGCGTCCGTCTCCGCGGCGAGGTCGTGTGCGTGCGCCATGGCGGCCTGGAAGTCCTGCCCGACGAGTTCGACCGATGCGCCGTAGCTCCGCGTGGCGTCGACCTTGGCCTGCGGGGCGGTCCGCGGCATCACGATGGTCGCGTCCACTCCGAGAGTCGTCGCAGCGAGCGCGACGCCCTGAGCGTGGTTCCCGGCGCTGGCCGCCACGACGGCGTCGATGTCGCCGTCCGCGACCCCCGCGCGGATCTTGTTGTACGCGCCGCGGGTCTTGAACGACCCCGTCCACTGGAGGTGTTCGAGCTTCAGGCACACCTCCTCGGCGCCGGTCGTCGATTCCAGGGCTGTGCTCCGGTCGACCGGCGTCGGCTTGACGACCGTGGGGTCGTCGAGTCGCTCGCGGGCGGCCTCGATGTCGGCGAACGTGACGGTGTCGGCAGTGTCCGGGGTCATGTGGTGTCACCGCGGGGACCCGCAGGGGGCCGCCACCCGGCCCCGTACGATCGCCCCGCTCGATCTGCGAACTAGGACGCCGAATCCACCCATAAGGGTCACGGGGCGACCGACCAGCCGAGCACATCGTCCCACCGCCCTCGGTCGGTTTCAGCCGTTCCGTGCGACGACCCCCGGCTCCGGAAGCTACACCCATCAATAGTTCGATAGTACTCGGTCCGGACGTCTGGGCCGCTGGTCCGTCACCCGGACCCGTCGTCGGGGAGGGACGCCGGCAGTTCGACGGGCACGTCGCGCCGCTGGCTCGCTGCTTTGACGGTGTTGTACAGGAGCATCGTGATCGTCATCGGGCCGACCCCACCGGGGACGGGCGTGATGGCGGCCGCTTTCTCCCGGGCCGACTCGAAGTCGACGTCGCCGACCAGTTCGTCGCCCGTCTCGGTGTCGGCGTCCACGCGGTTGACCCCGACGTCGATCACCGTGACGCCGTCGGAGAGCATCGACCCGTCGATCATCTCCGGAACCCCGACGGCCGCCACGACGACGTCGGCCTGGCGCGTCTTGGCCGCGAGCTCGTCGGTCCGGGAGTGACAGACCGTGACCGTGGCGTTGCCGCCGGGTGCCTTCTGGATCAGGAGGTTCGCCATCGGCTTGCCGACGATGTCCGAGCGGCCGACGATCAC
>ENA-ORCS01000039-ORCS01000039.1-marine-metagenome-genome-assembly--contig:-NODE-39-length-167290-cov-25.270146_pt1 | contig 167290 bp, 173 predicted proteins | sample MGYA00237781_ERZ508513 | MGnify/ENA primary metagenome ERZ508513 (study PRJEB26184, sample SAMN06268793) | marine metagenome | isolation source: Eden Landing Ponds, San Francisco, CA, USA | place... | reverse complement strand
CCCGACGTTCTCGACGCTCGCGCCCGTCGACTGGACGTTCAGCGAGAAGTCCGTGTTCGCCTCGACGATGGTCTTGATCTCGTTCGAGAGCGGGTAGTACGTGCCACCGGTACCGCCGGCGTGCCAGCTCAGTCGGCTTGCGGTGTCGCCGCCGTCGCTGCCGTCGGACCCGTCGGAGCCGTCCATCCCGTCTCCGCCGTCGGAGCCGTCGCTCCCGTCGCTCCCGTCGCCGCCGTCGCCGCCGTCGCCGCCGTCGCCGCCGTTTCCGCTACAGCCGGCGAGTGCGACCACGCTAGCGACGCCTGTCGCTTCAAGGAATCTACGTCGTGTTCGGTGTGATGACATACGTTACGCAAATGAGAACACGAGTATATATATCTGAGGATATCGCAGACGGATCTTCTCATCTACACAGTAATCGAGAACATATTAGTATGAAGACATAATGCAGTTAATAATAATTAACAATGTGCGCTCTCGATGAGATTTCACCCGGTCGAAGCGCCTGATTCGGGCGGTTTTCCGGGCGCCCGAACGCTCGCTTAGGCGAGTTCGTCGATCTGCTCGACGACGGCGTCCGCGAACTCGCTCGTCGCGAGCTTCTCGCCGCCCTCGATCTGCCGGTGGAGGTCGTAGGTGACCTTGCCGGACGAGATGGTCTCCTCGACGGCGTCGCGCACGAGATCGGCGGCGTCGGACCAGCCGAGGTAGTCGAGCATCTCGCGTCCGGAGAGGATCATCGCGGTGGGGTTCACCTTGTCCTCGCCGGCGTACTTGGGCGCGGAGCCGTGGACCGGCTCGGCGAGACAGCGACCGTGCCCGAAGTTGGCGCCGGGCGCGATACCGAGACCACCGATCTGCGCGCCGGCGGCGTCGGACATGTAGTCGCCGTTGAGGTTCATCGTCGCGATGACGGAGTACTCGTCCGTCCGGGTCAACAGCTGCTGGAGCATGTTGTCCGCGATGCGGTCCTTGACGACGACGGTGCCCTCGGGCCGCTCGCCGTCGTACTCGTCCCACAGCTCGTCCTCGGTGATCACGTCCTCGCCGTACTCCTCCTCGGCGACCTCGTAGCCCCAGTCGCGGAAGGCGCCCTCGGTGAACTTCATGATGTTGCCCTTGTGGACGAGGGTGACCGAGTCGCGGTCGTTTTCGAGCGCGTAGTCGATCGCCTCGCGGATGAGGCGCTTCGAGCCGAACTCGGAGATGGGCTTGATGCCGATGCCGACGGGGCCGTCGTGGATCACGTCGGCGACCTCCATGTCGTCCTCGAGGAAGTCGCGTACCTCCTCGACCTCGTCGGTGCCGGCCTCCCACTCGATGCCGGCGTACACGTCCTCCGTGTTCTCACGGAAGGTGATCATGTCCATCGCCTCCGGGTTTTTCACGGGCGACGGCACGCCGTCGAGGTGGTAGGTCGGGCGGACGTTCGCGTACATGTCGAGCGTCTGCCGGAGCGCGACGTTCAGCGAGCGGAAGCCGGCGCCGACGGGCGTCGTCAGCGGGCCCTTGATCGCGACGCGGTGGCTGCGGATCGCCGAGACGGTGTCCTCGGGGAGGTTCTCGTCGTACTTCTCCCGGGCGCTCTCGCCGGCGTAGACGCGCATCCACGCGATGGAGCGGCCGGTCGCCTCCGCGGCCGCGTCCAGTACCTTCTGGGCGGCCGGTCCGACGTCGGTGCCGATCCCGTCGCCGTGAATGATCGGGATAATCGGGTTCTCGGGAACGTTCAGCTCGCCGGTCTCCTCGTCGGCGAGCGTGATCGCCTCACCGTCGTCGGGGACGTCGACCTTGTCGTAGCTCATGAACGTCCCTGCGTTGTCGGACCCGCGTAAAGTGCCTGCCGCTTTGCCGCTGGCCGCCAGATCCCCCGGAATCGGCGGATGTTGCCGGACTTACGCGGGAGCCGGACGCACCGGAAACGCGCCCTCACACGGGGAGCACCTCCACGTCGAACAGCGACCGCCACCGGTAGCGCCGCCCGCCCCAGACGAACGTCCGGCGCGCCAGCGCGTACGCGAGGAACAGCGGCAAGACGATCACTGCCGGACCGGCGAGCAGGAACGTCGCCCGGCGGACTCCGAACCGGGCGTAGACGGCGGCCGAGACGGCGGTGGCGAGCGCCACGCCAACCACCGGTGCGAACAGGCACAGCGCGGCGAACGCGACCGCGAAAGCGACGTCGAACGCGGCCGCGCGGGGGGCGTGGAACCGCACGATGTGGAGGAACCGAACGAACCGCTCCAGCGATCCGCGGAGAGAGCCGCCGCACGGGACGGTCCGCGTCCGGTCCGCGGCCGTCACGTCGACGTGTTCCGTGAGGGTCCCGTCGTCGCTGACGGTCCGGCGGAGGTCCGCGAGGAACGCGTCCTCTCCGTGCCGGAAGTCGTCGCGCTCGAAGACGACCGCGCCGCCCCAGGCAATCTCGCCCGCGGACACCGCCGCGGTCCCGCCGAGCGCGTACGCGGGCTCGAACAGCCGAGCGAGGGGATCTCTCCCGACGAAAACGGGAATCTCCGTCGTCGGGCCCTGTCGCTCGTAGTCGGCATTGAGCGTCGCGAGCCAGCCGTCCGGGTGGGCGAAGTCGTCGTCGGTCCAGACGATCCGGTCGTGGTCGGCCGCCCCCATCCCCGCGGCGATGGCGTTCGCCTTCCCGGAGCAGCCCTCGGGCTCGCCGGCGAGGACGATACGGACGCCGTCCGGCGTCGTCCCGCGACGTTCGGCGACCGGATCGCCGCCGGTGTCACAGATCACGAGCAGCTCGTCCCGCTCGCCGAGCTGTCCGGCCACCTCGTCGCAGGCGTCGGTCCAGCGCACGGTCGGGAGGAGGACGGAGGTCGGCGGGCGGTCCTGGTCCGTGCTGGTCACGTCGCCAGCTTCGCGTGGAGGACCCATAAGTGGTCAGTCAGAAGTGTGAGCGCCCAGTCAGAAGCGATCAAGTCGGCCTTCCGGTCGCTCCCCTCGCGACACTCTCGCGCGCCGACCGTCCGAACCCGGACCCCGCCGCTCCCGGAGACGTCGACCTCGACCGACGAGACCGTTACCGATTCCGTCTCCGTACCGGAGAATCCCGCCGCGCGGCCACAGAGGTGCGCGAGCGTCGCGTCGACGCGGTCGGCGTCGTCGGCCGGCAGCAGGGAGAAGTGCTTCCGCCAGCGGGCGGTGGGATAGCCTCGGGCGTCCGAGGGCGGACGGTCGGCCGCGATCGGGTCGCCGTACAGCGCGTCGATCCGGTCGCCGTCGGCGGTCGTCGCCGTCGCGAGCACGAGGTCGTCGGCCGACGGCGGCTCCGGCGCGAACATGTCCCAGTCGCTCTCGGCTGGGTCGGACACCGCCGCGACGGGCTCGGGCGCGTCGACGACCCCGAGCCCCATCGCGGTCCACGCGAGCAGCGAGACGAGGAGGACCGCGGCGACGGCGGAGAGGGCGGGGTCTCGGACGGCTCGGGCGGCTCGGGCGGCTCGGGCGGGGAGCAGTCTGCGACTCGTTGCGGCCGATCCGACGCCCGGGGACGTGGCGCGCCGCTCGACCGCCGACCGGAATCGCCCGATCGCCGGGGCGGCCAGCGACTCGGCTCGGTCCCAGACGAACGGCGGGAGGAAGGGAAGAAGCGCGGTCGCCGACACCAGGGAGAAGACGCCGATCTGGAGCATGAACGCCATCGAGAGGTGCGCGGCGACGAGGGTGCCGGCGAGCGCCGTCCGAATCCGCCCGGCGGCCGCGACGAGCAGCGGCGACGCGACGAGCAGCGCGAGCCAGCCGTAGGTCGCGGCCGCGAGCAGCGCCGGACTTTCGGGCACCAGACCCCCGAGCGGGCCGTGGAGGTACGTGAGCCGGAAGACGGTCTCGACCGCCTCGCCAGCGGGCCACGCCTCGCCGCGGAGCTTCACGACCGCGTTCGAGACGTAGACCGAGAGGACGACGACCAACAGAAGGGCCGATCGAGGGCCGACGAACCGGGCGTGTTCGGTCGGGGATCGGCCTTCCAGCGCGGCCCCCCGCCTCCGAACGGCGTCCACCGACCAGCGCGCGCCGAGCGGACACAGCAGGCCCGCCCCGAGCGCCTGCCAGAGCAGCGTGTCGCCGGCGTTGAGCACGAACGGGTTCCGCGCCTGCAGCGACGCGAGCAGGACCAGCGAGGCCGCCGCCGCGAGTCGGGTCCGGTAGCCGATCGCGAGCGCGGCGGCGGCGAGCGCGGCGAGGAGGAACAGCAGGCCGACGGCCCACGCGTCGCCCGAGAGCGCGTGCAACGAGAAGCGAGCGAGGGGATACGACTCCGCGAGAAGCGATCGGGGGAGCACGCCGGCGTCGGTGTAGAACGCCGTCAGGTTCCGGGCGCGCAGCGCGAGGTCGACGAGGAGCACGACGCCGAGCGCGATACGGAACGCCGCGAGCGCTCGCGGGTCGATTCCGATCCGGCGCCGGAGCGCCGCGCAGAGGCGGTCGGTGAGCGAGGGCTCGGACGGGGAGTCCGGCATCTCGACACCGGTTCCGGAGTCGGCGGCGGATTCGGCGTCATCCCGGCGTTCGGCCACGATGGTGGGATTCCCCGAGCGGCGTGGATAGGTCTTGCGGCGGGAGGAAGTGAAAAGCCGAAGACGGACCGACCCCACCGCTTTCCGGGCGCTTATTGGGACGCCATGGCGATCCCCGCGTATGCGCGTCATCGCTCACGGCGGCGCCGGGGAGATCCCGGACGAGCCGGCCCCCAGACAGGCGACGCTCGACGAGGCGACCCGCCGCGGCGTCGACGCCGACACGACCCTCGGCGCGGTCGAGGCGGCGCTCGGCGTCCTCGAATCCGACCCGCGCTTTAACGCCGGCGTCGGCGGCGCGGTCCAGTCCGACGGGGTCGTCCGCACCGACGCGGGCGTGATGACCTCGGACCGCGAGATCGGCGCGGCCTGCTCGATGCCCGGCGTCGAGCGCGCGGCGAGCGTCGCCCGCGTCGTCCACTCGGAGACGCCCCACGTCTTCGTCTCCGGCGAACACGCGGTCGACCTCGCCGACGAGTTCGGGATCGAGACGGGCGTCGACCTGCTCACAGACCAGAACCGGGAGCGGTACGAGGAGGAGGACCCGCCGCGGGGCGGTCCCCGCGAGCACCTCGACTGGCTCGCGACGCGGTTCGGCTCGGGCGAGGATCAGGCGGGGGGAACGGGCGAGAAAGACACCGCCCCCGACCACGACACGGTCGGCGCGGTCGCGACCGACGGCGAGACGTTCGCGGCGGCGACCTCCACCGGCGGGCGGTCGTTCGCGCTCGCGGGGCGCGTCGGCGACGTGCCGCAGGTCGGCTCGGGCTTCTTCTGTACCCCGGCCGGCGGCGCGAGCGCGACGGGCGCCGGCGAGGACATCGCGCGCGTCACGCTCTCGCGGCGGGCGGTGGGGTATCTCGAAGACGGAATTGGGGCGCAGGAGGCGGCCGACAGGGCGATTGACGAGTTCGAGGCGATCACCGGGTCGGGCGCCGGCGTGATCGTTCTCGGGGAGGAGGGCGCCGGGAGCGCGTTCAACACCGACGGGATGCAGACGAGCATCGCTCATAAGTAGACGATGGTGTGCTGGTCGATCGTCTATAAACGACCAACACCGCGATGACCACTTCCGAAGCCCCAGTCGCTCGGCTATACGCGATCGGTGACTCGACGGCGAACACGTCCAAAGCCCCAGTCGCGAGGACTCGATGGGCTCGCTGCGGTCCTCGGTCGCTCGCGTTGCTCGCTCTCTGTGGTCCTTGCGTCGCCCGTCTTCGTCCTTCCGGGAGACTCCGTCTCCCGTTTTTCCGCTCGCTTCGCTCGCGAAAATCGCGACTGCCCCTTTGAGTCCCGCCCCGCACAGCACCGCAGCCTCACACCTCCCCAGCCTCGTCGGTCGCCCTCCGCGTTGCTCCGGGCGACCGACTCCCTCGCGCCGTCGGCTCGCGGCCCTGCGGGCCGCTCGCCGGGGCGCGCCACCCGGAAAGATCGGCTGGGCATCGCCGATCAGTTATAAACGAATCCGCTGCGTCCACCCCGATCGGCCTCGTCGCTCGCGGAGGCGAGGATACAAATCCGCCCGCCGCCTTGCGCCGGTATGGTCACGTTCCTCGCCGGCGGCACAGGGACGCCGAAGCTCCTCAACGGGGCGACCCGGGTGTGGGACCCCGCGGAGGTCGCGGTCGTCGCCAACACGGGCGACGACGTCGAGCTCGGCGGCCACCTCGTCTGTCCCGACGTCGACACCGTGCTGTTCGCCGGCGGCGGCGTCCTCGACCGCGAGACGTGGTGGGGGATCGCGGACGACACGACGGCGACTCACGAGGAGCTCCGCCGGCTCGCCGACGAGGTCGGGCTCGAAACGGGCCCCCGATACCTCGACGACGAGGCGCAGACGGCCGGACGCGAGATCGCCCGCTGGCGGCGCTTCTCGGGCGTCGGCGAGTTCATGGAGATCGGCGACCGCGACCGCGCGGTCCACGTCGCGCGCACGGGCCTGCTCGACGAGGGGAGGTCGCTCACCGAGGCGGTCCGGACCCTCGGGGACGCGTTCGACCTCGACGTCGACCTCCTCCCGATGTCCGACGACCCGGTCGCGACGCTGATCCACACCGAGGCGGGCGAGACGATCCACTTCCAGGAGTACTGGGTCGCGCGCCGGGGCGAGCCAGCGGTCGCGGACGTGGAGTTCCGGGGCGCGGACGACGCAGAGCCGACGAATGCGGTCCTGGAGGCCCTCACCGATCCGGTCGTTATCGGCCCCTCGAACCCCGTGACGAGCGTCGGTCCGATGCTGGCGCTCCCGGGCGTCGAGGCCGCGCTGTCGGCGACCCCGGTGGTCGCCGTCTCCCCGTTCGTCGGCGAGGAGGTGTTCTCCGGGCCCGCCGCCGACCTGATGGCGGGCGTCGGTCGCGAGCCCTCGACCGCGGGCGTCGCCGACGCGTACCCGTTCGCGGACGCGTTCGTCCTCGACGACGCGGACGACACCGACCTGCGCGACCGGCACCCCGACCTGCACGTCGAGCGCACCGACACCCGCATCGACGACGAAGACGACGCAGAGCGCGTCTCGCGTGCCTGTGAGCGCGCGCTGGGGGCGGTCTCGTGAGCGACCCCGCGTCCGGCGGCGACCCGTTCCTCGTCGCGGCCAGCCTCAGCGGCGCGGCCGACGCCGACTGGGCGCGGGCCGCGGCCCCGCACGTCGACGCCGCGATCCTCGGGGGGATCGCGCTCGACCCGGCGAGCCGGTCCGCGGCGCGCGATCTCGTCGCCCGCGACCGCTCGGAGTTCCTCCCCGCGGACCCGGTCGCGTGGATCGACCGCCAGCTCGGCCGGCTCGCCGACGCCCCCCTGCGCCCCGGCGTCAACGTCCGGAGCGCGACCCTCGCTCCGGTTCGCGAGGCGGCGGCGGTCTGCGCCGAGCGCGGCGCGGTCTGCGAGGTGAACGCGCACTGCCGACAGCCCGAACTGCGCGCGGTCGGCTGCGGCGAGTCGCTGCTCCGGGACGCCGACCGACTGGCCGCGTACGTGGCCGCGGCCGCCGAGACCGGCGCGACGACGAGCGTCAAAGTGCGCGCCGAGGTCCCCGGCGTCGACCTCGTCGCCGTCGCGGACGCGGTCGCCGACGCGGGCGCCGACTGGCTCCACGTCGACGCGATGGACTCGGAGGCGGTCGTCGAGGAGCTGACCGCCGGGCGGGAGCGCGACGCGGGCGACGCCGGCGAGCCCCACCGGCCCCGCGACGACCTCACCGTGATCGCCAACAACGGCGTTCGCGGGCGTGAGACCGTCGCCGAGTACGCCGCGTACGGCGCCGACGCCGTGAGCGTCGGCCGGCCCAGCAAACTCCCGCCGTCCCTCTCCCGGGTCGCCGACGCGGTGGCGGCGTGGCGGGAGGGAGAGCTGCTCGGAGGGGACTCGGCGTCTCAGCCGGAGGCGTCGCCGTGACTTCCCACCCGGTCGACGACGCGTCCCTCGCGCTCCTGCTGGAGGTTGCCGGGACCCCGAAGCCCGGCAACGTCGACCGACACCGGGACCTCGACGACCTCCGGTTCGAGGCGTTCCTCGGCGGGGCGGTGGGCGCCCGCGAGGGCCTCGAACCGGCCGTGGACGAGGAGACGGGGATCGGCCGCGCCTTCGAGCGCGGCGTCGCGGGGATGGCGTCGCGGGCCGGGACGAACACCCAGTTCGGCTGTCTGCTCCTGCTCGTCCCGCTGGTGCGGGCGACGGTGGATCGCGCGGAGCCCGGCGGGGCGCCCTCCCCGGAAGCGGTCGATCGCGCGGTCCGAGCGACGACCGTCGACGACGCGGTGGCGTTCTACCGCGCGTTCGAGCACGTCGACGTCGCGGTCGGAGACCCACCCGCGGACGCCGCCGATCTCGACGTGCGACGCGGAAGCGACGCGGCTCCGGCGCTGCGCGAGCGAGGCGCGACCCTTCGGGACGTGATGGCGCTCTCCGCGGACCCGTCCGATCCCGACCGCGTCCCCGACCGCAACGCGCGGGAGTGGGTCGAGGGGTTCCCGCGGGCGTTCCGCGCGGCCGAGTGGATCCGGAGCGACGAGGGTCCCCTGACCGACCGCGCGGCCCGGGCGTTCCTCGGGCTGCTCGCGGCCGAACCCGACACCCTGGTCGCGGCGAACCGCGGCCCGGATGCGGCGCGCGCGGCCAGCGAGCGCGCGGCCGCGCTGCTCGGCGGGCCGGGCGAGACACCCGACGCGCTCGCCGGCGTCGACGGGATCGACGCGGCGGCGGTCCACGGCGCCGACCTCGACGCCGCGGAGGGGTTGGCGACCGCGTTCGTCGACGAGGGGATCAACCCCGGGACGACCGCCGACCTCACCTGCGCCGCGCTGTACGTCGTCCTCCGGCGGGGGGCGGAGGTGGCGCCGTGAGCGGGACCGACCGCGACGGCTCCGACGCCGTCACGCCCCCCGGTTGGCCCGTCGCCCTCCGGGGCGTCACCGAGTCGGTCGTGACGACGCTCGGACCGAACGACCGCTGGAACGTCGCGGCGCTCGGGCTTCACGCGCCGGACGACCCGAGCGACCCCGTCACGGCGCGGACGTACGGTCGCACCCGGACGTGGCGGAACTTCGCGGAGCGCGGCGGCGGCGTCGTGCAGTTCGCGCCCGACCCGCGGACGTTCGTCGACGCCGCGCTGACGGTCCGCGAGGTCGACGAGCCGGTGCTCCCGACCGCCGACGCGTGGGTCGAGGTGACGGTCGAGGAGATCGGACGCGAGACCGAGGGCGACACCACGGTCCGGACGTGGGCGCTCGACCCGGTCGAACAGGCGGTCGTGAGAGAGCGCGTTCCGACGATCAACCGCGGGTTCGGAGCGGTCGTCGACGCGACGGTGGCGGCCTCGCGGCTTGACGTACCGGATTTCGACACGGCCGAGCTCCTCGATCGGCTGCGGTACTTCGCGGACGTGGTCGAGCGGTGCGGCGGACCGGCGGAGCGCGAGGCGTTCGCCAGAATCGACGAGGCGACCGGGTGGCGGGAGCGCGCGGACGGCGACGAGGAGTAGCCCTCGGCCGTGAAGACGATCGACGCGAGCGCGCCTGCGGCCCGCTCGCGGCGTAACGAACCCTTTTAGTTCGGGCCGGAGGTATTGCCCGATATGGCTATCAAACCCAAGTACATCAAGCAGCTCGGGAAGGTCCTGCTTGAGCGGTACCCCGACTCGTTCAACACGGACTTCGAGACGAACAAGGAGAGCGTCACCGCGCTGACGACCGTCGAGTCGAAGGGCGTCCGCAACCGGATCGCCGGCTACGTCACCCAGAAGAAGGCGCAGGCGGCTCAGAAGGCGTAAGCGGGTCGAGTTCTCTCCGTTCGTTCCGTCCGCCGTCGAGCCGCGACTCTCGCCGTTGTCGCGGTCGCTGGCGGCGGTGAGCCGATATCTCTCCCGCTCCCCAGGTTTATCCCCGAAGCCGCGGCCACCTCGTCGCGATGGACGCGCTGGTCCGACCTGTCGTCGACCCGGGATTCGCGGCGACGGCGCTGGCGTTCCTGTGTGGGGGCGTCGCGCTCGGGACCGCGAGCGGGCTCGTTCCGGGGCTCCACGCCAACAACTTCGCGCTGCTTCTGGCCGGGCTGGCTCCCTCGATATCTGCCGACCCGCTGCTCGTCGGCGTCGCGATGCTCGGGGCGGGCGTGGTCCACTCCTTCCTTGACATCGTGCCCGCGCTCGCGCTCGGCGTCCCGGACGCGGCCACGGCGGTCGCCGCGCTGCCGGGCCATCGGCTCGTGATCGCGGGACGCGGCCGCGAGGCGGTCCGGCTGTCCGCGGTCGGATCGGGGCTGGCGGTCGCGCTCGCGGTCCCGCTGGCGGTCCCGATAACGTGGATCATGATCCGCGGCTATCCCGTCGTCAGAGAGCATCTCCCGCTGCTTTTGGGCGTCGTCGTCGCCTTTCTCGTGGTCACCGAGTCGTCGAAGCGAGCCGCGCTCGGCGGGCTCGTCGCCTTCCTCGCGAGCGCGGCGCTCGGCCTCGCGACGCTCGACGCCGATCCCTCCGCACCGCTCGACGCGGGGGGCGTCCTCGCGCCGCTTTTCGCCGGGCTGTTCGGCGCTCCGGTGCTCGTCGACGCGATGGGCGGCGGGGGCGTACCGCCGCAGGGCGACGCCCGGATCGCGATGAGTCGCCGCGGGCTCGGCGCCAGCGCGGGCGGCGGGTCGCTCGCGGGCGCGGTCGTCGGATACGTGCCCGGCGTCTCCGCGGCCATCGCGGCGGTCGCGGCGCTACCGGCGGTCCCCCGAGAGGAGTCGGACCGCGGATTCGTCGTCGCCACGAGCGGCGCGAACACGGCGAACACGATATTCGCGCTGTTCGCGCTCGTCGCGCTCGGGACCCCGCGGACGGGCGTGACCGTCGCGATCGACCGCGCCGAGGTCCCCTTCGCGCTCCCGATCCTGCTGGTCGCGGCCGCGACCGCCGCCGCGTGCGGGTTCGCGCTCGTGTTGCTGGTCGGCGACGCCTATCTCCGGGTCGTCGGAAACGCGGACTACACGCGGCTGTCAGTCGGTGTCTTGGCGCTCCTCGCGATGATCTCGTACGCGTTCGCGGGCCCCTTTGGGGTTGGCGTGTTCGTCGTCGCCGGGGGACTGGGACTCGTCCCGCCGCGGGTCGGCGCCCGACGGGTCCACCTGATGGGGGTGTTGATCGGACCGCTCATCGTTGGATGAACCACGGTACCGCGCCTCAATCGGTCGTGCGGAGGGCGAAGGCAAAGAACAACGGTTAAAAGTCGCGCGGTGGTGGTTTACTGTATGAGCGAGAGTGAAACGCAGGGCACCCGGCAGTGTGTCTCCTGTGGCATCCAGGTGGCCGGGATGAACGCCGCGCGGTTCTCCTGCCCCGACTGCGGAGAGACGATCCACCGGTGCGCCAAGTGCCGGAAGCAGAGCAACCTCTATGAGTGTCCCGACTGCGGCTTCCGAGGGCCCTAACAATGGGAGACGTCGCCGCCAAGATCAAGGTCATGCCGAACAGCCCCGACGTGGACCTCGACGACCTGCAGGACCGGCTTGAGGAGTCGCTCCCGCAGGGCGCGAAGATCCGCGGCTTCCAGCGCGACGACGTCGCGTTCGGACTCGTCGCCCTCCTGCCGACCGTCATCGTCCCCGACGGCGCAGGCGGCACCGAGGCCGTCGAAGAGGCGTTCAAGGAAGTGGACGGCGTCGAGTCCGTCGCCGTCGAGAACGTCGGTCGCCTCTAGGCGACTACGTCCTCGTCGTCAGCGACGAAAAAGCGGCTTTTCCGCGTTCGACCGTCCGCCTGGAGAGCGACGGCTACGTGGTCGTCCGGGGAGTGTGACCCTGTCCGTCCGGAGATGTTCAGGCTACGCGAGGCGGTCCGTGATCCACTCGGTGAGGTCGTCGCCGGGGATGAATCCCTCCGCGCGGCGCGCGACCGGCTCGCCGTCGACGAACAGCACGAACAGCGGGACGCTCCGCACGTCGAACCGCTCGACGAGCGGCGGGTCGTCTCGGGGGTTCACCGTGGCGACCGCGATGTCGAGCTCGCGGGCGACGTTGCCGAGGACGGGTTCCATGCTCGCGCAGATGCCGCAGCCGTCCGTGTAGAACTCGATCACGGCCGTGTCCGCGTCGTCGACGAACGCGTCGAGCTCGGCAGCGTCGGCGAGGGATGTCGGTCGCCGGACCTCCGCGGCGGATCCGGTGTTCTCTGAGTCGGTCTTGGGCACCATACACATTATTGTCGTCGAAGGGTCATAAAGGCTCGTATCGGGGTCGTGACGGTGTCGTCCTCACCGGTCGAGGAGCCGTCGCAGCCGTCGGTGAACGATGTCGGGCGGCCACGAGGACGCCGTCGTCTCGCGCGCGGCGCCGAACGTCTCGACGGTACGGCGGACGGACGCGTCCGTCGCGCCGCTCTGTTCCGCGAGGAACGCGTACGCCGCGATCTGGAGCTCGTACCGCCGCCGCGTCTCGGGGGTCGGCTCGGCCAAGGCGATCTTCACGTCCGTCACGAACCGCTCCCCGGTGGGGGACTCGACGACGAAGTCCGCCCGCCCGTGGATCTCGACCTCCAGATCGCCGACTTCCACCAGCCCGTCCAGCGAGCGTTCGATGCCGACCTCGGTTTTCGGGTCCGCGATCCGCTCCCACAGGTCCGAGTCGAGGAAGTCGCCGAGAACGGCCTCGAAGAACGCGAACATCCCCTCGCGTTCGTCCACGCCGACCGACTTCGGGAGCGCGTTCACGGCCTCGTCGAAGGCGGCGCGGGCTTCCGAGCCCGTCGTCCGGATCGCCCGTTCGTCGACGCCGCGGGCGACCAGCCCCGTGAGTGCGTCGTGGAGACACGTCCCCACCTCCTCGGGACCGAGCCGGTCGAATCGCAGGGGGAGATCGCCGGAGACCTCGTTCGTTTCCGTGTGCAGCGGCTCGCCCAACAGGTGGGCGAGCGCGTGCCGGTCGGCGTCCTCCGTCAGCGGATACATCGTGCTGGGGCTCAGGAACCGGGGGACCCACGGGTCGAGCCGATCGCGGCGCGGCGGAGACTCGGCGACCCGGTTGTGTCCGAGTCGGGGGGTCTGGCGGTCGCGTCGGGCGAACAGGTCCGCGTCGTTGACGCCGATATCGATCGCGTCGCGGTTAGGATCTGCGTCGAGGCGTAGACCGTAGGAGTCGGTGCCGCCGCGGGGGAACGCCAGCCCGTCGCGGATCGCGTCGAGCCACCGGTCCCGGGTCAGGTCCGTCTCCGCGCCCGAGCGCGGCAGCGGAACGACGAGGTGGTCTCGTGCTCGCGTCAGGGCCACGTACAGCAGCCGCCACGCCTCGGCGCGCTCGTTCCCCGCGACGCGGCGGAGCCGGTCGGGACCGACGAGCGCGTCACGGTCCGGGGAGTCGCTCGGGGAGTCGGACTCGGAATCGACCGCGGAGTCCCGCCAGCGAGCCGTCGCCCAGCGGAGCCCGGCATCGCGGCCCCACCCGTCTCCGGCGTCGTATAGCCCCCCGTCGAACGGCGGGACGGGTACGTCTCCGGGTACCTCCGTGTTCGTCGGCGGGGCGAGTCCCGCGACTTCCCCCTGCGCGACGAATCGGCGAGTGTGGGGGCCGCGCGACCAGACGTCGAACCCGGGGTCCGCGACGACGACGACGTCGTCCTGGTCCCCTTTGGACCGGTGAACCGTGCGGAACTCGACATCGTAAGCGGCGCCCGCCGCGCTCGGCTGCGACGGGCCGACACCGGGGTCCTCGCGGAACGGCTCTACGAGGTCGATCAGCTCCGAGGGCGGGTAGCGGCCGTCTCCCTCCCACTCCGAGAGCGTCTCGACGAGCGCGTCCAGGTTGGCGACCCGCTGGTCCGGATCGGTCTCGTCGGCGCAGCCGTGCGTGTCAGCTCGCAGCGCGAGCGCCTCGATAACCTCCTCGGCGTACGCGCTCGCCGGGAGCCGGCCGAACGCGTCGCTCCGGTCGCGGAGCCGGGCGAGCCCGCGGAGGATTCGCCGCTGTGCCTCCCCGACTGCGGCCGGGTCGTCGTCGAGCACCCGGTCGAGGTCCCACGACCGGGCCTCGAACGAGGCCGCGTCGAAGACGGCGCACAGCGGAGACTCGGTGAGGAGCTTGGCCGTTCGCTTCGGGGATCCGGGCGCGATCAGCCACTCGCAGGCGGCGAGCACCGTCTCGACGGCGGGACAGTCGAACAGCGCGTCAGTCGCGGTGCGGACCCGGAGACCTTCGGCGGTAAAGGCCTCCTCGTACTCGGCCATCCGCGTCCCGCGGCGGAACAGCACCGTGACCCCGAGCGGATCGCCGTCGTCGTCACGGAAGGTCCCGTCGGCGAGCCCCCGTGAGAGGTGAGTCGCGAGCATGTTTGCCTCCCCGACCGCCCCGTCGGGATTCGCCCACGTCGCGGACCCGGGGTGACCGACGCCGTCGAACGACGAGACGTGTACCGCCGGCTCGTCGTCACCGTCGCGGGCCGCGTCCAACCGCGGGTACGAAGCGTCGAAGTCGCCGAGATCACCGCGAGCCGGATCGGCGAACACCGGCTCGGCGATGGCGTTGATCCCCGCGGCAACGTCGGGCACGCACCGATACGAGGTGGTCGCACTCCGGTTCTCGTGGGTGTCCCAGTCGACGCCGAGGTACGTCCCCTCCGTCGTCGCGGCGGCGAACCACCGCGGGTCGGCGTGTCGCCACAGATAGATCCCCTGAAGCCCGTCTCCGCAGGCAAACACGCGCGATTCGCTCGTCACGACGTGCGAGAGCGCGGCGTGCTGGACGGCCGAGACGTCCTGCGCCTCGTCGACGACCAGGCTCCGGATCCGCGACCGGTACGTCCGGAGGACTCGCTCGCGGTGCGAGTCGTCGACCGAGCGGAGCGGCTCGGACAGGTCCGCCCGCTCCTCGGGCCCGTCGAAGTACGCGTCGACGAGGTAGGCGACGTCCGTGTGCGAGACGGCGCCGTACTCCCGGACCGCGTCCCGGTAGCGGGTGCGGTACGCCGAGAGGACGCGACAGAAGTCGTCGATGCGCGCGTCCCACGCGTCGTACAGGTCGCGGTCGGCGCCGAGCAGGCGGTCTCGGTCCGAGCCGGTCACCGCTTCGCGGACTCGCTCGCCGGCTTCGCTCTCGGGTTCGCCGCCGTCCTCGCTACCGTCCCCGCCGCCCTCGACGAACCGCTCGACGGATCGCGCGATAGCGTCGAAGGAGTCGGGTTTCCCGTCGGGATACGCCGCGTCGCGCGTCCGCTCCAGTTCCGATCGGAACGCCTCGGTCGAGAGGCGCCGATCGCGGCAGTACGTCAGCGCGTCCGAAAGCATCTCGCCGACGCCCTCGTCGTACTCGCCGTCGGGGTACGCGGCTTCGAGATCGCGGAGCCGTTGGTCGTGCTCCGCGTCGTCGCGGAGCGACTCGTAGCAGTCGCGGTGGACTCGCTTCAGGAGCGCGTCGTTCCCGACCGACGGCGTCTCGTCGAAGCCGATATCGCCGGCGAACTCCCGGAATATCCCGCGCAGGAACCCGTCGATGGTGCCGGCGTAGGGGGCCTGTCCCACCCGCTGCTGGAGGTATCGCAGCTCCGCCTCGGAGACGTCCGCCGCGGCGGGGACGATTTCGTGTTCGACGATCGCCCGCAGCCGATCGCGGATCGCCGGCACGATGTCGGCCGCCTCGTCGCGGTTGAACGAGACGACCGCGACGTGTTGCTCGGGCGTCGGGTCCCCGGCCGCGTATCGGCGGAGGATGTCCTCGGCCGCGATGTGGTGGGCGACGACCGATTTGCCGGCCCCCGGAACGCAGTCGAGGGTGAACAGCCCGGCGTCGGACGCGAAGTACGCGTCCCTGATCTCCCGCTGTGCGCCCCGCAGTCTGAGGGGGGCAGCGTCTCCGCCACCGCCGTCACTCACGGTCTCCCCCCGACCCGCCGTCAACGATCTCCCGCAGTGCCGGCGGAAGCTCCTGATCTGCTCCGACCAGCCGTCGCCGGGCCTCCTCGGAGACCCGCCGCGTGTCGACGTGGTCGAGCAGCGGGGAGCGGGCCACGTCGTCGCCGTCGGGAGTCCGCGTGTGTCGGGTGACGACGACGCAGCGCCCCGCAGCCCGAATCGCGTCCGCGAACTGATCGCGGTCGCGGCCGCCGACCCACGCGGGCTGCGGCGCGAGCGACCCCGACGCACCCTCGCCCCGGAGCACCGCCTCTTGGAACTCCGGCGGCAACACGGACTGCGAGGGACGCGGCCACTCCCCGGCCGTCAGGCCGACCGCGATCACGTACGGTACGTCGAGCGCCCAAACGTCGTTCGCCTCGAAGACGTCGAGCGCGCGGGCGTTCGAGTGCTCCCGGCGACCGGGACGCTGCGTGGCGATCACTCCGGCGAGGTCGGCCACGTCGTCCCACGAGCGCTCCAGCGTCCCCGCTTCCAGGCGATCGGCGAACTTGTGCCGGAGCTGGCGAACGAGGGTTCGAACGCGCACGACCGCCCGCGCGTCGGTCTCGGTGTCGAGCAGCGCCGGCGAGTCAGCGGCCTTCGTCTCCGAGAGCCCGCGGTCGACGTACCCCTCGACGGCCTCGCCGAGGAGCGAGGCGACCGACGCCGGGTCCGGCGCCGGGGCGGCTGCGATCCACTCGGCGAACCGGCGGAACCGATCGTCGACGCCGTCGGCCGATTCGATCGCCTCGACCCACTCGGGGGGCGATCGCGGGCCGTCCGGAAGGAGCTCCGCGGCTCGGTGTACCGCCTCGGGTTCGATCGGCCATTCCGCCGACCGCGGATCAGGGCCGGTGGCGGTCGCCGGCGACCACCGGAGTTCGAGCGGGCGCAGCAGCGTCTCGCGGTCGACCGAGTTCCCAGCCAGCGCCTCGCACACCGACTCGACGAGGGCGTACGGACGGGTCCGTGTCACGCGGAGCTGCGTCCAGAACACGGGTGCGACCTCGTACTGGAGCGCCGCCCGGAACAGCGGCTCCTCGTACGGGTCGAGGTCGCGGACCGCGACGGCGAGGTCTCGGACCGGAACGCCCCGGTCTCTGAGCGCGGCCGCGGCCGCCATCGCGCTGCGCGCCTCGTCCCGACGGGTCGGAGACGCCATCTCGACCACCGTGGTGGCGGGGGCGTCGATCGGACGCGAGAGCGCGAGCCGGTCCGCCCCGGTCATTCGGACGCCTCCGTGCTCGGGAACGGCACCGTCCCCGGGTCGGCGATGGCGAGGAGACCGGGGACCCGGCGCCGGAGGTACTCCCCCGTTCCCTCCCGGAAGTGGACGTGAATCTCGACGGCCGTGGCGGTCAGCAGCGCGTTGACGAGGTCGGTGTGCGGCGCCGACAGGCTGCTGAGCCCGAGGAGCGTGAGCCGATCGATATCCGGATACGCCTCCCTCCACACCGACCCGTTCGTCGCGGTGATCGACCGGGTCGCGCGGCGCAACAGCGCCGTCTCGGAGACGGCCTCCGCGGTCCGGTCCCGCAGTTCGCGCTCGATCCCGAGGGCGGCGTCGAGGACCGCGTCCGCCTCGGCGTCGATCGGCCCGTCGAGCTCGGCGGCGGTGTCCGTCCAGGCCGAGAGCCGCTCCGGGTGGAAGTTGGTGAGCGCCTCCACTTCGGTCCGGATCCGCTCGACGCGCCGCGGATCGCGCGACGGCGCACCGGTTGAGAGAGCGAAACCCGTCGAGTCGTCAGGGGCCGTGACCCCGAAGATCGACCGGATCAGCGAGAGGCGGTCGACCCGGTCGACGGCCCCGGTCGGTCGACCCGCCGACTCCAGCACGCGGAGACAGACCCCGACCGGGTCCTCGAAGCGGAAGGCGTCCTTCGGTAGCCGCGCCTCGCGGAGGCGGCGCTGGACGTTCCGCTGGTGGAGTTCGACCGGGGAGACGACGAGTTCGTTCGGGCGCGAGCGAGGCCGGGAGCGCTCGAACAGCCTCCCTTCGTCGCCGACGTGAAGCGTCAGTCGGTCCGGGATCTCGTCGTCGCGTCTGTCGCGTCTGTCGCGTCTGTCGCGTCTGTCCATTGATCGGGGTCGGCCGCTGTCAGTCCGGGCCCTACAGCGTCCGCCCTCGAACAACTGTCGGTCGCGGTCTGGCGGATCGACGGCGAGGTGCCGGCGCTACTCCTCGTCATCGGCGGCGTCGAGGAGGGTGATGGCGCCGCCGAGCAGCGCGAGGTTCTTGAGGAAGTTGATCTTGTTGTCGTGGCGCTGTTTCCCCTCCATCGTCCAGAAGTCGTGGATCGCCGGGGTCGTCCCGAGGAAGAAGACGACGAGCGCGCCCGCCGCCGCGCGGGGGAGCTTCCAGAACACGATCCCGAGATTGGCGACGAACAGCATTCCCGTGACGAACGGCACGAGCACGTCCGGCATCGGCACGCCCTTCTCGTCGGCCACTTCCACCCGCTTGTCGTTGCTCCTGAACCCGTCCACCGCCATGTACGCGAGCACCCCGCTGTACAGCGCCCGCCCGATCGCCGACGGCGGATCGGGGGGCGACGGGGAGCCGCCGGTCGGCTCGCCGTCGCTCACGCTCACACCACCTCGATGCGTCCGGCGTTCGCGTCGATCCCGATCTGACACCGGCCGTTATCCGTCCCGTTCAAAAGCGTCATACACCCGTACGTGAGCCGGACGCATACTAAAGTGTTACCGGGTCGGTAAACGCTGGGGCTGCGTTCCAGCCGGTGATCGACGACCGCCTCGGCGGGATCCAGCGGCGACGACCCCGCCTGTGGCGGCACCGGCGGCTCGGCCTCCGTCGTTCAATACTGCGGCTCCGTCGACCCCTCAGCAGTTGATGGCTTTCGGCGGTCTCGATCGGTCAGCGTCAGAGAAACGGGTACCGAATGCCCAGATGTCCTCGTCTCACAGCCGCTATGCAAGACAGGTGCGGAAAATCAGGAGCGCAGCCATGCCAGCAGGCGGGCAGCCGGACTGGTCGCTGCCTCGAGATCTTCGGGTCGCGGGCTGTCTTTCAGTCGTTCGGGACCGCTATCAATATCCGTCTTATTAATTCTCATTACGGTAAACGGTTGTTCCCGTATGCGGATAAAATAATCGAAGTATCAACATATATTCGGGAAAGTACATTATATATCGTTTTGATCATCACTATTTTTGAAAATCAGACGCACGACAGACGGAGCGCAGTGGAAACGGAGACGGGGAGAGGGGATGTTAGACGAGTCGATCTCGGCTCTGATGAACTGGCTCACCCGTATCACGCCGGAGGGGGCTGTACGAGATACGCGCGTCCACTCTCACGGCTATCGAAACGTCCGCTAGAACTGATCGGGCTCTCGGCGGTCGACGCGCATCCTTCGGCGATCGGGTGTCGTCCCGCCTTCCGGCTGAGAAACGGGGCCCTACAGATCCGATATCGACCGCTGTCGCCGGCCCTACAGGCCGATCCCGGCCTCGTCGATCAGGCGCTCGCCGGAGGCGACGAACCGGTCGAACTCCTCGCGGACCTTCGGGTTCGTCAGCTCGCCGTCGCGCTTGACGACCTCGCCGTCGACGAGCACGGTGTCGACGTGGGAGGTGTCCGACTGGAAGACGACCGTCTGGACCGGCGAGTGCGAGGGCGCGGTCATGAAGTCGTTCGCGTCGAAGAGGACGAGATCGGCGCGCTTCCCGGGCGTGATCGTCCCGATCTCGTCGTCCATCCCGAGCGCCTTCGCGCCCTCGATCGTCGCCATTTCGAGGGTGTCGCGCGCGGAGATGCTCACTTCGGAGACCTCCTCGTGACCCTCTAAGACCTCCTGGTTGTCGAACATCCGCTGGAGCTGCATCCCGATCCGCATCTGGCTGCCCATGTCGCCGCTGATGTTCGAGCAGACATCGACGCCCCACGCCGGGCGCCCGCCCGCTTCGAGCACCTTCCCGGTGACGGGGATACCGTGTCCCATCTGCATCTCGACCTCGGGGGTCGACGAGAAGGAGACGCCCTGTTCGACGGCGTGGTCGATGTCCTCCTGCGAGAAGTGGTTGCCGTGAGCGACGTTCACGTCGGGACCGAGCATGTCCTCGATGGCGCCGAAGCCCTGGTAGTCGTCACCGTACACCGACGACGGCCACAGCGCGGCGCCCATGTGGATGGTCGAGAGCACGCCCAGATCCCGCGCCAGTTCCAGGTCTTCGCGAGCGGTCTCGTCGGTACAGAAGTCCGGGCCGCGGAGCCCGAGCGCGAGGCTGAGCAGGTCGTCGTCGCGGATCTTCTCCTCGTGGAGGCTCCGGATGCTCTCCTCGGGGAGGCCGACGTCGCTCTCGTACCACCACTTCGCGGCGTCGTCGCCCGGCGGGCCATAGGTGTACACCGCGCGCAGGCCGGTGTCCTGCAGCGCGTCGACGGCGCGCTCGCCGTGTTCGAGCGTGTTGGGGTACGACCAGTCCAGCGCCGTGGTCGTCCCGGTGTGGAGCTTCTCGAACGCCCCGTAGAGGCCGCCGAGGTACATGTCCCCGGGTCGGTAGAGCCCGGTGATGTTGCCGAGCATGTGATCGAAGTACTCGCCCATGAGCGACCAGTCACCCGCGATCCCCCTGACCTGCGTCTGTGCGAGGTGGATGTGCGAGTCGACGAAGCCGGGAACCACGATCTGTCCGGACGCGTCGATAACCTCGGCGTTCTCCGCCGAGAGACCGGGACCGACGTCAACGATCTCACCGTCCTCGATCAGTACGTCCGCCTCGTCGAGGGTCCCGATATTCGGGTCGAGAGAGACGACCGTCCCGTTCTGAATGATCTTTCGTGTCATGTGTGTCTGTACCGTTTGACCATGAGGTTAAAAATTTACTTCTTGGTAAAGTAGGTGGGATCGCTTATATATCTCACCGTCGGAGGGGCTCGTATGAGCGACTCCCGCGAGACGGTCTCCTCCAAGGACACCGAGGAGGTGATCATGGAGGCCACGTTCCGCGCGTTGAGCAAACACGGGTACAAGGACCTCCGGATGCGCGACATCGGCGAGGAGATGGACCTGACGCGGCAGGTGATCCACTACCACTTCGACGGGAAGTACGACCTGCTGTCCGCGTTCTTGGAGCACGTTATCGATCAGTACGAGGGCAGCGTGGAGGTGAACGAACACGCCGATCCGCGCTCCGAACTCGACGCGCGGATCGACCAGTGCCTCTTCGGGCCGGAGTTTGAGGAGTTCGGCCACTGGGAGCGCATGAAGGTGTACCACGAGCTGTACACCCACGCGCAGAACGACGGCGATCACCGCGAGCTCTTCAACGAGCACTACGACCGCATCCGCGAGAGCATCGTCGAGGTCGTCGAAGAGGGGATCGAACGGGGCGAGTTCGCCGCCGTCGACGCCGAGCGGATGGGGCAGCTCATCACCGACGTTATCCACGCCGCGAGAGGACGCCGGATGGCGTTGGGACACACCGACGCGCCCGAAGAGGCCCGTAAGGCGATCGACGACTTCGTCCTCAGTTCGCTGTACGACGACGGCTGACCGCGGGTAGGGCCGCCTCGGAACCGATTCGGTCGGTTTCGGCGCGGAGTTCGGGCGGTACGCCGACATCGATCGGCGACGTGTTTTTATACGTCCGGTGAGCGTGATACGGCAACACGATGCCACGCGAACAGTACCAAACGAAACTGGAGGGACTCCGCGACGACGTGCTCTACATGAGCGAGCTCGTCGCCGAGCGGCTCCGGATGGGTCTCGACGCCTTGGAGCGGCAGGACGGCGAACTCGGCGAGGAAGTGATCACCGGCGACGCCGAGATCAACGACCTGTACCTCGAACTGGAAGGGAAGTGTACGGACCTCATCGCGCTTCAGCAGCCGGTGGCGGGCGACCTGCGTTTCATCGCGGCCTCGTTCAAGATCATCACCGACCTCGAACGGATCGCCGACCTCGCGACGAACCTCGGCCAGTACGCCAAGCAGGCCGACCGGGAGGTGTTCCCCGACGTCGACGTCCAGCGCATCGGCGACGACACGCTGACGATGCTCGACGACGCGATGGCCGCCTACGCCGACTCGGACCCCGAGCAGTGTTTCGCGGTCGCCGAGGCCGACGACGAGATCGACGCCGCCTGCGAGGCCGCGAGCGAGGTCGTCGTCCGCGACCTGATCGAGCGCGACGAGCTCCGCGAGGAGGCCGACGTGGAGGGGACGATGCGGAACGTCTCGCGGCTCCTCCTCACGATCCGGGACCTCGAACGCGTCGGCGACCACGCGGTCAACATCGCGGCGCGCTCGCTGTACATGATCGAGAACGACGACGAGTTGCTGTACTGACCCCTCGGCCACGCTTCCCCCGCCACTCGAAGCGCTCCCCGCCGTCTGGACAGATCCCGACGGCTACATAGGCCGGCCCGACGAGGGGCTGCCGTGAGCACATACACCACCGAGATCGACGTTCGCTTTCGCGACATCGACGCGATGGGCCACGTCAACAACGCCGTGTACGCGACGTACATCGAGCAGGCGCGGACCACGTACTTCCGCGACGTGCTCGACGCCGACATCTCCGCGCTGGCGACGGTGTTGGCGTCGCTGTCGATCGACTTCCAGCGCCCGGTCGAACTGACTGACGGGACCGTCACCGTCGAGATCGAACTCGCCGATATCGGTAGCTCCAGCGTGACGATGACCCACGAGATCCGTACCGGCGGCGAGGTCGTCGCCGAGGCGGAGGCGACGCTCGTGAGCCTCGATCCGGACTCGGGGGAACCCGCTCCGATCCCGGACGAACACCGGTCGACCATCGAGTCGTATCACGGGATCTGACGGCCGAGGAGCCGTCCGTCTACGACCTCCCGCCGGCGACACCCTACCTTCTTGCCGCCGCGCGCCGATCGGTCACGTATGTCCGTCCGACTGTACGCCCTCGACGGGTGTCCCTACTGCGAGGCGGTATCAGACGCGCTCGACGAGGCCGGCGTCGCGTACGAGACCGAGCGGGTCGACGCGCTCCACTCCGACCGCGACGAGGTGAAGCGGGTCAGCGGCCAGCGCGGCGTCCCGGTCCTGATCGACGAGAAGCGCGGCGTGACGATGTCCGAGAGCGCGAACATCCTGGAGTACGTCGAGCGGAGCCTCGCATGACCATCTACACCGGACGCGGCGACGAGGGCGACACCGACCTCCGGGACATGAGCCGGGTGTCGAAGGCGAGCCCCCGGATCGAGGCGTACGGCACGGTCGACGAGGCGAACGCCCTGATCGGCACGGTGCGCCCGACCGGCCACGACGACCTCGACGACCTGCTCGAAACCGTTCAGAACCACCTTCACGTCGTGCAGGCGGACCTCGCGAACCCGGATCCGGACCCCGACGACCCCGCGGTCGAGTCCACGCACGTCGAGACGCTCGAAGAGCGCATCGACGCGCTCGACGAGGAGTTGGAACCGCTGCGGTCGTTCATCCTCCCCGGCGGCGGCGAGGCGGGCGCCCGGCTCCACCACGCCCGCACGGTGACCCGGCGAGCCGAGCGCCGAGTCGTCGAACTGGCGCGGTCGGAGCCGATCAACGAGGCGGTCGTCACCTACCTCAACAGGCTCTCCGACCTGCTGTTCACGCTCGGCCGCGTCGCGAACGCGAGAGACGACGAGCCCGAGGAGTCGCCCTCGTACTGACCGCTCTTCCGGCGTTTTCACCGTCTTTTCGCCTCTATACGGCCCTCCCGGATCGCTGCCGGCAGCGAGATTACTGCAATCTGTCCCCACCGCACAGCCACAAAGAATATATTCGTCGGATACCAAAGGACAGATATGAGCAAACACTTCGAAGACGCACGGTACTACCTCGGTCGCGCGGCGGAACACGCGAAAGCGGGCGTGAAAGAGGAGTTAGAGCCGATCGAGGGGCGAGTGAAGGACCTGGTCGGCATCGACGATGAAACGGAGCCGGAGCCGTCGCGGCTCGATCGGCTGCAGGCTGACCTGAAGAAACTGGAGGAGCGCGCGGAGGGCGAGGCCCGCGAGGCGGTGGCGTCGGCGCGCGAGCGCGTCGCAGAGTACCGGGGCCACGACGCCGCCGAGTCGGAGTAGGCTCACTGCGCGTTGGCGGAGACGTTCGAAAAGCCGGTCTCCGTGGGTCATGGGAACCCATCTGCACCCTCGGCCGATGAGCCTTCGCCGTAAGGTAACTCTTAAGTCTAGAGGTCGGATACGTCGACACGAGCGGGTTGGTGGTCTAGCCAGGTTATGACGGCTCCTTCACACGGAGCAGGTCGGCGGTTCGAATCCGCCCCAACCCATCCGTTTTCCTGACGCTTGTGAAGGAGCGATCGGTCCGTTCGCAAACGCAACCCACGCCAATCTGTCCCGTCAGTCACTGCTCGAGTGGAGTCTGCTGAGAGCTACGCCGTCGAGACGCGCCACGTCGTCGCTCCGGTGTACGACCACTTCTCGATATCGAGGTCTTGCACCGAGTCCTGCAGCTGTACGATCAGCGCGCCGATCTCCTTCGGGGAGAGCCCCACGTCGTCGGCGATGAACTTCGCCTTGATGTACGTCTCGCCGTCGGCCGCCTCCTCGCGCAGGAACGCGGCGAGGCGGTCGGCCTTCGAGGCGGTCGATTCTGTGGACTGTTCGGTCGTCTGCGCGGGAGGTTGGGTGGTACTCATGCGTTGGTGGAGGGAGTGGTGTCGGTGGGAGTGTTGTGTTCGTGGCCGATCACGACGCACGCCATATGGACGGCGATGAGCGCGAGCGCGCTCCACGCGCTCTCGAAGCCCATCACGCCGTACGCCGCGGGGATGTACGCGAGGGGGAGGACGACCGCCGCCCAGAACGCCGCGGCGCGAACGCCCGCGACCGCTTTGTTCCAGCAGGCGGTGGACAGGCTGGACCCGATCTGAATCGGCGCCCGGATCGATGAGGGGGACGTTTGGCTTGACATGGGGAACACCGTCTTCGCTCGACACATGGAGCGCCGGGAGCATATAAGGGCCAGAGCGTTGCCGCGTCTTCAGCCGGATTAACGATTTCCGCGGTGAGTTTCTGACCGTTCACCGGTTTCACCGACCGTTTAAAACACCACGAGAGACAGTTAGAATGTTTATAGCCAGTTTTGAACCTTCAGTTTTGCATCTCGGTGGCGAACATCAAATCGCCGGATATCCGCTGCCGACCGCGGCGCTGAGCCCCGTTCACCGCGGGCGCCGAGCGGCGCGCGGGTCAGATCTAGGAGTCGTCGGCCTTCTTTTCGTCGGGCGTCTTCTCGTCGACGGTCTTCTCCACCGTCTCTTCGACCTTCTCGTCCACCGTCTCCTCGACCGTCTTCTCGACGGTTTCCTCGACCTTCTCGCCCACCGTCTCTTCGACTTTCTCGCCCACCGTCTCCTCGACCGTCTCTTCGACCGTCTTCTCGACGGTTTCCTCGACCTTCTCGCCCACCGTCTCTTCGACCGTCTTCTCGACGGTTTCCTCGACCTTCTCGCCCACCGTCTCTTCGACCTTCTCGCCCACCGTCTCTTCGACCTTCTCGCCCACCGTCTCTTCGACCTTCTCGCCCACCGTCTCCTCGACCTTGCCGGTGACCTCCTCGCTGACGGTGTCGCTGACCTCGTCGGCGACCTCGCTCACCTCTTTGTTGACCGTTTCGCCGACCGTCTTTTCCACTTCCTTGCTGACCGTGTCACCGACCGTCTTCTCCACCTCTTTGCTGACCGTCTCGCCCACGCTCTTCTCGACCTCCTTGCTGACCGTGTCACCGACCGTCTTCTCAACTTCCTTGTTGACCGTGTCGCCGACGGTCTTCTCGACCTCCTTGTTGACCGTCTCGCCCACGCTCTTCTCGACCTCCTTGCCGACCTGATCGGCGACCTCGCGGGTCATCCAGTCCGGGTCGAAGCGAGCCATCTTCCAGACGACGTGAACGACGTAGGAGGCGAACACACCGATCCCGAACGCCACTCCCACGTCGGTCCCGTCGAGCGTCGCGATGAGGACGATCGACAGGACGATCAGCGCGCCGTAGGCGATGTCGGTGATCGCGTCGACGCGAGCGGGACTCACCATTTTTCATCCGCCTCCGAGAGCGCGACGCGTCTGCGGGCCGCTCCGCCGCCGATGTCCGTTCGTCGGCACCACGTAGGAATCATTCGTACACTCCCCTTTCCGCGCTGCCGGGCTAAAACTCCCGCTTCGCGTCGGCGCCGGCCACGTGGTCGACCCGCCCGGCGCCCGGAGCGGGGTCCTTTTGTGGCGGATGGCCGAACGCGGGGTATGGACATCGAGGAGGGCGGTCTCACCGTCTCCGTTCCGGAGGCCCGCGACGGGGCCAGCGAGGGCACCGGCGGCGGGGTCTTCTTCAATCCCACCCAGGAGCTGAACCGCGACGTGACCGTCGCGGTGTTGCGCGCGTACCGCGACCGCGAGCCGCGCGCGGCGTCGTACCTCGACGCGATGGCCGCCTCGGGGGTCCGAGGCGTCCGCGCCGCCGCCGAGGGGTACGACGTGACCTGCGCCGACGTGGACCCGGACGCGGTCGAGCTCGCGGCCGAGAACCTCGCCGCCAACGATCTGGACGGCGAGACCGTCCACCGCGACGTCAACGCCCTGCTGTACGAGAACGTCTTCGACGTCGTGGATCTGGACCCGTACGGGACGCCGATCCCCTTCGCGGACGCCGCGCTGGCGAACGCGCGCAACCTCGTCTGCGTCACCGCGACCGACACCGCCCCGCTCTGCGGCGCCCACCTCAACAGCGGGATCCGCAAGTACGGCGCGGTCCCGCGCAACACCGACTACCACCCCGAGATGGGGCTCCGGACGCTGATCTCCGCGCTGGTTCGGACCGCCGCGCGCTACGACAAGGCGGCTCGGCCCATCGTCTCGCACGTCTCGCGCCACTACGCGCGGACCTACCTCGAACTGGAGTCGGGCGCGCAGGCGGCCGACGCCTGCATCGACGAGCTCGGGTACGTGGACCACTGCGAGGACTGCCTCTGGCGCGAGCCGACCCGCGAGCTGATCGCGGACCCCGTCGACGCCTGCCCCGTCTGCGGGAGCGACCGCGTGCTCACGGCCGGGCCGCTCTGGCTCGGCGCGGTCGCGGACGCGGAGTTCACGCGAGCGGTCCGCGAGCGCGTCACCGACGACATGGGCGAGGCGAAGCGCGCCCGGAAGCTCCTCGGAACGGTCGCGCGCGAACTCGACACCCCCACGCACTACGACCAGCACCGCCTGTACAAGGAGTGGGGCGAACCCGCCATCGGGATGGACGAGTTCGTCGAGCGCCTCCGGGGCGCCGGCCACGAGGCGAGTCGGGCCCACTACCGCGGCACGGCGGTCAAGAGCACGGCCTCGATCCCGGAGATGCGAGCGGCGGTCCTCGGCGACGACGACGCCTGACGGCCCTTCTTCGTCCTCCTCCATCTCATCGCACCGGTCTGAGCCCGCTCGCATCCGTCCCGTTTTTGTCGCCGTCGCCCGAACCCGCGACCGTGTCTCGTCACTCGATCACCTCGCTCGGCACCGCCCGCCGCATCGTCGACACCGCGCTCGACCGGCAGGTGACGTTCCTCGCCGCCGCCATCGCCTACTACGCGTTCGTCTCGCTGATCCCCGCGCTGCTCCTGCTCGTCGTCGTCGCCAGCGCGGTCTTCGGCGAGGCGATCGCCGCCGAGTTGGTGGCCGCCACCGGCGACTTCCTGACGCCGTCCGGCGAGGAGGCCGTCGCCGCCGCCGTCTCCTCCGCCGGCGGTCGGACCGGCGCGAGCGTGATCGGGCTGGCGGTGTTGCTCTGGTCGACGCTGAAGGTGTTCCGCGGGCTCGACACCGCCTTCGTCGAGCTGTACGGCGTCGAGGGGTCGCCGGACTTCGTGAAGCAGGTCACCGACGCCGCCTCCGTCGTGCTCGGCGTCGGCGTCGGCATCGGCGTGATGGTCGCCGTCGGTGCGTTCGTCGCGGCCGCGGACGCGGTCCCGCTCGTGGAGGCCGCGAGCGTCCTGGCGCTTCCCGCCTTCCTCGCCGTCGTCTTCCTCCCGATGTACTACCTCCTGCCACAGCCCGCGATCGGTGTCCGCGAGGCGCTTCCCGGCGCCGTCTTCGCCGCGGTCGGCTGGACGCTGCTGCAGGCCGGCTTCCAGGTGTACGCCGCGGGCGCCGCACAGTACCAGGTGTACGGCGTGATCGGCGGGATCCTCCTGTTGGTCACGTGGCTGTACCTCGCCGCCGTCGTCGTCGTGGTCGGCGGCGTCGTCAACGTCGTCCTCGCGGGGCGGGGAACGCCGGGAGACCGAGGGCGAGGCGCCGGCAGCGCTCCCGCCGACGAGGAGGCGGACCGGCAGTTACAACACGACCGCGACCGACCCACGGGTATGAACGGTGAGTCGGACGGCGCGGGCGACGCCGGCGACGGGGAACGCCCGGCGGGCGCGCCGGACGTGGCGGCGCTACAGGAGGAGGTGAGCCGGCTGCGGGCGGAGTTCGACGCGTTCGAGGACGACGTCGAGCGGCGCACCGTCGACAAGCCGGCGGTCGAGTCGGAGCTGAAGCGGTACGTCCGGTCGCGAATGCGGCGCGGCCACGCCCGGGGCTGGGGACCGTACCTCGTGCTGTTGTACGGCACGGTGCTGATACTCGGCGCGTTCTCGTTCCTCGACGGGCTCTACGCCATCGCCGCGATGCTCATCCTCGGGCTGTCGACGCTCGGGCTGTACACCCTCTTCATCATCGTCGGCGTTGGCCTCAACCTGCTCGAAACGCCCGGGAAGGCGCTCGATTACGCCCGCGATCGGGGAGACGACTAACCGAGTGATCGACGCGTGACCGGACTCGTCGCGGCAGAGCGCGGGCTCGGCGAGATCGCCCTCGTCGACGCGCTCCCGGAGGTCGTCGTCGTCGCCTTCGCGGCCGTCACCCACCTCGCCGACCCGTGGTTCCTGTTCGGACTGCTGGCGATCGGCTACTGGTTCGCGGACGACCGGTTCGCGGCCGCACCGCGTCGCGCCGGCGCGACCGCGATCGCGGCCGTCACCTGCGCGTACGCCGCCACGGCGCTCGGGAAGGCGTGGTTCGCGGTCCCGCGTCCGGCCGGCGCGGTCGGGCCTGCAGACGTGCCCGCGTGGCTCCCCGGCCTGCTGTCGGCGTGGTACGAGGCGCAGGTGCTCTCCGACGGCTTCGGCTTCCCGAGCGGCCACGCCACCGGCGGCGCGGCGGCGTACCTCGCGTTGGCGCTCGTGTACGACCGGGCGTGGACCGCGCGGAAGCGCCTCCTCGCCGCCGTCGGGGTCGCCGTCGCCGTCGCGGCCTCGCGGGTCGTTATCGAGGTCCACTACCTCGTCGACGTGCTCGCAGGGCTGGCCGTCGGCGGGGGCGTGGTCCTCGGCGCGCTGTGGCTCGCGGGCGATCCGCGGATCCGGCGGAGCGGAAGCGGCGGGGCCGAGGACGGGTCCGCGACCGACGGGGGCGGTTCCGAGCCCTACGCCGCCACCGCGGCGCTCGATCCCACGCTGCCGTTCCTGCTGGCTGCGGTCGTCTCGGTCGGCGCGTTGGCGGTCGCCGTCGAGAGCGGGCACACCGGCGAGGTAGTCGAGGCCGGAATCGGGATCGCCACCGGCGCCGGGGGCGCGATCGGCTGGCGGCTCGTCGACGGCGACGAGCCCGCGGTTCCGGTCCGGGTCGCGGTCCCCGCGCTCGCCGTCACCGGCGGGCTCTGGGTGGGCGCGTACGCGCTCTCGGGGACGCTCGCGGTGACGCTGGCCGCGACGACCGCCGCCGTGATCGCCGTCGTCGCGCTGCCCGCGCTCCCGGACCGGCTCGAGCGGCTGTCGGCAGGCCGGAACTGAGCGGGTTTGGCGGACGGGTATCGTGAACAGCACGTGATCGGGAACGGGAGTAGGTATTGCAGATCTGAGGTGGCGATTGAGTGTTTAAACGGCGGTGAGCGACGGTGACGATCGCTTATAAGAACAAGTGCGGTTGGCGCGCCTGCGAGCGGCCGCCACTGGCGGCCGCGAGCCAGCCCGCGAGGGAGTCAGTCGCCCGAAGCAACGCTGAGGGCGACTGACGAGGCTGGGGAGGTGTGAGGTGCGGTGCTGTGCAGTGTGGGTGGAACTCAAAGGGGCAGCCGCGCTCGGCGAACCCCAGCGTTCACGAGAGCGGAGCTCTCGTGAGCCAATCAGAACGCGTCGCGTTCTGATGACGACGCAAGGACCGCAAGGTTGGGAGCGTCAGCGACCGACTGAGGACCGCAGCGAGCTGTGGGAGCCGAGCGCGGCTGGGGCTTTGGAAGTCTCCTCCGCAACAACGTCGATCACGTATAAACCACCAACAGCAACACCCCGATCCGACTTATAAACGACCAACCCACTGAGAGACGTACTCCCCCCATCGGGCGTTCGCTTGGTCTACGCCCATCGGGTATCACGCTTCAAACTCCGGAAAACGCGTGGTAAAGCGAAACCGGACGGACCGAAAGACCGACACCGAAAGGGTCGAGAAACCGCGACCGCGCCGTCGCCTCAGAACGTCTCCAGGTAGCGGTCCTCCTCCCACTCGGAGACCTGGGTGAGGTACTCGCTGAACTCCTGGGACTTCGCTTCGGCGAACTTCTCGGAGGTGTGGGGACCGAGCGCGTCCTGCATCACCTCGTCCGCCTCGAGCTCCTCGACGGCGGCGCCGAGGTTCGGCGGGAGCGTCTCGATGCCGTACTCCTGGCGCTTCTCGTCGTCGAACTCGTAGATGTCCTCGCGGACCGGGTCGCCCGGGTCGGCTTCGGTCTTGATCCCGTCGAGACCGGCGGCGATGAGCGACGCCATGCCGAGGTAGGGGTTACACGACGGATCGGGGCTGCGGACCTCGAACCGCGCGGAGACGCCGGCCGCGTCGGGGACGCGGACGAGCGCCGAGCGGTTCGTGTCGGACCACGCGACGTAGATGGGCGCCTCGTAGCCCGGCACCAGGCGCTTGTAGGAGTTCACGGTCGGGTTGGTGACGGCCGTGAACGCCTTCGCGTGGTTCAGGATGCCGCCCATGAACTGGTAGGCCGTCTCGCTCAGGTTGAACTCGTCGGAGTCGTCGGAGAAGGCGTTGCCGTCCTCGTCGAACAGCGAGATGTGGCTGTGCATCCCCGAGCCGTTGATGTCGGCGATCGGCTTGGGCATGAACGTCGCGTGGAGGTCGTGCTGCTCGGCGACCGCGCGGACGACGGCGCGGAACGTCGCGATGTTGTCCGCGGTGGTGAGCGCGTCGTCGTACTTGAAGTTGATCTCGTGTTGGCCCTCGGCGACCTCGTGATGCGAGGCCTCGATCTCGAAGCCCATCTCTTCGAGGGTGAAGATGATCTCCTTGCGCACGTCGGACGCGAGGTCCTTCGGGGCCAGATCGAAGTAGCCGCCGTTGTCGTGGGGGATCGTCGTCGCGTTGCCGTCGTCGTCCTTCTCGAACAGGAAGAACTCCGGCTCCGGGCCGATCGAGACGGAGTAGCCCATCTCCTCGGCCTCTTCGAGAACGCTCTTGAGGACCTGCCGCGGGCCGCCGACGAACGGCTCGCCCTCCGTGGTCACGATGTCGCAGATGAGTCGCGCGGCGCCGCTGTCGCCCTCACCGTCGCTGCGCCACGGGAGCACCGCGAACGTGTCGGGATCGGGGACGAGCCGCATGTCCGACTCCTGGATGCGTACGAATCCCTCGATGGAGGAACCGTCGAAGTAGATCCCCTCGGTGAACGCCTTCTCCGCCTGGTGGGCGGGCACGGAAACGTTCTTTACGACTCCGAGGATATCGGTGAACTGGAGCCGTAGGAAATCGACGTTCTCCTCTTCGATCTCGTCGAGTACCGCCTGTTCTTCGGCCGTGAGGCCGCCGTCCGGTTTCGCGTGTTCGTCCGTCATGTTCTGGACGCTTCATTCGTTATCTGCCAGTATAAAGGCCTTATCGCTTGGCGCATGAACCGCCAGTCGCGCAAGAATGCTGGACGTTCGTAAAATTATAAACCCCTGAAGACGTGGATAGGTGTGATGACGTACGAAAACCTCGACGCGAAGCTGGTCAACTCCCTTCTCAGCAACGGGCGGGCGAGCCTCAGAAGCCTCGGCGACGAGCTCGACGTATCGGTGACGACGGTGTCGAACCACCTCCGCGATCTCGAAGACGAGGGCGTGATCCGGGGGTACACGCCCATCGTCGACTACGACAAGCTCGGCTACGACGTGACCGCGGTGCTCCAACTCAAGGTCGAAGGGAGCGCGCTCCCCGACGTGACCGAGAAGCTCCGCCAGGAGAAGCAGATGGTGAGCGTCTACGAGGTCACGGGCGATTACGACGTGATCGCGATCGGGAAATTCACCGACACGGACGGGATGAACGAGCAGATCAAGTCGATCCTCACCGACGCCGACATCCGCGAGTCGAACACCAGCGTCGTCCTCAACCCCGTCACCGAAAACGAGCAGTTCGACCTCGACCTCAACGAGGAGTAGCCGAGCGGTCGCCGTCTCGCGCGCGACGACGGCGTCGCTGTCCCCGCCTACCGATCCGCGGCCGCCGCCTCCAGGACCTCCACGGCCGGCAGCGGCTCCCCCGTCAGCGCGCGGATGTACGCCCCGCCCGCGATGGAGACGTGCGAGAAGGCGCCCTCGTCGAGCCCGTACATCTCGATCGCCCGCGAGGTGTCGCCGCCGCCGACGACCGAGAAGCAGTCGGTCTCGGCGATCGCTTCGAGCACGCCGACGGTCCCGTCCGCGAACCGCTCGTCCTCGAAGACGCCGAGCGCGCCCTTCACGAACACCGCGTCGGACTCGCGGATGGGCGGTTCGTACGCCGCGACCGTCTCCGAGCCCACGTCGAGGTACCCCTCCGTCTTCTCGTCGATGTCGTCGACGGCGACCTCCGCGCGGTCACCGTCAGGGCCCTCGTACGCGAGGTCGGTCGCGAGCCGGATCGCGTCGCCGCGCTCGTCGAGCACCGACTCGATCAGCTCGCGGTTCTCCTCCCACTGCTCGTCGAACAGGTCCATCCCCCCTACGTCGTGACCGACGGGGTGGCCCGCGGCGCGCAAGAAGAGCTCGCCGGCGACGCCGCCGAGCAGGAAGCGGTCGACCCGGTCGTCCAACGCGTCCATCACGCCGATCACGTCGGTCGCCTTCGTCCCGCCGACGACCATCGTCACCGGCCCGTCGAACTCCCGTGTCGCGATGGCGGTGTTGGCCTCGTACTCCGTCTCCATCACGCGACCGGCGTAGGCGGGGAGGACGAGCGGGAATCCGACCAGCGAGGCGTGCTTCCGGTGGGCCGCCGAGTAGGCGTCGTTGACGTAGGCGTCGAAGCGCGGCGCGAGCGTCTGAACGAACTCCGTCTCGACCTTCTCCTCGGGCGACGCCTCGGGGAGCTCGTCGTCGCACATCCGGGTGTTCTCGAGGAGGAGCACCTCGCCCGCACCGAGCGCGTCGATCGCCGCCAGCGCCTCATCGCCGTAGGTGTCGGCAACGAACGCCACGTCGCGATCGACGTGGCCGGCGAGGATCTCGGCGTGGCCGGCGAGCGACGTGAAGTCGTCGCGGCCGGGGCGGCCCTGGTGGGCCATCAGGACGACGCGGTGGCCGGCGTCGGCAAGCTCGCAGACCGTCTCCGCGTGGCGCTCGAAGCGGCGGTTATCCTGCGGTTCTCCGTCCTCGATCGGGGAGTTGAGGTCGAGTCGAACGAGGACGCGCGAGTCTGCCGGGAGGTCGTCGATGGTGTCGAACGTAGCCATGGGTGAACGGTCGTCGATGAGATATTTAAGCGGTGGTTCTCCGGGGGAACGTTGCCGTCGGCGAGCTGTGCCGCGGAGCGGGTCGACCGCTTACGCCTCGTCCTGAACGTACGCGGCCATGTCGAGCATCCGGTTCGAGAAGCCGTACTCGTTGTCGTACCAGGTGAGGATCTTCAGGAGCTTCCCGCCGGCGACGACGTTCGTCGACTGCAGGTCGACGTAGCTGGAGAACGGGAGACCGACGATATCGCTGGAGACGACCTCGTCGTCGGTGTAGCCGAGCACGCCCGCGAGCGGGCCGGAGTCGGCGGCCTCGCGGAAGGCGGCGTTCACGTCCTCCTCGGTGACGGTCTCGTCGAGGCTGACGACGAACTCGGTGATCGAGCCGTTCGGAACCGGAACGCGCATCGCCATCCCGTCGATCTTCCCCTCCAGCTGCGGGAGGACTTCCTGGGCGGCGCCCGCGGCGCCCGTCGAGGTCGGCACGATGTTCTCGGCGGCCGAGCGGCCGCGGCGGGTCTTCGCCTTCGGGCCGTCGATGAGGCTCTGAGAGCCGGTGTACGCGTGGACGGTGGTGAGGGTGCCGGCGTCGATGCCGAACTCGTCGTCCAGCACCTTCGCGACCGGCGTGATGGAGTTGGTCGTGCAGGAGGCGTTCGAGATCACGTCGTCGCCCTCGTACTCGTCGTGGTTGACGCCGTAGACGAGCTGTTTGACCGGCTCCTCGCCCTTCGGGGGCGCCGAGATGATCACGGTGTCCGCGCCGCCGTCGAGGTGCGCGCTCGCGTCCTCGCGGGTGCGGAAGACGCCCGTACACTCCAGCGCCACGTCCACGTCGAGCTCGTCCCACGGGAGGTCGGCGGGGTCCTGCACGTTGTACAGGTCCACCGAGGTACCGCCGATCGCCAGCGCGTCGCCGTCGCGCTCGACACCGTCGAGCCGCCCCATGACGGTGTCGTACTTCGCGAGGTACGCCATGTCGTCGAAGTCCATCACGTCGTTGATCCCGACGAGCTCGATCCGCGGCGACGCCAGCACCGCGCGGAAGACGTTTCGCCCGATCCGACCGAACCCGTTGAGGCCCACCCGAACGACCTCGTCGTCGCTCACGTCGTCGTCCGCGGCGAGATATGATTTACTCATGTTCGAAAAAGGCGAGCCCAGATACTTAAATCCGACCGAGTCGCCACGAGACAGTCACTATCGTTCGTTTTCGTTACGATCGGCTCGGTCCGCCGGCCGGCCGGGGCCCGTCGGTTCGGGGGTCAGCGGGAACCGACGACACTCACAGACGCCGCGTACCGTACGCACAGCCCCGAACAGCGGCGAGGACGGTCGTGGACAGAAGGCTTATCGGGATCAGCGTCGTCACGTGAGACATGGACAGAGACGACCGTGACGATCCGTTCGGCGACTTCTTCGAGGAGATCGAACGGATGATGAACGAGATGGCCAACGGGAACCCCGGAAGCGAGGACGCCGGCTTCGGCTCGGCGACGCACGTCGACGCGTACACGACCGACGACGGCGTGCGACTCATCGCCGATCTCCCGGCCGTCTCGAAAGAGGAGCTCTCCCTGCAGTGCGACGGGGAGGCGCTCACCATCTCCGCGGCGTCCGACCGGCGGGAGTACGACGAGACCGTCGAACTCCCCGTTCCGGTCGACGAGCACTCGGCGGACGCGACGTTCAACAACGGCGTGCTGGAGGTCGCGTTCGACCGCGACGACGACTCCGCCTCGATCGATCTGGAGTAGCCGCCGCACCCCTCCGACCCGCCTTCCCTTTCACTCTCCAGCCGCCGCGGTCCGCTCGATCAACGCCGCGAGCCGGTCGTAGAAGTCTGGCTCGTACTTCGCGGCCGCGTCGACCGTCGGCCGCGCGTTCGTCTCGTTGACGACCAGCCGGCCGTCCGCCTCCAAGAGATCGACGCCGAGATAGTCGATTCCGAGCGCTTCAGCCGTTCTTTCGGCCAGTTCGCGCGCGCGGTCGGGGAGGTCGACCCCCGTGGCCGCCGCGCCGCGGTGGACGTTGTGTTTCCACCGGCCCTCCTCGACCGCGTCGGTGGGGAGTTCCCGCTCGACGGCGCCCGCGTACGCGCCGTCGACGACCATCGCTCGGTAGTCGCGCGCGTCGGGGAGGAACTCCTGGATCAGATACGACTTGTCGCCGGTCGCGCGGTAGTCGTGGACGAGGTTCAGGTAGTCGACGACGCCCAGAAGCGAGTCGAGGTCGCTCGCGGTCGCGACGCCGACCCCGCGAGTCGCGGAGTTCGGCTTGACGACGACCGGGTAGGAGAACGGCTCGACGGCCTCGGTGACGACCGCCTCGTCGACGGGATTCGACACCATGGTGGTTCGCGGCGTCGGGAGCCCGGCGTCGGCGAGCGCGGCGATCACGCCCGCCTTGTTCCGGGAAGTGAGGACGGCATCCCGGTCGTTCACCCACGGCACCGACAGCCGCGCGTCGACCACGGCGCCCTCCATGAGTCGGGAAGGGTAGACGAAGCCGGCGTCGAAGCCGTCGAACTCGCCGGCCGGTTTCCCGCTGGGTCCGTCCCCCGACCCGCCCCCGGAGACGCGGAGCGACCGCTCTGTCGCCTGCACGTGGACCACCGCGATTCCGCGGTCGGCGAGCGGCTCGCGCACGCGCTCGAACGTCTCCTCGCCGGTCGTCATCGCGAGCCGGAGCATACGTTCGCTCGGAACCGTTCGGACTTAAAAATCGCGAGAGGCGAGTCGAGCCCCGTTCACTGGAGGTGACCTTCCTCGCGGAGCTGTTCGGCCTCGCTCTTCTCGTAGCGCCACGAGATGTCACCCTTCTCGTCCTGCCAGTCCCACGGCTCGACGAGGACGATGTCGTCTTCCCGGATCCAGACGCGCTTTTGCATCCGGCCGGGAATCCGCGCAGTCCGCTCTTTCCCGTCCGCACAGCGCACTCTGACTCGGTTCGCGCCGAGCATCTCGACGACCTCCGCGAACACCTCGTCGTCGTCGGGCATCCGGAGGTCGTTTCGACCGTCGCCGTCTCCGTTGCTCATGCGTACGCGGTGATACGCGCTCTCAAAGATAAAAGGGCCGCTCTCCGCGCGGAAACACTCTTTTTAAATCGCGACGCGGCGATGCGGGACGCATGCGCGACACCCTCGGGTCAGAAGGCATCGCCGGCGTCGTGGTCGTCCTCATCGCGGTCGGGGTTCTGACCGTCCACGACCCGATCGTCGGCGCGGGTGTTATGATCCTGTTGGCCGGCCTCGCGCTGATAGCGAAGGGGATCGCGGATTCGACGATGCGGGCGTTCGGACTCAAGTAGCGGTCACGCGTCCCGTTGGGGGAGTTTCGAGGGGGCGCGTTTCGCCGCGCTCCCGAAAGAGTGATAATCCGCGACCGCCGCGAACCGATATGGTCGACGTACCCGCGGTCGCCGTCGAACTGATCGAGCTCCTCGCCGTCGTCGCCGGCGCGGGCGCCGCCTCGGCGATCGGCGTCCTGCTGGAACGCTTCGGGCTCACCGCGGCCACCGCCGGCGACCTCGCGCTCGGCGCGTGGGCCGTCGGGATGGGCCTGCTCGCGCTGTACGTCGGGGTCGTCGCGCTCGGCTACGAGCAGGCGCTCCCCCGCCTGCAGCGGCTCGCCGCCGGCGAGTGAGGCTCCGGCGCCGGCCGCGACGGCGACCTGCGGTTACAACTCCCCGTCTGCCGCCAGTTTCCTGACCGCGCTCGCCCGGTCGCGGATCGCGGCCAGTTCCGAATCGCTCTTGTCGTCGAGGTGCGAGTACATCAGCCCCATCCGACCGGTGCCGCGCAGCATCTCCTCGTTCTCCGCCAGGAAGTCCCAGTAGAGCGCGTTGAGCGGGCACGCCCCCTCGCCCGTCGTCCGCGAGACCGCGTACGGGCAGGACGCGCAGTAGTCGCTCATGCGGTTCACGTAGCTCCCGGAGGCGGCGTACGGCTTCGAGGAGAGCACGTCCGTGCCGAACGACCCCATCGCGACGACGTTCGGCGTGGTGACCCAGTGGTAGGCGTCGACGAAGCCGAGGTGAAACCACTCGTTCAGTTCCGCCGGGTCGGTCCCGTAGAGCAGCGCGACGTTCGAGAGCACCATCAGCCGCTCGACGTGATGCGCGTAGCCGTGCTCGCGGACGTGGCCGACCGCCTCGGAGAGGCAGCGCATGTCGGTGTCGCCGTCCCAGTAGGCGGGCGGGAGGTCCGCCGACTGCTCCAACCGGTTCGCCGCCGCCAGCGCCGGCATCGCCTCGCGGTAGACGTGTCGGGTGAACTCCCGCCACCCGAGCACCTGCCTGACGAACCCCTCGGCGGCGTTGAGCGGGACGGGAGCGGCGCCAGCAACCGACGCGCGACCCGACCCGAAGTCGTCAAGCGGCGTCGCGTTCGGATCGATCCCACCGTCCTCCTCGGGGTCGTACGCGCCCGGCTCGACGCCTCGGTCCTCGTAGGCGACCTCGACCGCCCGGACCGGCTCGCGCGGATTCAGGAGTCCGAGGTTGATCGCGGGCGAGAGCAGCGAGTGCGAGAGGAACGGCTCCCCCTCGACCATCGCGTCCTCGTAGCGCCCGAACGACGGGAGCCGGTCGCGGACGAAGGCGTCGAGCGCCGCTCGGGCCTCTCCGCGGGTGACCGGCCACGCGAAGCCGTCGAGCGAGTCGCTCCCCCACGTGTCGAACCGCTCGCGGACCCACGCGTGGGTCTCGCGGGTGAGGTCGTCGGGATCGAACCGCGGCCGTTCGGGGGGTTCCCAGTCGTCGGGCGGCGTCTCTCGGTTCAGGTCGTCGTAGTTCCACTCCCCGCCGACCGGCTCGTCGCCGTCCATCAGCACGCCCGTCTCGCGGCGGACGTGGCGGTACCAGTTCTCCTGTCGGTAGCGCCTGTCGGCGCTCCCGTCCTCGCCGACGATCAGTCCCGCCGCTTCCCCGTCCGGTTCGCCGGCCCACTCGTGCCAGTCGGCGGGCGTCGTCCAGAACAGCTCGTTGTCCAGCAGCTCCAGCGAGCCGCCGCGCTCGGCGACGAGCTCCCGGAACCGGTCGCCCGCCCCGTGGCTCGCGGGGCGCATGAGCCGGAGGTCGGCGTCGCCAGGCGCGCCGGCGAACTCCTCGCCGAAGAACCGATCGAGCCCGTCGCCGAACGACTCGGCTCGGAGATACGTCACGTCGTGACCCCGGTCGCGGAGCCGATCGCGGAAGTGGCGCATCGCCGAGAACACGAGCGTCAGCTTGTGGGCGTGGTACGGCTTCCGGTCGGCGAAGCCGTGCGCCTCGATCAACAGCACGGCGTCGGCGTCGGAGAGCGCGTCGAGGTCCGGGTTGAGCTGATCGCCCAGCAGCCAGAGGACGGAGTCGTCGCTCATGGCGGAGCACACGGACGCGGGCGACGTAGGTCTACGGGCACGGGAGCCGCGACCGCCGCCGGCGACACCCGCGCTTTTTTACTCGGCCTCGATGAGGAAGGGGTATGGACGATATCCTCACGAACTGGCTCCTCGGTCTGATCGCCGCCCTCCTCGCCGTGCTCGTGCTCGACTCGACCGGACAGTCGTTCCTCAGCCCGCTCGCGCCCGTCGCCAACGTGCTCGCGCTCGTGACGTTCCTCGCGTTCGTGCTCCTGACGGGCGCGTTCCTCGTGTACACGGCGTCGTTCCGGGACGCCTAACTCGCCCTCGCGGCGATCTCGCCCGGGCGGGTAGCTTTTTACTCCCGCTCCGTCTGCTCGGCGTATGGAGTACACGACGCTCGGAAGCACCGGGACGACGGTCTCGAAGATCTGTCTCGGCTGCATGAGCTTCGGCGACTCGGACTGGCGCGAGTGGGTCCTCGACGAGGAGGAGGGGAAAGCGATCGTCGAGCGCGCGCTCGAACTCGGGGTGAACTTCTTCGACACCGCAAACATGTACTCGAACGGCGAGTCGGAGCGCGTCCTCGGCGAGGCGCTGGAGGGCCACCGCGAGGAGAGCGTCGTCGCCACGAAGGCGTACTTTCAGATGGACGAGTCGAACCCGCACTCGGGCGGGCTCTCGCGGAAGGCGATCGAACAGGAACTGGAGCACAGCCTCGATCGGCTCGGCATGGAGACGATCGACCTGTATCAGCTCCACCGCTGGGACTACGAGACGCCGATCGAGGAGACGCTGGCCGCGCTCGACGACGCGGTCCGGCGTGGCAAGGTCCGTCACATCGGTGCCTCCTCGATGTGGGCCCACCAGTTCGCCGAGGCGCTGCACGCGAGCGACCGGGAGGGGTACGAGCGGTTCGCCACCATGCAGAACCACTACAACCTCGCGTACCGCGAGGAGGAGCGCGAGGTGCTCCCCCTCTGCGAGAAGGAGGGAATCGGCGTGATGCCGTGGAGCCCGCTCGCGCGCGGGTACCTCACGCGCCCGCACGAGGACGTGGACGCCACGCTCCGCGGAGAGACCGAAGAGCACCTCTACGAGCACCCCTACCGCGAGGGCGGCGGCCCGGCGGTAAACGAGCGCGTCGCGGAACTGGCCGACGAGAAGGGCGTGAAGATGGCGCAGATCGCGTTGGCGTGGCTGTTCCACAAGGAGCGAGTCGACACCCCCATCGTCGGGACGACCAGCGTCGAACACCTCGAAGACGCCGTCGAGGCGCTCGACATCGACCTCTCGGGGTCCGACATCGAGTGGCTCGAAGAGCCGTACGAGCCGGTCCGCGTCTCCGGTCACGAGTGAGTGACGGAGCGGCCCCGTTCGGACCGCTCCGACGGCCTAAATGATGTTTTAGGAGTATATCGGTAACCTATTTGTGTGATACTTGTTGACAATGGTGTATGACCGACGACACCGAGCGGCCGTCAGTCCGATCGAGCACCGAGTACGCGCGCACTCGGACGCGGTGTCCGAACTGCGGCGATCACGTACCGGCCGCCGGCGGAGACGCGGAGACCGCGGAGTGCCCGAACTGCCACCGCATGGTACGGACGTGACCCCGAGTCCGGGCCGATCGCGCGGCGGATCTCGACTTGAGCGGTCGTCGCGGTTTATAAACGCACCGTCACGGGCGGCACGGCAACCCTTTTCGGCCGGGACGCCGAACCGAGGCCCATGGCAGACGACGACGCCACCGACGCCGGCGAGGAACAGGGCGACAGCGCCGCCGGAGCCGAGGGCGACGACGGCGAGGAGAAATCCTTCCGCGAGCGCGTCGAGGAGATCCGCGAGCGACGCGAGCAGGAGCACGAGGAAGGCGACCGTCCCGATCCCGAGGAGATGATGGGCGGCGGCGGCCCGCCCGGGATGGGCGGCGGCGGTGGCGGCGGCGGCAACCCCTTCGCGCAGATGATGTCCGGGATGATGGGCGGCGGCGGTCCCGGCGGCGCGGGCGGCCCGCCCGGGATGGGCGGCGGCCCGGGCGGTGCCGGCGGGCGCGGCGAGGACCGCGGCGATCAGGCCGGCAACGAGGAGCTCGTCCGCGAGGTGCGCCAGCTCCGCGACGAGGTCCGCGACGCCACCCGTCAGCTCCAGCGCATCGCGCAGGCGCTCGAAGACGACTGACGACAGTTTTCTGCGGCCGCGGCTTTCCGTTTTTCGAAGCGTGGGAGCCTCGCACCCGTCCGCCGATCGACGGCGGGAATACGTGTGTCGGGTCGACAGAGATGCGTCTGAGTGGGCGAGGGTTGTCGCTCGCGTCCTGGCACCGTCGAAAAAATCGCGTCGTCGAACCGCTCGTTACCGCCGGTCAGACCCGTCTAACACTCCGACCAGCCGCACGACTCGCACGTCTTGCAGCCCTCGGAGTAGTAGAGGTTCATCCCGCCGCACTCGGGACACTCGGGCGACTCGCCCGCCGCGATCAGCTCCTGCATCGCGTCGTCGGCGCCGGTCGCGTCGTCCGCGGCCTCGGGACCGCCAGCGGCGGGGGCGTCGGTCGCCGCGCCGGCGTCGGTCGCGGTACCGGCGTCGACCGCGCCGCCGTCCGTCTGGCTCGGCGGCTCGGCGACGCCTTCCACGTCGTCGAGGCTCTGCTGTTGGGGAATCCCCTTGTCGATCTCGTCGTCGAGGTAGCGGCGGAGCGCAGTGCCGATCGCGTCCGGGATCGACTGGATCTGCTCGCCTTTGTCCCACGCGACCTTCGGGCTCCGGGTCCCCTGCAGCTCGTCGACGATCTCCTCGGGGTCGACGCCCGAGCGGAGCGCCGTCGAGATGACCTTCGCGAGCGCCTCCGTGAATGAGTTGGTGTAGCCGCCGGAGTGACCGATGTTCGCGAACAGCTCGAACGGCAGCCCGTTCTCGTCCTCGTTGATGGTGACGTACAGCTTGCCGTAGCCCGTCTCGACCCGCTGGGTGACGCCGTTCAGGGAGTCGGGGCGGGGACTGCGCTCGCTGTAATCGATCTGGGGCTGCTCGCTGGCTTCGAGCAGGTCCGATATCTCCGCGTCGATCGCCGCCTGCACGTCCTCGTTGTCGAGGAACGCCTCGATGCCGCCGAACACCTCGCCGATCTGCTCGACGATCGCCTCGGCCGCCTCGCTCTCGTCGGCGAACTCCGTGTTCTTCGCGCGCGTCGTGAGCACCTGCTTCGAACGGGTGCCGTCGCGGTAGACGGTGACGCCCTTCCCGCCGTGGTCGTAGATGTAGCGGTACACCTCTTCCATCTCCTCGGCGGTGGCGTCGTTCGGGAAGTTACACGTCTTCGAGATGGCGGAGTCGACGCCCTCCTGGCACGCGCACTGGACCGCCGCGTGCTGCTTGCCCGAGAGGTCGCCGGTGACGACGAACAGCTCGCCGATCGCGTCCGGAACCGTCTCCAGCCCGTCCACGCCGTCGAACTCGTTCGTGGCCATCTGCTCTTGGGCCTCCTGTTTGACCGCGTCGACGTCGACGTCGTTCGCCTCCAAGGTGCGCAGGAAGTAGTCGTCGAACTCGACGAGCATCTCGTCGCCCTGCACGTCGTCGGAGACGTTCTTGTAGAAGGCGACGTTGTAGATCGGCTCACAGCCGCCGGTGGTGTTGCCGATCATCGACGTCGTGCCCGTGGGCGCGATCGTCGTCGTGTTGTGGTTGCGCATCGGGAAGCCGTCCTCCCACTCGTCGGCGTCGAGGCCGGTGTAGTGCTCGAACCAGTCGCGGTACTCGGTGGGGTCCGCGTACTTCGAGTCCTCCCAGTCGTTGAACGTTCCGCGCTCTTTCGCGAGCTCGTGGGAGGTCTGCTTCGACGCGTGGTTGATGTGGGTCATCAGCTGGCGGGCGACCTCGTTGCCCGGCTCGGTGCCGTACTGGATCCCGAGCTGGATGTACAGCTGCGCGAGCCCCATGACGCCCAGCCCGATCTTCCGCATGTCTCGGACCTTCTGTTCGATCTTCTCGACCGGGAAGTCCGACATCGTGACCACGTTCTCCAGGAAGCGAGTGCCGTAGTCGATCCGCTCGTCGAACTCCTCGAAGTCGATCGCCTCGTCCAGGAAGGCGTCGATCGCCGCCGCCTGCGAGTCGTACTCGTCGGCGTGCTCCGCGGACCAGACCCGCCAGTCCGGCGCGTCCTGCGCCGCGAGCGTCGAGAGGTTGATGTGCCCGAGGTTACACGCCTCGTACTCCTCTAACGGCTGCTCGCCGCAGGGGTTCGTCGCGAGGATCCGGTGGTCCGGGTGTTCCTCGGTGTCGAAGGAGTGCTCCTTGTTGACGCGTTCGAGGTAGATGACGCCCGGCTCGCCGTTCTCGTGGGCGCCCTCGATCATGTCGTCCCACAGCTCCTGGGCCGGGATCGAGAGGACCTCGCCGACCTCGACGTGCTCGCCGAGGCCGAACATGTCGTAGATCTCCTTCGTCTCGGGGGTCGCGACGTGCGGCTCCTCGGTGCGCGGGTTGGTGAAGGTGAACTCCTCGTCGTTGTACAGCGCCTCCATGAAGTCGTCGGTGACGCCGACGCTGATGTTGAAGTTCGAGAGGTGGCCCTCGACCGCGTTCCGGAGGTGTTCGGGCACCTTCCCGTCCTCGTCGATGAGGTCGCGGGCCTCCTCTAAGGCGTCCGCGAAGGAGTTGTGCGTGAAGTCGTCGGGGTCGTTCAGCCGCAGCGAGTGGGCCAGCGAGACGTCCTTGTTCTTCGAGTGGATGAACTGGATCACGTCCGGGTGCGAGACGCGCATGACGCCCATCTGGGCGCCGCGGCGCGCGCCGCCCTGCGCGATCGTCTCGCACATCTGGTCGAACGTCCGCATGAACGTGATCGGGCCGGAGGCGATACCGCCCGTCGAGCCGACGGAGTCGCCGTAGGGGCGGAGCTTCCAGAACGCGTACCCCATGCCGCCGCCGGACTGGAACACCTCGGCCGCCTCCTTGGCGGTCTGGTGGATGTCCGTGATGTCGTCGTCGGGGGAGTCGACGAAGCAGGCGGAGAGCTGCTGGAGCTCGTCGCCCGCGTTCATCAGCGTCGGCGAGTTCGGCATGAAGGAGAGCCGTTCCATCCCGTCGCGGAACCGGTCCGCGGTCGCCTCGACGTGATCGCGCACGCTCTCGGGCAGTTCGGGGACGACCGTGTCGTACGCGAACTTGTTGACGTTGTGCGCGGTGAGCGTCGTCTCAGCGTCGTCGTCGGCGGTCGTTCCGGTCCCGAAGACCTCCTCGGCGAGCTCGTCGCGCCGCGGGTGATCGGGCTTCAGCTGGTCGGGCGTGACCGTGACCTCGACGTCCTGCTTCTCGGCCTCGAAGACCGCCTCCGCGAGCGCGACGTTGCGCGCGACGCGGTCGAACAGTTCCTCGGGATCTTCGATCGCCTCCCCGTCCGCGTTCTTCCGGAGGTAGCGCGCGGGCAGGATGTTGTGGTAGGCGTTGGCGGTGAGACGCTCCTCCATCGTCTCGCCCGTGGTGCGTTTGATCGGCAGTTCGAGTTCGTCTGCGGCGACGCCGTCGCTGCTCATTCGACGGCCACCCCGCTCGGTTGGCGTGGGATATGGATCATCTGTAGTGTTGGGGTACTGGCGAGGCGGGCCCTTGTACGTTCGGATGTCCGGACCCGACAGGCGCCTATATGTGCGATTCGTTATGCAACGTCCGTTCCGGGCGTCTGACGCTGGATTTCGGTACGTCGGCAACGGACGGGCTCCGGACACATAAGCGTAGCCAGACCGGAGTGAAACTGATCGACGACCGAAAAAACCGCGGCAACGGGGCGTCTCCCCACCGGAACAAAAGGGGGGTTGTTCGACGGCGATCCGCCGACGAATGCGGCACGGTACCGCACTCGCAGCCGCCGCGGTGGTGATCGTTCGTCGCGCTCAGCCCCAGTTCTTGCGCAGACGTGTCAGAAACGGATAACTGCTTTCGGAAACAGGTGACCGATCGGTCGCCCTCGCCCCACAAGCTTATACCGGGCCTCGCCGTGGACCCGGACATGACCGCTTCGCTCGCCGCGCTCGCGGCCACGGTACCGCTTCAGGCCGGCATCCTCGCCACCCCGACCGGACAACTGCTCGTCGCACTCGTCGCCGTCGCGGTCGTGATCGTCCTCGGGAAGTTCGTGTTGAAGCTCGCGTGGCGGCTCGTCACGATCGGGATCGTCGTCGTCGCCGTGCTCTACCTGCTGTCGACGCTGGGCGTCGTCTAAGCCGAGCGTCGTTTGACAAAATCCGCAGTTGCGGGCCGGTCCGGATTCGGACCGACTACTGGAACGCGGTTCCGGGTTCGGTCTCCGCGGACTCGACCTCCGACCGCTGGAACTGCTTTTCGATCTCCTCGTAGCGCTCGCGCGTCTCGGGGGTGACGCTCGGGTTCACCTCGTCGAGGGCGTCCTCGAAGTGCTGCATCGTCACCCGGACGTTGCCGACGGACTCGGTCACTTCCTCGCGCGAGACGCTGCCGATGAACTCCCGGGAGGCGTTCATCGACGCCTCGCGGGCCACCGCCTCGATGTCGGCGCCGACGTATCCCTCCGCCTTCCGAGCGATCGCGTCCAGGTCGACGTCGTCGGCCAGCGGCTTGTTCCGCGTGTGGACCTCCAGGATCTTCCGGCGCGCGTCCTCGTCGGGCACGGGGACGTGCACGTGGCGGTCCAGCCGGCCGGGGCGGAGCAGCGCCGAATCGATGAGGTCCGGGCGGTTCGTCGTCGCGATGACGACCACGTCCTCCAGCGACTCGAGCCCGTCGAGCTCCGTCAGCAGCTGGGAGACGACGCGTTCGCCGACGCCGGAGTCGCCGGAGTTCTTGCCGCGCTCGGTCGCGATCGAGTCGATCTCGTCGAAGAACACGATCGTCGGCGCGTTCTCGCGGGCCTTGCTGAACACCTCGCGGACGCCCTTCTCGGACTCGCCCACGAACTTGTTCAGCAGCTCGGGCCCCTTGATCGAGATGAAATTCGACTCCGCCTCGTTGGCGACGGCCTTCGCGAGCAGGGTCTTCCCCGTTCCCGGCGGGCCGTACATCAGGACGCCCTTGGCGGCCTCCATGTCGAGCTCCTCGAACACCTCGGGGTACTCAAGCGGCCACTGGATCGTCTCGCGGAGCCGCTCTTTGGTGCCCTCTAAGCCGCCGACCTGGTCCCAGCTCACGTCCGGGACCTCGACGAACACCTCGCGGAGCGCGGAGGGTTCGATCCCCTTCATCGCCTCCTTGAAGTCGGACTCCGTGACCTGGATGGAGTTCAGCACGTCGGCGTCGATCTCGTCGCTTTCGAGGTCGATCTCGGGGCGGATGCGACGCAGCGCGTGCATCGCCGACTCCTTCGCCAGCGATTCGAGGTCCGCGCCGACGAAGCCGTGGGTGTTGTCGGCGTACTCGTCCAAGTCGATCTCCTCGACCAGCGGCATGTTCCGCGTGTGGACCTGCAGGATCTCCTTGCGGCCCTCGCGGTCGGGGACGCCGACCTCGATCTCGCGGTCGAACCGGCCGCCCCGACGGAGCGCGGGGTCGATGGCGTCGACGCGGTTCGTCGCCCCGATGACGACGACCTCGCCGCGCTCTTCGAGCCCGTCCATCAGCGAGAGCAGCTGGGCCACGACGCGACGCTCCACGTCGCCGCCCGCCTCCTCGCGTTTCGGCGCGATCGAGTCGAGCTCGTCCATGAAGATGATCGCGGGCGACTCCTCGGACGCCTCCTCGAACACCTCGCGGAGCTTCTCCTCCGACTCGCCGTAGTACTTCGACATGATCTCCGGGCCGGAGATCGTGTGGAAGTTCGCGTCGATCTCGTTGGCGACGGCCTTGGCGATCAGGGTCTTCCCCGTGCCCGGCGGGCCGTGCAGGAGGACGCCCTTCGGCGGGTCGATCCCGAGGCGCTTGAACAGCTCCGGATGCCGCATCGGCAGCTCGATCATCTCCCGGACCTGTTCGAGCTCGTCGTCGAGCCCGCCAATGTCCTCGTAGGTCACGTCTGGCCCCTCGCCGGAGCCGTCACCGGCCTCGCTCCGGTCGGTCAGCTCCTCGGCGGCGACCTCGGAGATCTCGATCTCGGTGTCGTCCGTGATGACGACGGTTCCCGAGGGAGTGGTCGACGCGACCTTCATCGGTACCGCCTGCGACTGGCCGCCCATCAGGCCGAAGCCCATCGACGTGCGGATCGTCTGCCCCTCGGTCACCGGCTGCCCGGAGAGCTTGTCGCGGATGAACGGGGCGATCTGCCCGCGGACGCGGAGCTGGCTCGGGAAGGCGATGGTGACCGACTCCGCCCGCGAGACGTCGACCGACTCGACGGTCACGCGGTCGTCGATCCCGACGTCGGCCTCCTGGCGGAGCCGACCGTCGATGCGCACGACGCCGGTTCCGTCGTCCTCGGGGTACCCCGGCCAGACGCGGGCGATCGCGGCCCCATCCGACCCCTCGACGCGGACGATGTCCCCGCCGGAGAGCCCGAGCTCGTCGGCTGCGACGCGGTCGATCGCCGCGAGGCGGCGCCCGGCGTCCTTCTGTTTCAGCGGTCTGACGGTGAGCTTCATCGCTGGCCCTCCGCGGTGTCGCCCTCGGCCGTGTCGCCCTCCACGGTGACCACGCCGTTCTCGACGGCGACCGAGTCGGCCGCGCCCGGGAGCTCGAACTCCGACTCAACGGGCTCGCCGTCGCCCTCGATCACGACGATCGCGGTGTCGCCGACGGTGTCGACGGAGACGTTCTCGGCGTCGGCGCCCAGATCGGCGGCGACGACCCACCCGTCCTCGTACTCGTACCGGCGGAGCAACGCGCCGTCGCCGGTCGATCGGGTCTGTTGGTGATTCATGCTAACTACAAGTTAGGCGCGAGAGTATATAAATATGTCGCTAAAAATCGCATGACGTGAGATTTCAAGGGGCGCATCGGTAGTGTTGCGGTTCGGGATCGGCGAGGGGGAGATCCGGTCGCCGCGTCTCCCGCCAGTGCGTCCGGCGGGGGCGCCGGACGTTTATCAACTCCCGCGCGGGAGGACGAGTATGAAGCGGGTCACCCACGACGGCCGCGACACCGCCTATCGGGTCTCCGACCGCGGCGGCGACGGGCCGACGGTGTGTTTCGTCCACGGGAGCGGCGGGAGCAAGGACGTCTGGAAGGCGCAGGCGCGCGTGGGCGATCGGTTCCCGGCCGTCGCGCTCGACCTGTCGGGCCACGGCGACAGCGACGACGTCGACGCGTCCGCCGGGCGCGAGGCGCTCGACGCGTACGCGGACGACGTGGTCTCGGTCGCCGAGGCGACGGACGCGACCGTCCTCTGCGGGAACTCGCTGGGCGGGGCCGTCGCGCTGTGGGTCGCCTTGGAGCGCGACCTCGCGCTCGACGGCCTCGTGCTCGCGGGGACGGGGGCGAAGCTCGCCGTCGCCGAGCCCCTCCGCGACGCGCTCGCGAACGACTTCGACCGAGCGATAGAGCTGCTCCACGAGCCCGACCGGCTGTTCCACGACGCGCCGCCGGAGTACGTCGAGCTGTCGCGCGCCGGGATGCGCGACTGCGGGCGCGCCGTCACCGAACGCGACTTCCGCACCTGCCACGCCTTCGACGTCCGCGACCGGCTCGAGGAGATCGCGGTCCCGTCGCTCGCGGTCGTCGGCGAACACGACGCGCTCACGCCCGTCGAGTACCACGACTACCTCGCGGACCGGATCGACAGCTGCGAGCGCGCGGTGGTCGAGGACGCCGCCCACCTCGCGATGCTCGAACAGCCGGCGGCGTTCAACGCGGCGCTCGCGGCGTTCTGCTCGCGGCTCTCCGCGGAGTCGTAGCGGCGGCTGGCCGTCTTCTCACGCGGATACTAAAAGGATGCGGCGAGCGAAGCGGTCGTCCAGACCGCGTTCCCGTCCGGAGACGCGGCCTGTGCCTGGAAGCCGTCTGGACAGAACTCGAAGCGATACCTCCCGGTCGTCGTCGGCCGTCGGTTTCGGTCTTCGATACGTTTCTCACTCACCTCGTGATACATGATAACACACAACACTACTTAAATCGTTCGACGCCCCTCGTCTCTGCCGATCGCCGGTATCCTTTTTAAACGACGGTCTCGATCGGAGCCCAATGGACGGCTCCGGCTCCGACCGCGGCTCCGATCGCTCCGGCTCGCAGGAGGGTTCCGGCTCCCGGGGGAGTTCCGACTCGCAGGGAGATTCCGGCTCTCGGGAGGGTGACACCGCGTCCGACGCCTCGCGGGAGCCCGGCGCCTCGATACACGGCCCCGCGGACCCGGACATCAACGACCTGCTCGCGAAGCTCGACGCCCTGAGCGACACTGTCGACGAGGGGCACGAGCGCGAGAAGGTTCGGCAGACCATCTCGCTCGTGGAGCGCATGCCCGGTAGCGCCGCCTTCACGACGCGGATCACCAAGTACACCTCCCGCGACATGGCCGAGGCGTTCGTCGGGTCGGTCCTCTTCTCGCTCCCCCTGCTCGTGGAGGGCGGCGTCTTCGAGATCGCCGCCTGGTTCGCCGCGGCGACCGTCGGGGGCGTCCCCGTCTTCCTGCTCGCGCACGTGGCGTTCGTCCTCGTCATGACCGCCGGACTGCTCTACTTCGCCGACTTCCGCCAGATCGAGATCAGGCACCCGATCTTCGGTCTGATCCCGCGGCGGTACGCCGGGGTGTTGCTCGTCTCGCTTTTCACCTCGACGCTCATGCTGCTCCTGTGGGGTCGGCTCCACGAGGGGGACCCGACCGGGGCCGAGCGGGGCGCTCGCGTGCTCGTCGTGTGGGCCGCCGCGGCGTTCGGCGCCGGGCTCGGAGACATCGTCCCGGGCGAGTCGCAGGGGGAAGACATCGGCGAGATCGACCTCGACTTCGACCGGAACGGCTGATCTCGGCCGAGCGGGACCGTCCCCCCTTTCCACACCTTTTTCGCCGCGGCGACCGTACCCGTGTGCATGTCAGCGTTACGCGACGCGCTCCGGGACCTCCCGGACGCGGTGTTTGCGGACCTGCTCGAATCCGACGAGGGGTACGTGCTCGTCGTCGACCTTCCGGGCGCGGCCGCCGAGACCACCGAGGTGCTCGCGGAGGACGGCCGGATCGTCATCGAGGGGCGCCGCGAGAAGGAGGCCCCCGAGGGGTTCCGCTACGTGCGCGAGGACCGGCCCCTGTTCCTCGACGCTGAGCTCCCCCTCCCCTCAGACGCGGACGGCAGCGGCGCCGACGCCGAGATGGACCGCGGGGTGCTCGAAGTGACGATCCCCAAGCGGACCGGCGACACCTCCCGCAACATCCCGGTCGACGAGGCCGGTAATGAAGGGACCGACAACGGCGGCTCCGAGGCCGACGCCTGACGGGTGGTTACGCTGGTTAACCTCCGCGCGTACTGGCGGTTTTTCGTGGTCATGCGGCAGTTCTCGCCGCTGATCGTCGCCTACTGGCGGGACCGGAAGCGGTACTTCCTGTTCGGCGGAGGCCGCGAGGTCGACGCCGAGACTCAGCGCGAGCGCGCCGCCGTCCTCCTCGACATCCTGCTGACGCTCGGCCCCACGTTCATCAAGCTCGGACAGATCCTCTCGACGCGGCCGGACATCCTCCCGCCGGCGTACATCGAGGTGTTGGAGGGGCTCCAAGACGACGTGCCGCCGGCCCCGTGGGAGGAGTCGAAGACCGTCCTCGAAGACGAACTCGGGGCGGTCGACGAGACGTTCGACGACTTCGACCGGGAGTCGATAAGCGGCGCGAGCCTCGGGCAGGTGTACACCGCCCGCTACGAGGGGACGGACGTGGCGGTGAAGGTCCGGCGTCCGAACATCGAGTCGCTCGTCGAGGCCGACCTCCGAACGATCCGGTGGTCGATCCCGCTGATCAAGAAGTTCATCGGCAGCGGGCGGGCGTTCTCCCTGGAGAACCTCGCCGACGAGTTCTCGAAGACGATCCGCGAGGAGATGGACTACAAGCGCGAGCGCGAGATGCTCGAGGAGATCCGCGACAACTTCGCGGACGAGGACCGGATCCGGATCCCGACCGCCTTCGAGGCGGTCTCCGGGCCCCGCGTGCTCACGATGGAGTACATCCCCGGTACCAAGATCAGCGACGTCGGCGCCCTCGACGACGCCGGGATCGACCGGAACGCCATCGCCGAGACGCTCCAGGAGGTGTATCTCCAGATGATCATCGAGGACGGGGTGTTCCACGCCGACCCCCACCCGGGGAACCTCGCGGTCGACGACGACGGGCGGGTGATCTTCTACGACTTCGGGATGGCGGGGCGAGTGGACCCGTTCGTCCAGGAGAAGATCGTCGACTTCTACGTCGCGGTCGCCCGGCAGGACATCGACGGCATCCTCGACACGCTGATCGCGATGGGCACCCTCTCGCCGGAGGCCGACCGGGAGGTGATGGGGAACGTGATGGAGCTGGCCATCGCCGACGCCAGCGGCGAGGACATCGAGCAGTACCAGGTGAACCAGATCATCGAACAGGTGGAGTCGACCATCTACGAGTTCCCCCTCCGGCTCCCGCCGAACCTCGCGCTCGTCCTCCGCGTCGCCACCGTCGTCGAGGGGGTCTGCGTCACCCTCGACCCCGAGTTCGACTTCATCTCGACCGCGACGGAGTACCTCAAGGAGGAGGGGTACTACGAGCAGACCGCCCGCAACCTCGCCGAGGACGCCGGACAGCAGGCCCAGAAGACGGCGGAGGCGCTGTTCACGGTCCCGCCGAAGGCCGACGACTTCCTCGAACGAGCGAACCGCGGCGACCTCCACGTCGACGTCACGATCGACGACGGCTCGAACGTCCTCGACAAGCTCGCGATGCGGATCGCCTACTCGGTGCTGCTCGCCGTGGGCGTGCTCTCCGCGACGATCCTCTACTCGTTCGCCCAGTCGTGGCGGCTCGCGGCGGTCGTGCTCCTGCTCGCCGCTCCCCTCGCCGTGGCGCTCTACCGCTCGTTCCGGAAGAAGCGCGGTATCCGCGCGAAACCCCAGTTCACGAGACAGGGGATGAAGAAGCGGCGCGAGGACTAGCGCCGGTCACGCCGGGGCCCGTCGGGACTGTTGTCCGCCGAGCTCACGCCGAGACGACCTCGACCGGAACGAGGAGGAAACAGAGCGCGCCGACCGCGAACGTTCCGATTCCAACGGCGATCCGAGGCCAGCCGAGCCGCTCCTCGTCGGCGGGATTCGCGGGACCGTTGAACGCGATCACGAGCGAGAACACGCCCCAGAACGCCCACAGCCCCACCGACTGGTCGAGCCCGAATCCGCGCCAGAAGTAGAGGTACGCGGCGATCGAGAAGAGGACGCCGGGGACCAGCGCCGCGACCGTCTCCTGTCGCGGGCCGATCATCGACCGGACCATGTGGCCCCCGTCGAGCTGGCCGACCGGCAGGAGGTTGAGCAGGGTGAAGAACATCCCGACCCAGCCGCCGATCACCACCGGGTGCGCGGAGAGGGTCGGGTCCTCGTACGCCGTCGGCTGACCGAGGAGATCGGCGATGATACCCAGGAGCGGCGGGTTGTTGAACCGGATCATCGTCCCCGACGCGTTCGCGATCTCGGCCGGAACCCGGATCGGGTCCAGCGAGAGCCCGATCGCGGTGACGACGACGGTCGCGACCAACCCCGCGATCGGGCCGGCGACCCCGATGTCGAACAGGGCCCTCCGCGAGGGCATCCGGCCCCGCATCCGGATGATCGCTCCGAGGGTTCCGAAGGGGAAGACGAACGGGATGACGTACGGCAGCGAGACGTCGACGCCGTGGTACCGCCCGGCGACGTAGTGCCCGAGCTCGTGAGTCATCAGGACGCCGAGCACCGCGGCCGTGAACGGCCACGCCCGCAGCATGACCAGCGGGTTCGCGGCGATCTCCTCCCACCCGATGTAGTACCATCCGTACGCGCCCACGAACAGCGTCGACAGAATCGTCGCCGCGAACATGGCGACGTTGACCCACGGGATCCCGTCCCGCCCGTGGTTGAACGGCGTCGCGACGACGACGTGGCCGCCCTCGACCGTCTCCAAGTCGACGTCGTACCCGGCGTCGCGGAACTGCGGGACCAGCTTCCGCAACAGCGTGCGTTCCGGGATGTACGACTCCCCGACGTACCGAACGCGGCCGTCCTCCCGGCGGACCTCGTCGATCCGGAAGAACGTCCGGAGCGGCTCCGGACGCGGAACGTCGGACGCCGCCGACGGCTCCCCGTCCTCGTGTTCTGGCATCGTCGGTCGTAACTGGTCGGCGAGTATAAACCCCGCGTCGGGCGAGGCGTCCGCCCCGATCGCTTCGCCGGCGGCGAAACGTGCGCCGATCGGCGGGACGGCGATCAGTGGCGGTTCAGAAGGACGAAGACCGGTCACCAGCGGAGAGGAGGGGACCGGGGGATCGGCGTCGGCGTCTGTCAGCGTGGTTGTGGAGACCTGTCAGCGTGGTTGTGGAGGCCTGTCAGCGTGGTTGTGGAGGCCTGTCAGCGTGGTGTGATGCGGGGACGCGCGCGAGCGCGCTGTTCGACGGTGACGCTTCCGGAGATCAGGCGGGCTCGACGCGCCAGGTCGTCGCGCCCGTGTACGACCACTTCTCGACGGTGAGCTCCGTGGCGGAGTCGCGGAGCTTCACCATCAGGGCGCCGATCTCCTTCGGCGAGAGCTCGACGTCCTCGGAGATGAACTTCCCCTTGAAGTACATCTCGCCGTCCTCCGCGCGGTCGAGCAGGTACCGCTTCAGCCGCTCTTCCTTGCTGAGGTCGTCGGTCGTTGTCGCGGTCGTGGAGGGGTTCGCAGTCGCGCTCATGATACACTCACCGCTTGTCCCCGGAGGGTGTTATAAAGACACGACCGTTGGGGGGCGTTCAGCGGCTTTCATGGCGTTTCAGGCCACGCGGGAGCGGTGAAAGGTGTCAGACAGACCATTCACAAACGTTCGAGATCGCGTTAGACGTTTTATAGCCCCCTGAGAACAGTTCGATTTGGATCGATCCGAGTCTATCAGGTTCGGGTCAGTCGGTGCGCGATCCCGGCATCAACCGGCAAAAACAGCCGACAAAGTGCGCGGAGTCCTCGTCCGCGCGGTCGACGCCCGCCTTCCGAGCGCCCGCGTCGCCATCGCACCGCCAGCGCGTTACTCCCGCTGGTGGACCCAGAACTCCTCGGCCTCCGTGGCCTCCTTTTTGAATATCGGCACCTCGTCTTTCAGCCGGTCGATCCCGTCTTCGACGGTTCGGAACGCCTCCCGGCGGTGGCCCGCGAGGACGACGACGAACACGATGTCCTCGCCCGCCTCGATCACCCCCGTCCGGTGATGCATCCGGACCTCGAACACGCCGTCGCGCTCGGCCAGCTCGGCCGCGATGGCGTCCATTCGTTCGGCGGCGACCCCCTCGTACTTCTCGAACGCGAGGTGGGTCGTCCGGTCGTCGTCGGGGGCGTCTCGCGCGCGGACGCGTCCGGTGAACGTCGCGATCGCGCCGGCTCGGTCCGCGTCCGCGGACGCCTTCACCCGGCGTACGAGCATCTCCCGAGTGATCCACGGCTCCGCGTCGGCCAGGTCAGCGACGACTCGGTCGAGGTCGATCCCGTCGGGCGCGTCGGCGGCAGCGACGACCGACCCGGGGACGTCCGCCGGCTCCGCGTCCGCGCCGAGCAGGACCGTCGGGACGCGCAGACGGGATTCCCCGACCGCGACGAGGTAGTCGTGATCGGGCGCGAGCCCGTCGAGGAGGTCGTCGAGCCCGTCCACGCGGCCGCGACCCGTCCACGAGCCGTCGGCGTCGACCGCGATCGCCGTGTCGGCGGCCGCTTCGGTCGCCGGTCCCCCCTCGTCGTCGGGGCCGTCCCGTCGCACCGCGATGCCGCCGTCGGTCGCCTCGGGATCGGCGGACCGGCGGGCGCGCTCACTTTCGCCTGCGCAGTCGACGATCGCCACCCGCCCGTCGAGCCGGTTCGCGATCGGCCCCGCGAGGTCGGTCGCTCTCGGGCCGACGATCGATATCGGTTGCATACCCCAACGCGGGCTGCGAACGGCTTAGGCGTTTCCCGGGCGGAGGGGCAAACCCGCGTTCGTGCCGGCGCCCCCGCTGTCTCCGCCGTCCGCCAGTCCCGCTTGATAATCCTTAAGACCGCGACAGGGGTATTCGGCCGTAATGAGAGTCGTCGTTTCTATCGGCGGGAGCGTGCTCGCGCCCGATCTGGACCCCGACCGGGTGGCCGCGTACGCCGAGGCGATCGAGCGGCTGGTGGCGGACGGCTGCGAGGTCGGCGTCGTCGTCGGCGGCGGCGGCGTCGCGCGAGAATACATCGAGACGGCGCGCGGCTTGGGCGCGAACGAGGTCGAACTCGACCAGCTCGGTATCGGGACGACCCGGCTCAACGCCCGCCTGCTCATCGCCGCGCTCGACGGTAGCGCGAACCTCTCGCCGGCGACGGGGTACGACGAGGCGGCCGCCGCCCTCCGCCGCGGGGAGGTAGCGGTGATGGGCGGTGTGACCCCCGGCCAGACGACCGACGCGGTCGCCGCCGCCTTCGCGGAGTCGATCGACGCCGACCTGCTGGTGTACGCCACGAGCGCCGACGGCGTGTACGACGCAGACCCCAACGTCGACGAGAACGCGACGCAGTTCGGGTCGATGTCGCCGGCGGAGCTCGTCGATATCGTGCTCCCGATGAGCCGGAACGCGGGGGCGTCCGCCCCCGTCGATCTGCTCGCGGCCAAACTGATCGACCGCGCGAGCATTCGTTCGATCGTCCTCGACGGCACCGACCCGAGCGCGGTCGTCGACGCCGTGCTCCGCGGCGAGCACACCGGCACCGACGTGGTTCCGACCGGAAGCGACGAGCCGACCTACTGGACGGGGGCGAGCGACGCGTGAGCGCCGACGACGCCTCCGCGGCCGACGCGCCCGGTGATTCGGCGCCCGGCGATTCGGCGCCCGACGACTCCCCGCACATCCTCTCCGAGCAGGCCCGCGGAGCCGGCTCCGCGGAGGGAACCGACGACGAAGTCGGCGAGGACGACGGCGGGGAGTTTCGGGCTTTCTGGGCCGACGTGGTCGCCGACGAGATCGAGGCGCGCGACCCCGACGAGCCGATCGTGATCAAGGGCGGCGTCTCCCCCTCGGGGGTCGCCCACCTCGGCAACTTCAACGAGATCATCCGCGGCTACTTCGTCGCCGCGGTGCTTCGCGAGCGCGGCCGCGAGGTCCGGCAAGTGTTCACCTCCGACGACAAGGACCCGCTCCGCAAGCTCCCCCGGAAGCTGGCGAACGCCGACGGGGAGATCGTCGGACTCGGCGAGGTCGACGCCGGCGCGCTCGGCCGGAACCTCGGGAAGCCGTACACCGCGATCCCGGACCCGTTCGGCGAGCGCGAGTCGTACGCCGCCCACTTCGCCGCCCTCCTGAAGACCGACGCGGACCGGCTGGGGATTCCGGTCGAGATGGTCTCGAACACGGAGCTGTACGCGGACGGCTCCTTCGACGACGTGACCCGGACCGTCCTCTCGGACCTCGACGGCGTCCGGGAGGTGCTCTCGCAGTACCAGGACAAGGTCGACGGCGAGTACGTCCCGTTCAACCCGGTGTGCGCCGAGTGCGGGAAGATCACGGAGACGGTCACGGGCGTCGACGTCGACGCCGAGACCGTCGAGTACGTCTGCACCGACATGGACGTCGGCGACGAGACGATCGAGGGGTGCGGCCACGAGGGGACCGCCACGTTCCGCGAGGGGAAGCTCCCGTGGCGGCTGGAGTGGCCCGGCCAGTGGGACGTGCTCGGCGTCGACTTCGAGCCGTTCGGGAAGGACCACGCGGAGGGGTCGTGGCCCTCGGGCGTCGACGTGGCGCGAAACGTCCTCGGGGTCGAGCCGCCGGTGCCGATGGTGTACGAGTGGTTCACGCTCAACGGCGAGCCGCTCTCCTCGTCGGCCGGTAACATCGTCACCGTCCCCGAACTGCTCGAACTGCTCGAACCCGCGGTGCTTCGGTACTTCTTCGCGCTCCATCCGAAGAAGTCCCGCGACCTCGATATCGAGCGTCTCGACCAGCTCGTCGACCGGTTCGACCGGTTCGAACGCGCGTACTTCGGCGAGGTCGACGACGAGGACCTGACCGCCTTCGCCGAGCGCGCCTACCCGTTCGTCGTCGGGCGCGCTGACGACCCGCCCGAAGAGAAGCCCGTCCGGCTCCCGTACACCTTCGCGGCCGTGCTCGGGATGGTCGACGGCCCCGACTTCCGCGAGCGGCTCGCCCGCGACGAGGGACACATCCCCGACGACGCCTCAGACGAGGTCGTCGAGGCCGCTCTCGCCCGCGTCGAGAAGGCGCGCAGCTGGGCGGAGCGCACCGCCAACGAGTACGACTATCGGCTCCAGACGGAGCTCCCCGACGTTGACTTCGACGCCGATGTCGCGGCCGCACTGGACGACCTCGCTGACTTCGTCGCGGCCGGCCACGACGGCGACGCGATCCAGTCGGAGATGTACGAGACGGCGCGCGCACACGACGTGGAGGTGAGCGACTTCTTCGCCGCCGGCTACCGGCTCTTCTTCGACGACACGCAGGGGCCCCGCCTCGGCGAGTTCCTCGGCGAACTGGAGCGCGACTACGTCGTGGCGCGGCTCCGCCGGGAGGAGTAGATGCCCGAGGACCGCTCGCTCGACGAGTTCGGGAGATCGGACGCGGATACCGAACCTGCCGAGGTCGCGGACACCGACACCACTGGCGGTGACTCGTCGCCCGTCGAACCGGACCGAGCCGCCGTCGACGACCCGCCCCCGGTCAGGGCGACGGCGACGTGGACCACCGACGGCGCCGACTGCGAGCGGTGCGGCGAACGCGTCGAACGACGCTGGCTCGACGAGGGCGATCGGGTCTGCCTCGACTGCAAGCCGTGGTGACCTCAATCAAGGTTTAATACGTCCCGGTGATAGCCGTTACTTACCTCGACAACTGGCTGGGTTTAGTGAACTATAAATGAAATTAAAATCCGATCTCGTCTTCGGCCGTTCCCCGCGGGAGCTCGCCGTCGCGTATCTCTGTCTGGGAGCGGTGTTCGTCGTCTCGACCGATCTCGCGGTCGCGTCCGCGGTCGGGTCGCTCTCGACGTGGACGCCGGTACGAGCCGCCGACGGCTGGGCGTTCGTCGTCGTCTCGTCGCTGGTCCTCTACGGCGCGACGGCGTACCAGCAGCGACGTGCGATCGCCGCTCGGAGCGAACTCGAGACATCGAATCAGCAGCTTCAGGTTCTGAGTCGAGTGTTCAGACACAACGTGCGGAACGACCTCAACGTCATTCAGGGATACACCGACCTGCTCTCCGACCGGATCGACGACGAGCGGAGCCAGGAGTGCCTAGAGACGATCCGGGAGACGACCGACGACGTGGTCGAAATCAGCGAGAAACTGCGCGTCATCGAGGACGCGTCGCCGGCCCCCCCGAGCGGGCGGATCGATCTCGTCGGCGCGGTCCGCGAGGCCGCGGCAAACATCGACCGCGCGGACGTCTCGCTCACCGTCGACGCGCCCACCGAGGCGTGGATCCGCGCGGACGAGTCGGTCGAGTACCCGATCCGGGAGGTGTTCGAGAACGCCGTCACGCACAACGACGAGTCGGTGCGTCGAATCGACGCCCGCGTCACCGAGAACGGGTCGACGACCTGTCTGGAGGTCCGCGACAACGGGCCGGGGATCCCCGACGACGAGCGGGCGGTGCTGCGCGCCGAGGAGGAGACGCCGCTGTCGCACGCGAGCAGCATCGGACTGTGGCTCGTCAAGTGGATGTGCGAGACACAGGGCGGAACCGTCGGGTTCGAGACGACCGACGACGGGACCACGGTCCGGCTCCGGTTCGAGTCGGTCGACGGTCCGACCGCGTCGACGGAATGCGCCTGCCGAGAGTCACCGAGCGGGGGCGACACGGCGGGAGCCAGCGCGGTCGCGGACGGGAGCGGTGGAAGGGCTGTCGACGACGGCTAAGGGGAAGCAAACGGCCGAACCGAGAGAAGGGAAACCACTGAGCCGGGAGGTGACGGGGGACCGAACCGAGGCGGGCCTAGTCGAGCTCCGTGATCGTGACCGCGTACACCGCGCCGCAGTTCCCGCATTCGACGTGGACCCCGCGGCTCGTCTGCCCGCGAGTGAACTCGGAGATCTCCTCCGAGCACGAACACTCGAACTGGACTTTCATTACTTCCGGTACGATGCTCTAGTATTTAAAAGAAACCGTCTCGAAATCGGATCTGAAAACCGAGGCAGGCCGGTCGCCTCCGACCGCGGAATGTGAGCGGCGATCAGTCGCCGCGGATCGGTTGCCGCCGCCGATCAGTCGTCGTCGACGATCACTTCGACCGGCTCGTCGCTCGCGTCCGCGTCGTCGTCGGACGCTCCGGCGGGCCCGCTCGATTGGGTCTGCTGGTAGTAGAGCCCGCCGGCGACGGCGAGGACGATCCACGACCGCCAGTTCGCGAGGTTCAGCGTGTAGCCGATGCCGAACGGTTTCTCCACGAGCATTCCCTTGTCGGGCTGCCAGTACGACGAGAGCAGCCGGCCGAGGCTTGGCCGCTCGAAGTTGTACGGGATCCCGAGGATCTCCCCCGAAGACGGTTTGTCTGCCATACCGGTACATCACTCGCCGGGCATATAAAGCGTGGCGCAACGCGGCGTCGTTCGTGGTCGCCGCCGGTTCACCGATCCCGCCCCCGGCCGCTCACCGGTATCGCCCGCGACCCCGCACGTCGCGGAGCCGTTCGAGAACGTCGTCGTCGCCGACGGCCGCGTATCCGGTCTCGAACGACTCGATAAGGGGGTCCGGATCGGTCGCAGTCGCACGGACGGACCCCTCGAACACGTGGAGATCCATGGCGCGGTCCTCAACGTGACCGGTGTGGTAGGCGAGCCCGAAGTCGATGAGCGCGGTCCGGTCGTCGACGGTCGCCGCGTCGGCCGCGCTTGGGCCGCCGGCCTCGGTCGACGACCGCTCGCCGGATCCGCCTGCGCCCACCCGCACGTTCCGCGTGGTCGGATCGCCGTGAACGATGCCCGCGTCGTGGAGCCGAGCGAGGTGCCGCCCAACCGACGCCACGCGCTCTGTCCCTCCGTCGAGAGCGGCGGCGAGGTCGCGGTCACCGACGTACTGGAGCGTTAGCGTCGCGTTCGGCACGTCGGTGTCGTACACCAGCGGGGTGGGAACCCCCGCGCGGCGCGCCTCGCTCGTCAGCCGGGCCTCCGCGACGGTCCGGTCGCGCCTGAGCGTCCGGTCGAGCGCGGGGTGGCGGTACTCCTTCGGGACGCGGCGCTTGATCACGGGTCGGTCGAGGGCGTCGGAGTCGCTCCGCCCGTCGCCGCCCCCTCCGCTTTCGTCACCTCCCGCAACGATTTCCACCGTCGCTTCGGCGCCCCGTCGATCGGCGTCACTCCCGGAGGTTCCCTCCCCGGGAGCGCGCCCGCGAGCGACCGACTCGCCGCTTCGCCACGTCACCGGCACCTGATCCGGGCGGAAGTTCGGGTCGATCGCGGACTCCGGGATCGGAACGGTGTCGCCGGCCCGCGCCATCTTCTCGCCCAACACGGCGATCATCCCGGCGTTGTCACGGAGGAAACGCGGCTCCGGGGCGTGGAACTCCGCGCCGCGGGCCGCGCACATCGACGACAGCATCTCGCGGAGCCGGTCGTTCTGCGCGACTCCCCCGCCCAAGACGAGCTCGTCGGCGCCCGTCAGCGAGAGGGCGCGCTCCGAGACCTCGGTGAGCATCGCGAACACGTGCTCCTGCAGCGAAAAGCAGAGCTCCTCGACGGACGTCCCGTCGTCGTACGCGTCGTTGGCCGCGGAGCTGATCCCGGAGAAGGAGAAGTCCATCCCCTTGACGACGTACGGGAGGTCGAAGAGCTCTCCCGGGTCGTCGCTCGCCTCGGCGTAGCGCCGCGCCGCCGCCTCGACCTTCGGTCCACCGGGGTGGTCCCAGCCGACGTGGCGAGTGAACTTGTCGATCGCGTTGCCGACGCCGGCGTCCATCGTCTCCCCGAGCACGCGGTAGCGCCCGTCGTGATAGCCGAGCAGGTGGGCGTTCGCGCCGGAGGCGTTCAGACACACCGGATTCTCGAAGCCCGACTGATGGCGACCGATCTCCAAGTGCGCGACCATGTGGTTGACCCCGACGAGCGGCACGTCGAGCGCCCCCGCGAGCGCCCGGGCCGCGGTGCCGACCGTGCGGAGGCAGGGACCGAGGCCCGGACCCTTCGAGAAGGCGACCGCGTCGATCGCGTCCGGACCGTGTTGGGCCTCCGCCGCCGCGAGAACCTCGTCGACGACCTCTGGGATCGCCTCGGACATGTGCTCGGCCGCCTCGCGCGGGTGAATGCCGCCGCTGTCCGGCTCGTAGGGGTTCGATTCGATGAGAACGGAGTCGGTCTCGGCGTCGTACAGGGCGGCGCTCGCACACCACGCGGTCCCCTCGATGCCGAGAACGCGCATTCGGCTGGCGTTAGGCCTCTTCGGCGTCTGCGTCGCCCTCGCCGCCGATCTTGTTGCGTTCGAGCATGTACTCCTGCTCGACGTCGAGCGCGTCCTCGGCGCTGTCGTACACCTTCGCGTAGCCGACCGTCTTACGCATGCCGAACTTCGTGTCGAGCTCGTGAACGACGACCTCCTCGGAGGCCTTGTCGAGCTTGGCCGCGAGCGAGTCGCGGACCGACAGACGGGAGGGCGTCGCCTCCTCGTGAGTCGTCTCGAATCGGATGTCCGTGCGGTGCAACATCGGGTTCTCCTCCTCGGAGATGATATCGACGTCCATGGTTCAGTTAGGCGTATATCCCCCCGAAAGCTGTAAAAGGATTTCGAAGCGGGGGTGCCGTCGAGATCCGTTCACGGTCGCCTTCCGACCGGATCTCACTGATCGCCGTCGGGGGCCCGACCGAGCGCCTCGTAGGCCGCCTCGACGTCGCCGTCGAGCGCCTCGAACAGCTCCCGGGCCTCGGCGCGGGACTCGGGGGTAACGGGGACGCGGACCATCCCCTCGCCCGGCTGTCCGTAGACGACGCTCGCGCCGTCGGGCGCGGTGAGAATCGCCGGCAGGGCGGCCAGGTCCTCCTCCCCGGTCACCTCGATGATGACCGGGTCGGCGTCGGAGAGCGCCTCGCGGAGCGCCGCGAGCAGCTCCGCCGACAGCGCCGCGGCGGGGTTCTCCACGGCGATCCGGCGGGCGTCCGCGGCCGAGAGCGCGGACTCGATCGCCGCGTCGACCGCCTCGCGCTCGGTCTTGCCGTCGATAAGCGCGACGTCGGGGACGCGGCCCGCCTCTCGCAAGTGGTACGTGACCACATCTCCGACGGCGATTATCGGGGCGTCGGGCGCGACCCGCTCGGCGCGGGTCTCAGCCGCGCCCGCAAGCAGCTCGTCGGCGTCCGTCGTCACCGGGCCGAGCGGCTCCTTGAAGGCGTCGCGCAGGGATTCGGGGAGCGTGAGCATGAGTGGGAGCGTGGTTGAAACCGTAACTGCGACCCCTCGCCGCGAACCGTCGTCGTCCTATCGGACCTTCAGCGCGTACGAACCGGGCTTCGTGACGTTCATCTCCTCGGCGATCTGGCTCTCCTCGGGCTGGGTGATGATGACGTAGCCCGCCCAGTCCTCGGTGAGCGACGACGACCCGCAGTGTTCGCAGGTCTGGGAGTCGGGGTCGTTGACGTGGTGGCACTCACGACACGCCAGGCGGTCCTCGGCCATCAGTCGGCCTCCTCACCGGTCTGTTCGCGGTGTTGTCGCTGACCCTCCAGCCAGTCGTGCTTCCCGAGACCGGGCTGTTTCGCGGTGAGCCCGATCTTCGAGTCGCGCGGGTTGCGCTCGTCGATGCTCTTGGTCACCACGCGCACCCGGACGGCGTCGTCGACGCCGAGGGTCTTGTCGGAGTCCGAGGAGGCGAGCTGCTGGTTCGCCCCGTCGAACGTGAGGTACTCGTCGGTGATCTGCGAGACGTGCAACAGACCGTCGACCGGGCCGATCCCGACGAAGGCGCCGAACTCGACCGTCTCGACGACCGTTCCGTCGGCGACCTCCTGCATGTCGGGGTCGTACGTCAGCGCGTCGAACTCCGCCTCGTAGTAGACGCCGGGACGGTTGTGCAACACAGCGCCGTCGCCGATGTCGTGGACCTCGATGACGCTCACGACGCTCCCCACGTCCTCGTCCATTCGTCCTTCCAGTTTGTCCTGCAGCAGGGCTTTCACCCGCTCGTCGGTGACGTCCGCCAGGTGTTTCGGCGGTACCTCGACCGTATCCTTGAGTCGAACTCGTTTGTACATATTCGTTGGTTGTCCGCGTCCGCTAGGGTTCCGTTATCGCCAGTGTGTTCCGACCCCTTAAACCGATTACTGGTGCGCCCGCCTCCAGCACCCGGTTCGCCAGCGGTCGATCGTTGGTGACGACGCCGTCGACCCGGCCCTCGACGGCCAGTTCGACGAGCGCGTCGTCGGCGTACGATTCGTTCGTCTCCACCGTCTCCGCCCGCGTCGCGAGGTCCGCGCCCACGCTCGCCGCGGTCGCCTCCGCGCCGTTCCCGCCCTGCAGCCGGTCGAGCTCCGACACGACCGCCGCCGGGACGACGGCGTCGTGGGCGCCGAGGAGCCGGTCGAGCTCCTCGAACAGCCGGAGGTCCGCCTCGACCGGCGCCATCAGCGCGCTCGCGTCGAGCGCGACGACCCGGATATGGGCGGCGGCCTCGCCGGCGTCGCGGGCGTCGTCGGTCACGCTACGAGAGCGTCCCGACGCCGATGAGCCGCCAGCGCGCGCCGACGCGACGGTTGATCGCGATCTGCGCGCCCTCCTCGGCGCAGACCGGTCGCTTGAGGCTCACCTCGCACTCGCCCTCGCGGGCGCTCGTCACCGCGCCGACCGTCGTCGCGGTGCCGACCGTGAGCATCAGGGGCTCGCCGGTGTTGATGTCCTCGATGTCGCTCTCGCCGCTCTCGTCGTCCTCCTTCCCGACGACGCGGTCGAGGAGGTCGACCTGCATCTCGAACTCGTTACGCGTCGGCGGGAGCGTGCCGGGCTCGCCGGCGACCTGCCCCGCGAGCGCGTCGCCCTTCGTCAGGCTCGGGTCGAGCCCGGTGCCGACGCCGAGCAGCCCGCCGGGGCGAGCGCTCTCGACGTCGTTGCTGCCGGCCTGCAGCGAGCGGACCGTCGTTTCGAGGGGCCGCCACTCCGTCTGTCCCTCTTCGTCGACCTCGCGGCCCGGTCGGATCTCCAGCCCGTCGCCGACGGACAGCTCGCCGCTGACCAGCGAGCCGCCGACGACGCCGCCCTTGAGGTCCGCCGCGGTCGCGCCCGGGCGGTTGATGTCGAACGAGCGAGCCGCGTACATGCGGGCGCTCTCGCCGGGGTCGCGGTCGGGGGTCGGGATCTCCGTCTCGATCGCGTCGATGAGGAGGTCGAGGTTGACCTCCTGTTGCGCGGAGACGGGAACGATCGGCGCGTCCTCCGCGACGGTGCCCTCGACGAACTCCTGGATCTGCCGGTAGTTGTCGACGGCGCGGTCGCGGTCGACCAGGTCGACCTTGTTCTGCGCGATGACGATGTTCTCGATCCCGATGAGATCGAGCGCCATCAGGTGCTCCTCCGTCTGCGCCTGCGGGACGTCCTCGGTCGCGCTCACGACGAGGACCGCCCCGTCCATGATCGAGGCGCCCGAGAGCATCGTCGCCATCAGCGTCTCGTGGCCGGGCGCGTCGACGAACGAGACCGTCCGGACGGGCTCGCTCTCGGAGCCGTCCTCGCACTCCTCGTCGACGGTGTAACACTCGGGCGCGTCGACGCCGGGACAGCGCCGGAACGTCGCGTCCGCGTACCCCAGCCGGATCGAGATACCGCGTTTCATTTCCTCGCTGTGCTGGTCGGTCCACGAGCCGGACAACGCCTGCACGAGCGTCGTCTTCCCGTGGTCGACGTGACCGACGAGACCGATGTTCACCTCCGGTTGTGTGTTGGCTTCAGTCACTGTTGGACCTCCTAACGGAGTAGTCTTATGCGAAATTCGCCCCGTGCGAGTGATAAAGTTGCTGTTATAGGTGCGAAACGCGCACGCGGTGAAGCGTCGACGAGCTCTTCGGACCCACCAGCGCGGTGCGGTGGCGCGTGCCTGCGAGTGGCCGCCGAAGGCGGCCGCGAGGAGCACGCGCGAGGGACGCCGCGAGCAGAGAGGGACCGGAGGTCCCTCATGCAGCCGGCGCGCAGCGCCGGCGGCGAAGCGAGCGGCGAGGCTGGGGAGGCGTGAGGCTGCGGTTACGGTGTGGGTGGGACGTGGGTGGGACGCAAAGGGGCAGCCGCGAGGACTCGCGGCTGGGGCTTTTGCGGCGTCCGTCGGCGATCCAGTGTCGACCGTTTATAAACAAACGGCTGAGACTTTGTCGGTGTTCACCGTGTCGCCATCAGCAACGCCTCTCAGACGAACCACTGATCGCGAGCGATCCGCGTTCGACGCCGATTTACGCCTCACGCGTCAACTCGGAACGCAATGGGATACGCGTGCCCCGTCTGCGACACCCCGCAGCGCGACGGCGAACACCTCGCGCACCACCTCGCGTTCACGGCGATGTTACACGGCGGCGACCACGAGGCGTGGCTCGACGAGCGCGTCTCCGACTGGAGCGATCGGGAGCCCGCGGGGCTCGCGGCCGAGGTGACGCCCCACGCCGAGGACGCCGAGTACCACGAGGTGTTCGAGGACACCGTCGACCGCGGGCGCCCCGACGTCGACCTCGGAGCGCACGACGGCGTCGGATCGGGCGGTCACGACCACGCCGGCCACGATCACGGCCACGGTCACGCCGGCCACGACCGCACCGCGGGCGGCGCCCCGGGAGCGGGCGACTCGACCGGCGAGACCGATCCCGAGGTTGCCGACGCGATCCGCGAGGCCCGCGAGATGGCGCGCGAGGCGGGCGACGACGAGAACGACGAAAGCGATCCGAGCGATAGCGGCGGATCCGAAGACGCCGACGGCCCGTCCGCGTAACGGAACGCCCTTTTCAGTCGACGGCGAACGGCGGGTATGGACACCAGAGGGACGTTCGCCCCGGAGACCCGCGCCGACGCGCTCGAACGCTACGAGGAGGTCGGACCCGTCGCGCAGGTCGTCGTCCGCGAGGCGACGAAGGCGATGTCGTTCGACGCCGACGAGTACGACGAGCGGGTCACGCCCGAGGTGGTCCGGACCGCGCGCGACGCGACGTTCGCCGAACTGCTCGCGGTCCACGTCGGCGAGGACGGGGAGTTCGACGAGTGGCTCGCCGACAGCGAGTTCGACGAGGATAGCGTGGTCCGGATCGGGTCCGACAACGTCGACAACGTCGTGTGGCATCCGATCCCCTTCGCCGACACCGTGGTCGCGGCGACGTACCAGGACGAACCGGACGCGGCCGCCAGCACCCTGCGGCGAAACGCGTTCGGGCGGGTGTACCGCGAGGAGTTCTACGAGTCGGGGCGCTAAGCGAGGCCGCTTTCAACCGCCAGCCGCCGCTTTCGGACGGAAAAGGAAAGTACGAGACCGCAGCCGCGGGATCGTCGGCTATCGCGAGTTCTCGACGCCTATTCGAGCGTGCCCTGAGTGACGAGGGTGTCGTCCTCCAGGTAGTGCTCTACGTGGTGGGCGTGTTCCTCGACGCCTTCGAGGATCTCGCGGAGCAGCTCCTCGGTGTTGTAGTCGCCGAGGTTGTTGGCGAGCTGGACGTGCTCGCGGAGCTGCTCGATGATGTCGCCGAAGATCTCCAGGTCGTTCTCCAGCGAGGTTCGGATGTCGTAGGCGTCGGCGTCCTCGGGGCTCACCGGCGCGTGCTCCTCGTAGTTCGCGCCGCCCGAGAGCGGCACGCCGCCGAGCGCCTGCGCGCGCTCGGCGATCACGTCGGCGCCCTCTTCGAGGTCCGCGGCGACCTCGCCGAGGTACTCGTGGATGTCGTGGAACTCGGCGCCCTCGACGAGCCAGTGGTGCTTTTTCACTTGGTGGTAGAGGACGTACGTCGCCGCGAGATCGCTGTTGAGCGCGTCGACGAGCTGTTCGGCCTTCTCCTCCGGGATGCGCAGCGCTTCGCTCTCGTGAACGTCGCCGTACCGCTGACGGGCCTCTTTCTGTGTGCTCATAGCTGTTTCAACGTACGCGCGCGACCCACTTAATAGTTCTTACATCGGTAATAGAAATTCTATATATTGAAAGTATTTTTTGTTCACTCGCAATACCGGTCTACACCGCTGTCAACACCGCCCGCGAAGGGAAACGTCTTAATGGAGTACGCGCGCAGTTTGTGGTGTATGAGCAACGGCGACGACGACCCGGCCGACGCCTCCGAGGGGGCCGACGCCGCGGACGACGCGGAGGAGGCGGGCGGCGCCGGCGAGTCGACGGACGCGGCCGCCGCGCCCACGCTTCCCGACGAAGCGACCGAGGAGTCCCTAAACGAATACCTCGACGAGATCGCGGAGCGCCTCGACGGCGCCGACACCGAGGCGGACCTCGACGACGTCGACGCGCTCCTCGACGACGCCGAGGAGGGGGTCGCCGAGGCCGATCTCCCCGAGCCGGACGAGGACGACGAGGACGCCGACGACCCGCGGGGCGACCTCGAAGACCGGATCGCGGAGCTCCGTGACGGCGTCGAGGAGGCCCGCGGCCCCTACGCCGAGGACGTGGTCGACGCGATCGAGGCGGCGGCGTCGACGCTCGGAGACACCGAGTGGACCGCTGCCGGGCGCGACGACGCCGCAGACGCGGTGGTCGCGTTCGTCGACGCGGCCGCAGACGCCGTCGACGACGGGGTCGACGCGGACGAGATCGACCCGGACACCGTCGATACGGGCTCGGCCGACACAGAGGCCGCCGATGCGGACGCCGCCGAGGAGACCGGCGGCGATCGGACCGACGACCTCGTCGCCGCGCTCGACGCCGTCGCCGAGGCGGTCGCGGGCGCGGGTCTCGATCCCGACGACGACGCCGAGACGATCGCGGCCCTGATCGACGCGGCCGACGCGCTCGAAGCGGGACTCGACGACGCCGAGGAGTGGGACGACCTCGAGACCCACGAGCAGCTCCGCGCGCAGGGATACTACGACGTTCTCGGTCACTACAAGGACTACCCGGTCGAGTGGGCCGCGCTGAAGGAACACGAGGCGCGCGGCAACGTCGACATGATTCTGCTCGCGCTCGACTCGCTGCAGTCCGACTTCATGGAGCGCCACTGCCTCGAAGCGTTCGAGCGCATGGGCAAGCGCGGAAAGACCGAGGCGTCGGTCGAGGAGCTGCTCGGCCGCGCCGAGAAACGCGACCGGCCGTCCATCCGCATCCTCGGCAAGATGGCGGCCGAGGAGGCGACCGAGACCCTCGTAGAGTACGTCTCGGAGGACCCGAACCCGCAGCTCCAGAAGACCGTGTTCAAGGCGCTCGGCGAAATCGGCGCCGCGGAAGCGGTTCAGCCGCTCGCGAACCAGCTCGATCCCGAGAGCGACACGGACGATCTCGTGCGACCCCACGCCGCCCGCGCACTCGGACTCATCGGCGACACCCGCGCGATCGACCCCCTCGCCGGCGCGCTCGCCGAGGACGAGTCGGACGACGTCCGCGCCGCCGCCGGCTGGGCGCTCCGTCAGATCGGTACGCACGAGGCGCTCGAAGCGGTCGCCGAGTACGGCGACGAGCACTCCTTCATCGTCTCCACCGAGGCCGAAAAGGCCGAACGCGCGCTCGACGAGGCGGCGCCGACCGCCTGAGGCCGAGGCCTGACGCCGACCGCCGTGCGACCGACCCTTCTTATCCGATGCCGCGAGCAGACGCCCCGTGTTGCCCGCATCCCCCCGTTCCGCGAGCGTCTCTATCGCGATCCTCACCGCCGTCACGCTCGCACTGCTCGTCCTGACGACCGCCGCGCCGGTCGCGACCGCAGGTGACGCCGGAACCGGCTCGGGGATCGCTGGACCCGATCCGGGGGACGCCGTCCGGCAGTCGAACGAGGGGACGGAGAACCGGACGCTCGTGGCGATGAAGCCGCGGATCCTCGAGCTGTTTCCGAATCCGACGGCGGCCGAGAACCGCGGCGAGTACCTCGTCGTCCGGCTCCCCGAGCAGGGGAACTGGTCGCTCTCGGACGGCTACCACGAGGCGTCCATTCCGGCGAACGCGAGCGGGGTCGTCGCGCTCTCGATGGACCCCACGAATACGACGGCGCTGCTCGACGACGAAACCGCGAGCGCCGGCCGCGGCGGCGTTGGCGAACCGGTCCTCCGCGAGCTCGACGGGTACTTCCCGCTCGCTGCGTCCGGCGACCGGATCGAGCTTCGCCGAAACGGGACGGCGGTCGCCGTTGTCGATTACGACCGCGCGCCCGAAGGGCACCGCTGGCGCGCGGACTGGGGAGAGTGGCGACCGCGGGGATACGATCCGCGACCCGTGGCCAGAACGGAGAACACGACCGTGACACCGTTCGTGCTGCCGGACAGCCCGCAAGTCCCCGTCGATCCGCTCCGTGCGGCCGACGACCGCCTGCTGCTCGCGGGGTACACGCTCGGGTCGGAGCGTGTCGCCGACCTCCTGGTGGGCGCGGCCGATCGCGGCGTTGAGGTGCGAGTCCTCGTCGAGGGATCGCCGGTCGGCGGCTTTTCCGCGCGGAGCGCGCGGCTTCTCGACCGGATCGCGGCCGCCGGCGTCGAGGTCCGCGTGCTCGACGGCGACCCCGAGCGGTTCCGCTTCCACCACGCCAAGTACGCGGTGGCCGACGGCCGCGCGGTCGTCCTCACGGAGAACTGGAAGGCGTCCGGGACGGGCGGGCGGACCAACCGCGGCTGGGGCGTCGTCACCGGAGCGTCGCGGTCGTCGAGCGTCGGCGAGACGACCACCGATGAAGCGACCGACGGCAAGACGGCCGCAGACGATCTCGCCGCCCTCTTCCGAGAAGACGCGACGGCGCCCGACGCCCGGTCGTGGTCGTCGTTCCGAAACGACACCGAGTTCCACGAATCGGGGACGGCGAACGGGTCGTATCCGGTGCGGTTCGAGCCGCCGGCAGCGACGACGGCGGACGTGGAACTCCTGACGACGCCGGGCAACGCCGCCGACCGATTGGTCGCGCGGATCGACGCTGCCGACGACCGCGTGTTGGGTGTGGTCCCGCGGACGGGCGGAGCGGATAACCGGATCGTCCGCGCGCTCCGACGGGCCGCGGACCGCGGCGTCGACGTTCACCTCTTGGTGTCCGGCGCGTGGTACGACCGAGAGACGAACCGCGCGCTCGTCGACGAACTCGCCGACGAGCCGATCGACGTGGCCATATCCGAGCCGCGCGGCCGGTTCGGGAAGGTGCACGCCAAGGGGCTCGTCGTCGACGATGCCGCCGTCGTCGGAAGCCTCAACTGGAACGAGGGCGCGGCGACGGAGAACAGGGAAGTGATGCTCGCGGTGGAGGACGAATCGGTCGCGAACTTCTACGCCCGTGCGTACGCGGCCGATTGGCGCGGCGGCGGAGTCCACCTGCCTGTCGGGCTGCTCGGGGGGCTGGCGGCCGCCGCCGCGGGCGCCGGCGCCGTCGCTCGCAGAGAGGTGGCGTTCGCGTAGACGGGTTGAGGAACGACCGGCGAGCCGGCGTCAGTCGTCGATCGCGGCCGTCGACGAGAGGGCCTCGTCGATCTCCGCTTCGGCCATCTTCTCGACGAGCGTCTCGATGACGGCGCTCCGGCGCCCCTTCACGAACTTGATCGAACCGACGACGAGGTGGCCCCCGCCGGAGACGCCCGCTTCGGGAAGCTCCTCGTTCAGCTCGGTCACCATGTTCGGGATGTCGAGCCGGACGCCGTCGGAGCGGAGCACGCAGAAGTCGGGACCGTAGCCGATGGTGATGACGGGGTCGCCCGTCTCCTTGACGCGGGTGTCGTGGAGCTCGCCGGTCGTCTTCCCGGGAGCGGGATAAGTGAACCGGTGGGCGTACTCGTCGAGGTCGATGCGGTAGAGGTGCGCCCCGGAGGCGAGCCGCTCGTGGTCGACGTGGTCGTCGACGGCGTCGAGCTGGCGCTGCACGTCGCGGTCGGCGCGCTCGGAGAGGAACTCGACCAGCTCCTCGTGGCGGTCCCCGTCCTCACAGCCCACGTTGAGGGCGTCGTTGACCAGGGTCTTCCCCTCGGAGTAGCGTAGCCAGTGGGCGGCGTAATCGAGCGCCTCCCCGATGTCGAGCAGGTCGGACTCGTCGTAGCCGGCCTCCTCCGCGAGCGCGACGTAGTCGTCCATCGCCTCGGCCTTCGAGCGGTCGGAGAGCCCGGCGACGGCCGGGACGTGCTCCAGCTCGTCGGTGATCGACGGATCGATCAGCCGGGCGAGCTCGACGCACATCATCCCCGTCGTGACTCGGTAGTCCTCGTCGTGGAGGTACGGGTTCACGTGGGCGTCGAGCAGCGGCTCGACCGCCTCGGGGTCGGGGTGGTGATGGTCGACGGCCGCGATGGGGATATCGTAGTGCGCGAGGTTCTCGTAGGCGGGCACGTCCTCCTCGGTCGAGCCGTTGTCGAGCATCAACAGGAAGGGGAGCTTCTGCCCGTGGCGGGCGCGCCCCTCCAGCGCGAAGTTCAGGTCGCGGGTCACGTCCTCCATCTCGTAGTACGGCGCCTTGCTCGGGAGCCGCTTGAACAGGTGCCGGGCCGCGTCGGGGTCCTCGTGCACGTCGCGGACGAAGTTCTCCAAGGCGAGCTGGACGGGGATCGCGGCGCACATCCCGTCGCCGTCGGCGTGATGTCGGACGCGGATCGGGCGGCCGGAGAGCACGGTACGACGGAGCAGCCGGGCGAGCTCGCGGAGGTCGTCGTGGATCGGCTCGAACGCCTCCCACTCGACGAGGGGGTCGAGGTCGGCGGGCTCGGCGCGCTCGTCGAGGGCCGCCTCGAAGCGCTCGCGGGCTTCGATCGCTCGCTCCTCGGGGAGGCGCTTCAGCGAGTCGACCTCCAGCTGGAGGGCGTTCTCGCGGGTCTCGATCGTCCCGCTGACGTGGACCATGTCGCCGACCTCGACCTCGGGGTACGCCCGGACGCCGGCCTCCTCGAAGGCGGCACAGGAGACGACGCCGGAGGCGTCCGCAACCGCGAAGATCGTCGGGCCGCCCGTCTGTTTCGCCTGCACGACCTCGCCCTCGATGGTGACCTCGTCGCCGGGGGCGAGCCCGCGGACGCGGGAGACGGTCGGTTCGTGCGCGACCGTCTCGGTTCGGTAGTCGTCGAGATCCTCGTCGTCGAACGCCACGTCGCCGTTCTCCTTCACCTCGGTCAGCCGGACGACCAGTCGGTCGCCGACGGCGTAGGTGCCGTCGAGGTTGGACTCGTGGACGAGCCCCGAGAGGGCGTCCGAGACGTCGACGAAGATGCCGTAGTCGACGATGCCGTTGACCTCGGCGTGATACAGCTCGTCGACCTCGGCGTCCTCGAGGGTGCAGTCCGGTGCCAGATCGTAGACGGTCGGCCGGTCGTCGGCCGCCCCCTCCGCCGCGTCAGCGTCGGGTTCGGGGCTCGAATCGCCCCGCGTGCCGGAATCCCCGGCGGTGTTCTCGCTCATGGAAAGTCATCGGGAACGGCCGGTGTTAAGCCTGTTCTCTCGCGTCTCCGCCGCCGTCGAGTGAGGGGATCCGGACTCGTGTCCGGCAGGGGGACGCGTCGTTCGCCCCGCGGTCCGGAATCCATATGGGGCGACGGCGCCTTCCTTCGCGTATGCGACTGTTCCGCTCGGACGAGCTCCTCGGGATCGCCCGGGAGACCATGGAGTTCGTCCTCGAGGCGAGCGAGGAGAGCCACCCCGACGAGTACATGGGGTTCCTCCGCGCGGACGACGCTCGGAAGCTCGACCTCGACCGGGACGGACAGGTGATCACCGACGTGCTCGTGATCCCGGGGACGGAGTCAAGCCCGACGAGCGCGAGCGTCCGCACCAACATGAAGCCGAACGACATGCGCGCGGTCGGCTCGGTCCACTCGCACCCGAACGGCGCCCTTCGCCCGAGCGACGCCGACCTCGCGACGTTCGGACAGGGGCGGGTCCACATCATCGTCGGCGCGCCCTACGGGTGGGGCGACTGGAAGGCGTTCGACAACGAGGGGAACCAGACCACTCTCGACGTGCTCGACGTGGAGGTCCCCGACGAGCACTTCTTCGACTTCACGCAGGAGGACATCGACCGCGAGATCGGCGAGGAGCGACGCGACGGCGGCGGCTTCCTCTCGTGGTTCCGATGACGCGGGTCGTCGCACAGGGGACCTTCGACCTGCTTCACCCCGGTCACGTTCACTACCTGGAGGACGCCGCGACGCACGGCGACGAGCTCCACGCCATCGTCGCTCGCCGCGCCAACGTCACGCACAAGCCGGCGCCGATCCTCTGTGCCGAGCAGCGCCGCGACATGGTCGCCGCGCTCGGCGCGGTCGACGAGGCGCACCTCGGCCACCCCGAAGACGTGTTCGTCCCGATCGAGCGCCTCGATCCCGACGTGATCGTGTTGGGGTTCGACCAGCACCACGACGAGGCCAACATCGCCGACGCGCTCGCCGAGCGCGGCATCGACTGCCGGGTCGAGCGCGCCTCGGCCCGCGATCCCAGGTACGAGGACGAACTGCTCTCTAGCGGCGACATCGTCGATCGGATTCTGAAGCGACGGGACCCCGACCGCGGCGACGGTCGTGACTGTCAGAACGGCGATAGGCCTCGCGGCGAGCGGGGATAACAGTCGTCTCGCCGCCGACGAGCGCGACCGATACGCCGAAGCGCGGAACATATATGGGTCCGCTCCCAACAGCGACCAAGTGACGATACCCGACCGATTCCCCGCGGTTCTGGCGGCGGCGGCGATGGGCGTGTACCTGCTCATCGTCGTCGGCGCCACCACCTCGCTCACGGAGGCGGCGACCGCCTGCGGAGGCTGGCCGGCCTGCGGCGGCGGGACCGCGCTCCCCGCCGAGACCGCCGGGTGGGTGGCGCTCGGGCACCGACTGCTTGCGGTCGTCGTCGGGGCTCTCGTCGCCCTCTCCGCCGCCCTCGCGTGGCGCGACGGCGCGAGCAGCCGGATCCGAGCCGCACTCACCGCCGCCCTCGTCGTGTATCCCGCGCAGGCCGGCGTGGGCGCGCTCGTCGCGGTCGGCGGGCTCCCGGCCGCGCTCGGGCCCCTTCACCTCCTTCTCGGCGTGGGCATCTTCGCGGCCGTGCTCGCCGGGCTCGCGTGGTGGCTGGAGGCCGAGACCGGCGACCCGGACGACGCGCCGGTCGACTTCCAGCCCGGGACCGACGACCTCCCGCCGGTTGAGGAGGCGCCGGAGCCCGAGATTCCGACCGCGACCGTCCCCCGACTGCGGGCGACCGCGGCGGCGTACTTCCGGCTGATGAAGCCGCGGCTGATGTGGCTGCTCTGTCTGGTCGCCGCCGCCGCGATGGCGCTCGCCGGCGGGCAGGGGTTCACCCCCCGCGTCGTGGCCGCGACGCTCGTCGGCGGCGCGCTCTCGATCGGCGCCTCCGGGACGTTCAACCACGTGCTCGAGCGCGACGTGGACAAGCGGATGCAGCGCACGAACGACCGCCCGCTGGCGACCGACCTGGTGCCGGTGTCCCACGCGCTCGCGTTCGGCGGGCTCCTCACGCTCGTTTCCGTCGGCCTGTTCTGGACGGTGAACGCCTTGACGGCGGCGCTCGGACTGATCGCGATCGTGTTCTACAGCGTGGTGTACACGCTCATCCTGAAGCCGAACACGGTGCAAAACACCGTGATCGGCGGGGCCGCCGGTTCCCTGCCCGCCCTGATCGGCTGGGCCGCAGTGACCGGCGAGATCGGCGGCGGCGGGCTGTTGCTCGCGCTGGTCATCTTCCTGTGGACGCCGGCGCACTTCTACAACCTCGCGCTGGCCTACAAGGACGACTACGAGCGCGGCGGCTTCCCGATGATGCCCGTGGTCCGCGGGGAGACGACGACGCGCCGGCACATCGTCTGGTACCTCGGGGCGACGCTCGTCGCGGCCGTCGCGCTCGCGGCGGTCGCCGAACCGCTCGGCGCGCTCTACGCCGTCGTGGGCGTCGGGGTCGGCGCCCTGTTCCTGTGGATGGTCATCCGACTCCACTACGAGCAGACCGAGGCCGCGGCGTTCCGCGCGTTCCACGCGTCGAACGCCTACCTCGGTCTCCTGCTGTTCGCCGTCGTCTTCGACGCGCTGGTTATCTGAGCGCGGCCGGCGCCGGTTGGCCCTAATTATTGAGTGTGACATCTGGCTGTGCGTTATTTATATAGCCCCGCGAAAAAGCGGTCACAGTCAAATGGACGTCTCGTCAAGAGCGGCTATTCGCTCGCTGTGGCCCGTCTGGGGTCTCGGCGTCGTCCTCGTCCTGTCGCTCGTCGCGGAGACCGCGACGGTCTCGTTCGGGATCGTTACTGTTCCCGACGGCTACTGGGTCGGCCTCATCTCCTCGGTACTGGTCGTACTCGGGATCGGATACGTCGTCCGTAACATTCCGGGATCCGAACTCTCGCCGGCTCGGTATCCGCGACTCAATCAGTGGTGTTTCGCGGGGGCGTCTGGCTTCCTCCTCATCAACGTGGGGTTCATGGCGGCGCTGCCGACGGAAACGACGTTTCAGATCGTCGGGTGGGTCCGCTGGGCGATTAGTTTCGGCGGCGGGATCGGGCTTCTGATCGGATTGTTCGAAGCGAAAACGATCGAACGCGAGGTCGCCGCGGAGCGAAGTCGTATCCGACAGGACGATCTCCGACGGGAGCGAGACCGACTGGAGGAGTTCGCTGGCGTCGTGTCTCACGATCTCCGAAACCCGCTCAACGTCGTCCGTGGTCGGGCCGACCTCGCCAGACGAGCACATCCAGAGGACGAACACCTCAAGGAGATCGAGCCTGCGCTCGATCGGATGGACGAGATAATCGAGGAGACGCTCACGCTCGCCCGAGAGGGGAAGAGCGTCGACGACGTCGACGACGTCGATCTCGCCGAGTGCGCGCGCGAGTGCTGGTCCCGCGTGGATACAGCGGACGCGACGCTCCAAGTAGACGGATCGACGACGGTCCGGGCCGACCGCGACCGACTGTCTCACGTCTTTGAGAACCTCTTCCGGAACGCGGTCGAGCACGGCGGCCGGGACGTGACGGTTCGAGTGGATCTACTCGCCGGCGGAAACGGCTTCTCTGTCGAGGACGACGGCGTCGGCATCCCGGAGGCGGACTTCGATCGGGTACGCGAGACCGGGGTCACGTCGTCGAACGACGGGACGGGATTCGGGCTCGCGATCGTCGATCGGATCGTCGAGGCGCACGGGTGGGAGATGCGGATCGGCGAGGGAAGCGAGGGCGGCGCGCGGTTCGATATCAGCGATGTCGATCGCCGAACGTAGAGACCGACAAGAGATACGCGGTGCGTTTTTAAGTTCTTTCGGCACGAACCGGAGACCGTATGACCCGCATCGAAGTCGAGTACTGCGTCCCGTGCGGCATGTTGAATCGCGCCCAAGACGTGTCGGAGGCGGTCCTCAAACAGTTCGGTGAGGGGATCGACGAGGTCGCGTTGGTGACCGGCGACGACGGCGTGTTCGTCGTGCGCGCCGACGGTGAGGTCGTCTTCGACAAGACGGAAGACGAGTACGACGTGGACGCCATCGTACGCGCGGTCAAGCCGTACGTCGGCGCGACAGCGTAAGCCGACGGCCCTCCGGTCAGGCGCGGGGCGGGTCGGAAGCGGGCCGCACCCGCCGGGGGAAGTTAATTGTTCTTCCCTGACAAACTCGGGGGTCGATGGCGAGCCAACCGAGACGGGATCCGAGCGAACCGGGGGGAGACGCGTCGGACGAACACCGGGACTCCGGGGAGACGGAGCAGGACGCCGATCCGGGCCCGAGTAGCGGAGCGGTCGGCACCGAGTGGCTGGATCGGGTCTGGTACCGGTCGCGCGTCGGTATCGCGCTCGTCGTCGGCGATCTCCTGTTGACCGTCACCCTCGTGGCCGCAGCTATCGTTCCCGCCGAGGGCCCGTTCGCCGGAGCGACGGCTCTGTCCGGCGGTATCGTCCCGAGGTACGTTCCGGTGTTCAGCCTGCTCGGCGCGTTGGGATTCATTTTCACGACGCTGATCGAGCGGTTCGACGGCTCGACCGGGAGGCTGCTCCGACACAACTTCCATCTCCCCGCCGCGCTGCCGCTCGGCGTCGGGATCTTCCTGCTCTCTGACATCATCCTGGGCGAGACGCCGAACAGCGATCCCCTCGTCGTCGGTTTAGTCTTCCTCTCGGGGCTGTACGTCAACCTCGGCTACAAACGGCTCGGCGCGCTGGCGAGGCGGCTCCTCCCGGGACAGAAAGACCGGTCCGCGTCGGACGGAGCCGAGGAGTCCTCGTCAGGCGAGAGCGCGAGCGAGTCCTCGGGATGAGGTGCGTGACTGGAAGCCGCGTCATCGGGTGTGACTGGAAGCCGCGTCATCGGGTGTGACTGGAAGCCGCGTCATCGGGCGTGACCGGACGCGGCGTCACTCGGTGTCGACGACCGCCCGGGCAGAGTTGCTCACCACGAGGAGACTGCTCGTCGCCATCGCGACCGCGGCGAACAGCGGGTTGAGGACCCCCGAGACCGCCATCGGGATCGCGACCGCGTTGTAGACGAACGCCCACCCGAGGTTCTGCTTGAGTCGGCGATTCGTCCCGCGGGTGACCGCGAACAGCTCCGGAATCGCCGACAGGCGGTCCTCCAGCAGGACGGCGTCGGCGGCGTCGGCCGCCAGATCGGTTCCGCTGGCGACGGAGACGCCGATGTCGGCGGCCGCGAGCGCGGGCGCGTCGTTGCTCCCGTCGCCGACCATCGCGACGCGCTCTGTCAGGGTCAGGCGCCGGACCGTCTCGGCCTTCGCCTCCGGGGGGACCTCGGCGAACACCTCGTCGATGGCGGGGTGCGCCTCGAACCGCCGGGCCGCGGCCGGGGAGTCGCCCGTGAGCACGACGACTCGACGCCCGTCCGACGCCAGCTCCTCGACGACCGCTTCCCACCCGTCGCGCACCTCGTCGCCGACGACGAGCACCCCCCTGACGCGCCCCTCCCATCCGACGTACACGGGGACACGACCCGCGTCGCGCGCCTCCGCGCCCGCCGCGTCGAGCGAGGTTGGCACGGTCCACGCCTCTCCCTCGAACAGCGAGCGGTGGCCGACGACGACCTCGTCGCCGGCTATCCGTCCCGTGACGCCTCTGTCCGTGACCGTCACGTCCGTGGGTGCGGGCGACGGTTCGGTCGCGGTCGCCGTTCTGCCGTCGCCGGCCGCCGTGCCGCCGTCGGTCGTCGCGGCCGGACGGCCGGCGGGCTCGGCGCGTTCGGTTTCCTGTCCAGTCATCCCGGCGACGATCGCCTCGGCGATCGGATGGGCCGAGGCGCGCTCCAGCGCCGCGGCCCGCTTCCGGACGGTCCCCGAGTCCGACCCGTCGGTCACGGTGTCGATCAACCGCATCTCGCCGTCGGTGAGGGTGCCGGTCTTGTCGAGCACGACCGTGTCGACGTCGGCGGCCTCCTCGAAGACGGCGTCGGAGACGATCACGATCCCCCGCCGGGCCGCGTCGCGGATCCCGGCCGCGACCGCGAGGGGAGTCGCGAGCCCGAGCGCGCACGGACACGACACGATGAGCACCGTGAGCCCGACCAGCGCCGCCTCAACGGGCGCGGCGCCGAACGCGAGGGTCGCGCCGGCCGCGAGGACCGCCACGGCGACGACGAGGGGGACGAACACCGTCGCGAGCTTATCGACGAGCCGCTGTATCCCCGACCGCGAGCTCTGTATCTCCCACAACATCCGCACGAGCGTGTCGAGAGTGCTCTCGGCGTCCTCGCCCACCTCGACGACCACCGGGGCGTCGGTGACGACGGTGCCGCCGCGGACCTCGTCTCCCTCGCGTTTCGTCGCCGGGAGCGACTCGCCCGTGACGAGGGCCTCGTCGACCGCCGCGGTCCCCTCGACGACCGCCCCGTCGAACGGCACGCGCTCGCCGGGGCGCACGAGGAGACGATCCCCGGGGTCCACCGCGTCGGCGGCGACCGTCTGACCCGCCTCGGTCCGGACCTCGCGGTCGGTGGCCGTCGTCAGTTCCGACAGCGCGCCGGTCGCGCGGCGCTTGATCAGCGACTCGTAGTGGTTTCCGGCGGTGACCACCAGAACGACGGCGATCGTCACGTCGAAGTACAGGTCGGTCCGCCCGAGGAACATCGCGAGGGTGCTGTAGGAGTACGAGCTCACCGCCGCGAGCGACACCAAGAGGTCCATGTTCGGCTGTCGAGCGCGGAGGCTCACGTAGGCGCCCCGCAGGATGGGGTACCCCGTGTAAAACAGGACGATCGACGCGAACACCCAGATCTGCGTGAACAGGTAGAGCCCGGAGACCCCGCCCAGATCGAGGAACGGCTCGTAGCCGAAGTAGGTGGGGTACAGGAAGACGACGTACCACAGCATCGCCATCATCCCGAAGAAGCCGCCGCCGATCAGGAACCGGACGACCGCGTCGTCGCCCTTCGCGTCCGGGTCCGCGCGGTTGCTCGCCGAGTATCCGGCGACCGAAAGGCGCTCCGGGAGCTCCTCGGCGTCGACGGCGTCGGGGTCGTAGTCGACCCGGATCGTGTCGGTCGCGTAGCTCGCCTCCGCGGCCGCGACGCCGGGCTGTTCGCCCGCCGTCATCTCCAAGAACGACTCGCAGGTCGCGCAGTGCATTCCGTTGACGTGGAGGAACGTCGTCTCGCCCTCGAAGTCGTCGTCCGGCTCGTCGTCCGGCCGACGAGCTTCGACGGCGTCGAGCCCGCCGTCGAGCCCGTCGGTCCCCTCGCCGTCGCCGAGCGACCGCGCGACGGCGAGACAGCCACGACAGCAGAACTCGCCGTCGACGTCCGGGGCGGTGTGGGGATCGTCCCCGGTCGGCAGATCGCAGAGTGTACAGCCTGACATGTGTTTGGTCCCGGAGTTCCGCAGGGGGTTCTCGGCACGGACGGGGCGACCGAGATTCGACGCGTCCGGTCGCCGGCCGTGTCCGGGCGACTACGCTCGGTCCGGGTCCGACGCGTCGCCGTCGCCGAACCCCAACAGGCTCCCGCCGGTCGCGATCCGGAGACTCGCCCAGATGAGCAGCACGTTCACCAGCGTGATCGCGACGAAGATCTCCGCGCGGTCCGCGATGAACACCGCCGCGGGGACGAGCCCGCCGAGCACGAGGAGCACGGCCTGTTGAAGCGAGAAGTCCATGTCGTGACCAACGGTCCGCGGAACATATATAACATCCGTGTTTTCAGGGTGTGAGAACGGATAGACCTTATATAGTTGTTTACCATCAACACGACCCATGGGCCGAAACGAAACCGCACACGGGTCGGCGGACGACGTGAGCGGTGACATCGAGGAGTTCGATCCGATCGGGACCCTCACGCTCATCGGGATCTACTTCGTCATCCTGGTGCTTTCGTGGGTGTACATCTACTACATCGAGTTCCTCGGCCGTGACCTGGTCGTCGTGGGGTGATCACAGCATGCACATTCACGCCTACGAGAAACTCTGGCTCGCGGCGTCGGTGCTCCTGATACTGCTCCTCCTCGGCTCGGTCACATATGGCGCCGTCGGACCCGGCGTCGCGATGGTGAGCGACAGCGAGCCGGCGATCGACGCCGGCGCGCTCGACGAGGACGAGCGGTTCTCGGAGCCCCGGGTCGAACAGGTCGGCGAAAACGAGTACGCGGCGTACGTCCTCGCCTTCCAGTTCGGATTCCAGCCCGACCCGATCGTGGTGCCAGAAAACAGCACGGTGACGTTCTATATCACGTCACGGGACGTGATCCACGGCTTCGAGGTCGTCGGAACGAACGCCAACACGATGGTGGTTCCCGGCGAGGTCTCGGAGATAACCGTCGAGACCGACGGTCCGGCCGAGTACGGGATCGTCTGTAACGAGTACTGCGGCCCCGCCCACCACGGGATGCAGGGGAAACTGGAGGTCGTGAGCCAGTCCGAGTTCGACGGCCGGACGAACGGAGGTGAGGGCGAATGAGCGAGGCGATCGAAGCGGAGCAAACCTTCTACGACAAGTTCCCCGAGGAGGCGCGGATCGTCCGCGCCGCGCTGCTCGGGTCGTTCCTCGCGCTCACGCTCGGCGCGATCTTCGGGATCATCCAGACGCTCCACCGGACCGGCGTCTTCCGCGGGCTCATCTCCTCCACCGATTACTACACCTCCCTCACCGCACACGGGGTGTTCCTCGCGCTCAGCTTCACGACGTTCTTCCTCGTCGGGCTGTTCACGTGGGCGGTCGTGCGGAGCCTCGATCGGCCGCTGATCGACATCAGGATCACGTGGACGTGGTACGGGCTCATGGCCGCCGGAATGACGATGACGGGGATCTCGATCCTCGCCGGCTTCAGCAGCTCGATCGACATGAGCGCGGACGTGTTGTTCACCTTCTACGCCCCGCTGCAGGCGCATCCCATGTTCTACGCGGGGCTCGCCGTGTTCATCGTCGGCTCGTGGATCGCCGGCGCCGACTGGTTCCGGACGTGGCTCGCGTGGAAGCGCGAGAACCCCGACGAGCGGATCCCGCTGCAGACGTTCATGGTACTGACGACGATGGCGATGTGGTACATCGCGTCGTCCGCCGTGGCGGCGTCGGTGCTCATCTTCCTGCTACCGTGGTCGCTCGGGCTGATCGATCAGGTGAACCCGACGCTGACCCGGACGCTGTTCTGGTTCTTCGGCCACCCGGTGGTGTACTTCTGGCTGATGCCGGCGTACCTGCTGTGGTACACCGTCCTCCCGAAGATCGCCGGCGGGCGGCTGTTCAGCGACCCGCTCGCGCGCGTCGTGTTCGTGCTGTTCCTCCTGCTTTCGACCCCCGTCGGGATCCACCACCAGTACCTCGATCCGGGGATCGCGGAGGGGTTCAAGTTCATCTCGATGACGAACACGATGTTCCTCCTGTTGCCGAGCCTGCTCACCGCGTTCACCGTCGTCGCGAGCGTGGAGTACGGCGCCCGCCAGCGCGGCGGGAGCGGGCTCCTCGGCTGGCTCACCGACCTCCCGTGGCGGAAGCCAGAGTTCACGGGGATGATGCTCGCGGGACTGATGTTCGCCGCCGGCGGCTTCTCCGGGATGGTGAACGCCGGGATGAACATCAACTACATGATCCACAACACGATCTGGGTCCCGGGCCACTTCCACCTCACCGTGGGGACCGCGGTCGCGCTCACGTTCATGGCGGCCACCTACTGGCTTTGGCCCCAGATCACCAACAAGCCGATCTACAGCCGAGCGATCGGGCTGTTCCAGGTCGTGCTGTGGTTCATCGGCATGGCGCTGATGTCCAACGCGATGCACGCACAGGGGATCATGGGCGTCCCGCGTCGGACCGCGGAGCCCGAGTACTCCGGGTTCGACTACCCGACGATGTTCGGCGGGTTCGAGGAGCTCAACGTTCAGATCGCGATCGGCGGGACCCTACTGTTCGTCTCGACGGTCCTGTTCATCGGGAACCTCGTGCTCACGATGGGGAACCCGAAGGTCTCCGGACTCGCGGAGACGCTGCCGCCGGCGCTCTCCGGCCCCGACGACGCGCCGCGGGTGCTCGATAACCTCCGATTATGGGTCGGAATCGCGGTCACGCTCGTCGTCCTCGCGTACGCGCTTCCGCTGGCGGCGATTATCAACCGCGGCGGGCTGCTCGGGCCGGGCGTCGGCACCTATCCGGTGTGGCTCGCGCCCGTATACGACGCGCTCGCACACGCGGCACCCGGCGTGTTCGGCGCGGTCGGCGACGCGTCGTCCGCGCTCGTCGAGGTGGTCAGATGAGCGTCGACGTGACCCGCGGCGGACTCCTGGTGACGCTCGCGATCTTCGGCGTGATCGTCTACGAGTTCCGGACGGTACTCGACTTCGTCGGCGTCGAGCTCCCGCTGATCCCGTATATGGCCGCCGTCTTCGTTCTCGCAGGCGCCGCGGTCTGGTTCGTCATACTCAAGGGCGGTTGGCGAACCGAGACCGAAGGCGACGAGCCGGCGTAGCGACGACAGTTCCGTTTCGGTCCGGCTATCCACCGTTTTCTTCGCTCCCCGCGGCCGCACCGGGAACGCGACAGTTATGTAGAAGAGGTACAAGACACGCGCATGGACGGAACGCGCGTCACGGTTCGGTGTCGCGACTGCTCGTTCGCGGCGACCTACGAGAGCCTCCGCGACGCCAGAGCCGCCGTGGACGACCACGAGTCGACGACCGATCACGGCGTCGGCTGGACTATCGAATCGCTCGCCGCGGGCGTCTCGCAGGCGGGGGCCGACGCCGGCGTCTGCGGCCGCCCCGAGTGCGCGAACGAGGACTCTCCGCTCGTCGATCCGGCGCCGCCGGAAACGGAGCGGTAGCAGTCGTGTGCGATCGCGTCGGCCACCAGACCGACACCGACACGGCCGGGACAGCTCGACTCGTATCTCGGTGACGGCACCGACACACCGACCGGGAGACCGCCTTTCGGAGAGTGCTTCACCCGAACCACGTCGCTGGTGAGATATGCGTAACTGAGCCACCCCGCACCCGAACGCGTGTGACCAGAAGGGTACCCGCGCACCGAGTCCCCCGAGCGCGGATCCTCCCCGGGCGACAGCCCGCTCACGCGCGACGAAGTCGTTCGAGTCGATCGGCGACGAGATCGAACGCTGAGTCGGGAGCGACGTCCGTGTCTCCACGGCGTCGTGGCGCGTTTCCGTCGCGAGGACCGCCCGGCCGACGAGGGTTAGTAGTTGGCTGTATTTAATTTATGAACACAAGACGAGATCGGTCGAGCAACGTAGACATCAAGCGGGGGTTACGTCCTTCGCGTGCCGGCGGTGTCCCGATTCACACGTCCTCGTCAAGCAATTGTTGAGGGAGTTCCGCACCGTGCTCAACCAATTCGGAATCAAACGAGACGAGGGTTGCGTCGGCAGCGTCGGCTGCCGAGAGGATCATCGCGTCCATGGGGTACAACAGCGTTTCCGATTGGAGGCGTTCGCTGCCATCATATCGGAGGCGTCGGGAAAGGTCACGGTCATACGGGCGGTAATTCGATTCTCGATAGCCTCGATTCGATCCCGTTCGAACCGTTTCTTTTTGCCCAGAACACTCCGCAGTTCCATGAGGCTGAGAACCGAAACAAGCGGATCGTCGATTTGATCAAGCAGTTCGATTGCTTCGTCAGACCGATCGGTATCCCGAGTAACGGCTGCGACGAGAACGTTCGTGTCGAGGAGTACTCTCATAACCGTTCGCGGACGTCACGAACGGCTTCGACGGAGTCAACCTCGACATCGAGTCCCAGCTCTGAGAGTGCCTGTCCGAGCGGGACCGTCTCGTCATCATCGGGATCCGAGGAAACGAACTCCTCGAAGTCGGCCGAAGTGAGACTCATACCGAACCTTGCCCACCGACTCGCAAAACACTACTGGTGGTCCCGCTGTCGGTGGTGATGCGGTGCTACTCGAATTTACGCCGACCACCCCCAGATGGGAGACAACTGAGGAGGGAGCAGTCGCTCAGGGTCGAAAAAGAATGTAAAGGAACGTCGATGTTCGTTACTCGTTTCCGAACATCTGGCGCATCATCGGGTGCATCTCCATCAGCTGCTCTTCCGCGATCTCCTCGTACAGCTTGTACGTGATAGAGACCGCGAGCAGCAGTCCGGTTCCGGAGACCTGCCCGATGGTGCCGAGCAGGTTCGCCATAACGGCGAGCAGCCCGACGAGGGCGCCGCCGATGACCGTTACCTGCGGGATGTACCGTTCCATGACCTTCTCGACGACCTGCGGGTTCCGTCGGAACCCGGGGATCTGCATCCCGGAGTTCTGGATCTGTTTCGCCGTCGCCTCCGGGCCCATCCCGGTGGTCTCGACCCAGAAGATGGCGAAGATCGCGCCGCCGACGACCATGAAGGTGAGGTCGATAAGCAGTCGAACCGCGATCATCCACGGCTCAACCGACGCCGGTATCTCACCCAGGAACCACATCCAGTCGGTTCTGCGCTGGATCGGGTTCAGATAGTAGAACAGCCCGGAGATGGGCTGACCTTGGCCGCTGTAGACGCCGAGCCAGCTCGGCATCCCCGCCCACTGAGAGGAGAGGAGCTGCCCGAGGAACTGGATGTTCGCCTGCAGCGCGCGGACGAGGATCATCGGCAGGACGGACGCGTAGATGAGCTTCACCGGGAAGCGCCCGCGAGCACCCTTCACTCGCGCGTGCGACAGCGGGATCTCGACGCGGACCGACTCCGCGTACACGACGATCCCGAAGATGAACAGCGTGGTGAAAAGCGCCAAGATGTTCCCCGGGTCGAACAGCAGGTTCTGGAGACCCTCCGCCGTGAACGGCGAGAGCGACACCGGCACGTCGCCGACGATGATGCCGTACCAGCTCGCGAAGAAGCCGGAGGCGCCGAGCGCGGAGAAACTGAAGAACCCGCCGACGATCTGCTGGCTCACCGCCGCGATGATGAACAGCCCGACGCCGGAGCCGACGCCCCACTTGCTCACGATCTCGTCCATGAACAGAAGGAGGACGCCGCCAACGAAGATCTGTACGAAGATCAGCGCCTCGACGCCGAACGTTCCGATACCGAGCGACTGTCCGACGGCCGGATCCGCAGGCAGGAACTCGCCGGTGAACACCATGGGCGCGGCCGTCAGCGCCGTGACGATAATCACCAGCAGCTTCTGGAGGCCTTGGTACAGGACCTGATCGCGCGGGTCGTCGGTGTCGAGCCCCAGCAGGTTCGCACCGCCCAACAGCTGGAGGACGATGGACGCCGTGACGATCGGTCCGATACCGACCTGCAACAGCGAGCCGGACGAGCCGGCAAGCACCGACCGGAACTGCCCGAAGAAGTCAGACCCCTGGCCGACGGCCAACCCGAACGGGTTGATGTTGGTCAGGAAGAAGTAGACGACCAAGATGCCGGCCGTCCACATGAGCTTCCGCTTGAACGGAACGTGACCCGCGGGCCGCTCCACGACGGGCATCCGCGTGAGCACCGGTTCGGCGACCTCCTTCCAACTCATTGGTTACGCCTCGTCGTCCTCGTCGTCAGAAGTGTTTTCCGATTCGTCAGCGGCCGCTTCGGCGCGCTCAGAGAGCGTCGCCTCGCCGCCGGCTTCCTCGATGAGTTCGACCGCACCCGCCGTGAACGCGTCGGCGGTGACGCGGAGCTCGCGACGGACCTGTCCGCCGCCGAGCACTTTCACGACGTCGGCCTCGTGGCCGTCCTCGACGACGTCGCGCGCGTCGATGACGTACCCGTCTCCGTCCTCCTCGGCGAGGTCCTCAGCGGCGTACAGCGCCGCGTCCTCGTCGATCTTCTGGACCTTCACTTCGAGGACCTCGGTCTGCGTGCTTTCGGGACGCTTGAATCCGTACTTGCCGAGCGGACCGTAGTTGTGGAACTCGTGTTTCGCGCGACCGGCCGCGCCGCGGCCGCCGCGGTGACCGGCGCCGCGCCGGTTCTTGTGCGTTCCGCCGCCGTGCGTTCGGGAACCGCGCTGTCGGCGTTTCTTGCTCGTCATCGCATCGCCTCCAGGAGACTGTCGATCTCCTCGGTGCTGTGTTTTCCGAGTTCGCCGCCCTCGATCACGGGGTGTTTGATGCCCTCGTGACCGCCGCGGGGAGCGTGGAGCCGGAGCGTCGGCGAGAGGCCCTGCTCGCGCAGAGTCGTCTCCTCGTCGACGAGCGCCTCGGCCAGCGCCTCGAGATCGGCGTAGTCGGTGTTGTCGTCGATCCACTCGTCGTCGATGTCGGCCGAGCCCTCCAGGGGCTCTCCGCGTCGCGCGACGGTTCGCGCAACGGCCTCGACGCTCGGTTCCCCGAACGCGACGACATCGTTCACCTTGGTGATCATGCCGTGGTACGAGTCCGTCTCGGGGACGAACGTCGCGTGGTTGACGCGCCCGATGTTCAGCATGTCGAGGGTGTCCTCGACGCCGTACCCCAGGTTCACGTCACCGCGGAGCTGCACGATCGCCTGCATCACTCGCTCACCTCGTCGTAGTGGACCTCACGCGCGTGCTGCGGAGTGCGGGACTGCGCCGCGTTCTCCAAGGCGTTGAACGTCGCCTTCGCGAGGTTCACGGTCGTGCGGGTGTTGCCGTCGGAGTTCGTCCAGGCGTCCTCGACGCCCGCGAGCTCCAAGATGTTCCGGACCGTCTCCGCCGCGGCCAGTCCGAGCCCCTGCGGGGCGGGCTGGATCTCGACGGTGACGGAGCCGGCCTTCCCCTCCGCCTTGCGGGTGAGGGAGTTCGTGCCGCCGGGCTGGTCCTCCCAGGACCCGGAGCCGCGGTCGACCTCGATGATGTTCAGCTTCGCGACGTCGATCGCCTTCTGGATGGCGCCGCCGACCTGGTCGTCTCGGGCCTGCGCGTAGCCGAGGTAGCCGTCGCGGTTGCCCACGGCGACCACGCAGCGGAACTTCACGCGGCGGCCGGAGTCGGTCATCCGCTGGACCATGTTGATGTCCAGCACCTCGTCTTCCAGCCCCGGGAGGAGCTGGTCGACGATTTCGGCCTCCTTCAGCGGGAGACCGGAGTCGAGCGCCTGTTCCATCGACGAGATATCGCCGTTCTGTACCTTGCGGCCGAGTCGCGTCCGCGGTTCCCAGCCGTCGTTGTGTCTACTCATGGTCCTCCTGGATTGTCGCGAGCACGTCGTCGAAGTGCTCGGGTAGGTCGGCCGCGTCGAAATCACCGCTGTACAGCGGCTCGTCGAGCTGCTCGGCGTACGCGGCGATGTGCTCGCCACGCGTGCGCGACCAGTCGGCCAGCACGTCGTCGTTGTGCGGGATCTCGAGGCCGGCGTCGATCGCTCCTTCCTGTACTGCGAACGTCTTGTTGCCGGGCGTCGCCGTGTTGAGCCCGATGTCGAGGACGGCCTCATCGAGGCCGGCGTCGACGGCGCGGGCGCCCGCGAGGTACCCGGTGAGGTACGCGCTGGGGAGGTTGCCCGTGGGGGCGTCCCAGCCGTACTCGCCGAGCTCCTCGCTGGAGGCGGCCGCGTGGGTCTCATCGCCGTCGGATCCGGGAGTCACCAGCTGCGCCCTGACGTGAGCGTTGCTCACCCGGGCGACCAGGCGAGGCTTGCCCGATTTCAGCAGGCGCAACCTCTGATGGTAATCCGTCCGGACCTCTCGGCGGCGACGCATCGGCACCTTGTATCGTGGTCCTGTCGCCATTAGTCCGTCACCTCGTAACCGTACTGCGTCTGGATGTACGCCTCCAGCCGCGCGACATCCTCGAAGTCGCCACCGCTCGCCTTGTTGTAGAGCGTGCGGTACTCGCTGGCGTCGAGCACGTCCTCGTCGTCGCGGAGCTCCTTCAGGCGGGCGCGCTGCGCACGGATCCGCGCCTTCCAGTCGTCCTTCGTGTTCTGTCGCGCGCCGGCCTTCCCCTTCCGGGTACCGGCGCCCGACTGGTGACCGTACGAGCGCTTCTCAGCGCGCTCGCGGGCCTGACCGCGGGAGTTCGTCTTCGCGTCTTTCGCGCGGATGGTGCCCTGTTCGATGAGTTCGCGGACGTCCTCTCGCGTGATGGCGTCCTCGATCTCCTCCTGTGCCTCGGGATCGAGCCAGACGCGGCCCTTGCCGACGTCCAGCTCGTCCGCTGCGAGCCGTTTCTGCGCCTTCAGATCACTCATCGTCGACCTCCACTTCGACGTAGGTCGGGTTCAGCACGCGGATCTCGCGCTCCTCCGCCTCGTCTTCGATCAGTTCGCGCTTGCGACCGCCGACCTTCGAGGCGATCCGAACCGCCTGCGTGTCGCCGTCGACGCCCTCGAGGTCGTCCGTGTTGTGCACGCGGACCTCCTCGAAGCCGCTCGGGTGCAGGTCGCGCGACGCCTTCGGCGATCGGAACCCCGCCTCGACGACGGGCCCCTTCGCCTTCATGCGGCGGCGCTGCTTGGAGAGCCCGCCGCGCGGCTTGCGCCACGACGTCGGGATCCGCTTTTTCTTGTGGTAATCCTGCCGGTTGAACTGCGGTTTCCCCTCGCGGTGCTTCTGTGCGAGCGCGCGAGCGGTCTCGTCGTCCAGTTCCGGCGTCTTGTCGGCGTGACCGCGGGGGCGAAGCTCCGTCTCGACGTCCTCGTCGGCGTCGGCCTCGTCGGCCTCCTCCTCCTCGTCCGTCTCGTCTTCGATCTCCGCGTCCGCCTCCTCGTCGACCTCCAGCCCGCCGACGTCGGCCTTGATACGCGCTGCGAGCGCGTTGCCGACGCCGTCGACCTCGGAGAGCTCCGACTGGGAGGCGGCCTTCACGTCCTCGACCGTCTCGTAGCCGGCCGCGCGAAGGGCGTCCGCCTTCGAGGGACCGACACCGCTGATGTCTTCCAGTTCTTCGGCCATTGGTTAGGCACCTCCGGTGGGCTTCTCGACGATGTACACGCCGTCTTGGAAGACGCGCGTGTCCTTGTCGGTCACCTTCGTCAGCTGTTCGATGTCGGCGGCGGTCTGCCCGACGGCCTCCTTGTCGGAGCCCGAGAGGGTGACCGTCTCGCCGTCGATCTGTACGTCCGTGTCCCCGCGGATCGGGGTGCGTCGCTGTGCCCGCTCGCCGAGGAAGTTCTCGATGACGACCTCGTCGCCCTCCACGGTCACCTGCATCGGGAAGTGGGCGTAGTACACTTCCATCGTGTACTCCCATCCGTCGGTGACGCCGTGGATCATGTTGGCGACGTGGCTCTCGAAGGTGCCGACCGTGGCGTTCGTCTTCGCGTCCTCGTTCTCGGAAGCGATCGCGACGACACCGTCCTCGACCGTGACCTCGACGTCGGGGTACCAGAGGCGTCGCGTAACGCTCCCGTTGGGACCCTCGACGGTGAGTTCGAGGTGGTCGGTCTCGGCGGAGACGTCGTCCGGAATCTCGATTTCGACTCTGTTCATTGTTAGTAGACGTATGCGATCACTTGGCCGCCGATGCCCTCTTCGCGGGCCTCGTAGTGGCTCATAACGCCGTGGCTCGTCGTGACGATGAGCGTCCCGTAGTCACGGGCGGGGAGGTATCGCTTCTCCCACTTCTCGAACTCGTCGGCACCCGCGGAGTAGCGGGGCTTGACGGCGCCACACTCGTTGATCGCTCCTTTCAGTTCGACCTCGAACTTCCCGGCCTTCCCGTCGTCGACGTACTCGAAGCCGTCGACGTACCCGCGGTCGTAGAGGACCTCGAGGACGGAGCCGATGATGTTAGAGGCGGGCTCAACCGTGTACGACAGGTGGCCAACGCTCTCGGCGTTGTCCATGCCGGCCAGCGCGTTGGTGAATGGATCGTTTCCCGTCATGATCAGCTGTACTTCTCGAATCCCATGTCTCGGGCAACCTCGCGGAAACACTGCCGGCAGAGATTGATGTCGTACTTGCCGACAAGTCCCTGCTCGCGGTCGCACCGCCGGCACGTGTGCCGGGAGTCGGTGCGTTTCGACGCGTGCTCGCCCGTGTCGTTGTTCGCTTCGCTCATTCCGTTACCTCAACGTCGAAGTTCGTTTCGAGGAACGCGGCCGCGTCCTCGGCTGTCATCCGGTGTTTGGACGGGATCGAGGCCGTCGCCTTGTCCCGCTTCGACACGCGGTAGCCGGGACGGACGATCGTCGTCGTCACGTCGAGGCCGTAGATGCCGATGCTCGGGTCGTACTCCTGGCTCGGGAAGTCGGTGTGGTCCTCGACCCCGAAGCTCAGGTTGCCCGTGTCGTCGAACTGGCTCCGCGAGACGTCGACGATGTCGAGCGCGGTCGCGAGGAACTCGTGTGCGTCCTCGGCCCGCAGCGTCACCTTGACGCCGATCGGGTCGCCCTTGCGGATCCCGAACTCGGCGATGGTGCGCTTCGAGGTGGTCCGGACCGACTGCTGGCCCGTGATCTCCTCGATGATCTCCTCGGCGTCCGCGAGCGGCTCACCGCCCTGCCCGACGCCCATGTGGACGACGACCTTCTCCAGGTACGGCTCGCGCATCTCGTGGGACGCGCTCTCGGATTCACTCATCCGAATCACCCGCCTCGTCGGCGTCGTCGCCGGTGAAGTTCTCGTCGATGACGACGAGGTACTCTTCGACCGTCTCGTAGCCGTCCTCGTCGTCTCCGACGAAGACCGTGTTCGAGCCGGAGCCGAGCGTGACGTCGATGTCGGCCACCTCACCGATTCGGCCGGCGTGCTGGCCGGCGACGGCGGTGACGAGGGCCCCCTCTTCATACTCGAAGTGGGCGACGATCTCCTTCGACTCGTTGTCGACGACGATCGAGTCCTTCGTGTCGTACTCGGCGTCGTCGTCCACGAGGACGTTCGTCCCGTCGTGGAGCGTCAGCTGGACGTCTCCGCCGGGGACGACGGACTTGTTCGTGATCTTCCCGAGCCGGCTGCCGGCGGCCTCCTCGTCGACGGGGGTCAGCGCGAGCCGACCGCCCTCGTCGGGGAAGACGCGGAAGAACTCCCCGCGCTCGGGGAACGCCAGGATGTCGAACATCCCGATCGGACGCTGTTCGTCCGAGACCGCGTCCCCGTTGACGAGGACCGAGTCGTTGTTCAGCGCGTAGCGCGCCTCCTTCGTCGAGTCGACGTAGCCGAGCACGTCCCGCAGCAGGACGACGAGCGGAACGCCCGCCTCACCGTGCGGGCCGGCGCCGGCCTTGACGGTGAACGTGTTCGTCTTGCGCTCGACCGGCCAGGAGTTCGGTACTGCCAGTCGCTTCTGATGTCGCGTCATTCGTTATCCTCCTGGAGCCGCGCCTCCCGGCGCTCGTCTTCCAGGTCCAGATCGATCACCCGGACGTTGCTCGCCGGGATGGGGCGGGGAACCTCCTCCCCGTCCGCCTTCTCGACGGTGACGTCCTCGACGGTGATCCGTTCCGCGGACAGGTCGACCGAGATGACCTCGGCCTCCGTGCCGGCCGCGTCGCCGCGAAGCACCTCGACGGTGTCGCCGGCGTTGACGCGGACGTTCCGCTGTCCGTACTCCTCGCGGAGGTCGTCCGTGAGGGTGGCCCGGACCTGGTTCTGCCGCTCGTGGAGCGGCGCGGTCTCCGACCGTTTTCGCTGTTTGCGTGGCTGTTTCGTCATGATTAGACGATCATCGTCGCGGTCGAGGCGATGCTCCCGAATCGTTCGGCGACCTCGCGGGCGACGGGGCCTTTGATCTCCGTGCCCCGCGGCTCCTCGAGGTCGTCGATGATGACGGCCGCGTTGTCCTCGAACTTCACGCGCGTGCCGTTCGGACGGCGGATCGGCTTGCGCTGGCGGACGACGACCGCCTCCAGCACCTGCCGCCGCATCTCCGGGGTCCCTTTGGTGACCGAGACGGTCACCTTGTCGCCGATACCTGCCTTCGGGTGGCGGTTCTTCGTGCCGGAGTAGCCCGACACGGAGATCACCTTCAGCTCACGGGCGCCGGTGTTGTCGGCGCACGTGATGAGCGAGCCCTTCGAGAGCCCCTGCGTGACGTCGGCCTTGAGCGCCTCCATCACTGATCACCCGACAGGTTCTCGACGACGACGTGGGACTTCGTCTTCGAGAGCGGTCGCGTCTCCGCGATTTTCACTTCGTCACCGACTTCGAGCGAGTCGAGCACGCCCGGCACGTGGGCCGGGATGCGCGAGCGACGCTTCATGTACCGATCGTATTTCGGTACGAACACGTCGTACTCTCGCTCGACGATGACGGTCTTTGCCATATCCGTCGACACGACCGTTCCCTCGCGGGTCTGGCCGCGGACGGAGAGCTGCCCGTAGAACGGGCACTTCTCGTAGTCGTAATCCTCCGGGTTGTCTGGCTCCGGAGGCGTGGGTACGTCGATTCCTATCGCCATTGTGTGACACCTTGTTCGGTGCGTTCGGCGGGTCGATACCGTAGCCGCTCGCCATCCACCGTCGCGTAGACCACGTCTTTGCACTCGCCGCGTCGGCTCGCCGGACCCGCGTCGTCACCGGTGACGACGCTTGTGGACCCGGACGGGCCAGACTGACGGGGGCGGACCCCCGTAGTATCCGACCCGAGTTGGGACGTAGACCCCGACGACTCGTCGTCGTCGGCGGCTTCATCTGTGCGGGCGGTCGGTCGATCGACGACCGCGAACTCGAACGCCGCGCCCGACTTGGGCACGCGTTTGTCCCCCGATCCCGTTCGCACCACAAGGGTGCCGAACGTCTCGGACAGCACGCGACCGGCGATGCCCGCGTGGGCGTCGCTCTCGGCGTCGGCCACCCGAACCGGGAGGCCGACGAGTTCGTGCCGAACGAGTGTGTCGGGGGATATCATCGTTATTCGTCGTCGAAGTCGCCTTCTTCCGCCTGGATCGTCTTGATCCGCGCGATCGTCTTCTTCATCTCCTTGACGCGGCCGGGGCTCTCCGGCATGCCGCCGGCGGCCCGCTGCGCCTTCGAGTTGAGCAGCTCGGTCTCGAGCTCTTCCAGTTCGACCTGGCGCTCGGCCGCGGTCATGTCGCGGATCTCGTCGGTATAGAGGATCGCCATTTATTCGTCCTCCTCGTCTTCGTCGGCGGCTTCCATCTCTGCGACGAGGTCGGCCGCCTCGGATTCGATCTCCTCGTCGAGCTCGTCGATGTCCTCCGCCTCGGCGTCGCCGACCGGCTCCTCTTCGGCGACGTCGGTCGCCTCCGTGGCCGTCTCCTGGGTCTCCTCGACCACTTCCTCGACGATCTCCTCGTCGATGGCCTCTGCGGGGTCCTCGTCGGGGACCTCGACGTCCTCGTCGGCTCCCGCGTCGGGCACCTCCTCGGGATCCTCTTCGAGCAGCGACTCGACGCCCTCCTCGGCCTCGGCGCCGACCGCCGCCTGCTCGACTTCCGGGACCTCGGCGTCCTCGCGGATGTCGAAGTCGTCCGGGAGCTGTGCGCCTGGCGGGATGATCTTCACGTTGACGCCGATCGTCCCGAGCTTCATCACCGCGACGCCCTGGCCGTGGTCGACGACTTCCTCCGCGGGCTCACCGTTGTGCTTGATGTAGCCGCGGTTGAACTTCTCGACGCGCGATCGCGCGCCGGTGACCTTGCCGGACAGGACGATCTCGGCACCCAGCGCGCCGGCGTCCATGATCCGGTCGATCGTCGTGTGACCGGCCTTCCGGAAGTACCAGCCGCGCTCCAGTGCGTTCGCGAGACGGTCCGCGACGATCTGGGCGTTCAGGTCGGGCTCGTCGACCTCCTGAACGTCGATCTGCGGGTCGTCCATGTCGAATCGGTCCTCAAGCTCGGTGGTGATCTTGCGGATGTTCTTCCCGCCCTTCCCGATCACCATACCGGGCTTTTCGGCCTTCAGGACGATCTGCGTGCCCATCGGCGTCTGGGCGACGTCCATGCCGCCGTAGCCGGCGCGGCCGAGCTCGTCCGCGAAGAACTCGTTGATCTGTGAACGGCGCAGGCCGTCCTCGATGAATTGGTGTTCGTCAGCCATTATTCGTCAGCCTCCGGGTCCTCGATGATGAGTTCGACGTCGGCGAGGGTGGTGTTCCATCCGGTGGCGCCCGCGGCTCGCGGGTTCCGACCGGGTCGCTCGCCGACCTTGTGGGGGGCGACGTGTTTGATGACCATCTCGTCGCCGTCGAATCCCTGTTCGTCCGCGTTGTTCTTGACGTTCTCCAGGAGCTTCAGGAAGTCCTTGGCGGCCTTCTCGGGGTATCGTCCCGCGTCCCAGCCGTCGATGTCGGAGCGGTGCCCCGCGCCGGCGTTGTGCTGGCGCATCGGCACCGAGGTCTCCTCGTCGATGACCTCCTGGAGGAACTCCTCGGCGTCGGCGACCGTCTCGCCTTTGATCTCCCGGGAGATCTCTTTGCTGTCCTTCACGCTGATGGGCCGATCGCGGAGCATCCCCTTTGCGGTGGTCTCCGGGTCGGCCTCGACGCTGTAGTTGATTCCCATGGGTTACTTGAGGGGCACGAACTTCGAGGACCGGGTCGCGCCGATGCCGGCCTGGCCGTGTTCGACGGTGCTTCGAGTCAGGTGGAACTCGCCGAGGTAATGACCGATCATCTCGGGCTCGACCTGCACGCGCTCGAAGCTGTGTCCGTTGTACACGGAGAAGGTGACGCCGACGAACTCCGGCAGCACCGGCATGTCGCGCAGATGCGTCCGGATCGGGTCGTCCGCCGTCGTCTCCTTGTCGCGGCTCCGGACCGTCTCCAGCAGCTTCTGCTGTTCGGTGCCGAGGCCGCGAACGATGCTTCGCCGCTGGCGTGCGGGGAGCAGTTCCGCGACTTCCTCTACGTCCATCTCCTGCAGCTCGTCGAGCGAGTGACCGCGGTAGGCGAACTCCTTGCCCTCGCGGCCGGTTCGGTAGTCTGAACTCATTTGTTGCCACCTCGTCCGGTGCGCTTGGATGCGATGTCACCGACCTTCCGTCCCGGCGGGGCGTCCCGCGAGACCGATTTCGGCTGGCCGGGGTGTTGGCGACCACCGCCGCCGAAGGGGTGGTCGACGGCGTTCATCGCGACGCCGCGCACGCGCGGGTATTTGGTCCCGCGCGCTTTCATCTTGTGGTGTTTGTTACCGGCCTTGACGAAGGGCTTCTCCGTCCGACCGCCGCCGGCGACCACGCCGATCGTGGCGCGGCACTGCGGGTCGAGCCGCTTCACTTCGCCGCTGGGGAGCTGGACGACCGCGACGTCGCGGTCGTGGGTGAGAAGCGTCGCCGACACGCCGGAGGCGCGCGCGAACTTCCCGCCGTCCCCGCGGTTGCTCTCGACGTTACAGACCGGGACGCCCTCGGGGATCTCCGCCAGCGGGAGCGTGTTCCCGGGCTTGATCTCCGCGGAGACGCCGACCTGAATCGTCTCGCCCACGCGCACGCCTTCCGGCGCGAGCACGAGCCGACGGTCGTCGTCCTCGAACTCGATCTCCGCGAGCGGAGCCGAGCGAGCGGGGTCGTGTTCGATCCCGACGATCTCGCCGGTGATCGTGTCGACGTCTTCGAGCTTCTTGTGCGACAGTTCCGCCTTGTAGCGGTGGGACGGGGCCCGGAACGTCGGGCCGCCGCGTCCACGCCGCTGTCCTTGGATTCGTCGTCCCATATCAGAACACCCCGATGCGCGATGCGATCTCGGTCGCGTCGTCGTCGTCGGAGAGCGTGACAGTGGCCTTCTTCGCGCCCTGCGGGGTCACCTGCGTGTTCACGTCGACGACGGAGACGTCGTACCGGTCCTGCACTTCCTCGCGGACCTCGGGTTTGGTCGCGTCGATGTCGACGAGGAACAGCAGCTTGTTCTTGAAGTCCATCTCGTTCATCGCCTGCTCGGTGACGATCGGGTGCTCGATGATGGAGTTCATCGGTCGGCCACCTCCTCAACGGCGCTCTCGGTCCACAGCGTGAGTCGGCCCGGGTGCGCCCCCGGCGCGAGGTCCTCGGCGTTGACCTCTCGCGCGGTCGCGACGTCGACGCCCGACAGGTTGCGGGCGGCGCGGGACGGCTCCTCGCTGGTGACGACGAGCACCGACTTCGGCTGGCTGTACTTGCGACCGCGGGTCTTCCCGCGGCCGGCTCGGACGGAGCGACCCTCCTCGGCGCGCTCGATGTCGGCGTCGACACCGACGGCCTCGAGCACGCCCAGGGCCTCCTGGGTCTTCTTGAGGTCCTCGAACTCGTCGCTCACGACGAGCGGGAGATCGAGGTCCTCGTCGAACGCGTGACCGCGTTCGGCGACGAGCTCGGCGTCGGCGGTGGCTGCGATGGCCGACCGAATCGCGAGCTGTCGTTCCTTGTCGTTGAGGCTCTTCGTCTGGTCCTTCTCGGCCTTCGGCGGGTGCGCGGCGCGGCCCGAAACGGCGTTCGGGACGCGTCGGGCGACGTTCTCGGAGCGCGGGATGTGTGCGAGCCCTCGCCCGGAGCCGAACGACTCCGCGGGGGTTCGCAGCCCGGCGAACTCGTCGGCACCGTAGGCCTGCTTCCGGTTAGCCTGTGCGGCGGAGACCGCCCGACCGATGAGGTCCGGTCGGAACGCGGTCTCGAAGATCGCCGGCAGCTCGACGCTGCCCGCGTCCCCGCCGTCCAGGTCGTGTACTGTTGCGTTCATGGATTATCCCTGGTTGGATGCGGTGGATACGTACCGGACCTCGGGGTCGAGGCGCGGCTGGTCGTTCGGCCGGATGGCCGGGCGGAACCGAAGCAGGCGCTTGTCCGGACCGGGCAGCGAGCCCTTGATGAGCGCGTAGTCGCCGTCGACCTCGCCGTAGTTGACGAAGCCGCCGTCGACGGAGGCGTCGTCGCCCTCGCCGAAGTCGATGAGGCGCTTGTTGAGCTCGGTGCGCTGGTGGTAGCCGGTCTGCCCCTGCTGGGGGACGGTGGAGCGCACGCGGGAGGGGTTCCACGGACCGAGGTTGCCGATCCGGCGCCGCCATCCCTGGCGGGCGTGTTTGCCCTTCCGCTTTTGAACGCCCCAGCGCTTGACGGGACCCTGGGTCCCCTTCCCCTTCGTGATACCCGACACGTCGGTGTACTGCCCCGCGCGGAAGACGTCGCCGAACTCGTGGGCGCCGCCCTCCGCGACGAGGTCGAGCCCGAAGTCGACGCGCTCCTCGAGGGAGCCGCCGCCGACTCGGGTCTCCATGATGTCGGGCTTCTTCTTGGGTACATTCGAGAGCTCCGAGGGGACGGTGTGCGTGATGACGCGGACGTCGTCGACGGCGTCCGCGTCGAGCAGCGCGCGCAGCTCGTCGGCGTCCTCCTCGAAGGTGTCTTCCGCCGGGAGGTCGAGCGCGCGGTCGAGCTCCTCGTGGAACTCGGTCGCCCAGACCTCTTCGACCGGCTTCTTTCCGTACGGCGTCTGTTCGTAGGCGCGCAGGGCCACCGCGTACATCGGCGGCGTCTCGACGACGGTGACGGGAACGGACTCTTCCATCCCCTCACGCGGCGAGTTGGCCTCGTCGTTGACCATAACGACGTGCGTCATTCCGGCCTTGTAGCCGGCGAACCCCTGCAGTGCGGGGGCTCCGTCGTCGTCTGGCCACGATCGAATGCGCGGGACCTCTCGGTCTGCGCGGGTACGCGGGCCGTAGCCCAGCGAGCCTTTTCGTGGTCGGCTTGGTTGTGGCATGTGTTTACTCCGTGAGTGTGAGCGAGCCGAGAGTCACGAACAGAGCCTCCTCCGTCCGGACGACCTCGCTCGCCTGTGCCGGGATCGTGTTCAGCCAGAGGTCGAACCCCGGATCGGGTTCGACCGAGCGGCCGTCGGCGACGGCCGCCCGAATGCCGTCGGGCGAGAGCCCGAGCATCTCCGGAAGCCCTCGCTCGGGCGAGCCGAAGGCGACGGTGTACCCGCCGGCCTCCCGCGCGTCCGAGACGATGGTGCCAAGCCGCGAGACGGAGAGTTCCTCCCCGTGTCGCGACGTCGCGACGGCCAAGCCGTCGCCGGCGAGCGCTTCCGACAGGTCCGCTTCCACGACCTGGAAACCGTCCTCCGGCTTCCCGGTGATGCGGGCGCGGACCGGTTCTCTCGAAGAGACCCTGATGGTGACGCGCTCCCCCTGCTCGACCTCCATTCCGGAGGGAACGAGCAGGGAGATCGGGTGTTCCCGCAGCGGGGAATTGACCCGGACGCGGCCTTCAGGTCCGACCTCGGTCACGAGTCCCTGTGTTTTCGACTCTTCCCCGCTAGGGGTCGAGCCGGTCCGCCACGGCACGCGGAGCGGCGGGAGCACGCCGGCGTACCGGAGTTCGTCGCGCTCCCCCCAGAGGTCCTTGCGGAGCCCCGGAGGGGTCGCGGCGTACCCCAGCACGGTCCGAACGTACTCGCCGCCCCGTCGCCGCTCGCCTTCCCCGTCGGGGAAGACGACCAGTCGATCCGCCCGGAACACCGCCGCCGCACGGGCGACGTAGCCGAGTTTGCGAGTCGCCTCGCGAGCGTCCTCGGCCTCCCGGACGACCGAAGACGGAATGCAGATCGTGAGTCCGTCTTCGGTACGCATCGTGGCGAGACTGTACCCCTCGATTTCGGGCGGCGGCCTAAAAGGGTAGCGGTACCGATTTCGCACTGTGGCGCGTTCACACGGGGTCTGGCGGGGGTTTTCGGCCGCGGATCGAGAGAGTCGATCGCACGGTCCGGTTCGGGCCGGAGGTCCCCCGTCGTGCTCGTGAGGGCACGCGATTCCGGTCAGCGACTGTACGCCTGCCGGCGCCGGCGCCCGGCGGCGGTCACGCTTCGAGACAGACGTTCGTCCGGGGCACACAGACCCGGTTCACTTCCCGTTCGCGCGCCGCACGCCGGAGTCGGTCGGCGAGCGGTTTCGCGCCGTAGCGAACGGCGAGCGCCGCCGTGACGGCGACGGCGATCGCAGTCGGATACGTGACTGCGACGGCGAGGCCGAACGTCGCCACGAGCAGCAGCGCCGCTCCCGACGCGATGTCGCTCGCGTCGGCGCCGGGGACGGGGTTCGGTGCGCCGCGTGACGGCCGTTCCGTGTCAGGTCGCATACGAGATACGTGGGGCGGACCGGCCTTAATGATAATCTGTATGACGTTTTTGTAACGTTCCTTACGGTAATTCGTTTGAGTAGATCGGTGCGAATCGCTCCCACCCTCGCTCGGGAACGATCCGCACGACCGGGGCGTCGGCGTCGTCGACGGCGACGTAGAGATGGCCCGTGATCTGGTCGACCGCGATCGCGCGCATGCGCCAGCCGCGGTCGACGAGGAGAGATTCGCGCTCGGTCACCGCGGCGTCGGCGACGCCCGCGCCCTCGACAGTGAATCGGCCGAGGTACCGCGCTGCGAGCGTCCTCGCGAACAGATCGCCGCGCCACTCGGGGAAGGCGTCGCCGTCGTAGAAGACGGCGCCGCTCGGCGGGAACCCGCCGGAACCGCACGGCCAGTAGTGGACCGGGGCGACTGCGTCGTCCCGCTCGTCGTGGCCCGGCGCGACGGGGTCGTCGGTCCCGTAGCGACACGCCTCGCTGGCGACCGGCCAGCCGTAGTTGCCGCCGCGCTCGATCACGTTGACCTCGTCGCCGTCCTCCTCGCCGTGCTTGCACTGCCAGATCGCTCCCGTCTCGGAGCGCACCGCCATCGCCTGCGGGTTCCGATGGCCGTAGCTGTAGATCGCGTCCGACGCGCCCCGTTCGTCGACGAACGGGTTGTCGGAGTGGGCGTCGCCGTCCGGGGTCAGCCGGAGCGTCGACCCCAGTTCGTTCGACCGATCCTGCGAGACGTGGTCGGGGCCGAACTCGGTGTCGCGCCGGTCGCCGACCGTGACGAACAGCGCGCCGTCGGGACCGAACGTCGCCCGCGAGCCGAAGTGCAGGTCCGTTCCGCGGAACGGCTCGGCGACGAAGAGCGCCTCGAAGCCCGACAGCGCCGGGGCGTTCGGGTCGAGCCGTCCGGCGCCGACGTGCGTCGTCGCGCCGCTCCCGTCGGCGAGCGAGTCCTCGGTGGTCGCCGCGTACGAGGTACACGCGCGCGTCGGCCGGGTAGTCGGGGTGGACCGCGACGTCGAGCAGCCCGCCCTGCCCGGCCGCGTGGACCGCCGGGGCGCCCTCGACGGTCGAGCGAGATCCGTCCTCGGGGTCGACGAGCGAGAGTCGCCCCGGTCGCTCCGTCACGAGGAGGCGGCCGTCGTCCGGGAGAAACGCGAGCCCCCACGGGTGTTCGAACCCCTCAGCGACGCGCTCGACGGCGTACTCGACGTCGCCACCGTCGGCGGGCGGGGCGTCCGCGCCGTCGGCGCCGTCGGCGCCACCGTCGCCGTCACCGCCGTCGGCCGGGCCGTCGTCGCCCCCTTCGCCGAGACAGCCGGCGGTCGACAGGGTGGCGAGGCCGCCGGTCGCTCGGAGCACGCTGCGTCGATCGGCGACGGGGGCGAGGTGGCTCGTCATGGAGGTCGTCCCGTGTGCGTCTCGGTCGCGAGGCCGATGACGCTTCCGGCGGCGAGAGCGACGGGTGGCGGTGCCACGTCGACTGTCGTTCGGAACCCTTATATCTCCGACTCGGGCTATGTGAAGATGCGAAGCACGCACCGGTAGTGTAGTGGTATCACGCAACCTTGCCATGGTTGCAACCCGAGTTCAAATCTCGGCCGGTGCATCTTCTCGAACGTAGTGAGAGAAATCACCGAGCGATTTGAACTCAGAAAGACGCAGCGGCGAGCGTAGCGAGCCGACCGTCTTTCCCTCGTTCAAATCTCGGCCGGTGCATCTTCTCGCTCCGCTCAAAGAGACACCGCCCTGACTCCCGCTCGCGCTGCTCGCGGGGAGTCTCGGCCGGTGCATTTTGCGCACGGACTACCCGAGTAGCGTTTGCTCCGCGGCCTTCCCCGACCGATACTTTCAATCGGCGATCCGCCGAACCCGTGGCGTGTGACCGTTCCAACGAAAACCCTCCCGAGCGGGGCCGAGCTACCGGCGCTCGGACTGGGCACGTACGATCTCGGAGATCAGACGGCCGAGAGCGTCCGCGCGGCGCTCGACGCCGGCTACGCGCACATCGACACCGCCGAGGGGTACCGCAACGAGGCGGCCATCGGCGACGCGCTCGCGGCGAGCGACGTCGACCGCGACGACGTGTTCCTCACCTCGAAGGTGCTCGCCAAGAACCTCAACTACGAGTCGGTGATCGAGTCGTGCGAGGCGTCGCTCGACCGGCTCGGCACCGACTACCTCGACCTGTACCTCGTCCACTGGCCGAACCCCGCGATCTCGCTGCGCGAGACGCTCCGGGCGATGGCGGAGCTCCGCGATCGCGGGCTCGTGCGCGACGTGGGCGTCTCGAACTTCAGCGCCTACCAGCTGAGCTGCGCGCACCACGTCTCGGACGTGCCGATCGCGGTGAACCAGATCGAGTACCACCCGTGGTTCCAGCGCCCCGACCTCGTCGACTACTGCCGAGAGTCCGACACCGTGATCGAGGCGGCGGCGCCGCTCGCGCGGACGGACGTGTTCGGCGACGAGGTCGTCGCCGAGCTCGCCGAGAAATACGACACCCACCCCGCGCAGGTCGTGCTCCGGTGGGCGCTCGACAACGGCGTGGTCGCGCTGCCGCGGTCGTCGACCCCCGACAACGTCCGGGCCAACGCCGACCTCGACTGGGAGCTCGACCCGGCCGACCGGCGGCGGCTCGACGAGCGCGACCGCGACGAGCCGGTGTACGACACGCCCGCCCGCGACTGGACGGACGACGTGTACGGGATCGAGCAGTAACGGCCCCGCGGCCTCCACCGCGCCCGTTCACCACGCCCCGTTCACTACGGCCCGTTCACCACGGCCCGTCGTAGTTCACTCGCGGGCGGTCGACGTCGACGCCGATCTCGCGGAGCGCCGCGGTCGCGTTCTGGACCGGGGAGGGCGTCAGTCTGTCGAGCGCGTCGGTCGTCGCCTCGGCGAACCGCACCGTCCAGTCGCCGTCGATCGCGACGACGGCCCGGCGCGGGATGTCCGAGTGGCCCTCCCACGACTCCGCGAGCAGGTCGTACGACTCCGCGATCCCCCCGTGGAAGTCGGAGACGATCGGGAAGGGGAGATCGAACCGATCGGCGTACGCGAACCCCGCGTACAGCGAGTCGCCGGTGAGCGCGACGACGGCGAGGTCGTCGCGGTCGTGCCAGCCCGCGTCGCGGACCGCGGCGAAGGCGGCGGTGCAGGTCGGGACGAAGTTCGCGGGCGCGAAACAGCAGACGACGGCCTCGTGGCGGTCGACGAGCCGGAACAGCTCCAGCTCGGTCGCCCGCCCGCCGGCGACCGCGGGCGCGATGAAGTCGGAGGCCTTGACGCCGACGTCGATCACGGTTACAACACCGTCCCGTGTTTCTTGTCCGGCAGGTCCTTCTCCACGTCCTCGTAGAACGCGAAGCGGGCGGCCAGCTCCTCCCGGAGCGTCGAGGGCGGGACGATCTCGTCGATAACGACCTCGCTCGCCATCCGGTGGACGTCGATGTCCTCGCGGTACTCCTCGCGCAGTCGCGCCTCGGTCTCGGCGCGCTCCTCCGGGTCGTCGATCCCGGCGAGCTTCCGGGCGTACACCGCGTTGATCGCGGCCTCCGGCCCCATGATCGCGATCTCGCCGGAGGGGAGCCCGATCACGCTCTCGGGGTCGTAGGCGGGCCCGCCCATCGCGTAGATCCCCGCGCCGTACGCCTTCCGGACGACGACGGTCTGTTTCGGGACCGTCGCCGAGGAGGTGGCGTAGATCATCTTCTTCCCCTTCTCCAAGATCGCGTCCGTCTCGACCTGTGAGCCGGCCATGAAGCCGGGCGTGTCACAGAGGTACAGCAGGGGGATCTCGTAGGCGTCGCAGGTCCAGATGAACTCGGCGGCCTTCTCGGCCGCGTCCGGGAAGATGGCTCCCGATCGGACCGCGGGGTCGTTGGCGACGACGCCGACGGGGCGGCCGTCGATCCGGCAGAACGCGGTGAGTATCTCCGCGCCGTACCCCTCCTTCAGCTCGAACACCGACTCGGCGTCGGCGATCCGGTCGAGCAGGTCGCGCACGTCGTAGGGGCGGTTCGGCGACTCGGGGATCAGCTCGTCGATGCCGTCGGGCGAGTATTTGGGGGGTTTCGTCTCTCGCTTCGGGGGCTTCTCGCCGGCTTGATCGGGGAGGTAGCCGATCAGATCGGCGGCGAGCTCGCGGGCGTGCTCCTCGTCGCGGGCGACCAGGTCGGCGGAGCCGGACTCCTCGGCGTGGACGCGGGGGCCGCCCAGCTCGTCCAGCTCGATCTCCTCGCCGGTGACCATCTTCACCATTCGCGGCGAGGCGATCGCCATCGCGGACATCCCCTCGACCATCACGGTGAAGTCGGCGAAGACGGGCGTGTAGGCGGCGCCGGCGATGCAGGGGCCGTAGAGGACGCAGATCTGCGGCACCGCCCCCGACAGCATCGAGTGGTTGTAGTAGTACTTCCCGATCCCCTCGCGGTTGGCGAAGAAGCCGGTCTGCTGGTCGATCCGACCGCCCGACGAGTCCATCAGGTAGAGCACGGGGTTCCCCGTCTTCAGCGCGCGCTGCTGCATCCGGAGGAACTTCTCGACGCCCTTCGCCGCCATCGACCCCGCCTTCACGGTGAAGTCGTTGGCCATGAAGTGCACGTCGCGCCCCTCGAACTCGGCCGCGCCGGTGAGGAGGCCGTCTCCGGGGAGGCGGTCGCTCGTCTCCTCGGACCCGTCGCTCTCTCCGTCCTCGTCGCCCTCGCCGTCCTCGTCGCTCTCGCCGTCCTCGTCGCCCTCGCCGACCTCGTCGCCCTCGCCGTCCGCGTCCCCATCGTCTCCGCCCCGCCCGGCCCGCCCGGGCGCGTTCGGGTGCCAGTCGTCGAACGCGGCGAACTTCCCGTCCTCGAAGTGGATCCCGGCCGGGCCGCCCTCCGCGGCGCTCGCGTCGCCCGCGCCGCGCGTCCCGCCCTCGCCGCCGAACCAGAGGTCGAGCCGGTCGCGGACGAACAGCTTCCCCTGCTCGGGGAGGCGGTCGCGGTACTTCTCCGGCCCGCCGTCGAGGATGTCGTCGATCTCGGCTTTGAGGGCGCGCTCGCGGTCGGTGGGCCCGAGGTCGTCGTCGAGGGGGTACTCGACCTCGGGGGGCTCCGCGCTCGCGGCGTGCTCCGCGCTCTCGCCGACGTGGACGTCGACGTCGACGCCGAGGTGCTCGGCGAGCGACTTCGCGATCGCCTCGGCCTCCTCCGGCGTCGCCGCCGCGCCGACGTGGACTTTCATGGGCGCAAGATTTGCGGTAGATCCTAAACAGTTTTCCATGTAATTTTATCAGTCTACTATTAGAGGAATTTGATAGGAATATGGATGATGAGATCTTAATTGGATATCAGTTAGAAAGATATCACCATATTCAGAATCAAGCAGCGAAAATATTGGGGCTCGTATTAACGGCGTTTAGTACCGTAATCGCTCTCATCGGTGCGATTGTTTTGGAAGTTATTGAACTTCCAGATTCGTTATCAATATTATTTTCTAACATTGTTGGCGATGGCTTTCTGAATTTTGCCTTGTTGTTGAATTCGCTCCTGCTATTTTTTATTTCTGCTAATATATTCCTAATAACGCTGGTTGTATACTGGAGAATTGTGTCTGACTCTAATATTGCAACAGATATCCAATCCGTTGATGAATTTAACCCCCAGAAAGATACTGATCGGGCAACTATCGTGAACAATAAACTGACTATTGACAGATTAGGAAGTCTTTGGAAAAAATCATCGGCACATATGACGGGAGCGATTATTGCTCTATTATTGGGTATATTTTCAATGGGGTACAGTTCAATACCCAATCAGTCATCAACTGCTATCGTTCATTTGATTTTTATAGGTATTCCAATAATTGGAGCACCGATCCTCTATTTCACAAAAAATTCAAAAGAATATATCTACAATAATGTACTACTGCGGGACAGTATCCCGTTTTATATAATAATCGTTCTTATGTATTCCCTCGTCTGGATTGTGAGTTTCTCGTCAATATTGTCTCTAATTAATTTGAGCTAATTGCGGTTTTCAGCCGCTCGACGAGCTCCTCGTTGCCGACGTAGAGGGGGACGCGGTCGTGGACGCCCTCGGGTTCGACGTCGAGGATGTCGACCTCGCCGTCGGTGGCCGCCCCGCCGGCCCGCTCGACGATGTAGGCGATCGGGTTCGCCTCGAACGAGAGCCGGAGCTTCCCGTCGGGCGCGTCGACGAGGGCGGGGTACGCGAAGATGCCCCCGTAGGTGAGCACCTGGTTCACGTCGCCGACCATGGCGCCGCCGTATCGGAGCTTCAGCTCGTCTTCGACCTCGCGGGCGTAGGCGGTGAAGTCGTCGGGCCAGTCCGGGACGCGCCCGCCGAAGCCGTAGACGAGGGGGTCGTCGGGGAGCCGCAGGTCGCCCTCGACGATCGAGCGGTCGACCGACCCGCGTTCCGATTCCGTCACCACCTCCTCGCGGACGCCGTCGGCGTCGGCGACGACCATCGTCGTGATCGGGCCGTACAGCACGTAGCCGGCGGCGACGAGGTCGCGTCCGGTGGCGGGAAGCGGGGCGTCGTACACGCCGACGACGGTCCCCATGGCGTTGTTCGACCGGAGGTTCGAGGAGCCGTCAAGGGGGTCGATCGCGACCGCGTACGCGCCCTCGCCGACCGCGCCCCCGGCGTCGACGGCGGCCTCGCGCTCCTCGCTGACGAACGAGCCGACGCCCTCGACCGCGGTCAGCGCGTCCGCGAGCAGCTCGTCGGCGTAGAGGTCGCCGGCCAACACCGACTCGCCGGAGGGGTTGTCGGTCCCGCTCTCGACGCGTCGACCGGGGAGCGCGGCGCGGATCTCGGGCGCCGTGGCCGCGACCGCGTCGAAGATCGCCTCGACGATCGGGTCGCTCTCGGGCGGATCGCCCCCGTCGGCGGCGGGGTCCGGGTCGGCCATCAGTCGGCGCTCTCGGCGATCGCCAGCGCCTCCGCCGGGTCGACCTCGTCGAAGACCACGGCTTCGAGCGCGTCGAGGATGCGCTCGGGCTCGTCGCGCTGGAAGACGTTCCGGCCGACCGCGAGCCCGGTCGCGCCCGCGTCGATGGCGTTCGCGACGTTCCGGAGGAACGCCCTGTCGTCGCGCATCGTCCCGCCGGACATCACGACCTTCGTGGGGCCCGCCATCCTGACGGCCTCGCCCATCGCCTCGGCGGAGCCGGGGTACTTCACCTTCACCACGTCGGCGCCGAGCTCCAGCCCGAGCCGGGCCGCGTACGAGATGGTATCGGGGCTCGTGTCGTTTTTGACGCCCTGTCCGCGCGGGTACGACCACATGACGACGCCCATGTCGTGCTCGCGGGCGCCCTCCTGCGCCTCGCGGAACTCCTCGGCCATCTCGACCTCGTAGTTCGAGCCGCCGTAGAGGGTGAACCCGACGGCGTCGGCGCCGAGCCCGGCGGCGTACTCGGCCGAGCAGTTGACGGGGCTGTCGGGCTCGCCCATCCAGAGATTCGAGGTGCCGTTCAGCTTCAACAGGAGGTTCACGTCCTCCTCGTAGTCGGGGTAGTACGCCTCGGCGACCCCCTTCTGTACGGCCAGCGCGGTGACCGCGTCGTGGGTGGCGAGCTCGAACAGCCGCTCCGGGTCGGCTGTCGACGGGTTCGGATCGAAGTCGACCGGACCGTGTTCGAGCCCGTGGTCGTATGCGAGGATCAGCGACTTGCCGTCTCGCGAGATGGCGTCGTCAGCGTGGGGAAGCATCAGTTCGTACTCCCGTTACATCCGTAAAAAACACTATGGTCGTTCCGGCGGACGTAAAGAAACGAATACGACTGTGTCAGCCCGTTTCTCCCGTATCTTCGGCACATCTATCGAACTCATACTTACTACTCGAATAGTTAATTGCCGGGCGTCGAATCGGATCGCGGACCGCCACCCTCGGAGCCGCAATACTTACCCCCGCTGCCGCGACAGCGTCTCGCATGCGGGAGCTATCCGACATCGGCGTCGTCGGCGTGGTGGGGGCCGGCACGATGGGCAACGGGATCGCGCAGGTCGCCGCGACCGCCGGCTACGAGGTCGTGATGCGCGACATCGAGACCGAATACGTCGAGCGCGGGCTCGGTGACATCGACGACAGCCTCGCCCGGCTCGGCGGGAAGGGCCGACTCGACGAGGAGCCGGCGGCGATCCGCGACCGGATCGAGGGCACCACCGACCTCGGCGCCCTCGCCGCCGCGGACGTGGTCGTCGAGGCCGCGGTCGAGGACCTCGACGTGAAGCGGGAGGTCTTCGCCGACCTCGACGACGTGACCGACGACGACGTGGTCCTCGCGACCAACACCTCGACGCTGTCGATCACGAGCATCGCGAGCGCCACCGACCGCGCGGGCGACGTGGTCGGGCTCCACTTCATGAACCCGGTGCCGATCATGGACGGCGTGGAGGTCGTCGTGGGGGAGCGCACCGCGGCCGCCGTCGTCGACTTCGCGCACGCGTTCGCCGAGGACCTCGGTAAGGAGACGTGGGAGGCCGACGACAAGCCCGGCTTCGTCACGAACCGCATCCTGATGCCGTGGATCAACGAGGGCGTCCGCGCGTACGACGAGGGCGTCGCCGACAGGGAGGACATCGACCGGGGGATGAGGCTCGGGACCAACGTCCCGATGGGCCCGCTCGAACTCGCCGACCACATCGGGCTCGACGTGGTGTTAGACGCCAGCGAGACCCTTCACGACGAGCTCGGTGACCGCTACAAGCCGGCGTACCTCGTGAGGCGGAAGGTGGAGGCCGGCGACCTCGGCAAGAAGACGGGGAAGGGCTTTTACGAGTACGAGTAGCCGCGATCAGGTCCCTTCGGCGCCTTCGCCGTCCGTGTCGTTGCTCGCGGTCCACCGGCGCGCGCCGGGGAGCAGGCCGACGAGCTTCGTCACGTAGCCGAACCTGAAGAGACCGAGCTGAGAGAGCGCGCCGAGCGCGAACACGGCGAGGAACGCGGGACCGGTCACGTCGAACAGCAGCGGCTCGACCGTGGTCTCCGAGGCGGCCGCCTCGAGCGTCGCGGGGGTGATCGACCGCGACGCGAACGCCGCGCCGATGAAGGCCGTCGAGACGACGAGCGTCGTCCGGCTCAGCACGAACCCGAACAGCGCGCCGACCGCGACGCCCGCCAGCGTCGCGCCGACGAGGAGGAGGGTCCCCTCCATCCCGGCGGCGTCGGCCGCGTACATCGGCCCGACCGCGAACCGCCCGGCGAAGCCGCCGACGAGCCCGCCGATGGCGACGACCGCGAAGGAGAGCCCGGCGTACGCGAGGAAGCCGCCCACCGCGGCGCCGAGCCCGGCGGCCGCAGCGGTCAGCACCAGCCCGTCGACCGCGATCAGCCCGGCGAGGTTCGGCGCGGCGACGTAGCCCGCACCGGCGCCGACGAGGACCCCGGTCAGCGTGACGGCGTAGACGGAGACCGCGGCCCCGACGAACGCGAGGAGCAGCCCCGCGACGACGAGCCCGGCGGAGAGTGGCGTGATCATGTCTCCACGTGCATTCCGATCCGACTTAAAAGGTCGCGAGGCGGGAGCGTCGGCGGAGCGGGACGGCCTGACGCACTCACCGCCCTCGACGCCCGGCCTGTCGATCGATGTACCGCGTGTAGCCGCCGACGGCGAGGCCGAACCCGGCCACGATCAGCCCGAGCCCGAGCATGCGGGTCGTTCCCAGCGTCATCAGCGCGAGGATGCCCCCGAAGACGAACGCGAACACGCCGGCGACGACGACGCCGACGTCGAGGAGCGGAGACGGTTGGACGGTCTCGCAGTGGGGACATATCCGCGCGTCGCTCGGGATCGGCTCCCGGCAGTCGACGCAGTGGACGCGGTCGCGGGACACGACCGCCGGTTCGCCCGTCGGAGACTTATAAGGATCAGTCGAGGGCTACGGCGTCCACGCTCAGTCCGCCGCGGCGGCGTCAGCGACGCCCTCATCCGCCCCGAGCGTCTCCTCGACCTGCGTCGCGACGCACGCGAGCGCGACGACGGCGAGCGCGGCGCCGACCGCGAAGGGGACGACGAAGCCGAAGCCGACGAGCCAGCCGGACGCCAGCGGGCCGATCGCGACCCCGAATCCGAACCCCATCGTGAGCACCGACAGCGTCGTGCCGGACTCGCCCTCCCGCGCGAGGTCCCCGGCAAGCGCCAGCGACGGCGCGAACACGCACGCGACGGCGATCCCCTGGCCCAGCCGGACGAGCGTCATTATCACGGGGTCGGTGACGATCCCCTGCAGGAGGGTCGTGGGAGCGAGCAGCACGAACCCGGCCAAGAGGAAGGGCCGTCGCCCGATCCGGTCGCTCGCCTGACCGATGGGCACCTGGAACAGGACGTTCGCGACCGTCACCGCACCGAACTGGAGCCCGAACCACACGGGCGGCTGGTCGAGCCGGACGTTCACCTGGTTCTGAAGGGTCGCGAACAGCGCGATACAGATCCCCATCGCGACCGTCGCCAGCCCGAGCGCGAACACCGGGTCGAGCAGGCGCCCCTCGCCCCGGACGCGGATCGAGAGGTCGTCGCTCGCCTCGCTCGACTCGGCGGCGTCGCGCACGAGGAGGAAGACGAGGGCGAAGCTGAGGTACGCGCCGGCGCAGGCCGCGACGAACGCGGCGTCGAACCCGTCGAGGACCGGGAGCCCGACCGCGGAGAGGTCGTACGGGCCGCGCTCGACGACGGCGCCGGCGAGGACCGGTCCGAAGCCGAACCCGATCAGTCGAAAGGTGTTGTACACGCCGAAGTTGCCGCCGCGGTCGGCGTCGCTCGCGGCGTACTCGTTGACAAGCGCGACCGTCGCCGGGATGATGAGCGCCGCGCCGAGCCCCTGGGCCGCGCGGAGCGCGATCAGCTGCCAGTAGGCGTCCGCGACCGTGTAGAGCCCGCTGGCGGTCCCGAGGAGGGCGATACCGGCCAACACGAACGGGCGTCGCACGCCCGTCCGGTCCGAGAGCCGTCCCGTGAGTGGCTGGGAGAGGCTGTTGAGGAAGCCGAACAGCGAGAGCACGAGCCCGATCAGCAGCGGCTCGGTCAGGGTCACCGACGCCGCGCCGACGCCGACCGCCGTCCCGAGGAGCGACTCGATGTCGATCAGGTCGCTCGCGATGTACAGCGGCAGGACGACGATGAGGAAGGAGTTGCCGGCGGCGCCGACCATCCGGGCGAGCGCGAGCACGATGACTCGGCGGTCGGTGTCGACGACGCCCGAGAGCACCCCCATCGACCGCGCGTTCGCCCGCGAGCGCAAAGGCGTTTGCGAACGGGGGGCATCGATCCGGTTCCGGTGCGGGATCGCCTCGACTGCGGGGAGGATGTCAAGAGGGTCGTTCGATCCCGCGGATCTCGAACCGCGCGCCGCCGTCGGCCGCGTCGACCGCCTCGACGGTCCACCCGTGAGCGGTGGCGATCTCCTGGACGATCGCCAGCCCGAAGCCGGTGTTCCCGGCGGTCCCGCTCTGCCCGGGCTCGAAGAGGCCGTCGCGGACCGACTCGGGGATGCCGGGGCCGTCGTCCGCGACGTAGAACCCGTCCGGGAGGTCGCCGACGCGGATCCGCACGCCGTCGCCGGCGTGTTCGACCGAATTGCGGACGAGGTTCTCGAACAGGTTGCGGAGCCGGTCCGGGTCGGCCAGCACCTCGCCGTCGGCCTCGTTCGACAGCGACACCGACCCGGTGTCGACCGTCTCCCAGCTGTCGGCGGTGACCTCGGCGAGCGCGACCGGCTCCGGGTCGCCGACGGTCTCCCCCTCGCGGGCGAGGGTGAGCGTGTGCTCGACGATCGACTCGATCCGGTCGAGCGCGTCGGCCGCGGCGTCGAGCTGGGCCGAGCCGTCCGTCGCCTCTCGCGCCAGATCCACCCGCCCCTGCGCGACGTTGAGCGGGTTCCGGAGGTCGTGCGAGACGATGGCCGCGAAGGCGTCGAGCCGCTCGTTCTGGCGTTCCAGCGCCGCCTCGCGCTCCTTGAACGCCGTGATGTCCTCTTGGAAGCCGACCCACTCCGAGACCGACCCGTCGCCGTCGAGGATCGGCGCGACGCTGACGCGGTTCCAGAACGGCGTGCCGTCCTTCCGGTAGTTCAACAGCTCGACGCTCTCCGGCTCCTCGGCGTCGATCGCCTCACGGAGCCGGGAGACCGGCTCCTCGTCGGTGTCCTTCCCCTGCAGGAACCGGCAGTTGACGCCGACCGCGTCGTCGCGGTCGTAGCCGGTCACCTCGACGAACCGGTCGTTGACGTACACCATCGGGTTGTCCGGGAGGTCCGGGTCGGTGATCGTGATGCCGACCGGGGCCTCGTCGAGCGCCCGGTTCTTCGTCTCCAGCTCCTCGCGGCGCGCGCGCTCGTCGGACACGTCTCGGAGGATGCCGACGCTCCCCTCGAAGCAGTCGCCCTCGTACGGGAGCGCGGCCATGTGGTCCCGGCAGGGGATCGGCTCGCCCTCCTTCGGGACGATGTCGACCGAGAAGCGGTTCACGTCGGGGCCGGAGCTCGAGAGGACCCGCCCGAGTCGGTCCTCGGCCTCGTCGACCGCCGTCTCGTCCTTTATCAGCGCCGGAGTGCTGCCGACGAGCTCCTCGCGGTCGTAGCCGGTCAGCTCCGCGAACGGCTCGTTGACGAACCGGAAGACGCCCGTCTCGTCGACGACGTAGACGGGGTACCCGAGCGCGTCGATCACCGTCGAGTAGCGGTCGGCGATCTCGCGGGTCCGGTGCTCGTCGACCGCCTGCTCGACCCGGTTCGCGAGCCGGCGGAGCTGCTCGGGACCGCCCTTCTGGAAGTACCCGGTGACGCCCGCGTTGAGCGCCTGACTGGCGATCTCCTCGGACCCCTTCCCGGTGTAGAGGACGAACGGGAGCCGGCGGTGCTCCGCGTGGATCGCCTCGAAGAGCTCCAGCCCGTCCGTGCCGGGCATGTCGTAGTCGCTGACGACGCAGTCGAACTCGCCGTCGTCGAGCCGGTCGAGCGCGGCCGACGGCTCCGCGACGGTCGTCACCGCGACGGACCCCAGCTCGCGTTCGAGGAACGCCTCCGTGAGGTCCAGCACGGACGGGTCGTCGTCGACGTGTAACACGTCGATCCGTTCGGACATGGCGCGGTCTTCGCGGTCGGCGGGTAAACGAATATCGGCTCGGGTATCAGTTCTGAGGCCGTCGGCGGCTCCGCCGCCGCTGCGGCGTCGGTTCCACTACCGCCGCGCGTGGCGGATTCTTAAGGCCTCGCGGCGCGGAGCCTCGGGCGATGGCGGGCGGAACGCTCCCCGGGACCGACGCGGACGACGACGCTGGGAGCGACCGCGTCGTGTTCCACGTCGACATGGACTGCTTTTACGCCTCCTGCGAGCGCCTGCGACGCCCCGAGATGGCGGGCGAGCCCCTCGTCGTCGGCATGGGCTACGAGGCGGGGGAGACGATCGGCGCGGTGGCGACCGCGAGCTACGAGGCCCGCGCGTTCGGCGTCGAGAGCGCGATGCCGATCTCGGAGGCGCTGGAGCTGCTCCCCCGACGGGCGAACGCCGACCCCGACGACCCGGACGCGCCCGACCCCGACGAGGCGGGCCGGTACCTCCCCGTCGACCTCGACTACTACAAGGAGGTCGCGGGCGACGTGAAGGCCGTCCTCCGCGACTGCGCCGACGTGCTCCGCGAGGTGAGCGTCGACGAGGCGTACCTCGACGTCACCGACCGGACGGCGTGGGACGCCGCCGGCGACTCAGCGGATCCCCCGCCGAGCGCCGCGGCCGGTCCCGCCGAGACCCGGACGCTGGCGGAGGGGTACGCCCGGCACGTCAAACAGCGCATCGAGCGCGAGGCCGGCGTGCCCGCGAGCGTCGGCGTCGCGCCGAACATGTCGACCGCGAAGGTCGCCAGCGACGCCGACAAGCCGGACGGGCTCGTCGTCGTGCCGCCGGGCGAGGTCGAGCCCTTCCTCGCGTCGCTGCCGACGGCGGAGATCCACGGGGTCGGGCCGGTGACGGAGCGGACGCTGGCGGAGATGGGGATCGAGACCGCGGGGGACCTCGCCGCCGCCGACCCGGACCGGCTCGGCGAGGAGCTGGGCGACCGCGGCCGGGAGCTGTACCGGCGGGCGCGGGGCGAGGACGACCGGGAGGTGACGCCCACGGGGCTCCCCAAGAGCCTCTCGCGAGAGTCGTCGCTGTCGGCGACGGCCGACGAGGACCGGAAGCGCGAGACGGTGCGCGCGCTGGCCGCCGACGTGGCCCGTCGCGCCCGCGAGCGGGGGTGTCTGTACCGCACCATCGGGATCAAGGCGGTCGAGCCCCCCTACGAGGTGAACACCCGCGCCCGGAGCCTCCCCGGCCCCGTCGACGACCCCGACCTCGTGGAGTCGGTGGCGCTCGATCTCCTCGACGAATTCGCCGGCGACCGGGTCCGGAAGCTCGGGGTGCGCGTCTCGAAGCTCGACTTCGCCGAGAGCGACCAGGCGACACTCGGCGGGTTCGACGCAGGCGACGGGCCGGGGGACGGGAGCGACGGCGCGGCCGACCGCCCCCGCAGGTCGGATGGCCGGACGACCGCCACCGACGGCAACGGCGGAAAGCTCACCGACTGGGTCGACGGGGAGCCGACCGCGGAGGGCGACGCTCCGGGGGCCGACGCCGAGCGCCGGACCGGCGACGGGCAGGCGTCGCTGGGCGACTGGGAGTGAGTCCCGCCTGACGCGTGGATTTATGAGGCGGCTGAAACGATCCGCGAGCATGTCCCTCGCTCGCCGCGTCCTCCTCGGCTCGAATCCGAACGGCTCGCCGCGTCGGCATCGACTGCTCGTGCCGCCGCTGCTCTTTCTCGCCTCGTTCGCCGCCTACGGGCTGGGCGTCTTCGCTCACGCCGGCGGGGTGGTGTTCCTCGCGTTCGACGCCGCGGCCCTCGGGGTCCTCGTGACCGCGGGCCTCGCCTACCGAGGGGCCGGGGTCGCGCTCGCGTGGCTCTCCGTCTACGGGGCGCTGCTCGGGAGCAACGCCGACCACTACCTGCTCGGGCTCTCGGGACGGCCCCTCGGAGAACGGGTCGCCGCGCTGCTGGAAGTCGACGGGCTCGTCTTCGTCGGCGTCGAGGCCCTCGCGCTGGGGACGCTCGCGTGGGTCGCCGGCGCGCTCGCGGGCCGGGCGGTCGACGAGGTCCGCGACCGCCGGCGGGACGCCCCCGCGGAGTAGCGTCTCCGCCGGTGGCCCACCGGGTAAGTGACGCCCCCCGCCGAGTGAGGGGATTTAGGTGCCCGAGCGCCGACCCCGACGCATGGACGACTCCGCCGACGAGCTCGCGTGGGAGACGCTCGACACCGAGATCGACTACCGCTGTCCCGGCTTCGACGTGCGCCGCGACGAGGTGCGCTTCCCGAACGGCGAGACCGACGGGTACCACTACGTCGACGAGGCGCCGGCGGTCGTGGTGCTCCCCCTCACGCCCGACGGCGACGCCGTCGTCATCGACGAGTGGCGGCAGGCCGTCGGGCGGGTCAACCGCGGGCTCCCCGCGGGGTCGGTGGAGCCGGAGGACGCCGACGACCTCGAACGCGCCGCCGCCCGCGAGCTGGCCGAGGAGACGGGGTACGAGGCCGACTCCTTCGAGCGCCTGACGACGGTCGAGCCGACGAACGGGATCGCGAACTCGGTCCACCACCACTTCCTCGCGACCGGCTGCGAGCCGACCGCCGAGCGGGACCTCGACCACAACGAGTCGATCGCGGTCGAGACGGTGCCGTACGACGACCTGCTCGCGGACGTCGTCGACGAGGGGCTCCGCGACGGCCGGACCGTGACCGCCGTGCTGTGGTACGAGCTCCTGCATCGGTGAACCGGAACCGGAGCGGGCGACGGCCACCCGGAGTCCGGCGAGTGAGGGAACGACGGACAGGCCTTTGGGCGATCGGTCCGTACGGGTGGCAATGAGCGATCCCTCCGAGTTCGGTACCGAGTCCGGCGGCGGACGAGAGCGCGACGGCGCGGCGGACCCGACAGAGCCGGCGGCCAGCGACGGCGGCGAGCCCACCGACGCCGGCGCGGTGGTCGACGCCGCCGACCCGCCCGACGAGGGGGGCCGGGGGTCCCCGCTTCGGGCGGTCGGCGTCGCCTTCGGGCTGGGCATCGCGGGCATTCTCGGCCTCCTCGCGGTCACCACGATCGTCGGTGGCGCCGTCTTCGCCGTCGCGACGCTCACCGGGCGGCAACCGTCGCTCCTCGGCTCGTTCGTCGCGCCGTTCGTCGTCGGGCAGGTCGGCGCGTTCGTCGGCGTCAGCCTCGGCTATCTCCGGTGGCGAGGACTGAACCGCGAAGACATCGCGGCGTACCTCGGTATCCGGCGGCCGACCGTGGTCGAGTCCGTGATCGCCGTTATCGGTCCGGTGCTCGTGCTCGTCACCGCGCTGACCGTCAGCTCGATCGTGTTGCTGGTCGGGACGGAGCCGGCACAGAACCAGGGCGCCCAGATGACCCTGGAGAACCCCTCGATCATTCCGGTCATGATCGTCGCCATGCTGCTCGTCGTGGGGCCGTGCGAGGAGCTCCTGTTCCGCGGCGTCATCCAGAGCCGCGCGAGAGAGACCTTCTCCGCGGTCCCCGCCATCCTCCTCGCGGCCGCCGTGTTCGCGCCCGCCCACGTGGTCTCGCTGAGCGGCGGCGTGGGCGCGATGCTGACGACGATCAGCATCCTCTTCGTCCCGAGCCTGATCTTCGGCGCGGTGTACGAGTACACGGAGAACCTCGTCGTCGTCGCCGTGATGCACGGGCTGTACAACAGTTTCCTCCTGACGATCGGCTACATCGTCATCACCTACGGGCCCGAGATGGAGAACGCGGGGCAGGCGGGTGCGGCGCTTCTGGGAGTGTAGGCGGACCGCGTCGGCGGCGACGGCGAGAGCCGTAACTACGGAGTACAGGCGGACTGAGGGGAGTAAGCCCCCTTCGGTTCGTCCCGACATTCGGCTGAGCGTCCGCGCCGTGGCCGGACTACCTTGTGGCGCGGACTTGCACCGGCGAGGATTCGCCGTTCCATCCGTTCCCACCCGTCGATCCTCATCGGGTTAGCTCCCTTCCCTTGCGGGTCGGTTCGCGCGGTCGCGGGTGACCCCGCGGCCGCCGCGGTCGCCGAATCGACCGCGCGAATCACGGGTCGGGGTGGGGGGTGTCGTTGCTGTTCCAGAGCCAGCCGTCTCCGACTCCGGGCGTGTGCCCGGTCGCCCGTCCGGCCGGTGGGGGGACTTTCCTCATGCCAGAGGCACGGGAGTCGGGCTCCCTCTGTCCGATCGCGTGTAGCCGACGCCCGCGAATAAGGGGTTCGGTCGCCGAGCGGGGACAGAGACGGCCGAGGCGGTCGGCGACGTCGAGAGCGGTCGGCGACATCGAAGTGGTCGGCGACGTCGAGAGCGGTCGCTCCCCGCCACGCTCCCCCGGGGAGCGGGGACGAGCCGCCGAGTTCGCAAGGGAAGCGTTCAAGTCGTCAGCAACGTAAGGGACTATCATGTCCGAGGCTCAGACCGTTCAGCTGTCGTACGACGACGGTGCACGAGCGGTCGAACTCGCGCGGGAGGCGGTCGAGTCGTTCGTCCGACACGGGCAGCGCGAACAACCAGGGAGTATGCGCGAGGCGTTCTACGCCCGAACGGGGGCGTTCGTCCGGTTGGAATCCACGAGGGGACGCGGGCGGCTCCGCGGCTGCGCCGGCGCGTGGGAGACCTCCGATCAGCTTGGTCACGCCATCGTCGAGGCCGCCATCAAGGCCGCCTCCGACGACTCCTGCGGCTCCGAGGTCGAACCAAAGGAGCTCGACAACATCACCGTCTCCGTGTTCGTCGTCTCGAACACGGTCCTCACCAACGACCCGCTCGCCGACCTGAAGGTCGGCACTCACGGCGTCGCCGTCGACGGCGGCAACTCGCACGGCTGGCTCTATCCGACGGTCCCCGTCGAAAACGGTTGGTCCGGCGCCGAGTTCCTCTCGCGCGCCTGCCGGAAGGCAAAGCTCGCGCCGAACGCGTGGGAGGACGAGGAGACGATGGTGACGCTCATCGAAGGGCAGGTGTTCCGAGAGCGCGCCGACGGCGGCGCGGTCGAAGAGCTGTAGCGGCCGCAGACACCCGTTTTCTCCCGATCCGTTACTCTACCTCGTCTCTGTCACTCCGCCTCGTCTCTGTCACTCCGCCTCGTCTCTGTCACTCCGCCTCGTCTCTGTCACTCCGCCTCGTCTCTGTCACTCCGTTCCGTACCCCACCGCCTCCGCGTCCGCGAGCGCGCGCTCCGCCGCTGCGTCGAGGTCGAACGCGTCGTCGGCGACCACGTCGCCGTCGCGGATCACCGGCTCCATGAGCGACTCGGCGCCCTCGGGGCCCGAGCGGTCCGCCAACCCGACCGCGTGGGCGCCGTCGGCGGTGCGGTACACGTCCTTCGCGTCGGAGAGCTTGCCGCGCTTGGCGGCCGGCTCTCCATCGACTTCCACCACGTCGAGCGCGAAGTCGACCGGGTCGGCGTTCGAGACGTACCCGCCCACGCCGAACCCGTCGACGACGTCGCGAAGCCCGCGGAGGTCGTCGGGACCGAGCCCGCCGGAGACGTACACGTCGATATCCGCGTGACCGCGGACGTCCAGCTCCCACTGCACCTCCCGAACGATGTGCCGGAAGTCGCCGCGGCGCGAGCCGGTGGTGTCGAGCCGGACGCCGTCGAGGCGATCGCCAAGCGTCTCGACCGCGCGCAACACCTCGTCGACCTCGTCGGAGTAGGTGTCACACAGCGCGATCCGCGGGACCGACTCGTCGACGGCCTCGTCGAAGGCGCGCCACGCGGCCTCCTGTTCGCCCCGACCGAAGCAGATGGCGAGGGCGTGGGGCATCGTCCCCGACGCCTCTCGGCCGATCAGGTCGCCGGCGGCGACGTGCGAGAACCCGTCGAACCCGGCCAGGAGCGCCGAGCGCTCGACCGCCGCGGTCATCGAGGGATGGACGTGGCGCGCGCCGAACGAGAGGACCTGCGACTCCGGCGCCGCGACCCGACAGTCGAGGGCCGCGGTGGCGATCCCGGAGGCGTGCGAGAGGAAGCCGAGGAGCGAGGTCTCCAGCCGCGCGAACGCGAGGTACGGCCCCTCGATCCGCATCACCGGGCCGCCGTCGAACAGCCGCCCCTCCGGGATCGCGTCGACGTCGACGGTTCGGCCTTCCAAGAGCGCGACCGCGTCTTTCAACCCGGCGAACAGCTCGAAGTCGCCGTCGGGGAACTGGTCCGCGGTGACCTCGACGACGACGCGAGGATTTCTCCCCGCGTGTTCCAAGGCGGCCTCGGTCCGTTCGAAGTACGCGTCGGTCGCCCGCCCCTCGCGGACCGCGGCCGCGTCGACGATGTCGAAGTCGGTCATAGCCGACGGTTCGGCCGCGAGGGAGGAAAAGCCCCCTGAGTCGGGCGGGCGACCTCGGCCGAGCCCGACCGCTCAGGGACGCACGCGACGCGCGAAGAGGGCCACCGCCGCGAGCAGGCCGACGAGCGCGGCCGAGACGCCGAATCCGGGCACGCCGTCGTCGGTGGCGGCGTCGGGACCGGAGCCGCCGTCGTCCGCGTCGCCCCCGTCGGGGCCGGCGTCGTCGCCGTCGGAGTGGTTCCCGTCGTCTGACCCGACCTCGCCGCCGACGCCGTCGTCCCCGTCAGCCCCGTCACCGTCGTCGTCTCCGTCGTCGGTCGAGGGGAGTTCGAGGTCGGCGTCCGGTCGGAGTTCGAGCACGTCGGCGGGCTCGGGACCGTGCGCGATCGTCACGGTGGTCCCGTTGCGTTCGACGCCGTAAGCCCCGCGGAAGTCCCCGTCCGCGACCTCGTACACCTCGCCCGCGGTGTAGTCGTCGCCGCCGTGGGCGGTCAGCATGCGCAGGTACGTCTCCCGGAACTCGGTCGCGTCCGCGGTCGTCTGCCACTCGGTCACCCAGACGTACCCGTCCTCTCCGTCGACCGCGGTCGTGTCGTCGCCGCTCCCGTCCGCAGTGGCGTTCCCGTCGTTCCGGTAGGGATACAGCTCGTCGCCCGCCCAGCCGGCGGTCGACTCGTGTGCGTAGTTGTAGTTCGCGCGGGTCCGGAGCTGCTCGTCCGGCTGCGTGTGAATCCGGATGTTCTCCCGAACCGTCGCGTCCGGGTCCAACACCGCGTGGCGGTACTCGTAGCTCTGGTACCAGAACATCACGAACATCGACGCCTCGCCGGCGGTGTCCGATCCGTTGACGCCCTGGTCCGGATACGTCTCCCAGCCGTCGGTCGCGGTGTCCTCGAAGGCGACCTCGCTGGTCTCGTAGTCGGGGTCGCGGTGTATCACCTCCGAGGTCGCGTTCGGCGGCCGGTTCATCGTCTCGTTGACGGCGCTCCACCCTCTCTCGTCGACGAGCGATTCGACGTAGAGCGCACCGTCAGAGTACGGCTGAAGGACGGTCTGGAGGATGCCGAAGTTGTAGTTGGGGACCGCCCCTCCGCCCCCACCGCCGGAGTCTGGCGGGGCGAGACAGCTCCAGTTGGCGGCACAGCGCGCGTCGTAGCGCTCCTCGATATGGACCGCCTCGCCCTCGACGATCCCGTCGACCGCGAGGTCGGCGTCCTGCGTGGCCCCGACGTAACGGGGCCGCGTGAGGTCGTGGTACTGGTCCTGCATCGCGTGGACCAACTCGTGTGCCAGCGTCGACGGGTCGATCTGCGGGTCCTCGCCCTCCGGGACGACGAGGACGATCCGGTCTTGGCCCGGCGAGTAGAACCCGGAGACCGCGCCGCCGTAGACGCTGTCGATCGCGTCGGACGCGTTCTCGTCCTCGCCGACGACGAACAGCGCCTTCCACACCTGGTCGTTCCAGCGCCGGAACTCGGCGTCGGAGCCGCCCGTACCCCCGCTCGCGGAGCCGTTCGTGAACTCGGAGCGCGTGACGGTCTCGACCGGCACGTCCTCGCGGAAGGGGCGCTCTCGGACGTGCTCGACGCGGGCCATCGTCAGGTGCGTCAGCTCTTCCAACTCGGGCTCGGTCAGCCCGTCCGTCTGGTTGAACGCGAGCTCGTCCTCGTAGTGGGTCCCGTTCCAGCAGCCGACGAGGTCGGTCCCGTCACCGACGCCGCACTCGGCGGCGGTCGCGCTGGCCGGGGCGTCTCCCGCGATCGCGGCCCCGGGAGAGACGGCGGCGGCCCCGCCGGCGCCGAGCGAGAGGAGGGCGATCGCGGCCGCGACGAACGAGAGGGTGAGAACCCGTCGCATAGGTGCGATTACGGCCGACCCGATAAGTAGTTTGTCGGTGTGATCGCGGCAGCGGCGCGACCGCGAGCGAGGCCGTGGTGACATCGGACCGCGAGCGGCGCCGGTGGTTTTTGAGCCCGGACGCCCAACCTCCGCGCATGCCGTACGACCCGACCGAGACCGCGGTGATCGTCGTCGACATGCAGAACGGGTTCTGTCACCCCGACGGGAGCCTCTACGCCGAGCCGAGCGAGGCGGCCGTCGAGCCGGTGACCGCCCTCGTCGACCGCGCCCGCGACGCCGGCGCGAGCGTCGTGTACACCCGGGACGTGCACCCCCCTGACCAGTTCGAGGACACCCACTACTACGACGAGTTCGACCGGTGGGGCGAGCACGTCGTCGAGGGGTCGTGGGACGCCGAGCTCGTCGGCGACCTCGACGTACGCGAGGAGGACCACGTCGTCGAGAAGCACACGTATGACGCGTTCTACCAGACGGATCTGGAGGGGTACCTCGACGCGCACGGCATCGACGACCTGCTGATCTGCGGGACGCTCGCGAACGTCTGCGTGCTCCACACCGCGGGCAGCGCCGGGCTCCGCGACTACCGGCCCGTCGTCGTCGAGGACGCGCTCGGCTACATCACCGAGGAGCACCGCGAGTACGCGGTCGACCACGCCGACTGGCTGTTCGGCGAGACGGAGGGGCGCGAGTCGATCGCGTTCGAAGAAGCGTGAGGCTGAGAAGCGTGAGGCTGAGAAGCGTGAGGCTGAGAAGCGTGACGACGGGAGAGTCGAGGATCTGCTGAGAGATTCGGCGAGTGCGATACCACGGACCGGATGTCGAGCGCCAAAATGTCGCCGTCCCTCGTGGTGCGGAGCTACCGTACCTCACCCCACGTGCCGACGAGTTCGCCCTCGTAGAACCGACGCTGCTGGAACCCGAGCGCGTTGCAGATCATCGTATGGCCCATGAACGAGACGGCGTAGTCGGCCATCCCGAACGGGTGGAGCTCACGCTGGTTGGCCGGTGGAAGGATAGAGCCGAGGAGACTGATCTCGGCGTCGCCAGCCCCGAGTGACCCGGCGGCCACGCCGTCACCGACGACCTCCTCGCCCTCCGATGACTCCTCGATACCCTGCATCCGTCCGGCGATGTCGCCGCCAGCAGCCGTGAAGGCGTCGTCGTCGATGACTGTCGCCGGTTGGTCGTTTTCATTGGGAACGTACCCGATCTGCGGACTCTTCCACATCTCGCGCTGGAGCGGCCTGATGTCATCGAGCAGGTAGTGGTCGAAGTCCCGATCCGCCAAGTTCGCGATCCCGACCTCGATCGTCTGGATGTCCTCGGCAGACAGCGCTCCGGCGTCCCCCACGTCGAGTCGGTCGAGGAGGTACAGGCCCGTGTCCGTCAACACGAGATCGCCGCCCGCCTCGACAAACTCCTCGATCGCCGCGACGTACTCGTCGCTGTCACGACCGACATCGTGAGAGACGACGAGTTTGTCGTACCGACGCTTGCCGGAGTTGCCACGCATCAGGCGGCCGATCTGCACGTCGTGGACTCGCACACCCTCCATGCTCCCAGACTCCAGGTTCGGTTCGAGGTCGGCGAAGAACTGCATCGGATTGACGACGTACTCCTCCTGGGAGTACCCGAAGGCCTCCTCCGGGTCGGGGTGTTCCTCCTCGCTCTCGACGGTGACGAAGTCGGCCTCGACCGCTCCGTCACCGTCGAACTCGATCGACCAGTCGCCTTCCGCCGGTCTCGGGACGTAGAAGCTCCGGTCGTCCGTCTCGCCGAGATCGATGGTCCGAACGGCTTGCCCTCCCGGATTGATCAGCTTCACGACGCCCTCGTCGGTCCCGCTGTCTGAGAGTCGCACTGCGAGGGAGTGCGTCCGACTCCGAGCGGGGGCGTCTGCCCGTCCGGACGGGCCCGGCTGCACCGTCCCGTGTCGGGTTTGGACCTCGGTCGCCCGTTCTCGGCCGGGGGCACCGCCATTTCCGGGACCACCGCCATTTCCGGGGCTCTCGTCGGTGTGCGACAGATCGGCCGACTTACGGGTGAGTTCCGAGGTCGTTACGTAGGCGGTGTCCTGACCGCCCGTCGCGACCGTCGCGTCGGTGTCCGCTGCGCACATCTCGGCGAACTCGCGCATCGAGATCCGATAGGTGGTCGCCAAGTGGCGCTCGATGTACGGGCGCCAGTTCACCCAGGCCCGCATCGCGAGTTCGGGGGCGACCGTGACGGCACCGAGACCGCCGAACTCCTCGGGCTGACCCGCCCATCCGAGCAGTCCGCCGGTGATGTTGTAGCCCAGCGAGTCGTAGATCGAGCCGTAGTCGAGCAGCTCGTCCGGAACGTAGTCGTCGGGGTCGCCGAATATGGTGTCCTTCCCCGCACGGGTAGTGTCGGCGGCGATCGCCTCCGGACTCTCCCACCGGTCGGTCATCGCCGCGTCGATGCGCTTGTTCACCTCGTCGAGGTTGTGGGTGCCGTCGTGTTCGTAGGCAGCGTTGGACTCGAGGTTCAACACCATCGTGTCCGCGAACCCCATCATGTGGTAGTCACAGAGGTACTCGACGTTGTCGTACCCGCGGAGGTGGCCGACGGTCGACAGTGCGTCCGGGACGACATCGTCGTACCCCACGTCGTAGCCGGGTCGTACGTCGGGGGCGTCCCCGTGGTCGGCCGGCCAGAACGCGGGATTCGCCCATCCGATCGTCGGGTACTGTCGGTTGGTGTCGACTTCCGACGCGTTCCCTCGGTAGTGGCCGTAATGGGGTGAGCCGAAGAAGGATTCGTACGGGTTCGGTCCGAACTGCGGCTTGCGGACCGTCCAGCCGTCCGGGTTGACGTAGACCCAGACGATGACGATGTCGTCGAGGAGGTCGGTGAATTCGTCGGCGTCGCCGCTGACGGCGTCCTCGATGATCCGGCTCCCGGCCTCGACGCCGGCGCGCTCGTTACCGTGGATGCCGACGATGAAGACCGCCTTGTCCTTCTCCTGGAACGACGCCTCGTCTTGAATGTCGTTGGTGAGTTCCGCGACGTAGATGTCCTGCGGGTCGGAGTCGTCGCCGGTGAAGAAGTTCTCCCAGCCGGGCCCCTGCCCGATCCGGTGGACGCGGACCATGTCCGGATACTCCGCCGCGAGGTGGTCGAGCCCCTGACCCACCTCCGGATGCGAGAGGAAGTCGCGCGCGTTCTCGACGTCGGGGAAGACGCTGTCCGCGTAGGGCTCGTCCAGCCGCCAGAACGGGTTGGCACCCGGCGAGAAATCGACGTGGTCGATGCCGCCGATCTCGTCGAAGGCGAACGCGAGTTCCTGTGCCGTGACGTTGGCGTGTGCAGACGGACTGGGACTGTCACGCGTCACCGCCTTCGGCGCTCGGTCGTCCTCGTCGATGTCCCAGTCGGGGTCACCGAACTCGTCGTAGAACGCGTCCAGCGACCCGCCGTCCGCGAACTCGATCGCGAGAGCGGCCTCGTACTCCGCGGGCGTCGAGTTGACGACGAACTCCGCGAGGTCCGTCATCGAGTCGTCCGTGACAGCCATTTGGGCCTCGCTCTGCCCGGCTGCCGCGCCCGGAAGCGAGAGCGCCGCTCCGGTCACGGCCGCAACCCGGAGGAACGTCCGTCGATCGACCGCCTCACCGTCGAACCTGTCTTCGTCCAGCGCCACCGCCTCTCGATAGGTGTACCGGGACGAGGTACCCGCTCGTTCTCCTGAAGCGTCTTCGCCTGTCTCTGGTTGTGTCATTGTGTAACGTGGGTGTCGCCACCGATTAGCAGAGTGACACCTACAGGCTAATAAGTTTAATCACCGCCGTTCACATAGGATTTTTTTAGTTTATTGTCGAGCTCGCTGACGGGATCAACACGCTCCGGCCGGATCCGCGCCGAGAGGATAGGCGGGAAGCTCGGTGAGCAGTAGGACCGGATCCGACGCGGTCTCGACGGACTCCCCGACCCCGTTATCAGCCGCGTGAATCGGCGTGTAACCCTTTTTACCGGCGACGGGGACCGTCGCGTATGGAACTCTCTCGACGCGGTATGCTCGGCGGGGTCGGGGCGGCGCTGGCGGTCGGCGCCGTCGGGTTCGCCGGCGCTACCTCGGTGGCGGACGGCGTGGCGATCGGCGGCGGGACCGCTTCCGGCTGGGACACGGTCGTCGGCGGTGCGATCGACGGCGACGCGGCCGGCGACGACGAGAGCGACGAGTCCGGGTCGGTCCCGGTCGATCCCGACGCCCCGTTCGAGGCGCGACTGCTCCGCGACGGCGACGACGACCGACGGCTCTTCGGCGCCGGCGACTTGGACCGCGTTCAGGGCGTGATCGCCGAGGGCGACGAACACCTCGTGTACGTCTCGCTCGGCGACGCGGGAATCGACGCGTTACAGGCGGGGCTGGCGGACGCCGGCGCGACGGACGATCCGGAGGGGTTCGTCGTGTCGATGATGCTCGACGGGACCGAGGTCAGGCGGGTCGAACTGGACGGGGCGACGGTGTCGGCGCTGACCGACGAGGAATGGGGCGGCGTGTTGACGCTCCCGTTCGGCGAGGAGTCAGTCGCGAAGTCGGTGTACGACTCCTTGGCCGACGCCTGACTCCGCGCGACCCACCGGTACGGCGCAACTCCAGATCGGTGCCCCTCCCAGATCGGCGCCCCTCCCGGATCGGCGCCTCTCCCGGATCGGGTCCCTCCCGGATCGGCGCCCCTCCCGGATCGGCGCCCCCGCCGAGGACAGCGGTTATGCCGGACGGGTCCGTTTGACCGGTATGAGCGACGCCGAGGAGAGGGCGAACGGCGCCGGGGGCGCGGAGAGTGCCGGATCGGGGGCGACAGCCGACGCCGGCGGCCGGCCCTGTCCCCTGTGTGAGACCCCGATGTACCACCGCCACTGCAAGTACGTCTGCCCGGAGCACGGGGTCGTGTACGACTGCTCCGACACCTTCTACTGACGCCGGCGATCGCGGCGGGAGAACCCGACCGCCGGCGGCCGGTGAGGCGTCCACCGGATATCGAACTGTGCTGTGCGAACTGTTATGTTCTTGCAGTCCGACCCGTATGTTATGATTGGCGACCCGCTATCGACCTTCCCTGCCGGCTGTCAGAGGTCAGCATGGTAGAGAAAACGCAGGTTGCCCGGGGGAAGCGGATCCAGCGTCGGACCGGGAAGACGTTTCACGTCGCGACTCGGCTGCTTCCGGAGCGGATCCGTCACCCGACGTACGTGCTGTACGGCTTCTTCCGGATCGCCGACGAGGTCGTCGACGCCGCGGACACCGCGCCGCCGGACGAGCAGCGGGCGGAGCTCGACCGGCTCCGCAGGGCCGCGCTGGGCGAGGAAGCGACCGACGATCCGGTGTTGGAAGCGTTCGCCGCGGTCTGCGACGAGCACGGCATTCCCGATGCGGACGTGAACGCGTTCGTCGACGCGATGGCGAGCGACATCGACACGGACCGGTACGAGACCTACGAGCAGCTGGAGTCGTACATGGACGGCTCCGCGGCTGCCGTCGGCCGGATGATGACGGCGATCATGGAGCTCGACGGGGAGGCCGAGTCGAAGGCGCTCCCCCACGCGACGAAGCTCGGCGAGGCGTTCCAGATGACGAACTTCATCCGGGACGTGCGCGAGGACGTGGTCGAGCGCGACCGGGTGTACCTCCCGCTGGAGACGCTCCGTCGACACGGCGTGAGCGAGGATCAGCTCCTGAACCTGGAGTTCGACGCCGACGTGGCGGCCGCGATCCGCGAGGAGCTCGCCCGGACCGAACGGCTCTACGAGGAGGGGGTCGCCGGGATCAAGTACCTCCCCGAGGACTGCCAGCTCGCGGTGTTGCTCGCGGCGGTGCTGTACGCGGACCACCACCGGCTGATCCGGAACCTGGGGTACGACACGGTGTCGACGACGCCGGAGCTGTCGTTCACTCGCAAGATCTCGCTGCTCGTCCGGACCCGCTGGAAGTGGCAGTGGAACAAGGATCCCGAGGCGGTGTTCTACGAGATGTGCGGCGGCTTCGACGCCGGCCGCGACCACCGCGAGCACGGGCCGCACGGGCCGGGGATCGCCCAGTCCGACTGAATGGGAGGCGGGGAGACGTGAACAGGTCCCGGTTCGTCGGTCTCGCGCTCGCCGCGTTCGGAATCGTCTTCCTGTCGTTCGTCGTCCGCGGGACGACTCGGCTCGTCGCGCCCTACGAGGTCGCCGTGGCGCTGTCGGCGCCGATCCTCTTCGCCGCCGCCGCGTTGTTGGTCGGGCTGGTCGCGCTCGCGACGCTGGACGCGACCGGGATCCGGCCGCTGGAGTGAGCGGGGGGTTCGGCGCCGGGGCGAGAGTCGGAACGCCCTTTTGACCGCGGCACCGAGTGCGGGTATGGATGTACGAACCGTCGCCGACCTCTCGCCGGCCGAGCGCCGCGCCTTCTTCGAGCGCGACGCGGGCGTCGACGCGGTCCGCGACGACGTGAGCGAGATCGTCGGTCGGGTTCGCGAGGAGGGGGACGTGGCACTGCGGGAGTTCTCCGAGGAGTTCGACGGCGTGACCGTCGGCAACATCGACGTGACGGACGACGCGGAGCGCGCGCACGCCGAGCTCGACGACGCGGGCGACCCGGTGCTCGACGCGGTCCGCGAGGCGGCCGCGAACATCCGCGCGTTCCACGAGCGACAGCGCCCCGAGGACTGGCGCGAGGCGTTCGGCGACCGCGAGCTCGGCCGCCGGTTCCGCCCGCTCGATCGGGCCGGGGTGTACGTGCCCGGCGGCGCGGCGGCGTACCCCTCCAGCGCGCTGATGGGCGTGATCCCGGCGACCGTGGCGGGCGTCGACCACGTCTCGGTCGCGACCCCGCCCGCCGAGGAGCTGAACCCGGTGACGCTCGCGGCGATCCACGAGGCCGGCGCCGACGCGGTGTACCAGGTCGGCGGCGCGCAGGCGATCGGCGCGCTCGCGTACGGCACGGAGACCGTGACGAACGCGCAGAAGGTCGTGGGCCCCGGCAACAAGTGGGTCACCGCCGCGAAGGCGGTCGTGCAGGGCGACGTGGAGATCGACTTCCTCGCGGGGCCGAGCGAGGTGCTCGTGCTCGCCGACGGGGGGGCGGACCCCGACCTCGTCGCGGCCGACCTCGTGGCGCAGGCGGAGCACGACCCGAACGCCTCCGTGGTCGCGGTCACCGACGACGCGGACCTCGCTTCGGCGGTCGCCGAGGCGGTCGACGAGCAGGTCGCGGGCCGCGAGCGCGAGGAGACGATCCGGGCCGCCCTCGACAACGAGGCCTCCGGCGTGCTCCACGCGCGTTCGATGCCCGAGGCGGTGCTGTTCGCCGAGGAGTACGCGGCCGAGCACCTCTCGATCGTCGCCGACGACGACGAGGCGCTCCTCGATCGGATCTCGAACGCGGGCTCGGTGTTCCTCGGCCCGTACTCGCCCGTGGCCGCGGGCGACTACGCGACCGGGACGAACCACGTGCTGCCGACGAACGGCGGCGCGAAGCGCTACGGCGGGCTCTCGGTCGATACCTTCCTCCGGTCGTCGACGGTCCAGCGGCTCGACCGCGACGCGCTCGACGGGCTCTCCGACACGATCACGACGCTCGCGGAGGCCGAGGGGCTGGAGGCGCACGCGGAGAGCGTCCGGAAGCGGTTCGAGTAGCCGCGGTTCGGAAGATCCAGTCGTCGGCCGTCGGCAGGCACTCGCCGCAGAAACGGTTATCTCTCGCTGTCGCGTCTCAGGCGACATGATTCCCTCCCTGCCCGCGTTGTTCGAAGGGCTCACCGCGGTCGAGGCGACGGTCGCGGTCCTCGCGGTCTCCGTCGTCGCCGCCCTCGGGATGGAGTTCGTCGTCCTGCGTGTCGCCCGCCGGTACGTCTCGGCCACCGACTCCGGGTACGACGACATCGTCATCTCCTCGCTTCGCGCGCCGCTCGTCGTCACCGCCGCGCTCGCCGGGGTGTTCGTCCTCACCCAGGTCCCCGCGATCCGATCGTCCGTCCTCGTCGACCCGCAGCTGCTCGACGACATCTTCGGTCGGCCGTCGCTGTCGGTCATCGTGCTGGTGTGGGCACACGCCGCGAACGGCGTCGTGAACCGGGTCGTCGCCGCCGTCAACGAGGAGGGCAGCCGGTTCGACTTCGCGCCCGTCTTCTCGAACGTCTGGACGCTCGCGGTCCTCGTCGGCAGCGCCGGGACGCTGCTGTGGCTGTGGGGCATCGAGATCACGCCGCTCCTTGGCGCCGCGGGGGTCGCCGGCATCGCGGTCGGCTTCGCCGCGAAGGACACGGTCGCGAACTTCTTCGGCGGCATCGCGCTGTACTTCGACGACACCTACAAGATCGGTGACTACATCGTCCTCGACGACGGCACCGCGGGGACCGTGATCAAGGTCGGCGTGCGCTCGACGACGCTGCTCACCCGCGACGAGGTGCTCGTGACGGTTCCGAACGCCGCGCTCAACGCCGCGAAGGTGACCAACGAGTCCGCGCCGCAGAGCCGGCGTCGCGTCCGGGTGCCGATCGGCGTCGCCTACGGGACAGACATCGACGCGTTCGAGGCGCTCGCGGTCGAGGTCGTGGGGGCGGAGCCGCTGGTCCTCGACTCCCCGAAGCCGCGGGCGCGGCTCCGCTCGTTCGGGGACTCTGCGCTGCAGTACGAGCTGCTCTGTTGGGTCAGGGGACCGACGCGACGGCGGCGCGCCCAACACGAGCTCAACCGCGCGCTGTACAAGGCGCTGGCCGCGGCCGACATCGAGATCCCCTACCCCAAGCGCGACGTGACGGTCACCGCCGCGGCCGACGGCCCCGATCCCGGCGTCGCTGACGGGCGAGCGGGCGCTCCGTCGCCCGCCGCCGACGAGCCGGCCGCGGCGGCGCGCGACGGCGACCGGGCGGGGTGAGCGGGGCAACTCGATCGTCGCCTCGGCGCCGCCGAGCGCCTCGTCGCCGCCCTCAGGACCGGTCGGCGAAGACGACCGCGTCGCAGTCGGCGCAGGCGCGGACGGCGCGCTCGGGGTCGCCGCTGACGCCACCGGGGCCGCCACAGCAGTTCCGGAGGGTCGTCTCGCGGACCGGCCCGTCGCAGACGGGACACGTGTCGAGGAACGCGCGGAGCGGCCGCGCCGCCCGCCGGGCGACCGCGTCGTCGACGCCCCGCTCGCGGAGCGTCTCCGCGGCCGCCGTCTCCGCCAGCGCGACCGGGCGGCTCAGCCAGGCGTCGCGCCCGCCGGCGAGCAGGATCCGGCCGTCGTGGACCCGTCCGTCGATGCCGGGGCCGGCGAGCGCCGCCGCGCGCTCGGCGAGCGCCTCGTCGGGGCCGCGACGGAGCGCGTCGATCCGGTCGGCGAGCGCGGCGCGGAACGAGTGGTCGAGGAGGAGCGTCTCGCCGTCGTCGACGAGCACGCCGGCGTCGACGAGCGTCGCCACGAGAGCCTCCGGGTCGACCGGACCGCCGTCTCCGCGGCTCTCATTGCCCTCGTCGTCCGCACTCCCGGCACTCGGGGCGATGCCGGCGTCGTGTCCGGGACCGAGGGCCGGCTCGCCGACCTCCGCGTCGCCTTCCGCCGGTTCGCCGTTTGGCGGGTCGCCCTCAACCGGGTCGCCCTCCGCCGGATCGCCATCGACCGGGCCGTCCCCCGCCGCTTCGACCGTGATCTTCCCGTCGGCGAGCGAGTCGGAGTCGATCCCCGCGCGGTGGTCGGGCCCGACGTCGATCGGGAGCGGGGCGACGAGCCGCGGGGCGAACCGCGGCGTTCCGGGGACGACGTAGCCGCGGAGCCAGATCGCCGCGCCGCCGAGGGCGGCGGCGAGGAGGCCGAGCGACCGGCGGCGCCGCGAGAGCAGGCCGGCGACGACCGCGACGCCGAGCGCGTTGACGAGGGTGCAGGGGAGACAGCGGTTCTCGCCGGTGTGTTCGGGGTCGGCGAGGGCCTCGACCGCGTCGCGCAGGGCGTCGGGGCCCGACCGGTCGTCGCTCATAGATCCACCCCGGGAGTGTGCTGGAGCGGCTCGCCGTGGACGGCGCGGTAGGCTCGGGGGAACGCCGCGAGCCCGAGCGGCTGCACGATCCCGCCGAGCAGGGCGAGCCACAGCGAGCCGGCCGCCGTCGCCGCCGCCGCGACCCCGACCGTCGAGAGGAGGAAGAGGGCGCTGAAGTAGCCGACCCGCAGGGGGAGCGTCGCCAGCTCGCCGCGGCGCGGCCACGCGCCGACGTCGAGCGCCTTCGCCCGGAACAGCGCGAGCGCGACGCTCCCGAACCCGATCGCGAGGAGCCCGGCGATCGGGACCGCGTCGGGGGAGCGCGTCTGGAGGACGAGCACCGCGACGAACGCGGGCGACGACAGCAGCGAGATCTCCGCGCCTCCGAAGAACACGCGTTCCAGCCACTGAACCGCCCCGTCTCGTAGCCGTCCCACGGTCGCGCCGGTTGAACCCATGACTGACAGCCACTCGGCGCTCGGGATCCATAGCCGTTCCGACGGAACCGAGAGGAGACGCGCGGGAGTCGAGAAGCGCGGTCAGTCGGCGGTCCGTCGCGAACGCGCGCGCTCGATCAACAGTGAGTGTTGGCAACAATAATTATATATAGGCGGATTTAGTAACAACAGCTGTAATGGTCGACAGTGAATCCGATCACGAGACCGGACGTGTGGGGGTATCGCGGCGACAGTTCCTGGAGGCGACAGGCGCCGCGGGGGCGGCCGTCGGGCTCGCCGGCTGTTCCGGCGGCGGGGGCGGCGACGGGCCGATCCAGATTACGATGGACAGCGAGTGGGCGGGGATCTCCGACTCGGTCAGCCAGAGCCTCCACGACGCGGGGCTCGACGAGGAGATCGAGATCGAGATCCTGCCGGGCGACTTCGAGTCGGGCGCGCGCCGGTCCGAGTTCACCTCGGCGCTGGACGCCGGGCGGGCCAGCCCGGACATCTTCATGATGGACTCCGGGTGGACGATCCCGTTCATCGCGCGCGGCCAGCTCGTGAACCTGAGCGAGGAGCTCTCCTCCGAGACGCTCGATTACGTCCAGAGCGACTACCTCGACAGCGCGGTGAGCACCGCGAGCGACCCGGGGAGCGGCGACCTGTTCGGGCTCCCGCTGTTCCCGGACTACCCGGTGATGCACTACCGGAAGGACGTCGTCGAGGACGCCGGCTACGACCCCGAGGGCGAGAACTGGGCGACCGAGCCGATGAGCTGGCAGGAGTTCGCCGAGATGGCCGCCGACGTGTGGGAGCAGAACGGCGGTCCCGACGGCGACGGCTTCGACTACGGGTTCACCACCCAGGCCGACAACTACGTCGGGCTCGCCTGCTGTACGTTCAACGAGACGATGACCGCCTTCGGCGGCGCGTACTTCGGCGACCACGAGAACCTCTTCGGCCCGATCGGCGACCGGCCGATCACGGTCAACGAGGAGCCCGTCCACGACACGATCCGCATGATGCGGTCGTTCATGGAGGGGCCCGACGCGGAGTACGCCCACCCCGACTTCCCGCAGATCTCGACGACCGACCTGCTGTCGTTCACCGAAGAGCCGGCTCGCGAGCCGTTCACGTCCGGGAACGCGATCTTCATGCGCAACTGGCCGTACGCGATCCCGATCAACCTCGACTCCGACAGCTTCGACCCGGCGGACTACGACGTGATGCCGCTCCCGTACGGCGTCGAGGCGGGCGAGGGCGCCTACGAGGGAACCGGCGGCCCCGCCGGGGCGCTCGGCGGCTGGCACCTCACGATCAACCCGAACACCCAGCGGCTCGACGAGTGCGTTCAGGTGCTGGAGGCGTTCGCCAACGAGGAGGTCATGACGAGCAACTTCGCCGAGGGCGGGTACCTTCCGCCGGACCCGTCGGTGACCGAGTCGGTCGACCCCGACGACGTGGGGGCGCTCGGCGACTTCCTGGACACGCTCGCGGTCGCGGGCCAGAACACGGTCCCGCGCCCCGTCACCGTGGCGTGGCCCGACCAGAGCCCGCAGGTCGCCTCCGAGGTCTCGGCCGCCTACCAGGCCGATAAGTCGCCGGAGCAGGCCATGTCCGACCTGCAGAGCTCGCTCGAATCGATCGAGTCAGACCTGGCCGAGTAACGAGGGCCGAGCATGTCAACCGACACGCGAGCGGACGAGGGGGGATCGCTGCTCGCCCGGCCGCTCAACTGGCTGGAGACGCAGAGCGAAGAGGTGTACGCCTACGTCCTGTTAGCTCCCGCGTTCCTGCTGCTCGCGGTCGTCGCCTTCTACCCGCTGATCGAGACGTTCCGGTTCTCGCTGCTCGCGGACGCGGTGGCGTCGGCGGATCCGTTCGGCGAGTTCATCGGCCTCGACAACTACGTCGACCTGCTGACCGGCGACACGAACTTCACGCAGCAGTTCATCTCGGTATCGACTACGGACTCGTTCCCGTTCGTCGAGTTCGGGGCGCCGTTCCTCCAGCAGGCGCTGTTCGTCACGCTGGCGTTCGCGATACTGAGCGTCCTCTTCGAGACGCTGATCGGGTTCGGGCAGGCGCTCGTGCTCGATCAGGACTTCTACGGCCGCCGGTGGGTCCGGGTGTCGATCATCATCCCGTGGGCCATCCCCATCGTCATCCAGGGGATGATCTTCTTCCTCCTGTTCAACCCGACCATCGGCTTCGGGACCGAGTTCATGCAGTGGCTCGGCGTGTTCGGCGACAACCCGCTGTCGAGCAGTTCGGACTCGTTCATGATCGTGTTGGTCGCCGACATCTGGAAGACGACCGCGTTCATGGCGCTGCTCATCCTGGCGGGGCTCCAGAGCATCGACCGCGGGCTCTACGACGTGGCGAAGGTGTCGGGCGCCTCGCCGTGGCAGCGGTTCCGGTACATCACCCTGCCGCTCGTGGCGCCGGCGCTGCTCGTCGCGATGCTGTTCCGGACGATGGACGCGATGCGCATCTACGGGCTGATCGACGCCACGGCGGGCTGTGAGACCGTGCCGTCGCTGACCTGCCTCGTGATCATCGCGCTGCAGAACAGTCGGCGCTGGGCGACGGCCTCCGCGGTGGCGTTCCTGACTGCGGTCGTCATCAGCGCGTTCGTCGTGTTGTACCTGCTCGCGCTGCGCAACAGCGAGGGAGGTGTCGCATGAGCGCCGACCCCACCGCCGACGAGTCGGCCGACGGGGACGACCCGACCGTCGAGATAGCGGAACAGGCGAAGGCGGACGAGCCCGAACTCGACCGCGGCCTCGTCGAGGCGTGGGCCGCGAAGATGATCTCCAACCCGGACCGCGCGTACCGGGCGACGTTCTACGTCGCGACGATATTCTTCCTCGTCACGACGCTGTTCCCGTTCTACTGGCTGCTCGTGGTCGCGCTGACACCGCGGAACAACCTCTCCGAGGTCGGCGTGTTCCTCCCGGCGGGGTTCAACCCGGCGGCGTTCATCGAGGTCTTCCAGACGCTGCCGTTCCACCGGTACGTGTTCAACAGCTTCCTGATCGCGACGATCGCGACCGTCGCGGTGCTGCTCGTCGGGAGCCTCGCCGGCTACGTGTTCGGTCGGCTCCGGTTCCGGGGACGCAACGCGATGCTGCTGTTGGTGCTCGTCACGTCCTTCTTCCCGCCGGCGGCGTTCTTCATCCCGCTGAACCGGCTGTTCAACACCAACGTCGACGTGTTGCGGCCGCTGATCTCGGCGGGGTCGCTGTACAACACCCCGTACGCGATCTTCATCCCGCTGTCGGCGATCTTCCTCCCGCTGTCGATCTTCATCCTGATGACGTTCTACTCGCAGATCCCCGACGGGCTGGAGGACGCGGCCCGCGTGGAGGGGACGACCCGACTCGGCGCGCTGTTCCGGGTCATCGTCCCGCTGTCGGCGCCGGGCGTCGCGACCGCCGGCGTGTTGACGTTCATCTCGGTGTACAACGAGTACTTCTTCAGCTCGCTGATGACCGACGGACGGCCCGGGAGCTGGGCCCCGATGCTCGAAGGGATACTGCGGTTCCAGGGCGAGTTCGAGGTGCTGTACAACCTCATGGCGGCGGCCAGCATCGTCGCGGTGCTGCCGGTCGCCATCCTCGTCGTCGTCGCGCAGGAGAAGATCGTGAGCGGACTCACCACGGGGGCGGTCAAGGAGTAACCATGGCATCAGTCACACTAGAGGGAATCACGAAACGGTACGAGGACGTAACGGCAGTCGACGACATGAACCTGGAGATCGAGGACGGCGAGTTCGTCACCTTCGTCGGCCCCTCCGGGTGCGGGAAGTCGACCACGATGGAGACGATCGCCGGCCTCACGCTGCCCACCGAGGGCACCATCGAGATCGGCGGGCGCGACGTGACGAACCTCCCGCCGAAAGACCGGGGGATCTCCATGGTGTTCCAGAACATCGCGCTGTTCCCCCACATGGACGTGTACGACAACATCTCCTTCGGGCTCCGGCTCCGGAAGTACGAGCAGGAGGAGGTGGACCGGCGCGTCGAGGAGGCGGCCGACATCGTCCAGCTGGAGGGGATGATGGACCGGATGCCGAGCGAGATGTCCGGCGGGCAGCGCCAGCGGGTCGCGATCGCCCGCGCCATCGTCCGGAATCCGGACGCGTTCCTGATGGACGAGCCGCTGGCGAACCTCGACGCGGAGCTGCGGGTCCACATGCGCACCCAGCTCCAGCGGCTCCACCGCGAACTCGACACGACGATCATCTACGTCACCCACGACCAGGCGCAGGCGATGACGATGTCCGACCGGATCGCGGTGATAAACAGCGGCGTCCTCCAGCAGGTGGCGCCGCCGCTGGAGTGTTACAACGAGCCCGCGAACCTGTTCGTCGCCGGCTTCATCGGGTCGCCCGCGATGAACTTCATCGAAGGGGAAGTCGTGGACGACGGCTTCGAGTCCGTCTACACGCAGATCGACTTCGACCCGGAGACCCACGGCGTCTCGCCGGGCCAGGAGATCACGGTCGGGATCCGTCCCGAGGACGTGTTCTTGGAGGCTGACTCCCGGAAGGCGGCCTCGCCGACGAAGGCGTTCGACGCCGTCGTCGACGTCATCGAGCCGATGGGGAAGGAGGTGAACGCCTACCTGCTGTTCGACCGCGACGTGGAGGCGAGCGCCGAGGGGCGCGGCGAGGGGCAGCTCCTCATCAACCTCGCGCCCGACACGGAGATCGCTGAGGGCGACGACATCCGGATCGTGATGGACCGCGAGAACGTCCACCTGTTCGACCGGGCGAGCGGCGACGCGATCACGCACTCACTGGAGTGACGGGGTCGCCGGGGGAGCGCTCCCGGCGCGGACCGAGTTTCCGAACGAGAGACGCCCTTATTCGACGCTCACGACCGTGATCCGGTGGGCCTCGACGGCCTCGACCATCGCGCCCCAGCCGCCGACCTCGACGGGGCCGTCGTCGGTCTCGACCACGAGGGCGACCCGACCGCCGTAGCTCGCGACGGTCTCGGCGGCCACGTCGTCGTCGCCGGTGACGATGACCTCGGAGAGGGGGCCTTCCACGACGCGGTCGGCACCGGTGTCGGTGTCGGTCCCCTCGATCCGGACACGGACCGTGTCGCCGTCCCGGAGGAGCGGGGCCACGTCGCGGACGCAGTACCGGATGTCGATGTAGTCGATCGGCGGATCGTCGTCGAGAGCGGTGTAGATCGGCTCCCAGGTGTCCCACTGGGTCGTGAGAAAGTACCAGTGGAACACGTAGGTGTGGGTGCGGTCGTCGACGAGTACGCCGTACTCGTTGGTTGACCCGGCGTGGGGCGCGAAGCAGGTCCGCGTCCGGTCGACGATCACCACGAACGGGGAGGGGAGCCGGCGGTGGCGCGCCTCCGAGCAGACCTCGGCGAGGTCCTCCGCGTCGGGCAGCGACTCGGTGTCGCCGTTCGGCGTGTGGACGGAGAGGTTGACCCGGACGCCGTTCTCGGTTGCGGCCCGCAGCGCGGGGCGGAGCCGCTCGAAGTGCTCGACGCCGAGCGAGACGTTCACTTGCGTGTCGGCGTCGCGGATGAACTCGTCGGCGTTCTTGATCACCGTCTCAAAGCGGGTGACGATGCTGACGGTGGACTGCTCGACGGAGGGCTCGTTCCAGCGCCGCTCGATCTCCTCGGTCGCCTCGGTGAACCGGTTCGCTCGCGTCCGGAGGTCCTCGGTGATCTCGTCGAGGCTGTTGGCGCGGGCGTACAGCGACTCCTGCTCGTAGGTCTCGATGTAGCCGGCGCTCTCCAGGTCGCGCAACACGTCGTAGATCCGGGGGTCAGGGACCCCGCTGGCGTCGGCGATCCGGGTGACCGGCGCGGAGCCGAGTTCGAGGACGGTCACGTAGGCGTCCGCCTGATACGGCGAGAGCCCCGCGTCCTCCAGGGTCTCGGTGAGTTCTTCGCGGTCCACCTTCATCCTCCGCGTGCGGTTCCACGGCGGCTCGCGCGGTCGCGGCGACCCGCTCCGTCCGCGCGATCGCAGCCACCCGCCGCGCCCCGGGCGACGGCGACGCCTTTCGGTCGATATCGGTCGGTACGTGGTCCTGCCATGTCCTCAACTACCACGGCCGTGATAAAACGTTTTATTTCCGTGACGAGGGATCGCCGCCGACCGACCGCCGGTCCGACTGAAAAGGCTTTATTCGGTCGCTGACGGAGGACGCGTATGCACGAGACGCCGGAGAGCGACGGCGGTCGCTCGCGGTCGCGGTGGACCAGAGCGCAGGCCGCGTCGATCGAGCGCCGCCACGGGAACGTCGCGCCGCCGGCGGGCGCTCCCGCGGCCGACCCGTTCCCGGAACTCCACGTCTGGGACACGTGGCTGCTCCGCGACCGACACGGCGATATCGCCGACGTGGGCGGGTACCGACTGGCGTTCTCGCTGACGGCACCGGCCGACTTACTCCCCGGGAAACGCCACGACGTGGCCGAGATACGGTGTTTCTACTCGCCGGACGGGAGGGAGTGGCGCGACGCGGGTCCCGTGTTCGACGGCGGCGCGCTCGGCCAGCGCCAGTGGGCCGGATCCGCGCTGTACGACGACGGGGAGGTCTACCTCTACTACACCGCCGCCGGCGACGAGACCGCCGACGAGATGACGTACACCCAGCGGATCGCGGTCGCGCACGGCGGAGCGGTGCGCGCCGACGAAGGCGGGATCGAACTCTCCGGCCCGTGGACCCACGAGACGCTGCTGACGCCGGACGGCGAGTGGTACGAGACCGAGGCGCAGTCGCGCGGGATGACCTACACCTTCCGGGACCCGTGGTTCTTCGAGGACCCGGCGACCGGCGAGACGCACCTCCTGTTCGAGGCGAACGCGCCCGCGCCGGAGCGGGAGGGCGACGACCCGGCGACGGCGCACCGACGGGAGTTCAACGGCTGCGTCGGCGTCGCGGTCTCCGAGTCCGGCGACCCGCTCTCGTGGGAGCTCCGACCGCCTCTGCTGGACGCGGTCGAGGTCAATCAGGAGCTGGAGCGCCCGCACGTCGTCGTCGCCGACGGCCGCTACTACCTGTTCGTCTGCAGCCACGTCCACACGTTCGCGCCGGGCGTGACCGGTCCCGACGGGCTCTACGGGTTCGTCGCCGACGCGCTCGACGGCGAGTACCGCCCCCTGAACGGGTCGGGACTGGTCGCCACGAACCCGCCCGAGGCGCCGTTTCAGGCGTACTCGTGGATGGCGTTCGCCCACGACGAGGAGGTGCTCGTCCAGAGCTTCCTCAACTACCACGACTTCGCGGGCGATTCGCTCGACGCGATCGCCGACCTCCCCGAGGCCGAGCAGCGCGAGCGGTTCGGCGGGACGCTCGCGCCGACGCTCCGGCTCGCGGTCGACGGCGACCGCACTCGGCTGCGCGGGACCCTCGACGCGTGGCGGATCCCCACCCCGGACGAGCCGCTGCCGCCGGCCGACGACTCGGAGCTCCCCGACGGCGACGCACTCGGGGGGCGAATCCGGGAAGGCGGGAGCGCCGGGGGGTACGTCGCGGGACCGAGCGGGGCTGTCGACGACGGGGCGGTCGACGACGGGATGATCGACGACGAGTCAGCCGACGGCGGAGGGGGCGAGTCGCTCCGCAACGCTGGATCCGGAGAGAGCGACGGTTCCCACGGCGCGATCTGACGGTCAGAGTTCCTCCGAGCGGTCATGGGCGGGAGAGCCGGCCGACCCCCGGACCTCGGTAGAAGGCTTATGACTAACCGTCCGATAAGTTCGGGCATGGAGCGAAGGACCTCGCAGAAGCGGCCCTGGCTCGCCGCCCTGCTCGGCGCGCTCGCGACCGGATTCGGCCACCTCTATCTCCGGCGGTGGCGTCGCGCGATCGGGTGGTTCGCGGCGCTGTTCGCGGTGAGCTACGCCTTCGTCGACCCGGCGGCGATCGAGGCGCTCGCGGCCGGCGATCCCGTCGACCCGCTGAGCGTCGCCCCGACCCTGATCGTGGGCGGCGCCAGCGCCGTCGACGCGTACGTTCTCGCCCGGGCGCAGAACGCGATCGCCAGAGCGAGAGACGCCGCCGACGGGTCGGTCGCCGCGGACGCGAGGGCGAGCGACGAGACCGGAGAGAAGGCGGAGAACTGTCCGAACTGCGGCAGGGAGGTAGACCCCGAGCTCGACTTCTGCCACTGGTGTACGGCGGACCTGTCGGGGAGCGCGGAGAGCGATGGCGTGGACGGGGGCGATGGCGGGGGCGCCGAAAGCGAGCGGTCGGGGCGCTAAGCGTCGACCCGCCGGAGCGTCGCGTCGACGTACTCCTCGGCGGTTGCTCGGGCACGCTCGTACTCGCTCACGTCGTCGAACACCACCGACCGGGTACGGGCGCCCTCGACGATCGTCAGCAGCGACCGCGTGACGCGGTCGGCGTCGACGTCCGCGAAGGCGTTCTCGTCGATCCCGTGATTGATGACGGCCTTGACCAGGTAACGGACGTACTCGTCGTTCTGCCGGAATCGCTCGGCGAACGCCTCGTTGTAGGGCGCCTGACTCCGCATCTCCAGCAGCGCGACGGACAGGTCGGGGTTCTCCTGCGGCGCGACGAGCAGCTTGTCGAGCAGAACCGTCAGGCGCTGTTCGGGGTCGGTGGTCTCGATCTCGCGGATGGAGGCGACGAACCGGTTCAGGATGTAGTCAAGAAACGCCGCCAACAGCTCCTCTTTCGTGTCGTAGTGGTAGTGTATCGCGGCGGTCGATTTGCCGTACTCCGCCGCGATCCGCTTTATCGTGAGATCGGCGTACCCGTACTCGCGGAGCGCGCGGTAGGTCGCTTTCATGATCTCCTCGTCCGTCTCCGAGAAGGTCCGCCCCGATGGTTCGGCCATGTCACGACGCTTCCGGCCACGGGCGAATAACGATTGCGGCCGAACGCGCGAAACACCTGTAAGAACTTACCGTGCCGTCATCCGTCAGAGACGGCTGAAAAGCATAGAAGCCAGGTTTTCGTAGTATTCCTCGGCCCAGAACATTTTTGACTGACTAGTTAGTAAGTTCGGTATCGACCACGATGGATGATAGAGCGACGGTGAACCCGACGACTGCGTTCCGTACCGGCCCCGAACGGACAGACACGGGGGGTCGCCCCTCGGTCGACGAACTCCGAAAGCGCGCGAGGGCGTCCCGCTGATGGGGCTCATCGAGCGCATCGACGCCCTGTTCAAGGGCCCCGAGGAGTTCGATCTCACGTCGGGCGGGATCGCGAAGCCGCTCTTCTTCCTCTCGATGCCGATCGTCGTCACCAACCTCTTCCAGACGGCGTACAACCTCGCGGACACGTTCTGGCTGGGGCAGTACAGCACGGACGCGCTCGCGGCGATCAGCTTCGCGTTCCCGATGGTGTTCCTGCTCATCTCGCTCGGGATGGGGATCTCCGTCGCCGGCAGCGTGCTCGTCGCCCAGTACACCGGGGCGGACGAGGCGCGCGAGGCCGAGTACGCCGCCTCGCAGACGGTGACGTTCGCGGTGATCGCCTCGGTGCTCCTCGGCGGCATCGGCTACTTCTTCGTCGGGGAGTTCCTGGATCTGATGGGCGCCTCGGCGGACGTGTTACCCCTCGCGTCGAGCTACATGGAGGTCATCTCGCTGGGGCTCGTCGCCATGTTCGGCTTCGCGGTGTTCATCGCGCTCATGCGCGGGTACGGCGACACGATCACCCCCATGCTCGTGATGTTCGGCTCCGTCGTGCTCAACATCGCGCTCGACCCGTTCCTCATCTTCGGGTGGGGGCCGTTCCCCGCGCTCGGGATCGAGGGCGCAGCGATCGCGACCGTGTTCTCCCGGGCGCTGGCGCTGATCGTCGGGCTGGCGATCATGTTCCGCGGAGTGCGCGGAGTCCGGATCAACCTCCGCGATATGGTTCCCGACGCGAGCTACCTGCGCCGGCTCCTCCGCATCGGCCTGCCGGCCTCGATCGAGGGGACCGGACGGGCGGTGTCGATGAACCTCCTGCTGTTCATCGTCGCACTGTTCCCCGACCCGGTCGTCGCCGCCTACGGGATCGGCACGCGGGTGTTCTCCGTGGTCTTCCTGCCGGCGATCGCGGTCGCCCGCGGCGTGGAGACGATGACCGGCCAGAACATCGGGTCGGGCAAACCCGACCGGGCCGAACGGGCCGCGAACCTGGCGGCCAAGACGCTGTTCGCGGTCCTCTCGGTCGCCGGCGTCGTCGTCTTCCTCGTCCCCGAGCCGATCGTCTCCGTGTTCGTCGGCGCCGAGCAGGCCGACGCCGGCCGCGTGGTCGCAGTCGGCTCGCAGTTCCTCCGCGTCGTCGCGCTGACGTTCGGCTTCATCGGGATCATGCGCGCGTACACCGGGAGCTTCCGCGGCGCCGGGAAGACGCTCACCGCCGCGGCCATCTCGGTGTTGATGCTCGGGATCGTCCGGTTCCCGATCGCGTGGGTCGCCGCCGGGCGGATCGGCGAGACCGGCATCTGGCTGTCGTTCGCGGTGTCGAACGTCGTCGGCGCGGCCGTCGCGTACGCGTGGTACCGGCGGGGGGCGTGGCGCCGCGGCGACCTCACCGACCGTGGCGTCGCCGGCGACATCGACGAGCCGGTGGCGGCCGCGGAGTCGACGGACGACTGAGCGACGAGGCGTCCGTTCGCCGATCGACGTTTCGGCCGCTCACTCCCCGCCGGTCGGCATCGCCTCGCCGAGCGCCCACGCCGACAGCGACGCGATCTCCGCGCGACCGCCCTCGGCGCGCACGGAGACGCCGACCGCGTCGTCGCGGGTGGGGTACACCCGGCTCGTGAGACAGCGCCGCCCGTTCGCGTAGATCTCGATCACGGAGCGGTCGAGGAAGACGCGCACGGAGAGCGGCTCGTCGTAGGGGGGGACCGCCATCGACTGTTCGTCGGCGAACGCGCGGGGGTCCAGACTCGACGGGGCGCGGTCGACCGACAGCGTCCCGTCGCGCGCGTAGCGGATCGGAGTGCATTCGGCGCGATCCGGCGTCTCGAACACCGAGAGCTCGACCAGCTCGGCGTCGTCGAGCGCGATCTCTGCCCGGATCTCGATCGCCGCGCCCGAAAGGTCGAGCCGGCGGCGGTCGTCGGGCGCGAGAGATATCGCCTCGTCGGCGGCGATCCGCTCCGTCCGGAGGTCGGTCACCTCGTCGGCGGGGCGCTGGCGGAGGTCGCCGTCGGGGCCGGACTCGATCACGCGGGGCAGCGAGAGCGCGCCCGACCAGCCGGCGTCCCACTGCGCGTCCACGTCGCGAGCCTCGGGGAGCCACCCCCACGTGAGCGAGCGGCCGGCGCCGTCGTCCGCGTCGCCGTCGTCTCCGTCGTCGCCGTCGTCGCCGTCGACACCACCGCCGTCGGCGTCGCTCCCGCCCGCGTCCGTCAGCGACTGCGGCGCGTAGAAGTCGCCGTGGTCGAGCAGCCCCTCTGACTCGACCGCGAACTCCCCGTCCTCGACGCTCCCGAGGAAGTAGACGACGTTCTCGTAGTCGGAGACGTGGAGGAGCCGGCGGTCGCCTAAATCGAGCAGTTCGGGGCACTCCCACACCGCGGCGGCGTCGGGTCCCCCGGCGAGCAGGGGACCCTCGTAGGTCCACTCGGTGAGCGTCTCGGAGGTGTACAGCAGGGCCGCACCGCCGCCGTCGGCGAGACCCGTTCCGATGAGATGGTACCAGCGGCCGCCCTCGCGCCAGACGTTGTGGTCGCGGAACTCGGCGCGCCAGTGCTCGGTTTCGAGCACGTCGAGGTCGGCCGGCGGCGACTCGATGACGGGATTACCCCCGTGCTTCTCCCACGACCGAAGGTCGGGGTCGTCAGTCGTCGCGAGGCAGGGAAGCTGATCGCGGCCGTTGCCGCCGGTGTACAGCAGGGTCGGGGTGCCGTCGTCGTCGACCGCACAGCCCGACCAGCAGCCGTCGCGATCGGGGCCGTCCGGGGAGGGCGAGAGCGCGACCGGCTCGTCGCGCCACGTCACGAGGTCGTCGCTGACGGCGTGGCCCCAGTGGATCGTGTTGTGGAAGGGGCCGGCGGGGTTGTACTGGTAGAAAACGTGATACCGCCCGTCCCACCGGATCAAGCCGTTCGGGTCGTTCAGCCAGTTCGCGGGCGGCGTGAGGTGGTACTTGGGGCGGCCGCCGGGACCGTCCTCGCCGGCGGCGTCGACCCGGTCGCGGAGCCGGCGCATGTCGCCCGCGTCGGTCGGGCGCGCCGGCGTCCCGTGGTCGACCGCGACGCTCCGGAGGCAGCCCGCGACGAGGCGGTCGCGCGTCTCGGCGAGTCCCGTGGCGTCCGGGTCGCGGGGCCCGCCGTGACCCCCGTGACCGTCGCCGCCCGGCGGGTCGGCGAACAGGACGGGCGCACCGAGCCCGACGATCGCACCTCCGCCCTCACCGCGCTCGTCGAGTTCGGCGGGCTCGGCGCGACCTCCGACCCGCCACGAAACGGCCGTCACCTCGTCCGGGACCGCGGTGTCGCCGCGGACCGTCGAGGCGAGCGCCTCGCCGCGCCGGGGGAGCACGCGCTCGTACCCGACCGCCGGGACCGTGCCGCGGTCCCGGACGTGGTGCCGGAGCCCCTCCAGCGACGCCGTCGCCGGGTGGTCGGCGTACAGCGAGCGCCACAACACGCCGGTCGGTTCCGCGAGCGAGTCCTCGCCGACTCGGTCGGGCGGGACCGACTCCACAGAGAGGCGGTCGACCGACGCCATCGCGCGGAGCGTTAAGAGGAGGCCGCCGCCGTCGACGAGGTACGACTCGATCGTCTCGGCCGCGTCGCCGAGGGGGTCGCTCCCGGCAAGTGGCGCCGCGCGATGCCACCAGAGCGCGTCGAAGTCGGTGGAGACGTCGCGGTCGCTGAGCCCGTCGAACGCGACCGTCTCGACCGCGATCCCGTCGCGCGCGGCCAGCCAATCGGCCGCGGCGCGCTGCTCCTCGGAGAAGTCCCCGTCGGTGAGCATCCCGACGCGGGACGGCGACGCCGTCATACGCCTGTTCACTCGCCACCGAGTCAAAACCGTGTCGCCCGCCCCGCCGGCGCCGGCAGGGTTTTTATCGTGCGGACGGAACGTGTTCGCATGAGCACCGAAACGGTCGACACGGGAAGCGACCCGGCGATCGAGGTGACCCCAGACGCCGCGGAGGAGGCGCTCTCGCTCTTAGAGGGCGAGGGCCTCGACACGGAGGAGGCCGGACTCCGGCTGTTCGTCCAGCAGGGCGGCTGCGCGGGTCTCTCGTACGGGATGCGGTTCGACACGGAACCGGAAGACGACGACCTCGTCGTCGAACACCACGGGCTGCGCGTGTTCGTCGATCCGGCGAGCCGGAACTACATCGGCGGGAGCAAACTCGACTACGAGCACGGCCTGCAGGCCGCCGGCTTCGAGGTCGAGAACCCGAACGTCGTCTCCGAGTGCGGCTGCGGCGAGTCGTTCCGGACGTAGTCGGGTCGGTTGCGGTCCGCGGCGGACCGTCGGCGGTCTCACGGTCGAGTCACGCTTTTAAACGGTTCCAGCCGATACGGACGGGTATGAGTCTCGACGCGTCGACGACGGCCGACGGCGAGCGGGTGTACACGGACCGGACGCAGGTCGAGCGGGGCGCAGAGGGTCCCTTCTACGTCGTGTTCGCCGACGCCGACGGGTCCTCGCGGTGGGGGTTCCAATGCGGCAACTGCGAGTCGTTCGACACCGCGATGGACACGATGGGGCGGATCCAGTGTACGGAGTGCGGCAACCTCCGGAAGCCGGACGAATGGGACGCCGCCCACGAGTGAGCGGCGACTGTGTCAGAGGGCGGTACAGAGCAGTACGGGGACAGAGCGGTACGGGTGAAATCGCGAGCGATCGCGCCCGCGATCGCGAACGGCCGAAATCGTGAGAAAGTTTATCACGAAAGCCGGCCAACGTCGGAGTAGATGGCCACTGCGAGCATCCCACCGACGACGGAGGCCAGAGACGTCTTTCGCGAACTCGGGTACACCGTCTCCGAGGGCGGACAGGAGTTCGTCGCGGAGCGAAAATGGCGGCGCGTGCTCGTGACCGTGTTGTGCATGGAGGACGACGATCTCGAGCCGTATCTGGCCGACGGCGGCGACACACCGCGGCTCCGCTGTTTCGTCACGTGGCGCAACCGGGCGGGCGACCTGCGAGACCGGCTCGTCTCCACGAAACCCCCGTACGACTGGGCGGTGATCGGCATCGACGCCGACGGAGAGGACTTCGCGGTGATGGAAGGTGCGCCCGGCAGCCCCTGACGCCGGCACCCCGTCCCCGACAGCGTGCCCCCGTCCCCATCGCCTCCTTTTATATTACCGTGTGTCCAACTAGCGCGTGACATGGTGTTCAAGAAGATCACGCTGATCGGGACGAGCGAGGAGAGCTTCGACGACGCCGCCGACGACGCGATCGATCGCGCCGAGGACACGCTGGAGAACGTCTACTGGGCGGAGGTAGAGGAGTTCGGCGTCGAGTTGGAGAGCGCGGCCGACCGGCAGTATCAGGCGGAGGTCGAGGTCGCGTTCGAGCTGGAAGGCTGAGATCGGGCCGCGCCTCGTCGAGCGCCGGTTCGATCTTTCGGCGATCGGTAGGAGTTGGGCGGTTCTCGGGAACTTGCTTATAAGCCGTTGAGACGGGACCGGCAGCGAATATCGCAACTCCCGGCCGCGACGGCTCGCGCGCCGACCGCACGTCTGTTTATAAGCGATCGCCGAGGCGCCCACCTATTTATCCGACCGCCACCACGGACCGCCAATGACTGCGTCACGCGCGCCGGCGGAACCCGACGTTCGGGAGTTCGAGGCGACGGTCGAATCGGTCGACGGCCGAGAGGTCGTCCTCGACGAGACGTACTTCTACGCCGAGTCGGGCGGCCAGCCGGCGGACCGGGGAACGATCGACGGGGTCCTCGTCGCGGACGTGACCGAGCGCGACGGCGAAGTGGCCCACGTTCTCGACGAGGGCGCCGAGACGCTTCCGGAGGCCGGCGAGACGGTCTCGGCGGTCGTCGACGACGCGTTCCGGACCTACTGCACCCGTGCGCACACCGCCTCGCACGTGCTCTACGGCGCGGCGCGCCGGACCTGCGAGGACCTCGGCTACGCCGGCTTCGACATCTCGGAGACGAAGGTACGCGTCGACCTGACGACCGCCGAGCCGCTCGACGACGCCGACCTCGTCGAGTTGGAGCGGCTCGCAAATCGGGCCGTCTGGGACTCGCTGCCGGTGTCGTGGGAGACGCTCCCCGAGGACGAGGCCCGCTCGCTCGACGGGATCGCGTTCAACACGAAGACGGAGGAGGGCGCGATGAGCGGGACCGAGGCGGTCCGGGTCGTGACGGTCGGCGAGCGCGGCGGGGAGCGCGACGAGGAGGACGGGGAACGCGACGAGGCGGGCGACGAGAGACGTGACGGAGCGCAGGAGAGCGGGAACGCGCCGACCTGGGACGTGGCCGCCTGCGGCGGGACCCACGTCCGGAACACGAGCGAGATCGGCCCGGTCTCCGTGCTGGACCGGTCGAACCCCGGCGAGGGCGTGACCCGCGTGGAGTTCGCGGTCGGGCCGACCGCGATCGACCACGAGGCCGCGGTCCACGCGGCGGCGCTCGACGCCGCGACCGCCCTCGACGCGCGGATCGGCGACCTCCCGGACGCGGTCGGCCGACTCCGCGATCGGGCCGACCGGCTCGAGGCCGACCTGCAGGCCGCCACGACCGACCTGCTCGCCGCGCGCCTGCGCGAGTTCCCGGCCGTCGAAGCCGACGCCGACGGCGCGACGTGGGCGGTCGGGACGGTCGACGACGCGGACCCGAACGACCTGCGCGAGCCGGCTCAGCGCGTCCTCGGGGAGGCGGGCGCGCCCGACGCGATCGCGGCGGTCGGAACGGGCGACGCGCCGTTCGTGGTCGCCGCGGTCGCGGAGGAGGCGGCCGGCGGGGGCGGCGACGGCACGTCCAGCGACGACGGGGACGCCCCCGACGCGGGCGCGGTCGTGGCCGCCGTCACCGACGAGTTCGGCGGCGGGGGCGGCGGCGGCCCGACGTTCGCGCAGGGCGGCGGGCTCGACGGCGACCCGGACGCCATCGTCGCGCGGCTCCGGGAGCGATGACCGGGAAACTCGGCCCCGAGGCGCTCGCGGAGGTGCTCGCGGCGACCGGCGCCGACGACGCCGCGGTCGACGTGGGCCCCGCCTACGGCGAGGACGCGGCCGCGATCGATCTCGACGGCGCGGAGTCGACTCTCGTCGTCGCCGCCGACCCGCTGTCGCTGGCGGCGGACGCGGTCGGCGAGCTGGCGGTCCACGTCGCCTGTAACGACGTGGCCGCGAGCGGCGCGGACCCGCGGTGGCTCACGCACACGCTCTTCCTCCCCGACGGCGACCCCGACCGCCGGCGGACCGTCACGGACCAGGTCGACGCGACCGCCCGCGACCTGGGCGTCGCGATCGTCGGCGGCCACACCGAGGTGTTACCGTCGCTGGAGCGCCCGCTCTGCTCGATGACCGCGCTCGGCACCACGGACCGGTTCGTGTCGAGCGCCGGGGCCGATCCGGGCGATCGCCTCCTGCTCACGAAGGGCGCCGGCATCGAGGCGACCGCGATCCTCGCGACGGACTTCCGCGAGGCGTGCGCCGAGGCGGGGGTTCCGGCGGAGACCCTCGACGCCGCCGCCGGCTTCCTCGACGAGGTGAGCGTCGTCCCCGACGCGGCCGCCGTCCGCGACGCCGCGACCGCCATGCACGACCCCACCGAGGGCGGCCTGCTGACCGCGCTGGTCGAGACCGCGAGCGCGAGCGGGACCGTCCTGTCCGTGGAGCGCGACCGAGTGCCGGTTCGACCCGAAACGGAGGCCTGCTGTGAGGCGCTCGGCGTCGACCCGCTGGCGACGTTCGGCTCCGGCGCGCTGCTGGCGGCTGTCCCCCCAGAGCGCGTCGACGAGGCGACCGACGCGCTGGCGGCCGCCGGGATCGCGGTCGGCGAGATCGGGGAGGTCCGGGCGGCGGACGGCGGGCGAGACGGATCCGAGGGGGCCACCGCCGACGACGCCGACGGAACCGCCGCCGGAACGGTCCTCCTCGACGGCGACCGGATCGACGAGGCGCCGCGCGACGAGCTGTACCCGCTGTGGGAGTAGCGCGCTGGCCTCGATCGCGCCGATCCGCTCTTCTCCCACCCCCGATCGCTCACCTTTTTCAGTGTGAGATCGAACCGGACGGTATGACTGGCGCACGCGTCGGCTCGTCGCTCACCGACGAACAGGAGGCGATCCGCGACCTCGTCCGCGAGTTCGCGGCCGAGGAAGTCCGACCCGAGGCCGGCGAGGCCGACGAGGCCGAGTCGTTCCCGGAAGACGTCTGGGACGGGCTCGCCGAACTCGGCCTGACGGGCCTGACGGTGCCCGAGGAGTACGGCGGCTTCGAGGCCGACGAGACGACCTACGCGGTCGTCAACGAGGAGCTGGCGTACGGCCATCTCGCGGTCGCGACCGCCCTCTCCGTCCACTGCCTCGCGACTTCCTGTATCGCCGAGTTCGGGAGCGAGGCCCAACGGGAACGCTGGCTGCCGGAGATGGCGGCAGAGGGACGCCCCGTCGGGATGTTCTGTCTCTCCGAGCCGCACGCGGGGTCGAACCCGGCCGAGATGTCGACGACCGCCGAGTACGACGCGGAGACCGACGAGTACGTCCTCGACGGAGAGAAGCAGTGGATCACGAACGGGGAGCGCGGCGGGGTCGCGATCGTCTTCGCGAAGGCCGTCGACCCCGACGCCGAGAAGGCGACGGGCGAGGGCGACACCGGCGACGCCCGCGGCTCGATCACCCAGTTCCTCGTCCCGGCCGACGCCGAGGGGTTCGAGGTCGGGAAGAAGGAGGAAAAGCTCGGGCTCCGGGCCTCGGACACGACCGGCATCTCCTTCGACGGCTGTCGGGTCCCGGCCGAGAACCGTCTCACCGAGGAGGGGAAGGGGCTCTCGGCCGCCTTCCGGACGCTCACCGGCGGCCGGATCGGGATCGCGTCGCAGGCGGTCGGGCTCGCGCAGGCCGCCTTCGACGAGGCGACGGCGTACGCCGCGGAGCGCGAGCAGTTCGGCGGCCCGATCGACGACATCCAAGCGATCCGCCACAAGTTCGCGGAGATGGCGACCGACATCTCCGCGGCCCGGCTCCTGGTTCGCGAGGCGTGCCGGCAGGCCGAGGCCGGCGAGGACAACCGCGTCGCGGCCTCGCAGGCGAAGTACCGCGCCAGCGAGACCGCGATGTCGGTGACCAACGAGGCCGTGCAGATCCACGGCGGCTACGGCTACACGACCGAGTTCGACGTGGAGCGGTTCTACCGCGACGCGAAGATCACGCAGATCTACGAGGGGACGACAGAGATCCAGAAGACGATCATCGCGCGGGGGGTGGTGGGCGAATGACGGCCGACGACGCGCGGGCGATCGAGACGGCCGACGACGCGCGGGCGATCGAGACGGCCGACGGCGAGCGAGCGGTCGAGACGGACGGAGACGCGCCCAAGAGCGCCGCCGGCGTCGTCCCGAGCGTCGACCGGCCGATCGATCTCGCCGCGTACGACGCCGTCGTCTACGACCTGGACGGCACCCTCGTCGAGCTCGCGGTCGACTGGGGCGCGGTCGCGGAGTCGGTGCTCGACGTGTACGCCGAGCACGCGATGATCCCCCCGACCGAGGAGCTGTGGGGTCTGCTCGAAGCCGCCGGGGAGTTCGGGATCCGCGACCCGGTCGAGGACGCCATCGCGGTCCACGAGCGGGCCGGCGCGCGCGACTCGGTCCTGCTCCCGCTCGGCGGGCGGCTGATCGAGGCCGTCGAGGAGATCGACGGTGCCCGGAACGCCCCTCCAGCGGGCGTCTGCTCGCTCAACTGCGAGGAGGCCTGCCGGGTCGCCGTGGAGACCCACGGGCTCGGGGGCGCGCTCGACCCGGACGCGATCGTCGGGCGCGACACGGTCGACACGCACAAGCCGGACCCGGAGTCGCTGCTCGCGGCGGTCGAGCGGCTCGGCGCCGAGCCGGCGCACGCGTTGTTCGTCGGCGACTCGCGGCGCGACGCCGTGGCGGCGGAGCGCGCGGGCGTCCCGTTCGCGTGGGCGGCGGACCTGATCGACCGGTGATAGCGGTCGGGTAGGGGTTCAGTCGCCTGCGTCGTCGGGATCATCGTCCGCCTCCGCCACCCCGCCGTCGCCGGCGTCGGTGCGCCGCGCGTAGACGGCGACGGCGACGGCGGTGACGAACCAGATCGGGGCACCGACTCGGACGGCGAAGGCCGCGCGGGCCGGCCACGAGTCGAGGGTGACGAACGCGGAGAGGGCGGCGACGACCGGCGCGCCCACGAGGATGGTGACGACGAACGTCGTCTGCATCACCCAGCCGTAGTCGATCCCCTCGTACTCGGCCCGCTCGACAGGTTGCACGACGAGTCGTCCGTGGCGGACGTGCAAATCGGTGACGGTCCGCAGACGAGGGGAGAGGCGATCGGTCGCCTCCGAGGTTCCGGGGGCGACCGGACTTCCGGATTCCGGCGACTTTAACGGGTTGCCCGGCAGTGTACGAGCCATGACCACGACTCGGGGACTCCGGGAGGGCGACGATCCGATCACGATGCTGACCGCCTACGACGCCCCGACGGCGGCGGTCGTCGACGAGGCGGGGATCGACGTCATCCTCGTCGGCGACAGTATGGGCAACGCCGCCCTGGGCTACGACTCCACGCTCCCCGTGACGATGGCGGATGTCGAGAGCCGGACCGCGGCGGTCGCCCGCGCGGCCGAGGACGCGCTGGTGGTCGCCGACATGCCCTTCCTCTCCTTCGGCGTCGACGAGGCGGAGTCGGTGCGCAACGCCGGACTGCTCCTGAAGGAGGCGAGCGCCGACGCGGTGAAGATCGAGAGCGGCCCCCACACCGTCGAGATGACCCGGCGGATGACCGAGGTCGGGATCCCGGTGATGGCGCACCTCGGCTTGACGCCCCAGCACGTCAACCGTCTCGGCGGGTACACCCGACAGGGGACCGATCAGGACGCCGCCGAGGAGATAATTGACCTCGCGGGCGCGCACGCCGAGGCCGGCGCGTTCGCGCTCGTGTTGGAGCACGTCCCGGCGAACCTCGCGGGGGCGGTGACGGAGGCGCTGGAAATCCCGACGATCGGTATCGGCGCCGGTCCGAACTGCGACGGGCAGGTGCTCGTGATCAACGACGCGGTCGGGTTCGGCGAGTGGTCGCCCCCCTTCTCGGAGCAGTTCGGCGACGTGCGCGGCGAGATGCTCGACGCGGTCGCGGCGTATCGCGACGCGGTGGAATCCGGGGCGTTCCCGACCGAGGAGCACTCGCACGTCCAGTCGGATCTCGACGACCTGTACTGAGGAGCGCGGCGATCCGCGTCGAGTCCCGCCTCCGAGCGCCGCGCCGAAACCGCCGCACCCGGCGTGGAGTATATACGCGACAACTACCTACACCACGTGTGACTACCCGGACGATCCGCGCCCGCGACCGGCCGGTGTTCGGCGTCGACGTGCACAGCGGCGACGTTCGCGGCGACGACCCCTCCTACGCCCTCGTCATCCTGGACCCCGTCGACGAGGACGACCCGGACGCGCCCGACGCGGACGGGCCGATGGCGCGGGTCACCCGCGACGTGGTGTCGTTCCGGAAGCTCTGCCGGCTGATCGACGACCGCGAGCCCCTGTACGTCGCTACCGACAACGCCTACGAGCTGGCGGCGGACAAAAGCGAGCTCGTGGGGTTCCTCCGATCGCTGCCGGACGGCACGCGGCTGGTGCAGGTGACCGGCGCGGAGCGCCCGGAGCCGCTCTCGCGGGTGGCCTCCAGACACGGGATCCCGTACGGGAAAGAGCCGATGAAGGAGGCGGAGGCGTCGGCCCGGCTGGCAGCGGCCAACGTCGGCCACGAGGTGACCGCCTTCACCGACGAGACGCGGGTGAAGGTGTCTCGCGGGCGCTCGACCGGGAAGGGCGGGTGGAGCCAGGACCGCTACACCCGGCGGATCCACGGCAACGTCCGGAAGCGGACCCGACAGGTCCAGTCGAAGCTCAAGGAGGCGAACCTCGACTTCGAGCGCGACGTGACCGAGAAGTACGGCGGCTACGCGAACGCGACGTTCGCGGTCGAGGCGCGCCCCGAGGACATTCCGGTGTCGAACTCGCGCGCCGGCGACGTGCGCGTCGAGGTCGAGCGCGAGCGCCGCGACGGGATCGAGTACGAGCCGCTCGTGCAGCGGCGCGACCGGGTGATCGTCGGTATCGACCCGGGGACGACGACCGCGGCCGCCGTGGTCGGGCTCGACGGCACCGTCCACGCGCTCTACTCCTCGCGGACCGCCGACACCGCCGACGTGACCGAGTGGATCATCGAGCAGGGCCGCCCGATCATCGTCGCCGCCGACGTGGAACCGATGCCGGAAACCGTCGAGAAGTTCCGGCGGTCGTTCGACGCCGCCGGGTGGCGGCCGACCACCGACCTCCCGGTCGACGAGAAGCTCCACCGGACCCGCGAGACCAACCACGCGAACGACCACGAGCGCGACGCGCTGGCGGCGGCGCTGTACGCCTACGACGACCACGAGGACCAGTTCGAGCGCATCGCGGCGAAGACCCCGCCCCGGCTCGACCGCGGCGCGGTGATCGCCGGCGTCGTCGCGGGCGGGTCCTCGGTCGAGGCCGTCATCGAGGATCTGAGAGACGACGAGAGCGGCGGGAGTGACGGGAGCGGCGACGCGGACGCCGACGAGACCGATCCCACCGAGTCCGAGCGCACCGAGGAGGAGGAGACGATCCGGCGACTCCGCGATCGCGTCGACCGGCTGGAGTCGCACGCGGAGTCGCTGGAGGAGGACCTCGACGAGCGCGACGAGCGGATTTCGGAGCTGGAGGGCGAACTGGAGGAGGCGAAACGCGAGGAGCGCATCGAGGCGCGGAGCCGGCGCGCCGTCTCGCGGCTCGAACGCGAGACCGACCGGCTGGAGCGCGAGCGTGACGAGGCCCGAGAGCGGGTCGCGGAGCTCGAAGGGAAAGTGGAGACGCTGAAGGAACTGTGGCGGCTCGACCACTCGAACTTCCACGACGTGGCCGACGACCGGGGGCTCGTCAGCGTGAAGGTCGTGGAGCAGTTCACGCTCGACGCCATCGAGGCCGCGGACGAGGCGTACGGGCTCGTCGCCGGCGACGTGGTCTACCTCCGTGACGCCTCGGGCGCGGGGCGCCGGACCGCCGAACGGCTGGCGGAGACGGAGCCGCGCGCCGTGATCCGCGACGGGAACCTCTCCGACGTGGCCGATCAGGTGCTCTTCGATCACGACGTGCCGGTCCTCCCGGCCGACGCGGTCCCGGTCCGCGAGGTGGACGAGCTGGCGGTCGCGAGCGAGGAGGCCGTGGCGGCCGCCGTCGACGACTGGGAGCGACGGGCCGAGCGGCGGCGGAAGGCCGAGAAGCAGGAGCACCTCGACCGGATCATCTCGGAGCACCGGGCGGGGCGGACGCTGCCGGAGACCGAGGAGTAGGGGAGAAGGCGGACGGGAGGTCTGCCGGACCGTCCGCCGGCCACCTCCTACTCGCCATCCGTCCGCACGCATCCAGAAGTCATATGACCGACAACCGCGCAGTCGGGAGTATGGACGCTTACGAGCGGATCACCCGGAACGCGGCCGAGGTGGTCACCGAGGAGGAGATCGAGGCGCTGGCCGACGACCCCGACGGGAAGCGGGCGTACGTCGGCTACGAGCCCTCGGGGGTCCTCCACATCGGGCACATGCTCACCGCGAACAAGCTCATCGACCTCCAGGAGGCCGGGTTCGAGGTGACGGTCCTGTTGGCCGACGTGCACGCCTACCTCAACGACAAGGGGTCGTTCGAGGACATTCGACACACCGCCGAGCGCATGCGCGACCAGTTCATCGCGTACGGGCTCGACGAGTCGAACACGCAGTTCGTGCTCGGCTCCGACTTCCAGCTCGACGACGATTACACGCTGGACCTCCACTCGTTGGAGCTGGAGACGACGCTCGCGCGGGCCGAGCGCGCGATGGCCGAGATCACCTCCGGCGACTCGGTGAAGGTGTCGCAGGCGGTGTACCCCCTGATGCAGGCGCTCGACATCCCGTACCTCGGCGTCGACATCGCGGTCGGAGGGATGGAACAGCGCAAGGTCCACATGCTCGCGCGCGACGTGCTCCCGAGTATCGACCGGGAACCGCCGACGAGCCTCCACACCCCGCTGATCGCGGATCTGGGAACCGGCCGCGGGAAGATGTCCTCCAGCGAGGGCGTCACCATCTCGATGGAGGACTCCCGCGAGGACATCGAGTCGAAGGTGAACGACGCGTACTGCCCGCCGACGGCCGACCCCGAGCCGACCGACGACGGCGAGGCGCGGGAGAACCCCGTCTTGCAGGTGTTCGAGTACCACGTGTTCCCGCGGTTCGACGCCGTCGTGGTCGAGCGCCCCGAGGAGTACGGCGGCGACCTGAAGTACGAGACGTACGACGCGCTGGAATCCGATCTGGAGTCCGGCGAGCTCCACCCCGCCGACGCGAAGGGCGCGCTCGCGGAGTACCTCGACCGGCTGATCGCGCCGGGGCGCGAACAGCTCGCGGAGTAGGCGGCTTCAGTCAGTTTCCGCGCTGTTTCTTCCCTCCCGCCGCGTGTCCCTCGTGCTCGCAGCTCCCGTCCAGGCAGCCGCGACCGGCGGCCGTCTCGAAGATCGGGAGTCCGCAGTCGCACTCGTCGACGACGACGCCGGAGGGGATCGAGAATGAGGTCTCGCACTCCGGACGGTTTTCACACGCGAGATAGACGCGGCCGGGCGCGGATTGGACGGCGAGGTCGCCCTCGCAGTCCGGGCAGTCCCAGACCCGGTCGAACCGATCGCTGACGGCGGCCTCCATGGGATCGCACGCGGGGTCGAGACAGAGGTGGAACGGCTCGCCGCGCTCGATCCGGATCTTCGGGAGCCCGCAGTCGTCGCAGACCCCGTCGGTGACGCTCGCGCCCGCCGGGAGCCCCCACCGCTCCTCGCAGTCGAGACAGACCACGTCGCCGCGCGAGCGCACGAGCACCCCGCCGTCCGCCGGGCAGGTGCCGACCGGGAGCCCGGCTTCGGTGATCGGCAGCGCGCGGCTCGCGGTCGCCTCCTCGGCGACGACCCGGAGCCGGCGGGCGCCGTCGCGGGCGGTGACTGAGAAGCCGTCGCCGTCGCCCTCGACGACGACGGAGTCCGGACGGGTGAGCCACGCGACCGGCTGGTAGCCGTCGGCGTCGTGGACGAGCGTGGTGTCGTCGGGCTTGATCAGGACGACGACGCGCCCGCGGTGGGTGCGGGAGCGGTCGCCGCGCTCGGTCACTCGGCAGTCGCCTGCGAACACGCGGAGTCGTTCGGGCATACGTCGGGTGGCGCGGGATGGGTGAAAAGCGGTCGGAGCGTGGGTTTATGCGGGATGTAGAGCGGTCCGCCGACCGAGCACCTACGCCACTCGAACCGTCCGCGTCGCTCTGACGGGCATCAGCGGCAGGTCGGGGAAGACGACCTCGACGACGAACTCCAGCTCGTCGGCGTCCGGCGGGCCGAACACGCCGACCGGGACCGTCGTCTCGCCGTCGAGGTACGTCGTCGTCGCGGTCATCTCCACGTCGTTGACGGTCACCCGGATCCCCGCGCGGGCGCTTCCGGAGACGGCCGCCACGGTGACCTCGCACATTTCGTTTTCGCCGACGGCAACGGTGTCGGGGAAGTCGCCCCAGTCGATGTCGACCCGGGGGCAGTCGCGGGCGGCGTCGACGATGCGCTCGGCGACGGAGCCGCTCAGGCCGGCGTTTTCGAGTTCGTTCGCCCCGGCGTCGACGGCGGCGGCGGGGGAGGTGAGCCCGGCGTCCGCGAGTCGCTCGGCGCGGCCGGAGCCGACCCCGTCGATCGCGGTGAGCGCGACCGCCTCGCGGGAGACGCCGTGCTCGACGCGCGCCTCGACGCGACACGCGAGGTTGGCGGCGCGGGGGCCGGCGAAGCGGTCGAGGAACTCCGAGAGCGCGGCGAGCAGGCGGAGCGCGTTCTGCCGGATCACCCACGCGTCCGAGCGCAGGTCCGAGGGGATCGAATCGGCCATCCCGGCGAGCAGGATCGCGAACACCTTGCGGTGGCCGTCCTCCAACTCCGTGTCGCGGCCGTCGAGGATCCGGTCGATCGCGTCCGACTCGGCCGAGCGCGCCGAGACCGAATCGAACTCGCCGGCCGACGCCACGGTCTCCAACACCGAATCGACCGTCAGCGTCTCGCGGTCGGCGAGCCGACGGAAGCGGCGGGCCGTGTCGAGCCGGAGGTAGTACTTCGAGGCGAGGCGTCCGAGCGCCGTCGGCTCGATCGCGAGGTCGTCGTCGGCCGCGACGAACCCGTCGTCGACGAGCGATTCGAGGGTGTCGCGGACGCGGTCGCGGAGGGTGCCGAACCCGTACTCGTCGGGCTTCGACTCGGCGCGGACGTAGTAGAAGGTCGTCTCCAACCACTCCATCACGTCCTCCAGCCCGCGGATCGTCCCCATCGAGATCTCGGCGTTGAGGTGCGACTCCAGTTCGGCGGCGAGCCGCGACTCGATCTCTTTCCCCTCCTTCAGCAGTTCGCGGTACTTGTCGGCGTCCGCGCGGTCGCAGACCACCCACCCGTACCCCACGTCGTCGTAGCCGGGACGACCCGCGCGCCCGAGCATCTGGAGCACGTCGAGCGGCGAGATGTCGGTCTCGCCCTCCAACGGATCGTGGTACTTCGTGTCGCGGATGACGACGCACCGCGCCGGGAGGTTCACCCCCCACGCGAGCGTCGACGTCGAGAAGAGGAACTTGATCTTCCCCTGCTTGAACCACTCCTCAACGCGGTCGCGGTCCTCCTTCCCGAGCCCGGCGTGGTGGAAGCCGACGCCGTCGGTGACCGACTGCCGAAGGGTGTCGTTGGTGAGCTCTTTCGCCTCGTTGTGGAAGTCGTAGTCGCCCCGCGAGTCGATCGGGATGTCGCGGTCGGTGATCTCGTCGCGCGCCTTCTTGGCCGCCTGCACCGTGTCCTGCCGCGAGGAGACGAAGACGAGCGCCTGCCCGTCCTCGCGCACGTGCGGCTCGGCCAGGTCGAGCGCGCGGTAGAGCCGTCGGTACTTGTCGGCGAAGGCGTTCGAACCGTGCGAGTACGTCTTCACGCCGGTCTCCAGATCGACCGGGCGGTACTCCTCGCCGAACTCGTAGGTCGTCTCCGCGGGCGCGTCGAGCCACTCGGCTACGTCCGCGACGTTCGGCATCGTCGCCGAGAGCGCGACGACCCGGGGGTCCTGCAGGCGGCGGAGCCGCGAGACGGTGACTTCGAGCACCGCGCCCCGCTTCTCGCTGTCGAGCAGGTGGACCTCGTCGATGACGACGCAGTCCACGTCGGTGATGAAGGAGTATCGCCCGGAGTCGTGTTTGCGGGTGGAGCTGTCGGCCTTCTCCGGCGTCGTCACGAGCACGTCCGCGCGCTCCGCGCGGCGGGGGTTCAGGTCGCGCTCGCCGGAGACGACGTACACGGAGTAGCCGAGCTCCTCGAACCGCTCCCACTCGCTCTCCTTCTCGTTGGTGAGCGCGCGGAGCGGCGCGACGAAGAGCGCGGTTCCCCCCTCCGAGAGCGTCTTGCAGATCGCGAGCTCGGCGAGCGCGGTCTTCCCGGAGGCCGTCGGCGCCGAGGCGACGACGTTGTGATCGGTCTCTAAGATCCCCGGCAGCGCCTCACGCTGCATCCGGTTGAACTCCTCGAACCCGAAGGCGTCGGCGAACTCCGGCACCGCGTCCGCGACCTTCACGCCGCACCACGCCCGTGGGCGACTCGACGGCGACCGAGAGTCGTTCGCATCACGTCGAACGGGGGGCTTCGAGAGCAAAGGCGTTTCTCATGCGGCCGCGCCGGCCGCGGTCGACGCGGGCGGCCCCGAACCGCGCCGCAGACCCCGAGCGTTTAGGTGACCACGGGTCGACCGCCCGGTATGTTACCGTCGTCGCCGGTCGTCATCGGTGCCGCCGCCGTGATCGCACTGCTCGTTCTGTTAGTCGTCGTCCGTCGCCTACGCGCCCCGTCCTCGGAGGCGCGCGAGTCGAAACGCGCCCACGACGCCGCCCAAGAGCGCGAACCGCCGGTCGAGATCGGCGAGACGTACGAGTTCGGCGTCACCGAACTCACCGACCACCACTCGGGCGAGGAGGTCGCCGTCGGTAAGGTCGAGGGGTTCGTCGTCTTCACCGAGGACATCCCCGGCGACGTGACGAAAGGCGACGTGATCCGCGCGAAGGTGCTCTCGTTCAACGACGGCCGCACCTCCGCGGACGCGACGTTCGTGACGAAGGCCTGACGCGGAACCGCACCGCCCGGCACCGATCGGTTTTCGCCGACACGGATCACCTCCGCTCCGAGCATGAGGTTCATACGTGGTGGCGCCGAAGTGGTTTCGTAATGGCTCAGGCCGGGAATCAGGACCTCACGGAGCGGTTCATTCAGTTCTACCGTAACTACTACCGTGAGGAGATCGGACAGCTTGCGCAGCGATACCCCAACGAACAGCGCTCGCTGTACGTCGAGTACGACGACCTCTACCAGTTCGACCGCGACCTCGCCGAGGACTTCCGCACGAAGCCGGAGCAGATGCGCGAGTACGCCGAGGAGGCGCTGCGGCTCTACGACCTCCCCGCAGACGTCAGCCTCGGGCGCGCGCACGTCCGGATCGAGAACCTCCCCGAAGGCATCGATATCCGTGGCATTCGGGTCCACGACGACCACATCGGAAAGCTCGTCTCGATCAAGGGCATCGTCCGCAAAGCGACCGACGTGCGTCCGAAGGTGACCGAGGCCGCCTTCGAGTGCCAGCGCTGCGGCACGATGACGTACATCCCCCAGAGCGACGGCGGCTTCCAGGAGCCCCACGAGTGCCAGGGGTGTGAGCGACAGGGGCCCTTCCGCGTCAACTTCGATCAGTCGGAGTTCATCGACTCTCAGAAGCTCCGCATCCAAGAGTCCCCCGAGGGGCTCCGCGGCGGCGAGACCCCCCAGAGCATCGACGTCGACATCGTCGACGACATCACCGGCGAGGTGAGCCCCGGCGACCACGTCACCTGCGTCGGCGTCCTCCACATCGAGCAGGTCGAGCAGGGCAACGAGAAGTCCGCCATCTTCGACCTGTACATGGACGGCGTCTCCATCGCCATCGAGGACGAGGAGTTCGAAGACATGGACATCACGGAGGCGGACAAACGCGAGATCATCGAGCTCTCCAACCGCGACGACATCTACGACGCGATGGTCGACTCCATCGCGCCCGCCATCTACGGCTACGAGGAGGAGAAGCTCGCGATGATCCTCCAGCTCTTCTCCGGCGTCACCAAACACCTCCCCGACGGGTCGCGGATTCGGGGGGACCTGCATATGCTCCTTATTGGCGACCCTGGTACCGGAAAGTCACAGATGATCAGTTATGTAGAGAACATTGCTCCGAGATCAGTTTATACTTCGGGTAAGGGATCATCCGCTGCAGGGCTGTGTGTCACCGGCGATACGAAAATACACACTTCAGACGGGTTCGTACCGATCCGCGAGATCGCGACAGAGTACCATCCGAAACCGGTCGATGTGGAGACGAGTAGCACCGCAGAGCACGATCTCTACACCTTCGATCGAGCGTCTGGAAGGATCGACCTCGCCGAGAGTTCCCACGTCTGGCGGATGCCGGAGAAGCCGTGTCGGCGAATCGAGACCGCGCACGGAAAGGATCTCGAAGCATCTGTCAACACGCCCGTCCTCGTCTGCGACGAGAACGGGATCGAGTGGAAGTCGATCTCGGACGTCGACGCTGGCGACCACATCGGGGTACCGAAGTACACCGACATCGATCGTTCGTCCCCACCAGTCGGTGAGTACGTCGAATTCACGGAGGAGAAGATCAAGCCGACGGCTGAATCGGTTGAGTTCCTTCGCGGCGAACTCACGGACGAGTTCGGAACGCTCCGCGACGCCGCGGCCGAACTCGGCCTTTCCGAGGACTTCGTGTACGACACGCTCTCAAACCGACACATACCACTCGATAAATTGGACACGGTTCTCGCAGCGATCGGTACCGCTATCGATGATATCGACATCGATCGTGTGATGCTTCGCCACGGCAGCGGTGTTACGATACCCGATGAGTTCGACGCGGATCTAATGTATTTGATCGGACTCGTCTTCGGCGACGGTGACGTGATGGTTTCCCGTCGTGGTGGAAATCGCGGTCACGTCCGTATCTCGAACTCCGACGAGGAGCTGCTGGAACGTGCCGCAGACATCATCGAGACGAAGTTCGGCAAGTCTGTCGATATCGAGTATCAGGAGGATCGTGTCCCCTGTGTTCGCCTTCACAGTGCGACGGTTGCCCGTTTCTTCAGCAACGTCGGCGTCGAGTCGCCAAAAGACGATATCGCCCTCGATCCGAAGCTCACGACCGCCGAACACGCCGACGCCTTCCTACGGGGCCTGTTCGACGCTGACGGATCCGTGTGTGGACGCGATAACGGCGGATCCAGCGTTCAGTTTTCGACCGTCTGTAGCGAACTCGCCGAGCAGGTTCAGCTGATGTTGGAAACGTACGGCGTACGGTCTCGGACACGCGAGCGCGATCGCCGCGGGACCTACGAACGTGCCGACGGCCACGAGATCGAGTCGACATCGGTTCAAACGCATCTAGCGATATATGGGAAAGAGGTCGATCGGTTTGCCGGCCAGATCGGATTCCGGTCGACGAACAAGTCCGGTGCGTTGGACAAAATTGTCAACGACGCACCTCGACGCGGCGAATTTCTGCCTATCGGAAGTACTCTCGCTCGTACCGATGGAGGCGCAGGTAAATACTGGCAGAATCTGAACCGTGGCGAGGACCCGAGTCGCGAGCGGACTCTCTCGATGATCGATGACCTCGATCTCGGCGATGTTGGCCCCGACGTAGAGGAGGTAGCCAACGCGGATCTCGTCTGGGACGAAGTCGTTGACACCGAGGACACCGGCGAGAAAGAGGTGTTCGACCTAACGGTTCCGGACACGCACAACTTCCTCGGGAACGGACTCGTGACACACAACACCGCTGCGGCCGTGAGAGACGACTTCGGCGACGGTCAGCAGTGGTCGCTCGAAGCCGGGGCTCTCGTCCTCGCAGACAAAGGGATAGCCGCGGTCGACGAGCTGGACAAGATGGACTGCGTCACGGGCGACACCCTCGTCACGCTCGCCGACGGCCGCGTGGAACGGATCGACGAACTGGCGAGAGAGGCCGCCGAAGACGGCGAGATCGAGGAGCTCTCGAACGGTCGCCGCATCCGCGACGTCGACCTCGACGTCTGGTCGATGGACGAGGAGGGAGAGCTGGTCGAGCGTCCCGTGTTCTCGGTCCACGAGTACGACGCACCCTCGGAGCTGACCCGCGTGACGACGGAGACCGGCGAGTCGCTGACGGCGACGGCCGACCACCCGTTCTTCGTCCTGGACGACGGCGAGCGCGTCGAGCGCGAGGCGGCCGCGCTCGACGCGGGCGACTGGGTGTACGTTCCCCGCGAGATTCCGACGAAGGCGGCCGACGGCGGAACGATGGCCGCGAACGGCGGCGATCGGCCGGCTGCCGAGCCCGTCGACGACGAGGGAGTCGACCCCGCGACCGCGAGCGTCCTCGGGTACCTCTCCGGCGACGGGAACGTCTACTACGACCGCGACGAGGGCGTGTACGGCGTCCGGTTCACCAACGCGGACGACGAACTGCTGGCTGACTTCGAGCGAGCGGCGCGGGCGACGTTCGGCTCGGAACCGAGGCGTCCTCCGAGCGAAAAGCGTGAGACCGGCGTCGAGACGGTCCGCGTCACCGGAAAGGAGCACGCCGACGCCGTCCTCAACGCCGGGATGAGCCTCGGCCGATACGACGAGAAGTGCTTCCCGACCGCCGTGTCGGCCGGAAGCCGCGCGGCGAAATCGGCGTTCGTCCGCGCGCTGGCCGACAGTGAAGGACACGTCGACGAGTCGGCCGGGAACGTTCGGATCGCTTCCGCGAGCCGGGACCTGCTGGAGGGCACGCAAACCCTCCTCTTACAGTTCGGCGTGTCGAGCCAGCTCCAGCATCGCGAGCGAGACGAGAGTCGAGACGTGTACTACCTCACGGTGACCGACGCCGACTCGCTCGCGGCGTTCCGCCGCGCTATCGGGTTCACCGCCTCTCGAAAGGCGGAAGCGATCGACCGCGTCGTCGACGCCGCCGACGGCGACCGCACAATTCTGGACGTGATTCCGGAGATCGACGGCGTGCTGTCGGAGTGTCGCGAGTCGCTCCGGCTTCACCAGAGCGAGTGCGGACTCGACGCGGTCACGTATCACGACTTCGAGAGTGGAACGGCGAACGTGTCGCTCCACCGCGCCCGCCGGGTGCTCGCCGCGTTCGAGGACAGATTGGAGGCGGCGACCGCGGACCGATCGATGCTCGGCGACGATCCGTCGTGGGAGACTCTCTCCGAGATGTGCGGCCGGTACCACGTGTCGCAGTCCGAACTCGCGGAGGGAACGGCGCTGTCACAGCAACAGATCTCCCGCGGGTGGGGCGAGAGCGACGAGGTTCGCCAGATAGTGACCGACCGACTCCGAGAGACGCTCGTTGCGGTCGAGGAGACCGATCTCGGTAGCCTACGGGAGTTCGTCCGCGGAGACGTGAAGTGGCGCCGGGTGGAGTCGGTCGAAACTGTTCCCCCGGAATCGGCCGAACACCGCAGCGAGGTGCTCCGGCAGCGGCTCGCTGACGTTCTCGGCGGCCCCGTCGAGAACGTTGAACAGCGCGCACGGAGCCTGATCGAACGCGGTCCGGTCGGAGACAAGAGGGTGGAGTTGGCGTCGGCGCTGGAGGCATACGGCGTCAGTCAAGGGGATGTCGCGTCGTCGCTCAACGTGGATCAGGCGACCATCTCGCGGTGGCTGTCCGGTGCCGTTGAGACGGGCCGACTTGAGGACCTACGAGACGCGATCGCGAGCGAAGTGGACGCCGTCAAGGCGGAGCTCCGGTCGATCTTGGCCAGAATCGAGGACGGACGGACCCCGAAGGTGTACGACCTGACAGTCGAGGAGACGCACAACTTCGTCGCGAACGGCGTGGTCGTTCACAACTCCTCCGACCGCTCCGCGATGCACGAGGGCCTCGAACAGCAGAAGATCTCCGTCTCGAAGGCGGGGATCAACGCGACGCTGAAGGCGCGGTGTTCCCTGCTCGGCGCCGCGAACCCCAAGTACGGCCGGTTCGACCAGTACGAGCCGATCGGCGAGCAGATCGACCTCGAACCCGCGCTCATCTCGCGGTTCGACCTGATCTTCACGGTGACGGACAGCCCGGACCCGGAACACGACTCCCGGCTGGCGAAACACATCATCAAGACGAACTACGCGGGGGAGCTGAACACCCAGCGCGAGGAGCTGGCGAGCTCGGAGTTCACGCCGGAACAGGTCGCGGAGGTGACCCAAGAGGTCGCGCCGGAGATCGACGCGGAACTGCTTCGGAAGTACATCGCCCACGCGAAGCGCTCCTGTTACCCGACGATGACGGAGGAGGCGAAGGACCTCATCGAGGAGTTCTACGTCGATCTGCGTTCGAAGGGCGCCGACGAGGACGCGCCGGTTCCTGTCACCGCCCGGAAACTGGAGGCGATGGTGCGGCTCTCGGAGGCGAGCGCGCGGGTCCGTCTCTCGGACACCGTCGAGCGCGAGGACGCCGATCGGGCGACCGACATCGTCGAGTCGTGTCTCAAGGACATCGGCGTCGATCCGGAGACCGGACAGTTCGACGCCGACGTGGTCGAGACGGGTACCTCGAAGAGCCAGCGCGACCGCATCAAGAACATCAAGGGACTCATCGCGGACATCGAGGAGGAGTACCAGGAGGGCGCGCCCGTCGAGGAGGTGCTCGACCGCGCCGGCGAGATCGGGATGGACCCGGGGAAGGCCGAACAGGAGATCGAGAAGCTCCGGACGAAGGGCGAAGTGTACGAGCCCAAGCAGGGCCACCTCCGAACGACGTAGATGGACCGGATCTCCGCGATACGGAACGTCGAGGACGCGCTCCGCGCGTTCGAGAACGGCGACGCCGACCTCGCCGACACCGAGCGACGCGTGGCTGCGGTCCTCCGGACGTACGCCACCGAGTTCGACGGCGACGGCGACGTGTTCCGTGCGGTCGGCGAAGAGCCGGTCGACGGGACGATCGTGGTCGCGCCCTCGGCGCCCGCGGCGCGGGAGCGAGTGCTCTCGCTTACCGGCTCCGATCGTTTAGAGTATCAGACAGAAGATGAATCCGACTCTGTCCCCGAATTCGACGTGGAACGAGTGTGATCGCCGTACCGGTTCGGAACCGATAAGTTCCGGAGCCGATCAGCCGCGTTCGTGCTGCTGGTCGTGACGTATTCGGCGGCTGCTCGCACCGGCCTCCGGAACCTGTGCCGCCGCCACGAAGAGGCCGTCGCGCGGCGATTCGGACGCGCGGCGCTGCTCGACGGGACGGTGTACGCCGCGTTCCTCGCGCTCCGACTGCGCGAGTCGTACGGCGGAGACGTACAGATCGAGCGGACGGAGCCGTTCAACGAGTTCGTCGCGCTCGACGAACGGGTCCGCGAGGCGGCAAGCGCGTACGCGAACCGCGACGCGAAGTCGACGCCGTACGCCGCGTTCGCCGCCGGGACCGACCATCCGGACCCGGACTCGATGCGAGGCGACGAGCTGTGAGCGGTGCGGACGGACGGTGCGATCGAGAGGGGTCCGGCGAAGCGCCCGAAAGCGACGCGACCGCCGTCGCTCCCGGGCCGGAGCTTCCCGAGCCGGACGCCGTGATCGGTCGCGTTCCGACGGGAGAGAGCCTCTGGCGTGAGCTCGCGGCGGCGGCCCGGACGCGCGGTCTGGCGTCGTCGATCGGAGACGAGCTGATCGAGATCCGCGACGCGCTCGCCGCGATAGAGGTCGAGCCCGTGGATCTCGACGCGGCCCGGCGTCGGGTCGCGGCCGCGAGCGGCGAGGAGGAGCGGCTGAAGGAGCGGGTCGCGGCCCTCCGCGGGGGCGTACAAGCGCGCCGGGAGATCGAGGCGGAGACCGAGGAGGCCCTCGGCGACCTGGAGTCGGCGGCCGCGGAGCTGTCGGCCGCACAGAGCGATCGTATCGCGGCCGAGCAGGCGCTTCACCGCGCCCGCGAGCGAGCCGCCGACGCCCGCGACGCCCGCGAGCGACGCCTCGAGCTCCGGGATCGGCTACGGAACCGGCGCCGAGACGCGCGCCGAGAACTCGCGCGCGAGGTGTACTCGGCGTTCCGCGACGCGCTGTCGGTCGTTCCGGGCGCCGATCCCACCGACGCCGGCGCGGATCCCGGGGCGTACGACGGCCCGCCTCTCGCGGCGTCGCTGGCGGCGGTCCGGATCGCAGAGATCGACGGACCGGTCGTGCTCGGTTCGGGGGCGATCAGGTGGATCGCCACCCGCGGCGGCGCGGCGCCGGAGTCGGTGATCGACGCGTCGGTAGTCCGGCCGTGTCGGCGGTCGCAGTAGGTTAAAACGAGATGTGTGAAGTCGATCCGGGACCGTCGTCGCCGTCGTTCACGCCGCCGTCGTGGAGGTACTCGTAATGCTCGTCGGTGAGCAAGACTGTGTCGTCCTCGACCGCGATATCGACCCCGGGGAGCGCGGTTCCCGACGCCTGGCCGTTGTCGCACTCGCCGGAGCAGGCGTCGAACATCGACCCGTGCCGCGGACAGATGATCTCGCCGTCGCGGATCGCCGCGCCGCGACCCGTGTCGAAGCGCTGGTCCTCGTGCGTGCAGTTGTTGACCCACGCCCTGACGCCGGGGTCCTCCTCGCACGGGACGAGGATGACCTCCGTCTCGTTCCCGAAGGCGTCCGCGGCGGTGAAGCGGTACGAGCCGCTCGCCGGGACCTCGGTGCGGTCGGCGATCGGGGTTGCGTCCGACATGGGAACGGCGTAGGGGCGTCCGGTCGAAAAGCCTGCCGACCGGTTCGGCCTTCGGCCCGCGTCGAGTTCGGGATCGGCCCGTTCGATGGGTTTTATCCGACTGTACCGCGTGGGTCCGGTGTGAGTCAGTTCGATCGGACCGCCGGCGCGGACACGGGAGCGGAGACCGACGCGGCCGTGGAGACTGACGCGGCCGTGGAGACTGACGCGGCCGCGGAGACCGACACCGACACCGACGGCGACCTGACGCCCGCCCTCCGGACGGAGTCCCGAGTGCTCCCCGCAGAGGTGTTCGCCACGCTCGGCAACGACACGCGAGTCGACATCCTGCGCGCCCTCCTCGAACTCGGCGCCGACGAGGAGCCCGTGAGCTTCACCGATCTCTTCGAGCGGGTCGACATCGACGACAGCGCCAACTTCAACTACCACCTCCGCCAGCTCACCGGCCACTTCGTCAAGCGGAGCGACGACGGCTACGAGTTCCGATACCCCGGACGTAAGGTCGTCAGCGCCATCTTCACCGGGACGCTCACCGATCGCGCGCAGGTCGGGTTCTTCCCGGTCGAGGGGTCGTGTTACGACTGCGACGGCGACCTCCACGGCTGGTACGTCGACGACACGCTCACCGTGGGCTGTGCCGACTGCGGCACGATTCAGGTGAGCTACCCGTTCCCCTCCGGCGGGCTCGACGACCGCACGACCGACGAGCTGTTGCAGGCGTTCCACCACTACGTCCGCCATCACTACTGCCTGGCCGCGGACGGGGTCTGTCCCGAGTGCACCGGCGCGGTCGAGACGACGCTCGTCCGCGATCCCGACGACGAGGACCTCGACGTCGCCGTCGAACACGTCTGCGGGCGGTGTAACTACCGGCTGCGGTCGACGGTCGGCGTCACGCTCTTGGACCACGCGGAGACGCTGCTGTTCTTCTCCGAGCGCGGCGTCGACCTGAACACCGAGCCGTTCTGGGGGTTCGACTGGTGCGTGAGCGACGAGCGGACGACGGTCGTCTCCGAGGACCCGCTCCGGGTCCGGCTCTCGCTCCCCTGCGGAGGCGACGAGCTTCAGGTTGTCGTCGATGAGTCGGTGAACGTGGTGGAGACGACGCTGATCGAGTGAGTGGGAGAGAGTAAGCCGGCATACGCGTCGCTCGCGGAACGAAAGCACCCGCCGAGCGGGCCGAACGAGCCGGCGGGCGAAAGGTAGAATACCTCGCTGGATCGGCCGAATCCGGACCGATCGAATGCCCGTCGAGGTTCGTTACTCGAACAGCTCGACGGCCTGCTCGTAGCGGGTCGCGGGCTCGTCCCAGTCGACGACCTCGAAGAAGTTGTCGA